>Ga0315912_10000464_pt1 | contig 76997 bp, 68 predicted proteins | sample VfabasoilMG_FD_204469 | JGI IMG/M metagenome (GOLD analysis project Ga0315912, IMG submission 204469) | Garden soil microbial communities collected in Santa Monica, California, United States - V. faba soil | ecosystem: Environmental > Terrestrial > Soil > Garden | place: USA: California... | reverse complement strand
AGGAGAGCGACACCGACGCAGCAAAACGAATGCAACAGGCCAAGCGAATTCTGTTCGCGGATCTGTTTTCGGCAAAGAGGTCGGCGTGAAAACAAAAGGCTGTGGAAATGACGGGCGGTGGAAAGCGAGGAAAACCAAAAGCAGGTTTTCCTTCTTTTTCCACCGCCCTTGGAAATCGCTCCGCGATTCCCACATTCCCACAGCCTCGACGACGATTCTTTCTTCGCGCTACACAAACTCAACGAAAGGAGCCCCAGTCACTATCTCATTCCTTTAGGCTCATCCTTCGATGAGAAAATGCTTTGCTACTCAAAGAAAAGTGTATGCGGCAAGAAGGTGCCCTTCGACTCGGGGTTGCACTCGCACGCGCCGGAGGAGACCGTATATCCAGGCTTCAGGGTTGCGATTAGCGCGGGCAATGCCGTCGAATCGTCGGGTTCGTGATTGGCATCAAGGTGGATCCGGGGTTTGTGACGTTGAAGTATTCCTTTGGCTCCCTTGAGAGCTTCCTTCTCCGCCCCTTCGATATCCATTTTGATGTAGGTGACCCTATCGACCTTGAGTTCAGCCAGGATCGTATCGATGGGCCGAACGGGAACCCGGACGGTTGTTGCTCCAATCTCACGGTTTACCATGCTGCCAGTGCCGGAATTGGCGACGCCGACGGAAAGTTCAATCGATTGTTCGCTACTCCAGGCGCCTTCCGGCACCAGAATCACGGACCCGCCGGCAATTTCCGCGGCGAAGTTGCGGCGAAGGCATTCGACGTTGACCGGATCCGGTTCGAGCAGAATGACTTTTGCCGCGCCGTTCCGCAGGGCAAAATCGGTGAAGGTGCCGACGTGCGCGCCAACATCTAGAACTACATCGCCGGGACGAACCTTGGCTTTTGCCAAGGACTTGAAGTTCAAATCCCGCTCCGCCAGCAATAAAGCCACCAACTCTAACCCACTGAGAAACGAGCCCTTTTCCTTGATCCAGTAGGCGCGGCCGGGCGCATCTACCTTGACGATGCCCAATGCGGCATCGCGTTCGGTTACGCGGAGAGACTTGAGCAATTGCGAGCGTCCCTCCGAGAATTCGGCCATATCCCAAGGGAACTGCGCCAGACCCCGCCAACCGCAGGGAATGTCTTGGCCCGTCGATTTCTCGACCAATGCGAGAGCCCAGGGCGCCATGCTCGGTACCGCGGCCAGATAGAGTCCCACGCCAACCGCTGCCGCGGTGGCTACTTTGACAATGCTCATCTTCCACCATCGGCCGGGAGATGCGAAATGTTTAGCTACATTCGTTGGAGAATTCCGGCGAGCACGCCGGCGGAATCCGCAAAGGGATTGCGACCGGCAAAGGCCTGAGCTGCGCGCCCTTTGGCAGGAAGGTCGGATTGGACGAGCTGTTGGAGCTCGGCGAGGAATGTGTTTTTGGTGGCAGTGGCACCGAAGGCGGGCTGCATGGCGGCGTTGTCTAGCGTTAGTGCCGGAAGGCCGTATTGAAAGGCTTCCATCAGCGTGAGTCCATAAGATTCGTGGCTGGATGGGAAGACGTAGAGATCGGCGGCGGAGAAGTGGAGTTGCTTCTGTTCGCCGTGGACGTGGCCGGGGAAGAGGACATTCGTCTTGGTGAGTTTGGCGGCCATGGAGCGGAGCAGCGCTTCGTGCTTCCGGCCGTGCATATAGGCGGCGCCGCCGCAGAGAAGCACGTAGATCTTTGGGTAGTCAGGTTGGTGTTCCCACACGGCCAGGGCGTCGAGAAGCAGTTGTTGATTCTTCTCCGGGGAGAGGCGCGAGAGGGTAATGAGCACGAGCGCGTCCGGCGGAATGCCGAGTTTCTGGCGGGCCTTTTGATTGTCGACGGGAGGAAGGGCCGGCGGGGCCCCCCAGGGCAGGACATGTATATTTTCCGGGATTGCCCGCGGGTAGCAGCGGAGGATGATTTCCTTCATTGCCGCGGAGGGGACGATGTGGGCGGCGGAATAATGCACGCAGTCGGACTGCTTTTGGAAAATGAGTTTGAGCACGTCCGGGTAGAAAGAGCCGAGCCGGCGATGGAGGCGGACGAGGCTTTCGGGCGCGAAAAAGTTCCGGCAATAAATGGCGGCGATGTAGGCGACGACGTCGACGTGCCAGATGGAAACGATCCGGTATTTTTGAACATGTTCAAAATTCGGGCCCTCGGCGATGTCGTTTACCAGGACTACGGTATCGGCCGGATCCTGTTGCCGGATGGCCGTCGTCGATGCGGCTTCGAACTGGCGGCAAAAGCGAGCGTAGGAACCCGTGTCGAAGTTAATGATGTCGTGACCGGAATTCGCTTGCGGCGTGAAAAAGGAGAGATCGAAGGGATTGGTCCTAGCCCATTCCTCCGAGAGCATTTCAAAGATCGCGGCGCCGCCGCCGAGCGGAGCGTGCTCCGATGCGAAGCCGCCGTGGGCGGCGGTGTAAAGGACTTTCACCGAACGAATTGATCGACAAAAGATTCGCCGAGGCCGCACTCGATGTAATGCCTGCGGCACATATCGATTTTGGTGAAGACGTCTTCGAAGCCCGTGTGGCGGCCCTCGGCATCGACGTAGTACATGCAGCCGGAGATGTGGAAGAAGGTGATCATCTCATCGGCGGACTCCACGGTCAGTGTGTGCGTCTCGCCGGGAGGTTCGAAGACGTAGTCGCCGGCGTTGGCCACCCAGTCGTGTTCCAAGTAGCGCCAGGAGCCCTTTATGACGTAACCATGAACTGGAGCAGGATGGCGGTGGCGGCTCAGTATTCCCGCGCGGCGAACCCGCAGCAGATTGCACCACTGGCCTTGCAGCGTGTTGAGCATTAGCGGCCGGAACCAGACGTTCGGGGCCTGCGGCACCCAGACTCGTTCGTCTTCAGGAATGGCGGTGGCGACGATTTGGGCGGGGGAGAGAGGATGGGTGGATTGAGACATTGTCTATACGGCCAGATAGCCGCCGTCGATGGGGAGAATGGCGCCATTAATGAAGGAAGCGCCTTCGGAACACAAGAATAGCACCGGCGGGGCGACTTCTTCGGGTTGCCCCCAGCGCTTCATCGGACAGCGATCGAGGATGGGCGCCGAGCGAATAGGATCATCCTGCAAGCCCTTGGTGAGGGGCGTGGCGATCCAGCCGGGAGCAACGGCGTTGACGCGAATTCCGTCGGCGGCCCAGGCGACGGCGAGCGATTTGGTCAGTTGGCCGATGGCTCCCTTGGAAGCCGTGTAAGCGGGAACCCGCGGACCGCCGAAATAGGTCCACATGGACGCGAGATTAACAATCGCGCCTTTGGAGGCCGCCAGCTTCGGGCGGGCTTCGGTGCACAGACGCATCGTTCCCGTCAGATTAACGTCCATAACGCGCTGGAAGGCATCGATCTCAAATTCATCGTCCCGGCGAATGATGCCGGCTGCGTTGACGAGAAAATCGATACGGGGAAGAGTCGTGATGAGATCGCGGCAGGCGGCGAGGTCGGTGACGTCGAGTTCGGCGAAGTGGAGGTTTTCGCTATCGGCAGGCAGCGCGCCGAGACCGGCGGCGGTGACGGATGCGCCAGCCGCTGCGAAGGCGCGGGCAATGGCGAGGCCGATGCCGGATGTGCCGCCAGAAACGAGGGCGGTGCGACCAGAAAATGAGAACATGCAATAACAGGTTAGAACGGGAGTAATGGACGACAACATCTCGCAGATCCGAAAGAGCTACTTGTCCGGTGAATTGGACGAGGCCAACATAGGCGGCGACCCGATAGCGATGTTCGCCGAATGGATGAATGCGGCGGTCGAGTTGGAGATTGAAGAAGCCAATGGGATGGCGCTGGCGACGGCTTCCGCCGACGGGATGCCTGCCGTACGGATTGTGCTGCTGCGCGGATTTGACGAACGGGGTTTTGTTTTCTACACAAACTACGATTCGGCGAAAGGGCGGGATCTGCTGGCGAATCCTCGTGCGGCGGGGGCGTTCTGGTGGCCGCCGTTGGAGCGGCAAGTGCGGATCGAGGGAAAAGTTGAGAAAGTCAGCCGGGCCGAAAGCCAGTCGTATTTCGATTCAAGGCCGCGCGGGCACAAGCTGTCGGCGTGGGCTTCGCCGCAGAGCCGTACCGTAGCGGGGCGGCAGGCATTGGTGGCGCGGGCGGAGGAGGTCGAGACGTTATTTCCCGGTGAAGTCCCACTGCCGGATTTTTGGGGAGGATACCGGTTGATTCCGGAGCGGATCGAATTCTGGCAGGGACGGGAAAACCGGCTGCATGACCGGTTTCTGTTTGAGCGGCGGAAGGAACAGTGGACGGTTACGCGGCTGGCGCCGTAGGCCGTAGTCAATCGTAACGGAGGGCCTGCCCCGGCTCAACCTGGCGGGCGCGGCGGGCGGGCAGCCAACATGCGAACAGGGCCGTTGCGAACAGAATTGCGGTGACGGTTGCGAAGACCGCCGGTTCGAGTGGCTTGACTTGGAAGAGCAGAGTCTCCATGAAGCGTGTGAGGAGGGCGGCCGCGGTCAGGCCGATTATAGTGCCGACGATCGTGAGGCGAATCCCGCCGTTGAGAACCAACCCGACCAATTGAGATGGCGACGCCCCCAGCGCCAGGCGTACACCGAACTCCTGCCGCCGTTGTGCGACGGAGAACGAGAGAACCCCATAAATTCCGAGACAGGCCAGAAACAGGGCCGTTGCGGCGAAGGCAACGGTTATAGTGGTCTGGATGCGCTGCTGCTCCGTTTCCCGTGCCATAAGCTCGGTGACCGGCTGAAGCTTTGAAATGGTTTGGTTGGGGTTTGTTTCCAAAATGGCCCGGCGGAGCGCGGGACCTAGCTGGCTGGGATCGGCATTTGAACGGGCCACGATGTAGATAGGCGAGGAGAACGTGGCCGCCGGGTGCTGGACCTCAGGGAAGTAGGTGATGATGGGCGCCTCTTCGGCAAGGCCCATTTCCCGCACATTTCCCACGACACCAATTACGGTGAGCCAGGGATTCGTAGATTGCGGCCCGCCCCGATGCAAGCGCTTGCCGAGCACGCTCTCGCCCGGCCAGAAGTGGTTGGCCATGGCTTGATTGATGATGACAACGCCCTCGGACGCGGCGTTGTCAGTACTCGTGAACAGTCTGCCTTCGCGCAGGGGAATCTGTAGAGTGGCGAAGTAATCGGGGGTAACCTGGCGCATCATGGCAGCGCGCTGGCCCGGCGAATACAGCTTATCGGCAATGGTCACGCTAGAGAATCCTCCCTTCCAACTGGTGGGAATCGCCGATGCGAAGGCTGCCTTTGCGACGCCGGGAATGCTATTGACGCGTTCCAGCACGTCGGTGTAGAAACGAGTTCGAAGCGTTGCGTCGCGATAGTAACTGCGCGGCAGTACTGTCTGCGCGGAGATTAGATTCTGCGGCTGGAATCCGGGGTCGACGTTGTTCAGATTGGTGAATGTGCGGAAGAGCAGGGTAGCGCCGGTGAGCAGAATGATGGCCAGGGCGATTTCGGCTACGATCAGACCGCCCCGCAAAGTCTCATGATGCCGGCCGCCGATCGCGCGAGTCGTCAATGAACCGGCCGCCCGGAAGGCGGGTAGCAGTCCGCTGGCAATCGTGCAAAAGAGCGCGAGGCTGAACTGGATGGCTACAACCTTTGTATTTAACTCCAGCGTGGTGAAAGCGAGCATCCCGGCCGGCACCAGAGGTTGCAGAACTCGAAAGGCGGCCGCCGCCACAAGCAGACTGGCCGCGCCCGCCAGCAGCGCCAGAACGAGTGATTCGGTGAGGAGTTGGCGGACCAGGCGGCCGCCGCTAGCGCCGAGCGCCGTTCGGACGGAGAGTTCGGCGCCGCGTCCAATGGCACGCGTCAGGAGGAGCCCGGCGACGTTGGAGCAGGCGATGAGCAGCAGACCCAGGACGGCAGCGAGCAGAAAGTAGAGGCTGGTGCGGCTTTCTTCGGTGAGGCGGTCGTGAAGGTCTACGGCCTGTAGCTTCAATAACGGGACCTCATTGGGATATTCACGGCGGTACTGCGCCGATAGATTGTCGAGCTCGGCCTGCACTTGATCCATCGATGTGCCGGGCGCACGCCGGCCGGTGATGTAAATGTAGCGAGCGCCGCGATTCGCCCATCGCTCCGGAGTAGAGGCGAATGGCGTCCAGAGTTCTCCGCGGTCAATGTAATAACGAAAATGCGGCGGCAGGATGCCGATGACGGTGTAGGGAGTCTCACTGAGGCGAATGTTCCGGCCCAGGATGTTCGGATCGCCGGCGAACCGGCGCTGCCAGAGTTCGTAGGTGAGGATAACGACGGTGTCTTTGCCGGGCACGTCTTCGCCTTCGCGGAAGAAGCGGCCGAGGTGCGGTTGTACCCCGACGGTAGTGAAAAAATTGGGGCTGGCGAGTCCGGCGTCGAGCCGCTCCGGCTCCCCGTCGCCGGTTAGATTCATTTCATTCGGCTGGTAGAGTGCGAGACTGTGAAGCGTCTTCATGCTCTCGCGGAGGGACCTGTATGTCGCCGGTGAAGTGTCGCTGCGGACCTTGGCCTGCCGCGTGCTGCCTTCGAATATCAGCGTGAGCTCATTGGCGTTCGGATATGGCAAGGGCTGCAGCAGGGTAGCCTCCGCGAGCGAGAGGATGGCCGTCCCACCGCCTATCGCGACGGCCAGGGTCCCAATCGCAATGGCTGCGAACAAGGGCGCCTTGCGAAAGCCGCGAAGCGTGTAACGCACATCGGCGGCGACGGATTCCAGGCCATTCCAGCCCCAGGCGGCTCGGCTGTCTTCACGCAGGAGCGTCGCGTTTCCGAATTGGCGGCGGGCCTGTCCTTGATCGCCCGCGAGTTCCGCGCGGCTATCGATGTGGAAGCGCATCTCCTCTTCCAGGTCGCTTTCAAATTGCTCGCGGTGGCGAAGATAGTTGAGCCGCCTTTTGATTTCCTGAAGGAGTGACATATCAGGCCTCGGAGGGGTGGATGATCTGCGCGATGGCTTTGTTGACTTTGTCGAAAGAAGTGACTTCGGCCCTCAGAGCCTTCTTTCCCTCCGGCGTTAAGGTGTAGTAACGGGCGCGGCGATTGTTCTCGGTTTGGCGCCAGTCCGCCAGCACCCAGCCTTTTAGCAGCAGGCGCTGCAATGCTGGATAGAGCGAGCCTTCTTCGACCTCCAATACTCCGTCAGAGGTCTGCTGTATAAAGAGCGCGATGCCGAAGCCATGCATCGAGCCCAGTCGCGCGAGCGTCTTCAGGATCAGCATGTGAAGAGTGCCTGGAGGAATGCCGGAGGTGTCTGCCATAGTCTGTCTACCCTAGTTAGACTATACGACAGTCATTCGGTTAGGAAATTATTTTGCGATTCGGCGCGCGTACACGAAATAGGCACCGCGTTCGGAGCCGTCGCTGGAGATGAGCCAGGTTTGGAGTTCAGCGGGTCCGGCGGGGAGATCGAGTTCGAAGATGGCGGCGCGGGCGGCGGGGTCGGCGGGAATGGTGCGGTCGATGGCGCCGATGCGAATCCGGGCTTTGTCGATTCCGCTGATGGCGCGGCCGGGCGTCGTTTCGCGATTACCCTGGGGCGGCTGATAGGCGGCGGCCAAGGGGAGGTCGAGTTCCTTCGGCCAGCGGCGGAGTTCAATGGAATAGCGGCCGGGGCGGGCGAGGATTGCCCAGAATCCGTTGGCGTCAGGTCCCTGGAGGATCGCCTTCTGGTTCCATGTTTTCAGGGCGCCGTCGCCGTGCCAATCGTGGGCGGTGAGCCGAGTTGGATTTTCCTTGTCGCCGATGATGATGCGGGCGTACTCGCCGGCGCGAGACGATACGAGTTTCCACCAGTCTTCGTAGTCGCTTGTCAGCCGGGCGACGATATCCGAATGCTTCGCGGCGATATCTTCCCGCTGTCCCGGGTCGTTCCGCATGTCGAAGAGTTCCGACTTTTGCGGCAGCGGCGTGCCGCCCGCCCCCGGAAAGACCAGCCGCCAGTCCTGCGTCATAACCGCGGCCTGGCGCCACTTCATCAGATTTTCTTCGCGTTGGGAGTCGGTGATAATGGACCGCGCCGGCCACGCCTTTTTGTCGAATAGAGGCACCAGCGAACGGCCATGCATTGCGGGACCTTTGGGTCTTTCGACGCCGGTCATTGTAAGAAGCGTGGGCAATATGTCGATATGTGCGGTGAGCGCGTCAACGGGTTGATTGGCCGCGAATCCGCCCCTGGGCCAATGGAGGAAGAATGGCACGCGATGGCCGCCCTCATACGGCGAGCCCTTGTTCCCGCGCATGCCCGCGTTGAAGACCTGATGGCCGGAAGCGCTGCCATTATCGGTTGTGAAGATGAAGATCGTATTCGCGGCCAAGCCGCTGGATTCCAGAGATTTGCGCAACCGGCCGAGGTTTTCGTCAATGTTCTCGATCATTCCGTAAAACCCGGGTTCGCGGAGGCCTTTGACATTTTCGTAATGGGCGGCATTGGCTTCCGGCGCCCACATGGGGGCGTGGGGCGCGTTGGGGGTCAGATAGCAAAAAAAGGGCTTGCCTTGACGAGCAGAATCCTTGATAAAGCGCTGTGCATTGGCGAAGAAGACGTCGGTGCAGAAGCCGTCGAACTTTCGCGGCTTGCCATTGTGAAGGTAGGTGTCGTCGAAGTAGTCGTTGCCGAAATGATCGGGAGTTTGCCAGATCCCGCCCCCGCCATGCACGAGCGCTTCGTCGAACCCCCGATCCTGGGGGCGGCAGGGATAGTTGTCGCCCAAGTGCCATTTGCCGAAGATCCCGGTACGGTAGCCGGCGGCACGAAAGCAATCGGCCATGGTGATTTCGTCGTGGTGGAGAATGGAGCGGCCCTGGATGGTGTGCCATGGTCCCACGAGGTTCGTATAGCGCCCCGTCATAAGAGCGGATCGCGTGGGGGCGCAGGTTGGGCTGACGTGATAGTTCGTCAGCCGTAGCGACTGGTCGTGCAGCGCATCCAGATGGGGAGTCTTCAATACCGGATTGCCGTGGCGGCCGATATCGCCATACCCTTGGTCGTCGGTCATGACCAGAACGATGTTCGGCCGGGACGCTTGAACGGCGCCCGCCGCCGCGGAGCCAAGGAACAGCCGCCGGGATATCTGCATGGACACCCAGCGTATCTAATTTAGTCACTGGCCACCGGCGCTTTTAATCACTGGCCACCGGCGCCTTTATTTGCCGGCGAGCAGCGCCTTCTTGGTGGCGTCCATCAGGGCCTCCAACGACTCCCGAGGAAGGTCCCGGACGATTGGATTGACAGCCCACCCGAAACCCATCGGCACATCGCGTGTCAGGCTGATGGACCGGACTTCCATCCATAATCCCTGCTTGGTTTCTTCCAACGTCCAATAGGTTTGTAGGCGCCAGAGAAACCCGCGGTCGTGACCGGGCGCCATCCGGCGCTCCTCTTTTGTCCCTGGTTCTTCCAATTCGACAATTTCCGTGGCGACGGTCCGGCTGGCGTAACGGTTGGCCGGGGAAGGCAGAACATCAAGCAGATATCGCGCTTCCAAATTCACTTCGAAAACCTTTTTCTTCTTTAACCGATGGAAGCCAGTAATTTGCTTGCCGTCCCGCTTTTCGATTCGCCCTTCCAAAACTTCGGGATAAACGGAGGAGTGCCGCGTGAAGTCCTCGAGGACTGCGATCGCCTTGGCGCGAGATACACCCGGCAGAATGGCTACGGCCGCCCAGTCGTGGATCATGCCGTGCTTCACTTCCAAACCGGTTTTGACCGGGTAAACGCCGGGTGATTTGGCCGCGAGCGGGGCAGGTTGGGCGGCTCGGGCCGTCATTTCTGAGTCCACACCGCGAATATATTCGTCAAACGCCCGGATCGTCTTTGGTTCAAGATTTACCAAAAACTGTCCGAACACAAGAACGGCGCCTAGAAAAGTCATCCCTGCATGTTAGACTCACACTTTGCCGAATCGGTTGCATGCCAGATTTCCCTTTCTACAAATGGCTGATCGGTGCCTTTTGTGCCTTCAGTGTCGGAGTCGCCAAGACAGGAATGCCCGGACTTGGGATTATGGCGGCGCCGATGTTTATTCTGATCGTCGGGGATGCCCGCCAGTCGGCGGCGTGGCTGCTGCCGTTGCTAATTTGCGCTGACGCCTTCGCGGTCTTTTATTATCGGCGCCACGCCGCGGCCGGCGCTCTATTCTCGCTTCTGCCCTGGGTCGCGGCCGGTATGACGGCAGGTGCGGTGATGCTGCGCTATCCGGAGCGATTCATACGTCCGACGGTCGGCGTTATCTCTTTGGTTATGTTGACTATGTATATGTGGCGGCAGCGAGCGGTGGCACCTGTCCCCCATTCAGACTGGAAGCATGCAGGATTTTACGGGACGTCCGCCGGATTTGCCACGATGGTTGCCAACGCCGCGGGTCCGGTAATGAACCTATATTTGTTGAGCAAGCAGTTACCGAGGCAGGAGTTCGTTGCTACCGGTGCGTGGTTCTTCTTTGTCGTGAACCTCACCAAGGTGCCGGTCTACGCGAATCTTGGGCTCTTCAGTTCGCAATCGCTTAGTTTTGACGGCGCTATGGTTCCGTTTGTGGTCAGCGGCGCCCTGATGGGCCGAAAATTGCTGGAACTATTGCCGGAGAGAGTTTTCGTTAACAGCGTCGTCGTTTTGGCGTTCATCGCAACACTCCTCCTCTTTCTGCCAAAGTAGAGGAATCGTATGAAGTCCAGCCTTTTGCTTTTTGTCCTTTCCCTGGCCCCGCTCGCGGGCCAGGCGTACGAGCCCATGACGGGGGAAGAGCGGCTGAAATGGTTTGCTAAAACAACGTACGGACCGAAGAGCCTGTTCGTCAGCGGGCCGATCACAGCCGGATGGAGAACGTATACGAATCGGCCCGAAGAGTGGGGCCCGCATTGGGAAGGATTCGGCAAGCGGTATGGCGCGCGTCTGGTTACCAATACCGTCACGAATGGATTGGAAGGTTCGTTTGGCGCGCTTTGGAAGGAAGATCCGCGCTACTTCCGAACGGGAGAAGGTCCCTTCAAGAAGAGAATTGGCGGAGTGTTGAAGCAAGTATTCATGAATCGATACGGCGACGGAGAGTATCACTTCGGCGCCGCGAAGGCCATAGGAATCGTAGGCGGTGCAATGTCGACAAAGCTTTGGATGCCCGGCAGCATAACCTCAAACCGCGACGTTCTAAGCCGGTTTCAGAGTGGCTACTCCGGAAGGCTCTTTGGTAATTTTGTGAAGGAATTCGCGCCCGACCTGATGAAGAAGTTTAAGAAGAAGAAGGCTCAGCCGATCGGTGTGGTTGGCGCCTCAACACCGGTTAATCCTTGATCCGCCGTGGAAGGAACGAAGCCGGGATTCGGTTTTGGCATCACGGCGTTGACCGAGTTTCGCCAGGCGGAGAGTTTTCCATGGAGTTCCTTAGCTCTCGCCGCGTGTTTATTGATCAGATTAAGCCGTTCTCCCGCATCGCTTTTTAGATGGAAAAGCTCCAGCCGCCCATCCTCATAGAATTCGATCAGCTTCCACTCGCCTTCGCGAATCGCGCCGGAAGGGACGCCGCCCTGGTTGCTGTAGTGCGGGTAGTGCCAGAAAAGCGGCCGGTCGAGGATTCTGTTACCGCGCAGGAGCGGGACCAGCGAACGGCCATCGATTGGGGGCTTGGGCTGCGCACCCGCGATTTCGGCCACCGTCGCAAACAGGTCCGGTGTGATGACCGGAGTTGCGGATTCGGCCCCATCCTTCGTCACACCTGGCCAGCGAATCAACAGTGGGACACGGATCCCGCCTTCATAGAGATGCCCCTTCCCGTTGCGGGCGGGCGAGTTGTCGGTGACCGGCTTCGGCGACTTTCCTTCGTACCGTAGCCCGCCGTTATCGGAAGTTATGATCCATACGGTCTCATTTTCAATACCGGCGGCCTTCACTTTCTCGCGCAGCCTGCCGATTGAATGGTCAAGAGTTTCAACCATGGCGGCATACGCCGGATTGCCGTCCATACCCAATGATGCAATCTTGCGGCGGTACTTTTCGGTTAGCGCTTCGGGCGCTTGGATTGGAGTGTGGACCGTATAGTGCGGAAGGTAAACAAGGAAGGGCCGGGAGGCGTTGGCCCCGATAAATTCGGCGGCTTCCTCGGTGAGACGGTCGGTGAGGAGGTCGGACTTCGTTCCCCCCTTGAGATTGACGAGTTGGAAGGGACCGAAGTAACCGGGCGGGGAACCGCGATGGTCCCCCCCAATATTGATGTCGAAACCCTGATCGACCGGTGTGAACCCTTCGCCACCGAGATGCCATTTCCCGATGCTGGCCGACCGGTAGCCGAGTGGTTTGAGGGTTTCTGGGAGCGTTGTTTCGGCGAGCGGGAGTTGTTGTTCAAAGGGTACGGTCAGGAGTTTGGATGTGGGCCACTGCCGCCGGCCGGGGATCCAGTCCGTCAAATGAAGCCGCGCGGGGTACCGGCCCGTCATCAGCGACGCTCTTGCCGGCGAGCAAACCGGGCAGGCCGAATAAGCCTGCTTAAAAATAACGCTTTCTGAGGCCAACCGGTCGATGTTCGGTGTCTCATGGAATGGATGGCCATAACATCCCCAATCCCGCCAGCCAAGGTCATCGACCAGGACGATAATGAAATTGGGCTTCCGTTTTTGCTGGCTGAAGGCGACGCCGGCAGTGAGAGTGGCGGCCAGGAAGCGGCGTCTGGCGAGGGAATTAGGTTGAGACATCGTACCGGAACAAGGCAATCGTACGTCAAAATCAAAGTAGAAGGAAATCGCGACGCCGAATGACGGTTCGTTGGCCAGAAGGATTGCGAAGAGCGGCGGCAAAATTTGCCGCTCCATTTGCGCGTCTATGGCGGCGATTCCTTCGCGCCCCGGTGCTGGCGGTGGTTGGCGTGTTTCCTTTTACGCTCACGGGCGTCGCCTTTTTGGCGCTGTTCGCCACGGCCATGTGGGTGTATGGCGTTTTGGCAAGAGACCTGGTGCTGCTTGTTGCCGGTCTGGGCGGCGCATTAGTGCTGGTGGCGCTGTTGGTGTGCACCATATTGATGGCGGCCATTTTGGCGTCGCGCACCGGGAAGGCAATCACCCCGGGCGACTTGGATCTGGATACGGGAATCCCGCAACCGACGGGATACCGGCTGCGACGGCCGCGATGGATCCCATTTGCTGTCGTAGACTGGCAGTGGGTCAACGACGGCGGCGGGGAAACGGCAGCGCGGGTGGAACTTGAACGCCTGGGAATGGAGCTGGTGGAAATGGCATCTCCGGCACGGCGCTGTATTGTCCAGCGCGTGGTGAGGCGATTTGCGGTGAGAGATCTGTTCGGGTTAACCGAAATCTCCTGGCGGAGGAAGGAGCAGGTGATGCTTCGCGTTCTGCCGTACCGGGGAATGCTCTCGCAGATGCCCCCGCCGGCCGGGATGGCAGAGGGCGATGACCTCTCCGATCCCTACGCGGAACCGAAGGGCGATCGGGTGGAAATGCGTCAGTATGCGCCGGGCGATCCGTTGCGGATGGTTTTATGGAAGGTCTATGCCCGCAGCGGCAAAATGATGGTCCGGACACCGGAGCGCAGCGTGGCTGAACGGAAACGCGGGTGCGGATATCTGGTCACAAGCCCGCAGGATGATGCGACGGCGGCGGCGGCGCGGGTAGCCATAGAGCGAGGTTTGCTGGGCGATGACTGGTGCTTCGGCGCGGACGGCGTCGATCGCGAAGCCGATGAGGACCGCGAGGCGGCGTTCGAAATCATCGCGCGAAGCGGGGAGGCCAAACCCGAGGACCGCGGCGCGCGTCTGGCGGGTTTCTTAGCGCGGCGCGAGGCGGAAGGGTATCAGTTCTGCCTGCTGTTCATTCCTCCAGATGAGCCTGCATGGGTCGCGGTGGCTGCCCAAGCCGCGGCGACCCTGACGATGCGAGTGCAGGTGCTAACTGCTGCCGGTGAGATCCTGCCGGACCAGGACCCGCCGCGCGGAGTTACGGAAATCGTCGGCCGCTGGCTGATTCGGCCGAGGAACCCGGAAGGCGTCCCGCTGTCCAAAATTCGAGAACGGGCCGAGGCGGTGAAGGGGCTGGCAAATGAGTTGATCGTCGTGGAGCGGAGCTCCGGACGGAGTGTCAGCGATATGCTGGGGGTTAAGGGCTGAACCGCATGGAGAAACAGAGATCCATTTGGTGGAAGATCCCCGGCGTCGTGATCTGGATGACGGCGGCGGGCCTGGCTGCCGTCAATTTCACTTCGGGTGCAGGGTTGGCGGCCGCACTGGTGGGGGTATTCGCGGCTTTTTATTTGAGCGACCGGATGCACGCCTTGCCGGTCCGGCTTTCGCGGCTGTGGGCGATTTGTCTGGCCGGGCTGGGCATCGTTTCCGTGTTTGGCTCCATTCTTCGCAGCAGTGAGGGCGCGGCGCGAGTATTAGGCAGCGCAGGCGTATACGGAATTACCGAAATGGCTCTTTGGCTCGCACTGCCGGTTGCGCTGCTTACGCCGCTGCTGGTTTCGGCGGGCCGTTATTCGACGTTCCTATCCATCGAAGCCGCTGTGCTTGTCGGGATCTTCGCCAGTGTTTTCGCGGCGCATCGGGAAGGCTCGCTGCACCGGCCGTACTTCATCACGGATTGGCTACTGGAGCATAACTACGATCCGCTCCCGTTCTTTCTTGCCGCAGGCGCCGGGCTGGGCGTAATGCTGATCGTCTGGCTGCTGAGCCGCCGTTCGGCTAAACAGACGCTGCTGGACCCCCTCATTCTGATGGCGATGATCGTAGCGCTTTTCCTGTTCCTGCCGGATGGCAAAATCCGGCAGTTGAATGCCTGGGCCGCATCCGGCAATGGTGACGAGAAGAAGCAGTCGGAAAAGAAAAAGGGAGGCGGCGGTGGACAAGGCGGGAAGAAAGAACAGGAAAAACAGCAGAATGGGGGAAAGAATCAGGACCCGGACCCAACAAACAGCTCCGGGGGGAAGAGCTTCCCGGTAGCGGTTGTCAATCTCCACGACGACTACAATCCTCCCTACGGCATGTTCTATTTCCGGCAGGATGCCCTCAGCACCTGGAACGGCAAACGGCTGGTTCGCGATAACAGCCAGAAACTGGACACCGACATTGGCGTTCCTTTTCCGGCGGAAGCGATTGACATTCCCATGCGCGATCGCGCCGATACGGAGAAACAGCCTGACGGCAAGCGGTTGGCGCACCGGATGAAGACCACGGTGGCTCTGATGACCCCGCACTCCCGCCCGTTCGCGCTGATCGACGCAGCCCGGTATGAGCCGTCCCCTAACCCCGATCCCAAGCGGTTCGAACGGGCCTACAAGACGGAATCGATCGTTCTCGATACAGATTTCAACGACCTCCTGCAGCGGCCGGTGGGCAGCGAGAAATGGACGCCGGAGGTCTGGCAGCATTACACGCAGGTTCCCGACGATCCTCGTTATCGAAAAATTGCCGACGAGGCGCGTCAGTTGTTGCCGCCGCACCTTCGGGGCATGGTGCTGGCGCAAGCTCTGGCCATCAAGTTTTGGCTGGACAAGAACACAACCTATGACTTGGGTGTTCCTCGGCCCAACGATGAATCAGATCCGGTTGCCGGATTTCTGTTCGGAGACCGAAGAGGCTACTGCGTGCATTTAGCCCACTCGGCTGCGTACCTGTTTCGCACGATGGGCGTGCCCTCGCGCGTCAGTGTCGGTTATGCGGTGGATGCGCGCCAGCGCGGCAGCGGGTCGGCGGTGTTGATCCGTAATGGCGACGCCCATGCGTGGCCGGAGATCTACGTGAAGGGGCTCGGCTGGGTGGTGCTGGATATCACTCCAGAGAAAGTCGCGACACCTCCGCAGCAGGAAAAGGCCGACCCCGAGCTGCAGAAGATGCTGGGCGAAATGGCCCGCCAGACGCCTGGATCGCCGAAAGAGGAGAATCCTCCGGCCGGTGACGGCGATGTGCGCAAGGCGTTCCTGGAGACGCTGCAGGCTCTTGGCAAGATGCTGCTTCCGGTGGCATTGATCACTCTGGTAGCCATGTATCTGATGAAACTGTGGCGGCGCTTCGAACCTCGCTTTTGCGACGAATCGCGGCTGCCAGTCTCGACTTACCGGGCGACTTTGGACCGGTTAGCGGATCTGGGCCTGCAGCGCGGTTTTGGGGCATCCCGCGAACATTTCGCCGAAGCCGTCGCGCTTCGCGCGCCCGAATTCCAGCAGTTGACGCAACTGCATATGCAGAACTCGCTGGGCGCGGGGCGAGCGGTTCCCACGCGCACCGCCTATTTGGAATTAAACCGTGCCGTGTCCCGTAAGATCGCCGACGGCGTGCCGCTCTGGCGGCGCCTGGCCGGTGCGCTCCACCCGCTGTCCTGGTGGAAAGTTAGCTGATCGGAATGAAAGGAATGGAATGGCATCGTATCCTCAAGCGCCCGTAACACCGGAACCACAAGGGCAAGCAACGCATCCTTTGTCGGGTCCCTACGAGACGGCGCAGATCCTTCGCCGCCGGTTACGTGCCGCCGTGAAAGGCCGCGATGAGGTCATTGACCTGATCATAACGGCGTTGTTCGCCGACGGCCACGTCCTGCTGGAGGACTATCCGGGTTCGGGCAAAACGACGCTGGCCAAGGCGTTGGGCGAGTCGGTCACCGATGCGGAAGGCCAACACATCGCTCCCTTCCGGCGTGTTCAATTCACGCCCGATCTGCTGCCCAGCGACGTCTCCGGTGTATCTGTTTTCGATGTCTCAACGAGCCGCTTTGAGTTCCGGCCCGGCCCGATCTTCGCCCACGTTCTTCTCGCCGACGAGATTAACCGGACTTCGCCCAAGGTGCAGTCGGCGATGTTGGAGGCGATGGCCGAAAAACAGGTGACGGTGGACAATCACACCTATCCGCTCGACGCGTTTTTCTTCGTTATCGCAACGCAGAATCCCCGTGATCTGGCGGGCACGTATCCACTTCCCGTCGCGCAGCTTGACCGGTTTCTGTTCAAGATCAATATGGACTACATCGCGCGGGACGCCGAAATCGATGTTCTTTCGACGCGCAAAATCAGGCGTTCGGCGCCGAACGAGAAGCTGGTAACCCGGGACGATGTCGTCGCCGCACGGGATGCGATGGAAGAACACGTTCACGTCGATTCCCGTGTCCACACCTGCCTGGTAGACACGGCCCGCAACCTCCGCGCGCACAAGAAGGTCCTGCAGGGGCTCAGCACGCGCAGTCTTGTTTTGATGATTCCCGCGCTGCAGGCGGTGGCGCTGCTCAACGGCCGCGACTATGTTTCGTCTAAAGACATTGAGTACTTGGCTCCCTTTGTGTTCAGCCACCGGCTGGTCGTCGCGCCGGGCGCGGGCGACACGCGAAGCGTCGTGATGGAGTGCCTCCGCGGTCCATTGGAAGTATTGACCCGATCGACAATGGCCAATGTTGCCAGCGAGCAGTTGACGCCGCCGCCCTTGCCGCCGCAAAATCCGGCGAACGGACAAGCCTGGTAATGTTACTGCGGCTCACAGTTTGGCTGCTGGCCGCCGTCGCGCTTTTGGCGCAACAGCAGCAGATGGACCTTGCGACGGTGCGCCAATGGATCGATACCGGCCGGTTCATTCGCGTTCGCGAGATGGGGGAAGCCATCCTCCGCGAGAACAAGAACTCACCGATGGGCAACTACTTGTTGGGGGTTGCCATGCAGCGCGGGGAAGGGAACCTGCCGTTGGCCCGCTACTATCTGGGCCGAGCCCGAACCCTGATCGAGCGCAGCCCGGCGCTGGCTACCGATGCCGGCACCGATCTTCATGCGCACATCGTCTTTGAGCTGTTGCTGGTGGCCGGCCTGACCGAAAAACATGAAGAACAGATTCGGCTGGTAGGCGAGTATGGCAGGCTCTTCGGCGTCGATATGGGGGAGCGGAGCGGTTGGTCGCTCATGAAACTGGGCCGGCACAACGAGGCGCGCCAGTTGATGCAGAAGTATTTGAAATCGAAGGATCCGGACACGCGGCGTGGTGCTTTGAACACGTTGGGTTCGATCGAGATGTCAGTCGGCAATTACGAGGAGGCGTTCCGCTGGTTCACGATCCTGAAGAGCGAGTTGACTGAGCGCGATGCGGTCAACATCGCCACGCTGGTCCGCAACCGCGCCGAAGTCGCCAACGTGCTGCTGCAGTTCGATGTCGCAGAAGCCGACACGCTGCTGGCCACCAAGTATTTCCATCCCTCCAGTTACTCCAATCCATGGATGTCGCTGTCCTTGCTTTACACCACTGAAGGGCGGCTGGCCGAAGCCATTTCCGCCATTAGCAGCATGCACGCTTGGGACCGGCGCAGCGACCCTACGCTGGAACAGCAGCGTTGGAATGACGGCCAGCAGGCAACGGCAATCGTTTTGTTAGCGAGCGGGTATCCGGAAGCGGCGCTGCAGATCGTGCGCCGAATTCGGAGCAAGCCCGATCGGCGCGGTACAACGTCGGGAACGATGGATCAGGCCGAGATTGGCTTGCTGTTCCTTTGGCGGGAGACGCTTCGGATGCAGCGGGAAGCGCTGCGAGAGCAGATGGTTTGGGAACCGTGGCTGGAGTGGTTGCCCTCGAGTTGGGAGCGCGTGAAAGTGGAGCGGGAGCTTTGGGCGGCCAACAGCCGCCTGAACGCGTTGCTGGTTCCGGAGAAAAGATTACCGTGGATTTTGCGCCCGTATGCGCCGGATTCGCCCGTTACCGAATGGATGCGTCCGGGACTATCTGCTGCCGTGGGTGGCGGACTGGTTCGCGCTGAATTGGCCAAGCTAATTGCCCGCACTGACAAGCTTGCCGATCGCGAGCGGCCCTATTTGCAAGCGGCGATGGGAGAATCCCTCGTCATGTCCGGTAACTGGGACAAGGGGTTGGCGGCGTTGACCGCTGCACGAGAGAAACTGCCGCAGGAAGAGGCGCTGCTGCGCGCCCGCATGGAGGCTTTGGCGGCACATGCTCTGGAACGGAGCGGACAGTTGGACCGAGCCGCCGTTGCGTGGCGAAATGCCATGGAACGGAATGCGGGGTTGATCCGATTACTGGATCTTTCCATTCCCGTGACGCTTGCCAGCGACAATTCGCCGGGGGCCAATGAAGCCGTTGGGTGGCTGGAAAAGTCGCCGCGCTTTCACCGGGGCCGCGGGTTCCGGTTGGCCGTCTCGACGTCCGGGCGCCGGTTGACGGCGCAGTTGACCGGTAAGGACGGCGCCGTCCTCGCACAGGCAAGCGCCCCAATCCTGCCCGACATCAGTGAATCGGCGCGCATGCTTTGTAAAGAGGTACACCGCAAGGCGTTCGCGACGAAGATTGATTTGTCGCAAATGGATATCAACTCGCTGGACGGGTCCGTAACGTCCGGCGACTCCAGCCAGATGGGGCTGAAAGAACTTTTCGGAAATAAATAGGGCGGCTGCGGGCCGCCCTATTTATTAGTCTTTGATGTCGACGATCTTGGCGATATGTAAGGTGTCGCCCTTCAGTTCGCCGGTGATTTGCACTTTGCCTTTCAAGTGCGCCTTGGCCATATCCGCGTTACTGACCTTGTAGACGTTCTGTTCCTTCTCAGTTACGAAAACAGGCGCGGCGCCACCCTTGATGCAGCGCTCGGCGCAATCGCGCGCCGCTTGGGCGGACCCGGCGTTGCCGGCGCCGCACGATGCGTCGCTGATCCAGCCCTTGAATTCGGCGGCGGGAAGGGCGGCCGCAAATGCCAATACAGCGAAGAGAGTGAATTTCATCGGTGTCGACTCCTATGCCGATATTGTCCCACGGTTGGAGCCGCGTGGGGTCCCGGGGGGATGCTACGGAGAATTCCTCTAAAAAGCGCTGGCTTCGGGCCGATAAGGTTTGTAGAGGGGAACATCTCTCCGGAGCACCGATGGGCATATCGCCACTTACATTTAGCGGAGTCAGCACCTACTCTGCCGATTTTCAGAAGATTCTGGATCGGACGGTCGCCATCGCCTCTCAGCCGATTGCGGCGCTCCAGCGTGAACAAACTAACCTTTTCCAGCAAAAGAGTCTGGCCACGGGGTTGCAGACTGTCGTGGAAGGATTGGCGAATGCAATTGGCTCTCTTGGCGATCTCGGTACGTCCAAGGCATTGAGCGGGTCGTCTTCGAACACCGCGAAAGTCACGGTTGGTACCGTGACGGCTACCAATCCGGCGACGTATACGATCAGCGAGATTACGTCGGTGGCGCGAGGGTCTTCGGCGACTTCGTCAGGTTTTCCGGACGGCGGTACGACCGCGGTTTCCTCCACGGGTACGGTCAGGTTCTCCTTCAATGGCACAGATCATACGATCACCCTGGGGACCGGCGAAAACACGTTGACCGGGCTTAGAAACAGGATCAACGCGTTGGGGGCGGGTGTGACGGCTTCCATTCTCACGACTGGAACCGGGGCGAATCCCTATTACCTTTCCTTGAGTTCGAATACTTCCGGTGAGAAGCCGATCGCACTTATCGATGACCCGGATGGAGCTGCGACGAACTTGCTCGCGACATCGGATAACGGGGCGAACGCCGTCTTCAAAGTCAATGGGGTTCCCGTTTCGAAGTCGTCGAATCTGGTCAATGACGTGGTCAGCGGCGTAACGTTTACGATTGCCGGGACAACGGCCGCGCTGGAGACGGTTTCGATCTCCCTCGCCAGTAACCGGTCTACGTTGTCAAGCCGGTTGCAGACGTTTGTCGCGGCGTACAACGATGTTTTGTCCAATACGGACGCACAGATCGGAGAGGCGGCGGGCCTTTTGACCGGGGACCTTCTGGTGCGGGAAGCCAAAGTCGCGCTCCGCGATGTCAGCGGCTACGAGGGAGATCGAACGATCAAGTCTCTGACTCAATTGGGAGTGGAATTTGGAAGCGACGGGAAGGCGACGTTTGATCCCACCGCTTTTGCAGCCCTTTCGGACTCCGATATTCAGAACGGCTTTACGTTTCTGGGTTCAACAACGACAGGGTTTGGCTCGCTGAAGGCGCGTTTGGCGCAACTCTCCGATCCGGTAACGGGCCTTATTTCGGTCCAGACCGCCAAGTACGACGAGAGCGATCGACGGATTGCCAATCGCGTGGAGGAGTTGACAGCCCGGCTTGATGCCCTGCAGCGGAGCACCGCCGCAAGGTTGCAAACGGTCGATGCGCTTCTTGGCTCACTGCAGTCGCAGCAAACGATCATCGAAGCCAGCTACAAGAGCCTGCAATTGACGCTGTTTGGGAAAAATGAGGGTTAGCGCTTTGAGTTTTCTAGCGGAGATCCGGCTGTTGGACGAACTGCTGCTGAGGGCTGTTCCGGGCCAGGAGGCACAAGTCGCGGGATGGATTGCGGAGCGCGAAATCGCGGTGGAACGGATCGCCAGCGGCAATTCGGATCTTGCAATGGTAGAGGAACTGCGGGAGCGGACGAATCGGTTAACCGATCGATTTCTTCATTGGCGACGGACGTCGATCATGGAGTTGTCGATGGTCGAGCAGCACCTTAGGTTTCTTCGCGAGCAGGAGTCGCAATCGGCGGGCTCGGTAAGTGTCTCGGGTTGAACCGTTAGCTGCCCGGCCATTCGGCCACCGCTTCAATCACGGCATCGACCTCCGCGTCGGTCATGTACGGATGGATGGGTAGGCTTACTTCGGTTGTCGCCAGATCGCGGGCTCGATCGAGGGAACCGAAACAGGCCGAATTGACGGATGCCATCGCTTCCTGGTCGGGAATCAGTATCGGATAGTGCTCTCCGGCCAAAATTCCCTTCTCTCGCAGCCACGCAAGCAGCGACGGCTTCTTCGCGGCAGGAGCCGTGACCGGAAATAGATGCCAGCCGGGACGCCATTCGCCCCGATCGGTGTCCGAAGCACCCACAGGGCGCACTTGCTCCGAACGCCAATTGTGAAGATAGCGCCTAGCAATTTGAGTGCGGCGATCATTCCAGCCTGGGAGCCGCGGGAGAAAAACCTGGTCGAGGAGCGCCGCGTGGAGTTCGTCGAGCCGGCTGTTCCAACCGATCTCAGTATGCCGGTATTTCGCCGATTGCCCGTAGTCGCGGAGCGTACGAATTCGCGCCGCCAGCGCTGCATCGGAGGTTATGACCGCGCCGGCATCTCCCATGGCGCCCATGTTTTTCGTCGGATAGAAACTGGTCGCGGCGGCTATTCCCGTCAGCCCGGTCGCCACGCCGCCGCTGGCCGCACCGATCGATTGTGCGCAATCCTCGATGCACATCAATTGAAATTCATCGATTAACAGGCGGAGCGCTTTCGCATCCAGGGGGAAGCCATACAGATGAACCGGTACGAAAAATCGAATTTCCGGCATCGCGCGGAGCGTGGCCCGTGCTTCGTTGATGTCAATGAGCCCGAGTTCGGTGGTATCGCAAAAGACCGGCACGCCGCCAGCCCGCACAATGGCCAGGGTCGTGGCAAACGCCGACAGCGGCGTCGTTAGAACCCGGTCCCCTGGCCGGAGGCCCGCGGCTCGGAGGGCGATTTCAATTGCGTCCAGCCCGCTGGCGACGCCAACCGCTTCTGTTGTCCCCCAATACGCGCCCAGCGACGATTCGAATTGGCGTACATGATTGCCAAGAATGTACCAGCCGCTCTGTCCAACACTCTCGAACACTCGAAGAGCATCGTTACGAACGTCTGACCACTGACGCCCGAAATCGTTCATTTGGATCTGGATGTTGGGCAAGAGTCCAGTATCGCGCCATCGGCACTTCGCCGCTTGTCCGCCGCCAATACGGAGAGCTCTTCAGCCACTTGTTTAAGCACCGGTCGCCACTTTCCTGCCTCGCGCTGTCTAAACAATCGGGCACTGCTGTACCAAGGTGAATCGGAGCGCTCCAACAGCCAGCGCCAATCGGGCGCGAATGGCAGCAGGATCCACACTGTCTTTCCAAGTGCACCCGCCAGATGAGCAACGGAGGTATCTACGGCGACGACTAGATCCAAATTCTCGATGAGGCCGGCCGTTTGGGCGAAATCCTCAAGCTCAACGGCGGCGTTCCGCATAATGAGCGAAGCCGGGCTCGGACTGCCTTTCTGCAGGTTGATCCACTCGACGCCGTTTGCGGCTTCCAATTCGGACAGAAGCTCCGGCGGAATGCTTCGGTTGCGATCATTCTTGTGATTCGGATTCCCGGCCCAGCAAATTCCGGCTCTCAAGGCTGATGTTTCGGATCCGAGCCAGTTGCGCCATCGCCGGATGGCCTCCGAAGGTGCGTGGAGATAACCGTTCGAAAAGGGAATCGATTTAATGGTCGTGCCCGCCCGATGAGGTGCGCTCATCATGGGGAGTTGGTAGCCGGCATCCGGGAGGTGTTCTACTCCGGCAACCACCGTCGATCCAGGCTCCAACTTGGGAGCTGCAATCCAATCCGCGGCGATAGCGGAATTCGACAGCAGCGTGAGTAACGGCGGCTGGCACTCTACCGTGACTCGCGCTCCCTGCGATTGGAAGATGGAAGCGTACCGGACAAATTGGATTGTGTCACCTAGCCCCTGCTCAGCGTGTAGGAGCAGGCTTTTTCCGGTGAGCGGCTCGCCGTTCCAAAGCGGAGTACGGAAGGCTCGGCGGCCCGGAGCGCTCTTGACGCCGAATCTTCGCTCATACCCCGCCCAGCCTCGAAGGAAGTCGCCCGTCAGCAACCGAACGATCCCCAAATTCCACGCGGCAGTTGCGTCGTCGGGATCTATCGCTAATGCGGAATGATAAGAATCGATTGCCGCATCGGCTTCATTGCGAGCAAGCCGTGCGTTGCCGAGGTTTGTCCAGGCAGCGACATGGTTTGGCTGCGCCTTCAAGAGCTTCCGAAAAACACCAATCGCTTCCTTTGGGTTCGCATTATCCAGCCAGGCTGTACCCAGATTGTAAAGCGCCGGATGATACGTCGGGTGCAAACGGACCGATCGCCGATAATTTTCAATCGCCCGTCCATAGTCATGCTTCAACTGATACAGAACTCCCAGATTGTTCGAAGCGCGCGCGTGGCGCGGGTCCAGCTCCAGGGCCCGCCGGAACCCATCGATGGCTGGTTCAAAGTCACTTTCCAGCATGTAGGCGACGGCTCGATGAAAGGTTGCCTCGATGTTTTCCGGGTCCGTACGCAATAGGATGTCGTAGTGTGGAATGGCGGCCGCCCTATCTCCAAGGACCGCCATCGCATTCGCCAATGCGAGCCGGTATCCTGCCGTGGCAACGTGGCCGGGGGGAGCATTCTCCAGCGAGCGCCTGCAGCCATGCCGACATCGACTCTTCGGTGCGATCCAGCCTGGTCAGTAGTCGCCCCAAAGCTCCCCAAATTTCATGTTCTTTGGGGGCACACTCCACCGCTTGCCGGAAGCAGGCTACGGCTCCAGCGAAATCTCCGGTTCGCTCCAGAACTATTCCCAAGTTGCGGCAGAGCCACGCCTCAGGTCCCGCGATTCCGATCGCCACCCGCAGCAACTGAATACTGGTGTCGATTCTGCCAGTATCGGCGTGCAGGAGGCCGAGAAGGTTTAGACATTCGACGTTGCCGGCGTCGTGTTCTAAGAGTCGAATGTAAACTGGTTCTGCTTCTCGAAATTGACCAGCCTTATGCAGCGCCTTTGCATGCGCAAACAGATCTTCTGCCAACATCATTTCCGGTTGATCGGCGAATAAACGGTGAAACTGTATGTGCAGGAAGGGCAGGAAAAATCAGGGCCGCCATATGACTGGCGGCCCTGACTGGTTGGTTAATTGGTTGTGGATTAGCCACGGAGCAGGGCAAGGACCTGCTGCGGGGCGGAGTTCGCCTGTGCAAGGGCCGAAATGCCGGCCTGGAGCAGGATCTGAGCCTTTGTCAGCGATGCCGCCTCTTCCGCCAGATCGGCGTCCCGAATGCGGGACTCCGATGCCGCGAGGTTGGTGATCTGCGACTGGGCGAGGTTAACGGCGAAGTTGAACTGGTTCTGGCCACGACCGACAACGGCTTGGGCGTTACCCAGAGTGTTGACGGCGGCGGCCAGCGCATCCACCGCGCGCTCAGCGCCCGCTTGCGTATTGATATCGGCGGTCGCGCCGGTGCCCACTGTTGCGGCGGTAACCACAGTTCCTTGACTGCCGACGCCAGTGCCGGCTTCGTTGGTGCCGACACCGACGCGGAAGCTGCTGAGCGTGCTGGCAAATCGCAGGCCTTCGGCACCGGCTGCGGAAGCTTTGTCCTTGACGGCGACAATCTTCTGAAGAGTCGTGTCATTGGACTGCTGCAACGCGGTGTTGATTGCGTCAATTGCCTCATCGACGGTTCCGGCGTTCCGCGTCGCGCCGTCGTTGCGAAGCACGACCGCAAGGGAGTGCTCCGTTCCGTTGGAATCGTTGGCGACAACGGTGATCGTTTGATCGTCGCCGCCATTCCGGATGGCGCTGAAGGACAGCAGGCTTGTCTGCTGAGAACCAGCGGCAACGAAGGAGTTGATAGTAGTGTTGCCGGCTTGTGATTCGGCGACGTCCGCGACACCTGTGGCTACCGCGGAGTTGAAGCCAAATACGTTCGCCGCGCCAACGGTGTTCAAACGGAATTTGGTTCCATTGGAACTGGTGATGTCGATTTCCGTCGCGCCATTGGCTGTTGCCACCAACCCCGCAGCCGCAAGCGTCGAGTTGCCGGCGAAGGCGGCGTTGAGAGCCGTCAGCGCGCCAGCTTGCGTAGCGGCAGTCGGAGTGACCGCCACGGACACCGCGGCGCCGCCTCCAACCGAGAATTCCAGAGTCTGTGCCGCGGCGGCAAATGTGGCGCCGCTTGAAGTGATGGAGGTGTAGTCGAACGTACCCGATGCACCACCCGAACTCCGGAAACTGCCCAATCCCAGATTGTTGTTCAAGTCGCCCGAAGACTGCACTTCGAACCGTTCCCCGCGATTGCTCGTGAAAACCAACTGGGCGCCCGCCGTCGCACCCGTTAGGGTGATTCCGGCACCCTGTAAGGAACTATTGGATGCCACTTGAGAACTTAGGCTGGCAATCGCCTGAGCGGTGGTTGTGCCGGCAGCGACCGTTAGGCTGATATCAACGGGGCTGGAAAGCCCGGCTCCCTGGAACCGCACGGTGACAGTGCCAGCTCCGGATGCACCGAAAGTCGTGGCCGCTGCCGCGGCATTGGATCCGCCCGTGACCGTGTTGGCGAGGGTGACGCCCGCCGGATTGGACGATGACGTAACGTTCCCAATAAGGGCATTCGAGAGCCGGTCCCCGGCCTCAACTTGAAACGCCGTGTTGGAAGCCGTAAACGCCAGCGACTTGGCGCCGGTGGACGAAGTGACAACAGAAGCCTTCACTCCCGCGTTCTTGAAGGCCGTGGCCTGAGAAGAAGCTGCCGCGCCAGCGCTATCGATGGCGGCGTTGATCGAAGTCACGAGTGTATCCGTGTCTGTAACACCGGAGAGATTCACCGAGACCTTGACCCGTTCGTTATCACCGAATCCGGGACCGCGGAAGTAGAAATCCGTGAAGCCGGAGGTCGTCAGGGACGCTACGTTGGTGGAGTCGTTGACAATCGCAGACACGCTGGTACTCGCCGAACCCGTGCCGATGTCGATGGATGTGACGCCCTGCGCCTGGACGCCCTGTAATCCGAGACTCTTGGAGTCAACAGTAGAGGTGGACAGGTTCACACCGACCGAACCATTCGTCGTGGACGAAATCCCGCTGGAAGTGCGGCCGCCTCCAATGAAAACGGAGAGCGATTTCGCAAACGTACCGCCGGCGTTGAGCCCAATGGCCTGCGCCTGGCGATCAATTTCCGAAACAACGCTCTGAAATTCGCTGTTCAACACTGTGCGGCTACCGGAGAATGTGCCGGAGGCCGACTGCGTGGCCAGGGTGCGCGCCCGATCCAGCAGCTTGCTGATGTTGTTGATACCGCCATCGAGGGTCTGCAGGGTGCTCAAACCGTCGTTGGCGTTCCGAATACCTTGCGAAAGCACCGCCTGGTCACTCCGGAGGGTATTGGCAATCGAAAGGCCGGCGGCGTCATCGCCGCTGGACAGGATGCGGAGACCGGACGTTACGCGCCCGATCGTCTTACCCTGCGATTCCGATGTCTGCCGTAAGTACTCGCGAGACTGCAGCGAGGCCACGTTTGTATTGATGCGAAATGACATGTTTCTCTCCTTGAAACAACGTTCCGGTTGAATTCCGGATCCAGCTCCGCCGACGCCTTGAAATCCTTTTCGCGGCTAGTAGTGACGGAGCGGTCGTTCAAGAACCTCATCGGAGCCGATGAGTCAAAGGAGAGGAATAGGGAAAGAAAAAGTAGGAGGTAGTGCTAAAGTCCCAGCGACGTTAGCCTTGGAGCAGCGAGAGCACCTGCTGCGGCGCCGAATTCGCCTGTGCCAAAGCGGAAATACCAGCCTGAAGCAGTATCTGCGCCTTCGTAAGGTTAGCTGCCTCTTCCGCCAGATCGGCATCGCGAATGCGAGACTCCGCGGCGGCAATATTCGTCAACTGGCTAGAGGCCAGATTAACTGCGAAAGAGAACTGATTCTGGCCGCGACCGACAACAGCTTGTGCGTCACCAAGTTGAACCACAGCTTCGGCCAACGCAGTAACGGCGAGCTCCGCACCGTCCTGGGTGCTGATATCCGCGGTGGAGCCGCTCCCGACCGCCGCGGACGTGACAACGGTTCCCTGGCTACCGAGACCCGTCCCGGCTTCATTAGTGCCCACGGCGACCTTAAATCCCTTGAGTGTCGAGACGAAGCGAATGCCCTCAGCGCCGCTTGCCGACGACTTGTCTTTTACAGCGGCAACGGCTTGCAGCGTCGGGTCGTTGGACTGCTTCAGGGCCGTATTGATCGCGGCGATCGCTTCATCAACTGTCCCGGCGTTTCGCACGGCGGCATCGTTTTGCAAAACGACCGCCACGGAGTGCTCGACTCCAGCGTTGTCGTTGGCGGTAATGGTTACGGTCTGGTCGTCACCACCATTTCGGATACCGGAAAAGGACAGAATCGACGACTGCTGGACTCCTCCCGAACTGAACGCATTAATATCGGTATCGCCGGCCTGGATTTCGGCTGAATCGGCGACTCCGGTAGCGCCGGCGGAATTGAACCCGAAGACGTTCGTCGCGCCCACGGTGTTCATTCGAAACTTGCTGCCGTTGGAGCTGGTGAGGATAAGGTTCACACCGTCGTCGGTAGCCACAAGGCCGGAAGAGGACAACGTCGAATTGGCGGCAATGGCGGCGTTCAATGCCGTTCTTGCCCCGGCCAGCGATGCCGCAACCGGAGTCACGGCAATTGCAACTTTCGGTCCGCCTCCAATCGAGAATTCCAGTGTCTCGGCCGCCGCCGCGTACGTGCCGCCTGAGGATGTGATTGTTGAGTAATCGAAGGAACCGGATGCACCGCCGGATGAGCGATAGCTCCCAAGGCCCAGGCGATTATTAAGGTCTCCCGAGACGGAAACTTCAAATCGCTCGCCGCGGTTGCTGGTGAATACTAGCGGGGAGCCGGGCGTCGCCGTAGTGGCGGTAATCCCTGCGGATTGGAGCCCGCTGTTAGTGGCCGCCAGGGTCGTCAGGCTGGCGAGAGCCTGATCGATCGTCGTGGCGGCGCCGACGGCAAGAGCAATGTCCACCGGAGTTGCCAAACCGGCGCCCTGAAATCGAACGGTAACGGTCCCAGCGCCGGTAGCGCCAAAGGCTGTTGCAGCGGCAGCCGCCGCGGTTCCGGCCGTTACTGTGTTTGAGAGGGTCTTCCCGGTAGGGTTGGACGCCGAGGTCACATTCCCAAGCAGTGCGTTAGCCATCCGATCACCAGCCGACACTTGGAACGCAGTTGAACTCGCACTGAACGCCAGCGACTTCTTCCCATCGGGCGCCGTTACGACCGAAGCACTGAGATTCGCATTCTGAAACGCTATAGCTTCCGGGCTGACCACGCTACCCGCGGCTGCAATCGCCGTGTTGATCGCCGTCACCAGATTGTCGATAGTCGTCACGCCAGATAGGTTTACCGCGACCTTTATCCTTCCCGGTCCTCCAAAACCTGGACCGCGCAAATAGAAGTCCGTAAAGCCCCCCGCATTTTGGGAGGCGACGTTGGAGGGATCGGCGAGGATTGCGGCAACGCTGGTCGCAGGCGAACCCGTTCCGATGTCAGTTCCCGTCAAGCCTTGGGCCTGGGCGCCCTTTAATCCAAGGCTTTTCGCATCAACCGTCGAATTGCTAAGGTCGATAAACGACGCGCCGTTCTCGATAGAACTAATCCCGCCCGAGGATTTCCCGCCGCCGATGAAGACCGAAATAGCCTTAGCAAATTCACCGCCCGCATTAAGGCCGATCGCCTGCGCCTGCCGGTCTATCTCGGTGATGACACTGCTAAATTCCGAGTTCAGCACGGCCCGGCTTCCGATGAACGTCCCAGAGGCCGACTGCGTGGCGAGCGTACGGGCCCGATCCAGCAGCTTGCTGATATTGTTGATGCCGCCATCGATCGTCTGCAAGGTACTCAAACCGTCATTCGCGTTCCGGATACCCTGTTTCAACACAGCCTGATCGCTGCGGAAGCTGTTGGCGATCGACAGACCGGCCGCGTCGTCGCCGCTGGAGAGGATGCGGAGTCCGGACGTAACACGGCCAATTGTCTTTGCCTGGCCGTCGCTGGTATTCCTCAGATACTCCTGAGACTGCAGCGACGCGATATTTGTATTGATTCGGAAGGACATAGGTGTGCTCCTTTAAGGCACGGATTCGCCGGCACACGCGACAATCTTTCGCCGCGGCGCGGACAACGTTTCTGAGATGGGATTAATGGAGAGCCATTTGAGGGAGTAGTCACTTCCTCAATTGGACAGGTCGGGGGCTGGGGGTTTGGTTAGGCTGTAACGGACGTTTACTCGTCAGGGAGTACTACTGTGGATTCGTGGGCGGGTAATTCTTCGGGGTTGGGTTCGATTTCGCGAATCCGATCGACAAGTTGAGAGATTTTGTTGGTGTCTGAGGAAGAAGCGGCGCGGTTAACATCGCGCGTCACGCGGATCTCCGAGCGGAGTACCGTAACTTCCTTTGGGGCGGAAATGCCGAGCTTGACCTGAGTTGGCGAGGTTTCGAGAATCTCGATCTCGATATCCTCACCGATGATGATGGACTCACCGCGTCGCCGGCGAATAATGAGCACTAGACCTCCGCAAGCCGGTCCGCTTGGCTCTTCTCCACGGGCGAAGGCTCGACTTGACCATGCTCTGAGGCGGCCGGCTGCAACGGGGTTAACGCCGAATACCGGCGGTCGTCCCGAACAGCTTGCACACCTTTACGTGTTTCCCGCGAGAGTACCACGGGACCGAGGAGGTTTGCAGTCGGGGAGCCCTCCGAGGGCAAGCAAACGATTGCCAGGCAGGCCAGGCTTTGATCCCAGATCGGCGATTCCGGCGTCGCGAGCCCGAGTACCTTTCGCTCTTCCGCGGCGACTTCCAATTGATAGCCTGGGTCCACCGAACGGGCGGGGAGTGTAATAAAACAAAGGTCCGTCTGCACAATGCTCTGCAGAAAAACGACGGGACGAAGTGCCGGCCGCTCGATGCAGAGAAACCGCTGTTCCGATTCAAACCCCGGCAAGCCATTCGGAAATTCGAAGATGTCCTCATCCGCGAAGTGCACAACGCCGAATTGTTTGGTGCTGATAGATGGCATAGTTCCTTGGTATTCACCGCGGCGTAGTGGGCCCGGTGATTTCCTTGCTGCTGATCTATCGGACACCCAAGGCTCCGACTTCATAGCGCCGGAATAATCTGAAGGATCAGAATGCACGGATTGGCCGATAAGCGGAATTATTTTGCGTTCGCCCGGACAAGCGCCGCCTGATACCGTCGCCCTTCGGCCTCTTTCTCTGATTCGCTCCACGCCAATTCTTCGGCCAGCGCGTTCAACGCATCGGTTACAACTGCCCTTCCAAGCCCTGGTGTGAATGCTAATTCCGTCCGTCTCAACAAAAAATCGTCCAAATGCCGGCAGAACTCCTGGCGGACGGCTAGCCGCGCCTGTGCCCCGATCCGGCCAAAGGATCCCGCGAGTTTGGCCAATTCGTCTTCACGGCTGCCGTAAAGCGACTTTTCAGCCGACGAACCGCCGCCGGGAAGCAGTTGCAACGCTGTTTGGCAGCGGGTGTCGATGCCCAGCCGGCCGCAAACGACATCCGTGGTCTCCTCGGCGATCGCCCTATATCCCGTAATTTTTCCTCCCAGGACGGAAAACATTCCTGGCTGCGTTTCTTCGACTTTGTGGAGGCGGGAAACCGACGATTCCGAGCCCGCCTGCCGAACCAGCGCGCGTACTCCGGCATTGGTAGAGTGAATCGGCAGGGAGCGAATGGCGGAAAAAAACGGCTCGACGGACCGCAGGAGATATTCGATGTCGTTCTCGGCGGCGCGTACGTCCGTGGGATCTTCTTCGTAATCGGTGTCGGTAGTCCCAATCCACGTATTCCCGAACAAAGGGATGACGAAGAACAGGCGGCCATCGACCGGAGAGAAGAGTACGTTAGCCTTATTCACGAGAGGAGCGCAGGCGAGGTGTATGCCTTTAGTGGTTCGAATCCGACGGCTGCGATTGCCGGAAATGGCCGATTGCACACGATCGAACCAAGCGCCGGTGGCGTTTACGAACACTTTCGCCTTCAGCTCAGCCTCTTCGCCGGTATCGACGTCACAAACGAGCAGGCTCCGCATGGCTCCGTTGGCGAAAGTTGCTTCCCGAAACTCACAGTAGTTCTTGACCACCGCGCCATGACGATTGGCGTCGATCAGGTTTTCCAGGCAGAGGCGCTCGGGCAGACTTACCTGTGCGTCGAAGTAGCTCCCGGCGCCGTGCAAGCCATCCTTCGTAAGCGCCGGCTCGTCGGCGAGCGTCTCCGCGTTATCCAGAAACCGATGTCCGGGCAGGGATCGGTCATAACTCAACGCGTCGTAAAGCATGAGTCCGACGCGCATTTTCGCACGAAACCACGCCGATTGCTTCACGAATGGAATGCGGAACTCCAGCGGTTTCACCAGATGCGGGGCGATCCGCAGTAGAATTTCCCGCTCCCGCAAGTCCATTCGGACCAGGCGGAAATCAAGCATTTCCAGGTAGCGGAGTCCGCCGTGAATCAGGCGCGTGGAACCGCTGGTCGTTCCGCCCCCGAAATCTCCTTTTTCAACCAACGCCACGCGGGCGCCACGCAGAGAAAGGTCGCGAGCGATTCCAGCTCCGATGATTCCACCGCCGATGATGGCGACATCGAAAGTGCCACTTTGCAGTTCGGCGAGTGAACCCATGTCCTACCCGATTATCGCAGTTCAGGATTCCGTGACAGCCTGGTAAACCTCGCGTTTCGACAAGCCCCGCTGGCGGGCGACGTGTTTGATGGCGTCCATCCGTTCCATACCGCCGCTAATGGCATCTGCAACCGCCTCCGCCAGCGGACGGTCATCGCGGACAGCCCCGCTTCCTCTTCCGATCAGCAGCACCATTTCGCCGCGCGTATTGGTGGGAGTCAATTGGCTGCGCACTTCCGCCGCCGTCCCGCGCAAAAACTCCTCGTGCATTTTGGTGAGTTCGCGGGCTAGGACTACCGGGCGGTTGCCGAGTACTGATTCGATATCGCTCAGCGTTTCCAGAATGCGATGGGGTGCTTCATAAAAGACCAAAGTGGCTGGGGTTTCAGCCCAGGACTCTAAAGTTTTCCGGCGCTGGCCCTGTTTGGGTGGCAGAAACCCGCCGAAGGCAAAGGAATCTGTAGGAAGTCCGGAAGCACAAAGTGCGGTCAAAATCGCCGATGGGCCGGGAATCGGAACGACGGCAATCCCGGCTTCGACCGCCGCGGCGACAAGCCGGTAGCCCGGATCGGAGATAAGGGGCGTTCCGGCATCGCTAATCATTGCGATTTTTTCACCGGCCAGAAGGGCATTGAGCAACTCGTCCCCCCTATCCTTCTCATTATGCTCGTGATAGCTGATCAGTGGCTTGGAAATGCCGTAATGTTCCAGCAGTTTCCGGCTGTGACGCGTGTCCTCGCAGGCGATGCGGTCCACGTCTTCTTTCAAAATTCTTAAGGCGCGAAGGGAGACATCCTCAAGATTTCCGATCGGAGTGGCGATTAGATAGAGTGCGGCAGGCAACAATCGTAACTATACTTGAATAGGAAATCGCCAATGGAAGGAGTGTCCGGGATTGAATCCTGAAACTAGCACCGTCACATCGCCCTTTTACGTCTGGAAGCCGGCGGAGAGACCGATCTCTGTGCAACTTCAATTCGACGTCGTAGATCGCATCCTCCTGGAGGTTATGCGCGGATTCGGCGCCGTACCGAAGCGAGGCGCGGAGGTGGGCGGCATCCTGCTTGGCACCGCCGAAGTCGTGGGCGGTCAAATCGTTGTGAAGGTCGAGGACTTCGAAGCGGTCGAATGTGATCACGCGTCAGGACCGTCCTACATACTTTCCGATGACGACCGTGCCGCTTTTGTCGAGTCGATGAGCCGTTGGCGAACGGGTCCGGATCGCCGGATCTATGCGGTCGGCTATTACCGGGGGCATACGCGGGACGGGATCTGCCTGGCGGCGGAGGATCTGGCGGTGTTGGAGGAGCTCTTCCCGGAGCCGACGGCGATCGCCATGGTCGTCAAGCCGTATGCCACCAAGGTTAGCGTGGGGGGGATCTTCTTCCGGGAGGACGGCCAGTTCAGGGCCGATGCCTCCCACCTGGAATTTCCGTTCCGCCGCAAGGAGCTTGGCGGCGGCGCATCGGGAATGGAACGTTTGACAAGCGCGGCGAGGTTCGGTCAGCAGCGCATTGGCGAAGACCCGCGGTTCCGATTCCGGGAAACGGTGGGACAGAACGAGGGGGCGCCGGCACCGGCGGAGCCGGATCGAGTTCCGGAGTATTCCGCACCGCCCGCCGCCGTGGCCGAACCCTCGAAGGGCAAAGGGGTTCGCGGGGGATGGGTCTGGATTCCACTCTCGTTCATCTTTATGCTCCTCGGTGTAGTCGTCGGATTCCAAATTGCGCTGAGCATGCGTCCCAAACAGCCGGCAAATCCGTGGCTGGAAGCCTGGGATATGACACTGCAGGTCAAAAGGGCGGGCGAGGAGTTGGCCGTAACCTGGGACCCCTTAGCGCCGGCCGTGCGGAATGCCAGCCGGGGCGCCCTGATCATTCAATCCCGCGAAGAGACCCGGACGATTGATTTGCGTGGCCCGCAATTGAAGGGAGGAAGCGTGATCTACCGGGGAGTTCCGGACCGGGTAATATTCCGGCTGGAAGTTTATCCGCGGGAACGCGCCGTCGTATCTGAAATTGCGGAGTTTAAGCGGGAACCTTAAAACGGTTTACCGCACTGGCTCTGTCGTGGCCTCGCCGAGAATCTCCGCGATCGGCGCCATCGCGTCGACGCGCTCGGAAACGCTTTTAAGGGCCATCAGGATCGGCACGGCGAGGATCATTCCCAGTACACCCCACATCCAACTCCAGAACAGGATGCCAACGAACATCGCAACCTGATTGATCCGCGCCGCCTTACCCATCAGCGCAGGGGTCAGGAGGAATCCCTCCAGGCTCGTGATCAAGAACGCCACACCACTCACCGTAAACGCCATTCCCAGCGTGCCGAACTGAAGAAACGCCACCAGCGCAAGCCCGATGCTGACCATCAGGGCGCCGAAGTAAGGAACCGTATTGAGCACACCGGCGGCAATTCCCCAAACGGCCGGCTGATTGACGCCTAAGTAGATAAGCGCCAGCCACGTTGCTACCGAAACCAGAACGCCGGTAGCCAGTTGAACCAGCAGAAATCTTCCGATCTGCCCATCGATCTCACGCAGTATCTGGATCGAGAGCTTCTTTTCCGATAGGGTCGGTCCCGCCAGTGTGAGCAATTTCCGCTTGTACAGATCGCCCGACGCCAGCAGAAAAAACACCAGGAAGAAAATAACCGCGGCTTGTCCGATCCACTCGATCGCGCTCATCGAGCCCCACCAGAGGTAGTCGGAGGTCCGAGATCCGGATTGGGCGATCTGCACTTGCGGAATCGGTTTTCGCGGCGAAGTCGGGCCGTCGGCGGCTGCTGCCGCCTGTTCCAATTCCTGTGCCGCAGCCTGCACCTTTTTGAAGGGTCCGGCCTCGCCCGTTTGAGCCGTTACAAGGCTCCGAACCCGGCGGGCGCCCTCTGGCAGTTGATCTAGGACGACCGACGCCTGACCTCGCAATCCATATGCAGTCGATCCGGCAGCGCCAACAATCGCGACGAGTACGAGTGCGCTCCCGACAACACGGCCGAGCCCGAGCCGCGAGATAGCAGTCACAATCGGGTCCAGCGTATAGGCAATTAGAATTGACAATACGATGGGAATCAAAACTTCCTGAGCGGCACGCATGGCCCCCAGAACCGCCAGGACGGCCAATATCGTCAAGGGCGAATTCCATCGCTCTGCGGTTGTTTCGTTCATGAATGTGCGCCAGCACGCGCCGTGCCAAAGCAGCGGCGGCTAGGAGGAAAACCGGCTGAATACCAGCACAGCGTTCAAGCCGCCGAAGGCGAACGAATTGGATACCGCGGCGTCATGGGGCCACGCCTGCCGCTCTAGACAAACCGGCACGTCACAATCGGCGTCGGGCTCTAAAAAGTTCGCGACCGGCACAATGCACTGCCGCTCGAGGCCCAGAATCGTCGCCACGGCCTCCAGTGCCCCGGACGCGCCCAGGGCGTGCCCATGCAAGGATTTCGTTGCGGTCACTTTCAAATTTTGCAAAGCTCCGCTAAAGACTTCGCGAATTGCCGCCGATTCCGTAACATCGTTAGCGGTTGTGCCGGTCCCGTGTGCGTTCACCACGCCAACCGCCGTCGGGTCCAAGCCTGCGTCGGCAAGTGCGGATCTCATTGCGCGGGCGGCCCCGGCGGCCGAGGGCATCGTCAGATGATGCGCATCAGCGCCCATGCCGAATCCGGTGATTTCGGCCAAAATCTCCGCCCCGCGGGCGCGGGCGCGCTCGAGTGGTTCAAGCACTAGCATACCGGCCCCCTCTCCCAGCACCATTCCATTCCGGCCTTTCGAGAACGGTCGGCAAGTATCCGGACTAACGACGCGCAGCGCCTCCCAGGCCTTCAGAGATCCGTAGGTAAACGGAGCTTCGCTGCCGCCGGTTAGAGCGGCATCGGCCAGACCGTGGCGAACCAGCCAAAAGGCTTGTCCAATGGCGTGGTTGGCCGAACTGCAAGCGGTTGAGACGGTCCACACCGGGCCCTGCCAGCCCAGCTCCAGCGTCAGCGCACTGGCTCCCGCGTTGCCCATCAGCCGCGGAATGGTCATCGGGTGAACGCGCGGTTGATTTTCGCGGTAAAGCGCCGCAAATCCAGCATCTTCGCTGGTTTTGCCCCCATAACAGGAGCCAGTGACGATGGCGGCCCTCGTACGCTCATCGGCGGTGAGCTCGAGTTGCGCCTGGGCCAGCGCCTCCCGCGCGGCAACGATGGCTAACTGCGCGAAACGGTCCAGCGGAATCAGTTGCTTGTCGTCGAAGTGCTTGGATGGATCGAAGTGCCGGGCTTGGGCGCCGTTCTGGAACCGGATCCCCGTCATGTCAAATCCGCTTATGGGCGCAATTCCGGACCGGCCGCTCAAGCATCCGTCCCAAAATGCCCCGGCGGTGTTTCCAAGCGCCGAGATACACCCGGTGCCGGTAATTACAACCCGGCGCGTCATGCGGCCGGCGCCGGGGGCGCGGACTTTTCATCCAGCAGCTTTTGCACGCCTTCCGCCAGTTGCCGCACATCCCGTACGAGCCTTGCCGATTCGTCCGGGATGTTTATGTCGAACTCATTTTCAAGCGCAAACAGAATGTTGATGCCGTCCAGCGAATCGATGTTGAGCTGTTCAAATGTCGCCTCGGGAGTGACTTGCTCCAGGGGTAGTTTTTGCGTCTCAGACAGGGTTCGCAGAACGCGTTCGAGAACATCGGGGGAAACGGACTCGCTCATCGTTCCAGCATCGCAGAGACGGACGTCATCGCCAAGTTTCTTTCCGCGATAAGTGGCAGCAGTCCGGACACGGCGTCTAATGTCGCCGTGATATCCGGACGCTCGTTGAGAAGACGGCCGTCATGAAGACACAAAATAGCCCCATCGGAGGTAGCACGGAGCAATCGCCGCGTGATAGCGGCGGCCGGGAGCTTCCAATCTCTGCCGATTGATGTCCACATGACTCCGGTAAGTCCGAGTTCTTCTTGTACCGAACCGAGCCCGAGCCACCGGACGCCATAAGGCGCGCGGAACAGTGTCGGCGCGCGCCCAGTGATGTCGCTGATAATCGCCTGCGTGCGGCGCAGTTCTTCGCGCATCGCGGCTCGTGAGGAGAAATCCAGCCTACGATGCGACCAGGTATGGTTGCCGATCTCATGGCCGGCGGCGACGGATCGCAGGACCGCGGGCAGCCGCTTGGCATTGTGGCCGCAGACAAAGAAAGTCGCCTTCGCATTGTGCCGCTCAAGTAGTTCCAGTAAGGCGGGTGTCGATTCGCTGGGGCCATCGTCGAACGTCAGTGCGATCTGTCCGCTGCCCGCCGGAAACCGCCAAATCGATGGCGCGAAGATCTGCGAGGATCGTCCGCGGACGGCCCAGGAAAGAAATCCCGCTGCCGCGCCCGCCGCCAATCCAACCTCGACCAACACTGGCCTACGCCTTTGGCTTGTCAGCCCAAGCGATGCTGTGGTCCGACGTCACGGCATGCGTCCCCGGCGGAGAGATCAGCGTGAAGTAGGACCATGGTCCGGGCTTCCATGGATACTTCTCGATCACCGATTCATCGACTGCCACTCCCAAGCCCGGCCCGCGTGGGACGATCAGGTCCCCGTTTTCGATCAGTAGCGGAGCGTTCAGGATCTCCGCGGCCAGCGGCCATTCGTACATAAACTTGCGCTCGGGCGTGGTGTAGCACGGCGCCTCCAGCCACTCCACCACGGTTTCCGGCCAGCAGATTCCCGCATGCGCGGCCGCTATCAACTCAAGGTCGGTTCCCCAACTATGGAAGGCGAATCGCAGCCCCTCGTGACGGACTTCGTTGAAAATCCGGCGGCCCATCGCGTAGCCACCCTGGCAGACAACGTCCATTTGGACATAGTCCGTGCAGCCGTTGTAGATGAGATCCAGGAATCCTTCTTCGGTGTGTTCGTGCTCGCCGGTGGCGATGGGCACATGACCCGCGGCGCGCAGTTCGCGGTAGGCCGCATGGTCGGCCGGGGGAAGAGGCTCTTCCAGCCAGGTAATGTCGTACTGGCTCATCGCGAGCGCCAGATCCGCGATGGTCTCCGGTGTATAACTACGGTCGCCCATGCGCCACCAGGAATGCGCGTCCACCATCAGCCCGAAGTCGGGCCCTGTTGCCTCGCGCATCAGGCGGACTGTCTCCACGTCGAGATCCGGCCCCAGCGCCGGGCGCATCTTGTACGCCGTGAATCCCATCTCCTGCGCCAGCACGGCTTCCCGCGCGTACTCCTCCGGCGGCTGGTACATTCCGGCGCTTCCGTAGAGTGCAATCCGATCCCGGACGCGCCCGCCGATTAGCTCCGAAATCGGCACGCCCTGGAATTTGCCCAACAGGTCATAGAGCGCGACCTCCACCGTTCCGTATACGTGGCTTGTCTTTCGGTCGGATCCAGGCCCCGCTTGAAACTGAACCCGCAGTGCGTCGGCATCGCGAAGTACGCGCCCTTCCAGCCATGGGGCGATTACTTCGCGGATAAGCCGCTCAGCCGCTTCACTTCCTTCGCCGGGTCCGTAGCCGACCAGCCCGTTGTCGGCCTCCACGCGGATTAACATCGCGTCGCGTTTCACCACGCGCCGCTGTCCCCCGTAATAACTCAACTCCACCGGTTTGGGAAAGACGTAGGAAAGCAGGAAACAGCGAACCGATCGAATCTGCATAATCTTCCAGAATACCCGCAAAAAAAGGCCGGGTGCTTTGCAGCACCCGGCAAACGATGGACCGTGATCCCTCGGAGGTTGGGATGTACGGTTCCGGAGGAGCCTCAAAATCTATAACAGCAATCCACCATGCCCCAAAGTCGCAATCTCCCAACCGCACATCCGGTAGCGAGCCAACAGCGGGGGCAGCACAATATCGAGCACATTCTTCTTGGCGGATCGATAGCAGCCCGGAGCCGAAAGAACCGGAATATCGTCCTTATAACCGAGCAACATCAGGCTGCCCGGTTCCACGGGAGCAAGGAATCTTTCCACCTGCGTTCCAATGCGCAGCATCGCCCGGCCGACGACATCTTCCGGACCCTGCGGCGCCGTCGTGGATGCGATCACGATCACCGCCGGCTTGGCCCGCAGCAAGTGCTGCAACGCGCGGCAAATGGCATTCTCTTCCTCCAGCGCGCTCAGAACGAAGTTTTGCTGCACGCCCATGCTCTCCAGGCGCTGCCGCATGATGTTGTCGAAATGCTGACGCGCTCGTTCGCCCTGCACGGGGTCGGTGTAGAGCACCGCGACTTGCGGGTCCTGCAGCGGACGGGCTTGCAGAATCGGCCCGCGTTCCGTGAGGATGTAGCGGATCGCTTCAATCTCGCTGGCCGAGACCGCGAAGGGCATACTCTTTATCGTCGCGATCCGTTGCCCTGCCGCGACAAACGAAAAGTTGCTTCCTGTCGCGATAACGATACTGGCAGTACAGTTGATCTGCTTTAGCAACTCATCGTCGACCAGCAAGCAGCAGTCGGCAGTCGCGTAGAGGTTCGCTCTCCCCCCGGACGCGGGCCGCAGTTCCATGGATCCGCAACCAATCCGGGTAGCGATGTCGAGAACCGCCTCGTCCTCACCAATCTCGCCATCCTCCAGTTCCGTGACCCAAACCTCCTGCATCCCTTCCGTTTCCAGAATTCGAACGTCCTCTTCGTTCAGAAGATGGCCCTTGGCGAGGAGCTTTTTCCCGCCCGGCCTGAAGATGGTGCAGCAGAGAATTCTGCCTGTCGAAGCCTTTACGTCTACGGTCTGCGCGCGCATATGCGATCTCCTGAGTTCCAGTAATGATGGGAATAATTCGGCCCGAATAATTACCGGATTGCGATGATTATACAAACTGGTCGGGCTTGCAAACAAAAATTCTCAAAACTTGTTGATGCTATTTTGTGGGTATTCCCGCATGAGGGTGAGAAGTTTGGCCGTGGCACCACTCGGGTGTGGCGTCTTGAAGGGTTGATTTATGCCAATTTTGTCAATGCTTTACGCTGTGGTACTGCTTGGAGTTTCTCCCCGCAAATGAGGGGGCCCAATACCCTCAGTTGCGTGGTACTATGCCAGTCGCTTTCGCATGGCGATCTCGTCGCAGGCCTGAAACTTGGGGCAACGCAGGCAGTCCTTCCATGCCTTCAGCGGCAGTTCCCCGCGCTCGACGGTTTCATAACCAATTTTTCGAAAAAATCCTTCTACATAGGTAAAAGCGAATAGACTCACAATCCCGAATTCCCGGGCGTCCAGTTCCAGCGCCTCAACCATTTTGCGGCCGAGGCCATGAGCCTGCCATCCGGGATCGACAGCAAGGGATCGAATCTCCGCCGATGTAGGTGAGTAGATGTGAAGGGCGCAACAGGCCACCATCCGGTCTTCGTGGCTGATTACCACAAAATCCCTGATATTCTCCGCGAGTTCAAATTCCGTACGCGGGAGCATGATCCCTTTTGCGGCAAAACTATTGATCAGCGATAGCAGGCCCGGAATATCGCGAAGCGTAGCTTTACGGACGGGCAGCGGACCTTCCGTGAAGGTTGAGGGAGGAAGGGGAGGGTTAACTTGCAATGAAATGAGAGCGCCCATGTCCGTAAGGATTCCTTTCTGAAGTTGCTTAGATACAGTCAGACGCGTACGAAACGCGTCCCGATGGCCTCGCCCGATAGGAGCCGTTCTACGATTTTCGGTGCGGAACCGGGTGCGATTACCACCTCGCCCACTCCCCCTAGAAGCGCTTCGCCGGCGGCGTTGAGCTTGGCCTGCATGCCCCCAGTGGCCACGCCATCGGTAATTAATAGACGGCTCTGTTCAAGAGATAGGGTTGGAATCACCTGGCCGCTCGAATCCTTTACGCCGTCGACGTCGGTGAGAAAGAGCAGCCGGTCAGCGCGGAATCCAGCGGCGCACGAAACCGCCATCTGGTCGGCATTAACGTTGTAGATCCGGCCTTGCCGGTCTCCGCCGACGCAAGCCACAACCGGCAGAAAACCGCCGCCGATCAGCGTTTCCAGCAGCTTGGGATTGCATCGCACCGGCTTGCCCACAAAGCCCAGTTCGGGCCGGAGCTGCTCGGCTTCGGCGAGGCACGCATCGATTCCCGTAAGCCCGACCGCCGGCGCACCCGCCGCAACCAGGGCCGCAACCAGTTGGTGGTTCACGGTGCCTGCGAAAACTTTCAACACGGCATCCAACACCTCGGGCGTCGTCACGCGCAATCCATCGACAAACTTGGACTCCACGTTCCGCTCGGCCAAAAAGCGGGTCATTTGTTTGCCCCCGCCATGCACAACCACCGTTTGGGGATTGGCAGTGAGCGCCGCCGCCAACTGCGCTGCCATGGATCGCCGGGTCGCGTCATCGTCCAGCAGCGTGCCGCCGAGCTTAATGAGGACTCTCATAGCAGCCCCTGCGTTTCCGGCAAACCAAACGCCAGATTCATGTTCTGAACGGCCTGACCCGCGGCGCCCTTACCCAGGTTGTCGATGGCCGCAACCACTACGGCCCGGCCGGTGGCAGCATGTAGAGTAACGCCGATGTCGCAAAAATTGGTTCGGGCAACGCACTGCAGATCTGGCGACTTACCCGCGTCATATATACGCACGAACGGTTCGCCCGCGTACCGGCTTTCATAAAGCGCCACCAGTTCCGCTGCCGAACCGATCCCCTCTGTCCGGAAGTAGATCGTTTCCAGAATTCCGCGATGCACCGGGATCAGTTGTGCGGTGAAGCTGAATTCCGGCTCCGTGATGCCGGTGTTCAGCAGCACTTCAGCCACGTGCCGGTGCTCCAGAATCGAATACGCCGAAAAATTCTCGGTCACTTCGCAAAAGCTCGTCTTCAAGCTGGGCTTGCGGCCCGCACCGCTAACGCCGCTCTTGGCATCGCACACGATACCGGCGCTACGATTGACCACGCCTGCATCGATCAACGGAGCGATCGCCAGCGTTGCCGCGGTTGGATAGCAGCCAGGATTGGAGATTAGTTTCGACGCTGCGATGGCCGCGCGATTCATCTCCGGAAGGCCATAGACAGCACTAGCCAACAACTCCGGCTGTGTGTGCGGCTCCTTATACCAGCGCGTGTAATTCTCGGCGGTTCGTAAGCGAAACGCGCCGCTAAGGTCGATTACTTTCGCTCCGGCGCCCAGCAGTCCCGGAGCCAACTCCATGGAGACTTCCGGCGGCGTAGCAAGAAACACGACGTCCAAGCCATTTTCCCGGGCCGCTTCCGCCGTAGCCGGAATGCGCGCCGGTCCGCTAAAGTCGCGAGGCGTAGGCCGGTCTCCGGCATCGGCCCGGTGTTCCATTAGAAAAACTTCGGCCGTGCCGTGGTGGCTCAAAATCTGAATGAGCTCGGCCCCGCTGTAACCACGGAATCCGACAATGCCCGCTTTAATCATCTTTTACTCACTATACGTGTTGAGTAATTATTCATCACAATGAATAAATATACCACAGCTCGCACGGCGTAGTGTTCTACCGTTGTGTTGGTTGAATATGCATCCTGCCTGGAGGATGCCGTCAAGGGAGAAGAGCGAACGGTGAGTACCCAACTGCAGGGGCAAGGTGCCGGCAGCCTCAATCGGCAATCTCCCCGATCCGCGCGGGCTCCTTAGGGTGATCTTTAAGTTGCTCTCCGTTTTTCGAATTCGCCCAAGAGACTCCTTATCCCGGCCAGATCCTTGCCTGAAGCCGGCTGCGCGGAGAGCGCTCCCAGCACCAGGCTCTTCGCGATACTTCAAATGCGCGCTTCACTAGGTCACCAGCGATCTGCCGGTGCGTCTGGTCCTTGGGCGCGGGCGGTTCGTAATGATGCGAGCGGTAGCGCTCGTTGCGTACCGCCAGTCCCTTTTCGAACATGATTTGCATCAGCTTCAGCGTGGTGGTCTGTCCACTGTCCTTACCCAGCGCGTCATGCACCTCGCGCACCCTGCTGGCGCCTTGACGCCAGGTACGTCAACGAAACAATTCGTATTACCGGGGCAAGCTGCCAAACGGAGGAATCCGCGGTGAAAGCTTTTGGCGTTGCATTTTTGCAGAGCGCGAGGAACGCCGCCGCTGCTACGGTTCATCGTCAGCGTGGAAGTGCTGAATGATCTCTAGAATCAGCCCAACGATGAACAAAAGGAGCGGCCACGAGTTCTGGATGTCTAGGATTCCTCCACGAAGCAGCACATATTTCACACCGCCAATACATAGCAACTGCAAAACAATGCTTGCGAGGAAGTAATGTCTCCCCCATCCCGCAATCCAGAAAGCGAGAATCAGCCAGAGTGCCACAAAGAGGAACGCTGCACGCATATTCAGATCGTGCACGATTCCCATCCACACCTCGGGCAAACTTAGGCGAGCGGAACTGATTCGAGCGCGATCTGAGGACGTGCGGAAAGGCACTGTCTCATCGGTCGTCCTTATTGTTCGCCGCTACACGACCGCGCACTACCTCTTTTGGGATTGGGGAGCAGATGAAACCAAGTTTGTGGAGCAAGACGCGAGCAAATCTTTCGAAATGCAACTGCGGGCATTTGAGGACTGGTTCGTAACTCTTTCACGGCGTCGACGGCCCGACCAGCCCTCCCCGATGATAATCGCTGACGAATTAACCTGCCTAAGGTTGCTGCCACGCCTGCGAGATGCTAATACCTGAATCCGCATTCCTGCTTTCTTCAGTGGTCTCCAAGCCCGTGTTGACGGGCTCTCCACGCGTGTTGTAGAGTTTCACGAATTCCTAACGGGCGGTTAGGAATTTGTGAAATGCCATATTCGCCCAGAAATATCAAAATCGCCTGCAATCATGCGGGCCTGACGCACTACGGCGGGGTCTACTTCTTTCGCGAATTTCTGCGAGTGCTGCAGCTTCGCCATTTTTTGGCCACACACCTCACCTACCCCAGACGCAATAGCCGGTACCATTGGTCCCAGATAATATTGGCCCTGATGTACCCGATCGTGCTGGGCCTGGACCGTTTGGAAACCGCGTCGTTCTTGCGTTCCAACGGCACGTTTCAATATCTCACCGGCCTCCCCAGCTTCCCTGATCCGCAAACACTTCGCCGATTCCTACACAACGCACCGGACTCATTCCGGCAACAGTTGCACCGCGTGAATGATCGACTGCTGCAAACCTTCATCCACTTACCCGCTCAGCGATCCCGGCTCATTTTCGATTTGGACAGCACCGTCGTGACGGTGTTTGGAAATCAGGACGCCGCCGCTGTTGGCTACAATCCCCGCTATCGGGGCAAGAAGTCTTACGACCCGTTGCTCTGCATAGAAGCAAATTATTCCTATCTCTGGGATGCCGAACTTCGCCCTGGAAATGTTGGCACCTGGGACGGCAGCGTCGAAGTGCTCAACACCACTTTCGCCAACGTTCCCCGCAGATTCGCGAAACCCGCGTCCGTGCCGACGCGGGTTTCGGATTCGATCCTGTATTTGCCCGCCTCGAAGGGCAACGGGCGCAGTATGCCGTCACCGCTCGTTTGACCTCGGCGCTTAAACGGTTACTCCCCGGTGTCGCCTATGAGCCCGTGAATCGCCACTGGGAAATGGCCGAGTTCGAACACCGTCTCCATGGCTGGCCGCAGGCCCGCCGTTTCGTTGTGGCACGTCGATTCATTCAAAAAGAGGAGGCCGAGACCACCCTGTTTGCCATGGGCCGCTACGTCTATCGGGCCTGGGTCACCAACCTGTCTCAAACGCCGGCTGGTGTCTGGCATTTCTATGACGGACGGGCCGCGATGGAACCGAGGATTCGTGAACTACGCGAAGACTTCTCGCTCCGCAAGATTCCCACCGCCTCCTTTGCCGCTAATGCGCTCTATCTGGAACTCATTCGCCTCGCATACAATCTCGTGACGGCCTTTCAGCGAGCCTGCCTCGATCAATCCTGGCAGTCGCTCACGCTTCAACGATTGCGTCACAAGCTGTTTCTCATTCCCGGCGAACTCATCAGGCCTCAAAACCGCCCCGTGCTCAGGCTCCGGCCATCCCCGAAGATCGAAACCCTGGCGGAAAGCATCCTCGCCAAGACCACTGCGCTGAAGTCCATTCCACTCTAAAACCATACTTTCACGCCGGATTCAAGTAATACCGAATTGTTTTTCCCTCCCGCGACTCGTGATGTCCCCGACCGGCGGCGGCGGGTTTTTTGTTCGATCGCAGTATCAAGAACGGACGACGATTATTGGTGGAGTGTATTGGGAGAGATTCTACCTGCTACCGTTTCCAAGAACGCCACATTGATAATAGACGAACTTCGAAAACTGCGAGAGGCCCTCAAGGCCGTGGCCAGACAATCCGGCGCCTTCGAAGACAATGAAGACGATTCCGATTACTGGGCGCGAAGCGTGCTCTGCAACCCGACCTTGGACGGACCGACTTTTGTGAGCCTCTTGGACGCAGCCTGGCTGCCAATCTTGAGCAGGTTCCAAGAGTTGCCGCTAACTAAAAATGCGCGGCCCTAGGCCACACAGCGCTGTCTGGACCGCCAACAAATCACTCTCCAGCAAACCCGGTGCGGTTCATAGCCCCGACGATGAAAAAACAGTAGAAGCTCGATAATTGGCCGACATCCGGCCACTCGTTGATCCCTGTCTTGCGTTGCACCGACATTGAACCCGGCTACTTCGAGACTCTCGGCATACCGCTCCTTGCCGGTGCGAGCTTCGTCCGTAGCACGGAGGGCGGGCAGTTTGTAGTTCTGAGCGAGTCAACCGCCAGCCAGATCTCTGGACGCGAGATCCACTCGTCCCACGCCGCCAGCATTCGCTGAATCCCTAAAACCGTAACGGGAGGCGCCATAACCTCCCAAATACCGCGTTCCAAAGCATCCCACCACATCTCCGCGGATCCCTCCCTTGAGCACAACACGACCGGTGCAGCGCAGTTCCGCAGGTTAAGCGCCTCCAGCAGGTCACACCAATTCCCATCCGGCAACGCAACCGCGCAAAAGACGGCGGCAACTCCGCCATCCTCGCGCTCGGCAATGGCGGCAGCCTCGCGGACAGTATGCACGGACATCACCCGGTAACCCACCTCGGACGCGGCGCGCGAAATCTTCACGTGCGTGTCGCTCTCCGGACCGGCGATAACAACGATTGGCACAATCATCGCCGATCCTCACGGTCTCCGATAGATTGTCACCGGCCCACTCGTGGCCGCTCCCACGGCCGCGCCGATGCCCCGCCGGCTACCGCGCCCGCTCCGGCAATCAGATCCCGGCGAATGTCGATATCTCCGGCATGAGCGCCCAACGCCAGTACCGCGGCCCCGGCACCTGCGTCCAAGGCCAGCCCGAGCAGCGCACGCTGCTTTCTGCCGCTTTTCACAAGACTGACCCTCACAACATCCGTTTTGGCGATCACCGCGCGGGGACCTTCGCCTTGAACCGTGATCTCCTCGGGAGAGATCGATACCAGGTCGCCCTGAACTCGCTTTAAGCTTCCAAAAATCACCTCAACCATCGTCCCGGGCGGGACTATGAAAACCCGGTCCCAACTTGTCGGCTCGGGCTCGCCGCCTGAGGCGGCGCTCCAAAGAGACAGGCCCATAATAAGCGCCACCAGCCTTACGAGTGTCATTCCAATTCTCCCTTCGTCATCAGGCTACTCGCGCCCCGCCGGAAAAATGAGTTAGCGCCCGTGAGATCGACGTGAGATGGTCCTGTTGATGGCACGAACGAGGAACGCTAACATGAGACGATGCAAGGGGCTACGGGCGATCCGCTCAGCCAGTCCGGCGCGCCCGTTTCCGCCGAAAGCGTGCGGGCCCAACTCGCACGAATCCTCGCCAGCGACGGATTCGTATCGTCTCAGCGGATGTGCCGCTTCCTGCGCTTTGTCGTGGAACGGACCCTGGAAAACGACGTGGACCGCCTGAAGGAGTTCGTCGTCGCCATGGAGGTGTTTGACCGCGACGAGAACTACGACCCCAGTATCGACTCCATCGTGCGCGTGGAAGCCCGCCGTCTTCGAACGAAGTTGAAGTCCTACTACGAAGGTCCGGGTAGTAACGATCCGGTTCTCATCGGGCTTCGCCCGGGGAATTACGCACCTATTTTCCGCAGCGTGACCCCTGCCGAAAAACCGGAGTCGACGAATGCGGCCGTCGCGCCGGAGCGAGAGGATTGCACGACCGTCGCCGTCCTCCCCTTCGTCAACATGAGCCCGGAGCCCGAGCAGGACTACTTTTGCGACGGGATGACGGAAGAGATCCTCAATGTTCTGGCCTCCATTGAAGGCCTCGCGGTAGTGGCTCGAACCTCGACGTTTCAGTTCAAAGGGCAAGCGCTGGATGTCCGGGAGATTGGGCAAAGACTGGGCGCACACGTCATCGTGGAAGGCAGTGTCCGGAAGGCGGGAGCCCAACTCCGAATCACGGCCCAGGCGATCGATGCCGCGCGTGGGATTCATCTCTGGTCGGAGACCTACCGCCGCGAGTTGAAAGACGTGTTCGCTATCCAGGAGGAAATCTCCACCGCGATTGCTGCCACGCTGCGGGCAAAGCTACCATCGAGAGCTTTGAGAAGAGCGGGAGTTTATCAGCCGCCGGGAGCCGCGTACGAAGGCTTTCTCAAGGCGTTGCTGCTGATTCACCAACAGAACATTCCCGGGCTGTACGCATCCATCGAACAATTTCGTGAGCTGACCCGGCTCTACCCGGAATACGCCGACCCCTACGCAGGAATCGCCTCTGCCTACGCGGCGCTGTCGGTGTTCGGCATCGTGCCCGGCCGTGAAGTCGCCCTGGAACTTCGCCGCAATGCCGAACACGCCGTGCACCTGAATCTCGATTCGGCCGATGCATGGACCGTCATGGGCGGGCTGAGCGCCCATTGGGACTTTGACTGGGCCGAAGCCGGCCATCGCTTTCGGCGTGCGATCCAACTCCAGCCGAGCAGCTTCGGTGCCCATTCCTGGTACGCCGTGGTGCTGACGATGTTGGGGCGGTTCGAAGAAGCGGAATCTGAGCTCGCCATCGCCATGCGCCTGAACCCCCTCGGCGCGTCGGGTTACTCGCGCCAGGGCTTTCTGGCGTTCCTTCGCGGCGACTATGAACGCGCAAAAGCCCACATCGCGGAAAGTCTCAGGCTGGAGCCGGACTTTCCGGACTCGTTGCTTACCTTAGGTTTCGTGCATATCCAGGAACAGGACTTTCAGGCCGCCGTTGACATGCTGTCTCGTGGAATGGACCGAATACCCGTTGCTGTCAACATGGGAGCGCTCGCCGCCGCGTATGCCCTTTGGGGCAAAACGGAACAGTATGCGAGCTTGGTTGCGCGGTTGGAACAAATGTCGAAGGCGCATTACGTGACCCCCATGGCCTTCAGCATCGCGCGCACGGGCGCCGGCGATATTGACGGCGCCCTCGACGCGCTCGAGGCCGCGATTGAGGATCGTACGATCTTTGCCAGCATGGTGAACGTTCATCCCTTCTACGCCTCCCTGCGTCAGAGCATTCGCTACCCCGGGATTTTGAAGCGAATGAACTTGCCCGCCTAACGGGACCTCCCGGTTAGATCACTGCGCATCACTGCCGCTGTGGCCGGCAAGCGGGGCACACTGCCGTCATGAGCCAAACAACTTCAACCGAAAAACGGGTGCGCCGCGCCCTCTATTTCTGCGGCATATGGAACGTCGTGGGCGGCGTCACAGCCCTCGCCAACCCGTCGAAACACCTTGCGCGGATGGACGCCGGATCGCTAACGATGGCGGACCCGGTCCAGTCATTCTTCTTCCGCGCCACTTGGACCAACGGGATTGCATGAGGAATCGGCGATTTGATCGCGGGCCGCCGCGGCGAGAGCCGTTTGGCAGTTCTGCCGGCTGGGGTCTGGTCCCAGAGTCCGGCGCGGTAAAGGAGCTGATCATGGAACTACTAACACGCATCCTGGCATTTCTTGCCACGTTGAGTCTTGGGCTGATGACAGGCGCGCTGCTCGCCGAAGGCGCAATTCTCGTGCCTTTCTGGAAGTCGAGCGCGCCCGATGAGTTCTTCGTTTGGTATCGAAAACACGCCGCCCTGCTGCAGAATTTCTTTGGGCCCCTGGAGATCGGCGCAACCGCCGTCACCGCCGCAGGAGCCGCGGCGGCGTGGGCGGCCAACTCTCCGATTTGGATTCCGCTGACCTGGGCCACGGCTCTCGCTTTCGCGGTTCTGGCGGTGTTCCCTTTGTATTTCCAGGCCGCTAACACCAGCTTCCGGCACGGAACCATCGCGCCGGGCCGCCTGGGAGGCGAGCTTCGAACCTGGTACCGGTGGCACTGCGCGAGAACCACGCTTAGCTTCTGCGCATTCTGCTCCGCCGCCGCCGGGCTTTAGATCCCGTTAGATCACGGCCCGCTAACGCCTCCTTACTCGTTTCAACATTCCTCCGTCGAGCATTCTGGACTCGTGATGGCCTCATGACCGGCCTCACTGACCCAAAGGAGGAATCTCATGAACTCGAACCCGTCAATCGCACCCCCCATACCAGGCGAAACGGATGTGCTGATCGTCGGCGCCGGACCGACCGGAATGGCGCTGGCCATCGCACTAAGGAATGCCGGCGTCAATCACGTATTGATCGACAAGCTGCCGCAAGGCCTCAATACTTCGCGTGCCGGCGTGATTCACGCCAACACGCTCGAAATGCTCGACCGGATCGGAGTCGCCCGCGAGTTGGCGGCAGCCGGTCTCCGTATGAAGCATTTCACGCTTCGTGACCGCGACCGGGCGCTGCTCTCGCTCGATTTCTCGCAACTTCCCTCGCCGCACCCTTACGTGCTCATGTTGCCGCAAGACGAAACCGAACGGATACTGAGTGCCCGGATTACAGCGCTGGGCGGCGTCATCCATCGCAATGTCGCCGCCACGTCCGTCACGCAGGATGCAGCCTCCGCGTGTGTCAGCCTCAGCACGCCCAACGGCGAGGCACAAATCCGCGCAAAGTATGTCGTCGGCGCCGATGGCATGCACAGCATCATCCGCACTGCCGCGGGCGTCGAGTTCGACGGAGGCACCTATGAGGACTCGTTCGTGCTCGCCGACGTGAACATGGACTGGGCCTACGGTGCGGGCGAGGTGTCGCTGTTCTTCTCGCCGGCAGGTATGGTGGTGGTCGCTCCAATGCCGAACGGCACCTTCCGCGTCGTGGCGACCGCAGAAAACGCGCCGGAGCACCCGACGAAAGACGACATCCAGAAACTGATTGATGCGCGCGGACCCACATTACGCCGCAGCACAGTGACGGAGGTTCGCTGGAGTTCCCGATTCAGGCTTCATCACCGCGTGGCGAGAACCTACCGGGCCGGACGCCTCATTCTAATGGGCGATGCGGCGCATGTTCACAGCCCGGCCGGCGGCCAGGGGATGAACACCGGGATCGTTGACGCGATCTCTCTGGGCGAGCTGCTGCCGGAGGCGCTACGTAGTCCCAATGCCGATTCGTTGCTGGACACGTATCAGCAACTGCGCCGGCCTGCCGCCGTCAAAGTCGTCGCGCTGGCCGGCGGTTTGACCGGCATGGCGACCGCCCGGAGTCCGCTAAAACGGGCATTCCGCAATCTCGTTCTACGCACGTTGAATGTCCTGCCTCCGGCCCGGCACAAGTTCCTCATGAATCTATCCGGGCTCAGCCGGAAGAACCTCGCGCCTATGCCCGCCGCGTTGCGCACGGCGTCCGTACTGTAATTCTCAACCTTGCAAATTACCTATCAGGAGACTCACTCGTTATGTACCGTATACTTTTCGCGTTAGCTGCCGCCGCCTGTATCAAGGCGGCCGACCCGATTCCGTTCGAAATGGGCAACTACTGGATTTATCGCGACCAGAAGTCTGCTCAGACTTTTACTCTCCGCGTCGGCCAGCCAGTGTGGACGCAGTCGGGCAAGCTGTTCCACTACCTCACCGGCTACACATCCGCGCCGGTCATTGCCAGAATTGACGAAGCGGGCGACCTGGTTTCGCTGGATCCGGAAACCGGCGTGGAAAACGTGCTCGTTGCGTTCTCGGCGCAGGCGGGACAATGGTGGGAAGCGCCCGGCCGCGACTGTCTCCTGCAGGGCCAGACGCAGGACCGGCCCGCCGAGTACTCGGGCCCCGCCGGCCGCTGGCAGAAGGCGCTTCATGTAGCCTACCGCGGTGTCGCCTGTGCCGATGCCGCCATTACTTCCGAGGTGTTTGCGCCAAACATCGGCATGCTGGCCCGTACGGTCTCCACCATTGCCGGACCCAGGAGTTATGACCTCATCTATGCGCGAGTAGGAAATCAGATCATCGAAACGCGCGATCGTGCACGGTTCTCCGTGGCGGTCGATCCGCAACCCGGTGACGGCCCGTTGCGAGTTACGCTTCGCATCGACATCGGCTACCATCCCGACATCGCTCTCCGGTTCTCTTCCGCCCAGGAGTTTGACGTCGCCTTGCGCGACCAATCCGGCAAAACCGTCTGGCTCTGGTCCGAAGGCAAGTACTTCGAGCCCGGCGAACGGGAGACGCGGATCGGCAACGTCTGGTCGGCGTCCGTCGAGGTTCCCCGGTTGAGTGGCGACTTGGAGGGATACACTGTGGAGGGCTGGTTAGCGACCGCTCCCGGCGCCGCCAAATTCGCGGCGACCGCCCCTGTGCCGCCTCCTGTCAATGGCCGCTAACCGCTGCCAGGTGAACGTCAACGCATGGTCAGAAAACTCGTATGCTAGGTCGCCTCGACCTCGGATGGATTCATCGCCCGGCGCGACGGCTCCATGAGGCCCGGGCGATGCGGGCCCTGCTGAGCCTTCTGCTGCTGATGTTATGCGCCTGCCGGCATCCGGTCGCGTTCCACCGCATCGAGGTCCTCGATCAGGCAACCGGCCGGGGTATTCCCATGGTGGAGTTCACGCTGCTGAACGCTGTCCAATATCTCACGGACTCCAACGGCCTGATCGCGGTCAACGAATCGCATCTGATGGGGCGCGAGATCTTCTTTGAAGTGAAAAGTCACGGCTACGAGTCCCCCGTTTTGCCGGACACCGACTTCAAGGGCGTTAAGATCACACCCGTCGCCGGAGGGCGCTCGACGATCCGCCTCAAGCGGATCAACATCGCCGAGCGCCTGTACCGCTTGACCGGCGAGGGCATCTATCGGGACACTGCCCTGCTCGGCGAGAAGAGCCCGATCCGCCATCCGCTCCTGAACGCGCAGGTACTCGGCACCGACGGCGCCTCTACCGTAGTTTTCAAGGACAGGCTGTATTGGTTCTTCGGCGATACCAATGGCCTGAACGACATCAATCTATCCTCGTCGGCCGCAACTTCGCGGTTACCCGGCCGCGCAGGACTCGACCCCGCCGCCGGCGTGGACCTCGACTTCTTCGTAAAACCCGGTGGTTTCGTGAAAGCGATGGTCGAAACCAGTGCGAAAGGGCTCACCTGGCCGTACACTCCGATGGTTCTTCCGGATGAAGCCGGTGTCGAAAGGCTGGTCGTCCGGTACGACAGCGGCGCAGGGCTGGGCAAGGCGCCGAAAGAACGCGGTCTCGCCGTCTTCAATGAAGCCAAATCCGTCTTCGAGCCGCATGTGAAGTGGGATGTCAATGCGCCGGTCTATCCGGACGGGATTGCCTTTCCAGTCACCGAAGGGGGCATTCGCTACTTCTATTTTGCGGACGGCAACCCCACGCCTCGAACCCGTGTCCGGGCGCGGTGAAGCGACGTGCTGGATCTCTCCCGTTACGAGCGCCTGCCCGTGACGGATCCAGAGGTTACCGATGTCCTGAGCGGGCGAAGGCTGAAGCTGAGGTCCACGTCCGTCCAGTGGAATGAATATCGAAAGGGCTGGGTCATGCTGGCCCAGGAAGTGGATGGTATCGCCTCGAAACTGGGCGAAATCTGGTATCTGGAGGCCGCCTCGCCGCTTGGCCCCTGGAACCGCGCTCGCCAGGTACTCACGCACGACCGCTACGCATTCTACGAAGTGGTTCACCATCCCGCCCTCGACCAGGACGGCGGCCGGTACATCTACTTCAGCGGGACGTACTCCGACTTCCTGTCCAACCCGAAAAACGTGCGCCCCGTTACGACTACAACCTGATCATGTACCGCTTGGACCTCGCCGATCGCCGTCTCCACCTCCGTTAGCTCGCATTCCGCTTTCTCGCGGCACGCGAGACGTAACGCACCACGCGCCCGCTCGGATAAGTCATCGACGTCAATCCCTGATGATTGTACCCGTACGAAGGCGTCCACGTACTCGCCCCCGTCACCGTCTGCTACTGATATCAATCGACGACAGAAGAGCCCTCGGGTCACTGGGCAATCGGGGAGTTTTCGCGATAACAACGGAGAGCGTATGGGCGGGCGCCGTTCGCGATTCGAATCTGGACTCGGCAAATAGGGCGCGGTCGTTTAGCGAAACGTTAGCCTGATAAGAACAAAGCTTGCCAGGCATCGAGGCTTCGTCCGCCTCAATCTAGATCGAGGCCCTGCCGGCGGCCAGAGGGAACTCGAATATCGGCCCGTGCGAGACCGCTTCGACCTCATAGCCGGAACCGATTGGTTCGGATTCGAAACGGTCCCTAACGATACTGCCGTGCGATGCCGTATTTCCGAATACGCGATTGAAGTGTCGTCCGTTTTAGACCCAGACGGGCGGCCGCCCCGTCCGGGCCTCCGACCTGGCCCTTTGTTTCCTCCAGCACCCTGATGATTCGCTCTCGCTCCCCGGCCTGCGATGTGTTTGAGTTTCGACTTTGCGGTGAAGCGGAAGCGGATTTCCCACCGAACTCGGGCAATGCCACATGGAGGGTATTCCCGGTAGTCAAGATGACTGATCTCTCGATTAGGTTCTGTAATTCGCGGATATTCCCCGGCCACTCATACCGCGTCAATGCCTCCATTGCGGACGTAGGAATTGTGTCGATATTGCGGCCCATCCGGTGTGCGTGTTTCTGGACGAAATAGCGCGTCAGCAGAGGTATGTCATCTCGTCGCTCCCGAAGCGAAGGCACATGCAAAGGGAAAACATGTAGCCGGTAATACAAGTCCGCGCGGAATCGATTCTCGTCAACCATCGCCTTAAGATCGCGGTTGGTTGCGGCCACGAACCGAACGTCCGTCCGGATCGTGCGATTGCCGCCGACCCGCTCGAATTCCTGGTCCTGAATGGCGCGGAGCAGCTTCGGTTGGAGCTCGATCGGCATCTCGCCGATCTCATCGAGAAAAAGCGTGCCCTGGTGGGCCAGCTCGAATCGTCCAATCCTCTGCGCCGAGGCGCCTGTAAACGAGCCCTTCTCATGGCCGAACAACTCGCTTTCGAGGAGGCTGGCAGGAATCGCGGCACAGTTCACCTTTATGAAACTGCCCCTCTTGCGGACGCTTAACTCATGGATCGCGCGAGCTAAGAGTTCCTTTCCAGTTCCGGTTTCCCCCAGAATGAGAACGGTTGAATCGGTCGGCGCGACAATCTGAACGCTCCTGAGTACAGATTGAAATGCCGGTCCTTGCCCGACCATGTTTCCAATGTTATGGTCGAGTCGGATCTCATCTTCAAGATATAGCTTCTCGGTTGCGAGCCGCTCCTTCATTTCGGCCAGTTCGCCGTAGGCGAGCGAATTCTCGACGGCGATGGCCATCTGGCACGCTACCTGCACCAGGAATTCGACATCGGCGGAGGGCCATGGCTCATCGCTGATTCGAATGAGTGCCAACGTCCCCAGGATGCGGTCTCGTGCGATCAGCGGAACCGTGCAACTGGATTTGCATCCTAGTGCAACCGCCCGCCGGAAGGCCGGGGACCCATAGCGTTCGACGTCGAAGTCGTAAGCGACGACCGGCTTCCGGGTGACGAGCGCTTCGGCCGTAGGCGTACCCACAGGGTCAAAGGGGGCCTGGAATTCTTCGATTCGCTGAGGACCGGTTGAATGGAGCGCGTAGGGATCCAGGCCGCCGGTTTTTTGGTTGCACAACATTAGCAACGCGTAATCGTGCCGGATAACTCTCGCGAGCTGGTCTGATATCGCGGAGAATAAGTCCTCGGGCATCAGCTTCGACACAAGTGCGTTAGAGATATCGAACACGGTGCGCAAACGATCCCGCTCCCGCACCACCGCTTGTTTGGCAAGGAATGCCTCTACAGCCACCGCGAATTCGCTGGCGACCCGCTCCAGGAACGCTATCTCGTCCGGGTTGGGGTTGAACGGCGCAACAGAGCTAAACCCGAACGCTCCCAGACGGCTCTCGCCCGCCGTGAGGGGAACGAGCACAGTAGTACTAAGTCCGAACTCCTCGCGCGCGCGGTTTACAAATCCCTCCCACCTCGTTTCAGAATCGAGTCGCGAAATTATCAGCGGTTGCTGGTTCAGCCAGACCCAGCCGGCCGGATCTTCGTCGACCGGCAGTCGAAGGCTCGTAATGACCGGATTTCCAGGCGCACTCAAAATGTACCCGTTCATGGCGTTTGCGTCGGGATCATGAAGAACTAGCCCGAGATGGTCAAACCGCACAACGCGTCGAAGGCATTCCGCTACGCCCGAGAGCAGGGAGTCGAGGTCGGTCCGGCCCGCAATCGACCTGGAGAGCGCAAGTACGGCCTCATAAATCTCGCTGGAAGATACTCCCACGGGACCGATCATAACGAGTGTCTTCTCCTGTGGCCGGCAGATCCGCAAACAAGTGGAGCATCAGTAATAGCCATACATTTGTCGAATTTGGATGCGGGTTAGAAAGGATTGGACCGGAGATCCTTCAACCGGCCTCTTTTTCCCGATCCTGCATGATTATTGCAACACAATCGGTTAGTCCTCTCGGGGGCGCTTCCTTATGCAAATGGCTCCGCCGCTTCCCCATTCGGAACTTTGTGGCTGTCCCCTGCTGATCTCCGCAACAACATAGGAGCTGTAGACTCCCGAGGCGCTCAATTGAACGCCCTTCCCAGCCAGGCGAGATAGGAGGGAGCGTCCGCGCTCATCGATATGGGAAACATCGCGCAAAAAGAGATGGACCGGTTTTCCCTGACCCATCGCCTGACAGATACACGTCTCGACAGTCTCAATGCTGCCGTCCATGAGTTGGCCGTCCACAGTGATTCCAATGGCATTCGGCTCCTCTACTTTCAATATTCGAAACATTGCAGATCCTCTTGTCAGGAAGTAATGCAAGTGCTCGTCCAACGCTGAAACAGATTTATCAAGCGCTTAGAGCCGCTTGTCACGCCGAGTATCGGCAGAAGCTATGGCAGGCGCCGATTCGTCGTCTCAGAGGCGCCCGCCTGGCTCGCAGGCCCAGCTTACCTTGCGGCGAAAGTGACGTTTCGGCATTTCGGCACCTTGAATCGGCAGAAGCCGAAAGTGCCACGTCCGACTCGCCCGCTTCCACCGTAAGTCATTGATTCCGTTCAACCCAGCAAATGGCGGGCGAGGTGCATTTCAAGGCATCGGGTCATAAAGGTAAAACCACATGAGCAGAAAGCCGCAACGATTCAGTCGAACAATCCGATGCACATTATTCCTGGGATCGCTCGCGTTAATCGCGCCAGCACAGGAATCGACAAATTCCCCTGAAACCCTGACCGTGGACCAGACGGTCCGCTACGCCCTCCAACACAACCCTTCTCTGCGTATGGCGGAACTCGACGTAGAAAAGGCCGGGGACAACCTCTCCGCATTTCGCACCCGCCGGCTTCCTTCAATTAAGGGGAATGTGCTCGCCGGGCAACTGCTCACCCAGCCCACCGTCACGTTCTCCCCCGGGGTCTTCGGCACCTATCCGGGCGTTGGGCCCATACCAGCGGAAGAAACCAAAGTCACTACTCCTCGCCGTCCCGCTGCCTTTGTGTTTGGGCAAATCCTTCAGCCGCTGTCGCAGCAGTACCGGCTTGGCCTTGGGGTGAAGTCACTCACGCTGGAAAAGCAGATCGAGGAGGCGAAACTGGCCGAGCGCCGAGCGGCCGTTGCCGAGCAGGTACGAAAAGCGTACTACCGGCTGCTCGAAACGCAGAGCGCGCTTGAGAGCATCGAGCAGTCTCTTCCTCTATACCGCGAAACGGTGCGGCTCGCCCGAGTCGGCTTGCGGCTGGAAACCGTTCTGGAAAGCCAGCGGCTGAAAGCGGAAGTCGAGGTCGCGAAGGCGGAACTGGAGGTCCTCAAGCTCCGCAATCCGATCGCGACGCAAATAGAAGGGATCAACGAACTGTTGGGCCGGCCGGTGAATACGCCTTTTCGGACGGCGGGAATCGAGCAGGTCGCCGATAACGTCATCGACGTGGAACAGGCGATAAGGACGGCCCTCGCCCAACGTCCGGAATTGCGCCAGGCGAGCCTCCGGGCTCAGCAGGCCGACCTCGACGTTCGGGTCAAAAAGTCCGAGTACATCCCTGACGTCAGTCTGGCGCTTAGCTACGGCTCCGCATTCAATGTGCAGAACGCTCTGCCGCAGAATGTGACCACCGCCGGCGTATATCTCGATTGGGAGGTGTTCGACTGGGGCCGGAAGAAGCAGGAAATGAACGCGAAACGCCGCACTGCATCGCAGGCGCGGGTTGCCGAGGAAGCTCTTGGTCGCCGCATCCAAGTGGAAGTCGCGCACGCGGTCCGGCAGTGTGTCGAGGCATCGCAACGAATTAAAGTAAGCGCTCTCGCCCAACGGGCGGCCCGAGAGGATCTGCGCGAGCAGCAGTCCGCCCATGTCCGCGAGGCTGTTCTGTTGAAGAACGTCTTGCAATCACAAACAGTCCTGGCCGCCGCCGATGACGAAGATCGCCGCGCGCTGGCCGCTTACTGGTCCGCGAGGGCCGAATTGAAACGAGTTCTGGGGGAAAAATGAAAACTCACACGCATTCTTTTGCCGTGTTCCTGGCCACAGCCCTGCTAACAGTTAGCGGTTGCGGACACGTAGAAACCGAAGTTAGCGCGTCGGCCGCGATACCTGTGCAGTCGGCCGAAGTGGTGGAAGTGGCGGTGGACACGTCCACTCACTACTCGGCGACGATTGAACCGGATACCACCGTCGAGATGGCGTTCAAAGTCGATGGCTATCTGGAATCGCTCCTTAAGGTCGGCGGGCGCAATGTGCAGATAGGCGACTTCGTGCCGAAAGGGGCCGTGCTTGCCCGCGTCCGCCAGAGCGACTACCGGGCGGGCCTCGATGTATCCCGCTCCCAAGCGCTCCAAGCCGCTGAAGGGCTCAAGGTGGCCATGTGGCAATTGTCGCAAGTAGAGGCAATCCACACCAAGGCTTCGCTCGACGCCGAACGGGCCACCGCTCTCTACCAGGAGAAAGCTCTCACCAAACCGGACTATGACGCCGCACGGGCGCAATTGGATTCGACCCGCGCCCAGATGGAGGCGGCCCGCAAAAACGTGGAGGTCCAGCGCAATCTGCTGGAGGGCGCCAAGGCACAGGAGCGATCGTCCACGATCACCTTCGAGGACACCGCGCTGGTGGCGCCCATGTCGGCGGTGGTGCTGGACAAGCGGCTTGAGCCTGGGACTCTAGTCAGCCGTGGTATGCCCGTGTTCCGGCTGGCGGATGTTGGGACGGTCCGTATGGCATTCGGCGTCCCGGACACGTTAGTGAACAGAATGGCCCTCGGCGCTGTCCTCCCGGTCCAAGTCGACGCGTCTCCGGACCGCTCGTTCGACGGACGAATCAGGGAGATCGCTGCGGCCGCGGATCCCGCGACCCGGTTGTTTCGAATTGAGGTGGCGATTCCCAATACAAAGCAACAACTGAAAGCCGGCATGATGGGCAGGGTCTCGGTTCCGGGAACTCAGTCGGACGTCATGCTCCCCGCGGTCCCTGCGACCGCGCTGCTGCGGTCGCCTTCGGATCCCAATTCTGCCTCTGTTTTCGTCAGCGACTTCGGACCGGAAAAAACTCTGGCCCGGCTTCGAACCGTCCGCCTCGGTGAATTCGCCGGTTCTCGCGTCACTGTGCTCGCCGGTCTGAAGACGGGGGAACATGTCGTAACCGGCGGGAAGCAGAATCTGGTGGATGGCGCGCTCATCCGGGTTGTGGAGTAAGAGGAGTCACATGGCACACATAACAGATCAGGATTTGATCGCCCGCAGCCGGTCGAGCGCGCGCTATGTCATCAACCATCCGCAGGTCGCCTTTGTCGGCCTGGCGGCGGTTCTGGCATGGGGTGTATTCGGCTACCTGAAGATGCCGCAGCGCAAGGACCCCGACATTCAGGTTCGCCAATGCATGATCGTGACACCGTGGCCGGGGGTCGAGGCCGCGCGAGTGGAGCAATTGATCACCAGAAAAATCGAACGTCAGGTTGGCCTGAACGCCCGCATCGACGAGATCAAGTCGATTTCACGCAATGGCCTTTCCGTTGTGTTCGGAGAGGTGCAGGAGAAGGGCAACTTCGATGTGTTGAAGGAGTTCGACGACCTGAAAGGCAAGCTGGATGGCATTCGGGACTTGCCGGACGGCTCCGGCCCCATCTACTTTGTCAAGGACTTCGGCGATACGGCGGCCCTCATGCTGACGGTTGCGTCGCCGCGAGTTGGGGCGGACGAGATCGCCGGGCGCGCGGCGGAGATTCGCAAAACCATCGAAAATGCCCGGCTCGGGTTGCCGGGTAGTCGAGCGACAATCGTGCTGGCCCATCCGGCCGGCATGGATCCCGCGTTCCTGAGGAGATCCGCGGAGATGCTGCGCTTGTCCTGGGCAGGTCGCAAGGTCGGGGAGGAAATACAGATTCTCCAGGGTTCGGGCTTTATCGCGCTGGATCTCGCCACTACCCGTTCGGAAGCGGATCTTCGAAACGAACTACAGCAGTTTAAGGGAGAGAACATACGGAGCGACCAGGTCCATCCTGACCTGTGGGTACCAATCATTGTGGGCGATCCCGCGGACACAGCTCGGCTGCTGGCTTCCGCCGCCGGCGACAAATACAGCTATCGGGAAATGGATAATTTCACCGATGTTATCGAGCGGCAGTTGAAGCTCATCCCTTTGGTGAGCAAAGTCGAACGCGCCGGCGTGCTCGATGAGCGTGTGTATCTGACGTACTCTCAGAACCGTCTCGCCGCCTATGGACTTTCCCCCGGCGCCTTCCTGCAGGCGCTTAAACGCCGCAATGTCACGGCCGCGGGCGGCGAGGCTAACTCCGGAGGAAGGAACATCGCGATTATCCCCGCGGGCGAGTTTCGCTCCGTCGACGAAATCGGCAGCGTGGCCATCGGAACGGCGCCTGGCGGTTCTCCAATCTATCTCCGCGACGTTGCCCAAATACAACGCGAATACGAGAGTCCGGCGCAGTACTTGAACAACTATACGCGGCGAACGGAAAGCGGTGGCTGGGTGTCGACGCGCGCCATCACGCTGTCTGTTCAGATGCGCAAAGGCGAGCAGATCGGGGTGTTCGGCAAGCTGGTCGACGAACGGATGGCGCAAGTGAAACGGTCACTGCCCGCCGACCTCGTTCTGGCCAGAACCTCCGACCAGCCGCGGCAGGTGACGGAGAACGTCGACCTTTTCATGTCGAGTCTCTGGGAGGCGATTCTGCTCGTAGTCGTGGTCTCGTGGCTCGGATTCTGGAGCTGGCGTTCCGCGATTCTCATGGCCCTGGCCATTCCGATTACCCTGGCGATGACGTTTGGCATGATGTATGTCCTCGGAATCGATCTCCAGCAGGTTTCCATAGCTTCCCTGATCATCGCGCTCGGGCTCCTCGTCGACGTTCCGGTCGTTTCCGGCGACGCGATCGAGCGATCGATGGGCCAAGGTCATAGCAAATCTGTCGCCGCATGGCTGGGGCCGACGAAGCTGTTCATGACGATGATGTATGCAACGCTCACCAACATCGTGGCCTACTTGCCGTTCCTGATGCTGACGGGAGACACCGGCAAATTCATGTATAGCTTGCCGATCGTGATCACATTTTCGCTGATCGCGGCACAGATCGTGGCGATGACCTTCGTACCTCTGATCAGCCGCTATCTCTTGAAGCCCAAAACGGAGGTGCCGATTGAGCTGCAACGGACTACCGGGTATGGCAAGTGGTACTGGAAGATCGGCTCCTGGGCCATCGCTCATCGGAAAGCCTGTGCCTTGGGATCGCTGAGCGTTCTGGCCGTCGGGTTCATGCTTTTACGGCAACTGCCGCAGCAATTCTTTCCCAAGGACCTGCAATACCTCTCGTACGTTGACGTCTGGCTGCCGGAAGATGCCCCGCTCGAGGTGACTGCGCAGGCGAGCCGAAAAGCCGAACGCATCGTCCGGGATGTGGCGGAAGAATACGGCCGCAAGCACAAGAAGCCGGAGGGTATTCTCAAGTCTCTGACGACGTTCGAGGGCGGAGGCGGGCCTCGGTTCTGGCTCTCCGCGACTCCCGAAGCCCGGCAATCGAACTACGCTCAAATCGTCGTTGAAGTTGCCGACAAGCACGACACGAATCACCTGGTCGGCCCATGGCAACACGCGCTCACCGCCGGCGTTCCCGAAGCGCGCCTCGACGTGCGCCAACTGGAGACTGGCAAGCCGATCGGCGTACCGGTTCAAATCCGTCTGATGGGCGATGACATTCCTACGCTGCGCGCGGAAGCCGAACGCTTGAAGGCAGTCTTCCGGACAATTCCGTTCGCCTTGCGCATCCGTGACGACTGGGGCGTTGATAGCTTGCAGACGGTTTTCACAATGAATCAGGACCGTGCTGCCGCGGCGGGAGTAACGGCACAAGATCTGCAGGCAAGTATGGCTGGGGCTGTTGACGGATTCCCGGTAACAACGTACCGCGAGGGGGACAAGCAACTGCCCGTAGTGGCTCGCATGCGGATGGATGAACGGAACTTATTGTCGCGGTTGGACGATCTCTATGTTTACTCGTCCCAGGATGCGCGGCGCGTACCGCTCAGGCAGGTGGCCACCATTGAACACAAGTTCGAACCGGCCCGGCTTCGCCGCTTCAACCAGTTCCTGACGGTGACGGTGTCGTGTTTCCCCGCGCCGGGCCGCCTGCCTTCGGAAGTCCTCACCGCCGCCTCGGGTGGAATCGAAAACTTCAAGAGCACCCTCTCGCCGGGCATCAGGATGGAAATCGCCGGAGAGCACAAGGAGCAGGTGAACGGCTTCGTTGAACTGACCGCCGTGCTCCTGATTTCCGTCCTGCTGATTTACATAGCTCTGGTGGTGCAGTTCAAGAGCGCCGTAAAACCAATCCTGGTGTTCGCTGCTATTCCTTACGGCATGACCGGTGCGGTAGCTTCGCTGTGGCTCATGGGCGCGCCGTTCGGGTTCATGGCATTTCTTGGCGTTGTCTCCCTGGTTGGCGTCATTGTCAGCCACATCATTGTCCTCTTCGACTTCATTGAAGAGCGTCGGGAGCACGGGGCCCCGCTCGAGGAGGCGCTGCTCGACGCGGGAATTCAACGCCTGCGGCCAGTCATGATCACGGTGGCCGCCACCGTTCTGGCCCTGTTCCCGCTGGCGAGCCATGGTGGTCCATTGTGGGAGCCGCTGTGCTACGCCCAGATTGGCGGATTGAGCATAGCGACGTTCATTACACTCGGGCTGGTGCCGGTTCTCTATGCGATCGCGGTGCGAGACCTCAAATGGATCGCATGGGGCAGTCATCACGCTGCGGAAGATGTTCCGGCCAGCCCCGCGGTTGCCGTCGAGGAAGGAAGGACGTGGGCATGACCTCGCAAAGGCAATACGACCTCGTGGTAATCGGCTCCGGGGCCGCCGGTCACCACGGGGCAATTCAGGGAGCAAAGCTAGGCAAAAAAGTGGCGGTTATCGAACGGGGACCCTGGATTGGCGGCGCCACCATCAACACCGGCACGATCCCCAGTAAGACTGTGCGCGAAGCGGTGATACGCCTTGCGAGTCCGGGTGGCGACATTGCCGCTCGGATCGAGAAAGTGGCTTCGAACGAGACTGCGGTTTACGCCAACCAATTTCGCCGTAACGGGGTGGAAGTGTTCACCGGAGATGCTTCATTTCTCTCGCCGAACACGATTCGAGTAACGAACGCGGACGAAAGCCTCATCATCGGAGCGGATCGCTTTCTGATCGCCACGGGCTCGCGTCCGGCTCACAACCCGGATATCCCGATCGATGGCGTCTCGATTCTCGATACGGATGCGATTCGGCGCCTCCCCCCGCGGAAACGCGCAATCACGATTGTGGGAGGCGGCGTAATCGGCGTCGAGTATGCATGCATCGCCGCCGAGTTCGAATCGAGCGTCACTTTAATCGAGCGCCGGCCGCAGATTCTGGATTTCGTCGACAGCGAGTTCACCGAGGCGCTTTCCTACCATATGCGCCGTAAAGGCGTAACCTTCCGGCTCGGCGAGGAGGTTGAGTCCGTCACGAAGAACCCGGATGGGAAAGTATGCGCAACGCTCAAAAGCGGAAAGCAGGTCTGGTCTGACGGCCTCTTGTACGCTGTGGGGCGGCAAGGGAACACGGAGGCGCTAAACCTTTCGGCGGCCGGCCTGGAAGCCGACTCCCGTGGGCGCATCCACGTAAATGATCGTTTCCAGACCAGTCAACCCAATATCTATGCCGCCGGCGATGTCATTGGATTTCCCAGCCTGGCATCCGTCTCGATGGAGCAAGGTCGAGTTGCTGTTTGCCATGCTTTCGGCGAGCCGGTTCATTCGCTGCCGGACCTGTTTCCATATGGAATTTACACGATTCCCGAGATCTCATTCGTCGGCAAGACGGAGGCGCAATTGACCCGGGAAGCCATCCCCTACGAGGTCGGGATCGCGCACTATCGGGAGATAGCTCGAGGCCAGATCATCGGCGACACGACTGGATTCTTGAAGCTCATTTTCCATCGCGAGACGCTTCGCCTCCTGGGAGTGCATATCCTTGGTGAAGGGGCCACCGAGTTGATTCATATTGGCCAAACGGTAATGGCCTTTGAAGGGTCCATCGACTTTCTGCTCACTACCGTATTTAATTACCCAACGCTGGCCGAGTGCTACAAAGTGGCTGCGCTGAATGGCCTGAATCGGCTGCGCTACGCCGGCCAACCCGCTAGTGGAGTCGGAGTTGCCGCTGGATAGGCGATGAGGGTGCGGCGGGTTCCAGCAGCGGACATGAGACGCCCGCAAGAACTTTAAACAGTAATAATTTGGGCCCCAGGATCCAGACGCCGGAGGTCATCGGGATCGCTTGTAACAATGGGGTCTCTCCGTTCCCTGGCAAGGATTACCACCGATGCGTCGATAATATCGCTCGAGTTGGTGGCGCCGCAAAGTTCTCCACAGGAGCGCGCAAGCTGCTCATCAAGCGGAATAACTTCCACACCCTCGCTACGCAGGACCCTCGACAAGGTCACCTGAACACGGCCATCTCGCCAAACTTGTCCAACGACGCCCGACGGCACCCGAAATGCCCGGCCTTGAGTGAATGCTCGCTGGAGCAAGGCGATCATGCGTTTGTCACCGCGATCCAAGGCGATCAGCGCGCCGGCATCCAGCACTATCCCCGCCGCGGCGCGAGTGCGCGTTCTGCCCATTTGATGTCCTTAGCGGTTGGTTCACCATATTGTTCGATCAGATCCCGCAGCAGTTCCCGGAGAGACTCACCCCTTTCGTGTTCCGCCAGGACTCGGGCGATATAACCCGAAACCGAATCGGCTCGCCCGGCGCGCACTTCCCGGTGGACTCTTGCCAGTTGATCCTTGGGTAAACTGATGGCGATCTTCGCCTTGGTCATACCAGGATCATACCGCCAGTGGGCGGGCATATCAAGGCGAGCGCTTCGATTCGCGAAGCGCACGCAAGTCCGCGGTCCGCGGGCTCAGTTTCGCCCAGGAGCGCGCCAGGTTGCAACTCCTCCCCGGACTCGGCACTTGGTGGTGGCAAGTGCCGAAACGCTTCGGCGAACGGCGCGGGCGCCGTTTGCAAGTTGTTGAAAAGACATCGCAGCGAGTTGGACATCGGCGTGCCATTCCTTAAGTGCGAGTGGAACATGTCCTTCACACGAGTCGCAGTTCTGGCGCCAACGGCTGCGGTAGCCGCTTCGATGACGCTAACGCGCATTCAGTGAAACCCGGAAATCAGAATCTAACGGAGAAAGTAATGACACTATCGAAACGAGTAACAGTTTGGGCCTTCAGCCTGTTCGTCTTTTTGGCCGGGCGGGAGGCTCGGGCCCAATCGCGGACTGAGCTGATTCAGTCGGCACGAACGGAAAAAGAAGCGCACCTGACCCCTTGGGCTCCAACGGAAGCGGAGCGCGTAGTCGTAAAAGTACAAAAAAGCTTGCCGTACCGGCTCATCACCGGCGAAGCCAATGGACTCGGGGTATCGTTCGGCAACATGGTGCCGGGCTCAGGCTTCGCCATCGGGCCAACGTACACCAAGCCGCTGTGGTCGGACAAACTCCTCCTTCGGTTAGACGCGCGCGTTGCGGTGAACGAATCCTATGGCGGCCGAGTGGAGGTTACAGTGCCGCGTCTGTTTAGCGGCCGCGCGTTCGTTACCTTCAGCGGGCAACACAGAAACATCTCAGAGATGCCGTATTACGGCCCCGGACCGGATTCGAGCAAGACCGGCCGCAGCAACTATCGCCTGGAAGACACCAACGTCGAATTACGTCCTGGCGTTCGTGTCTTCAAGGGGTTGAACGCGGGACTGATCGGCTCCTACCTCGCCGTCAACACCGGCCCGGGACACGCCACGCGTTACATCTCAACAGAGGAGCAGTTCAGTCCGTCAGCCGCCCCCGGCCTGGACCGGCAAACGAACTTCTGGCGCGGCGGTGGCTTCGTGGAGTACGACTGGCGGGACCAGGCCGCCTACCCGGCCAGCGGCGGAAAGTATTCGGCGCAGTACGCCCGTTTCCTGGACAGGAATCTCGGTGCATACAGCTTCGGACGTCTGGATCTGGACGCCTCGCAGCATATCCCGCTATTCAATCGCACTCGGGTTTTCACCCTGCACGGCTCGTCCTCGCGAACCTTTGCCGGTAACGGGCAACTCGTTCCCTTCTATCTTCAGCCCACGCTAGGTGGGTCGAATACGCTGCGGGGCTATCGCTTCAACCGCTTTTATGGCGACAACTCTGTGATGTTAAACGGCGAGTATCGTTGGTTTTGTTCGCCTGCCATCGATTTGGCCGTGTTTGTGGACGCAGGAAAGGTCTTCCAACACCGGGAGCAGTGGAATTTCCGCAATCTCGAAAGCGACGTAGGCTTCAGCGTGCGTTTCAAAGGGAGGACAGCAAGACCGGTATTCAGTGTGGATACAGCTTTTAGTCAAGAGGGGTTTCAATTATGGTTTCGAATGAACAACATTTTGTAAAGATGCGCAGCGTTGTTTGCATCGCCGCAATTGCGGTCGCCGGAGCGCTGGGCCAACAAGTTTACGCGGAGGATCATGGCAGGAAATTCTATCCGGATGATCCGATCGAGCGGGAACCGGCGCCGCGGCCTGTTAGCGGCATCGCAGTCCGAAGCGTCGACCACATTTTCGACTTCCTGGAAAGCTCATTTGTGACTCCTCGTCGCGAAGGCAAGGTCGCAAAGCATTTGCCGCGTCCTGCCCTCGATGTGAATACGCTGGGCGAGGTTCCTGACAATGCTTGGTATACAAACCGCCACGCATTCCATCGAATGTCGATTGCTGACCTCCAGCGCGGACCGGGCAACAGCACGCCGCCTGATCCCGGCCTCCCTTGGCGCATCACGGCGGCCAAGAGCGACGGCATCACGCCGGGATTTGTCATCGAAGACGGGCGAAAAAATCGATACGTGCTGAAGTTTGACCCTCCACAGTATCCCGAGTTATGCTCCGCGGCCGACGTGATCGGGAGCAAGCTATTCTATGCCCTTGGTTACAGCACGCCGGAAAACTATGTAGTCCATTTCCGTAGCGAGCAGCTACAGACCGCCGATGGCGTAATGTACCGCCATCCCAGCGGCAAGAAGACTCCCCTTACCGCGCATATGGTCGCCGAACTTCTGAAAACGCAGCCTAAGTTGGCCGATGGCACGTACCGCGCGCTGGCCAGCCGCTGGCTCGATGGCAAAGTGATAGGACCGTTCGACTATCGCGGCGCCAGGAGTGACGATCCGAACGATACGATCCCTCATCAGGACCGTCGAATGCTGCGCGGTCTGGCCGTTTTCAGCTCTTGGCTGAATCACCACGACACCAGCCAGATCAATACGATGGACACTCTGGTAAAGGAGGCTGACCACCAGTATGTCAAGCACCATCTAATAGATTTCGGCTCGATTTTGGGCAGCCGCGGCGACCGCCCGAAGGAGCCTTGGGTCGGGCACCAGTATTCCATCACGAATAAAGAATCGGCAATGCGGGCGATGTCTATGGGAGTCTACCTCACGCCCTCGGAGCGATCGGATTACCCCAGGCTGAGGGGTATCGGACTATTCGATGCATGGTCCTTCGATCCGCTCCAGTGGAAACCGGAGGTTCCCAATGTGGCCTTTATGATGATGGATAAGGCGGATGCTTTCTGGGCGGCAAAGCAAGTAGCTGCCTTCACCGACGACGAAATTCGCGCAATCGTAGCAACTGGCATGTTGAGTGACCAACGCGCAGCGGGCTGGCTCGCCGACTGTCTGATCAAGCGCCGTGACAAGATCGCCCAGGCATGGTTCTCCAAAGTGCTTGCATTGGACCGATTTCGCATCGTGGATGGAAGTCTGGCATTCGACGACCTGAGCGCAGGTTATGACACTGGCTCGCCGAGGAGCTATGAAATGGATTGGTCGACATACGACAACGAAAACGGAGTTCTCACACCGTTGGCCAATGCGCAAGGGGCGAAGTTGCCTCCCGCGCCAAGCACAACAGAGTACTTGGCCGCCACGATCCGATGCGCCGGCAACAAGGCGGGCCCTTGCGCGGATCCGGTGACGGTTTACGTGCGGCGCTCCGGAATGGGGTTCGAGGTTGTCGGAATCGATCGTTAATCTAGGCTGCTCCTGGAGCTATCGCCAACGGCCGCACTGGCGAGTTTGTTCTCCGCCAGAAGCAAATTAGGCAGGGCGTCGGAGCAGCCTCCGTCGCCCTGCAATACGAACCACCTATCCGCCCTGTTTCGCCGCTTTCCACAGGTAGTATTGCAAAGTCAAAGTTCTCTTTTCCAAAGGCCTATCCGCCGCGATCGGCGCCTCTACCGCTTAACCGGCGAGGGCACCTATCGGGACACTGCCCTGCTCGGCGAGAAGAGCCCGATCCGCCATCCGCTCCTGAACGCTCAGGTGCTCGGCACCGACGGCGCCTCCACCGTAGTATTCAAGGACAGGCTGTATTGGTTCTTCGGCGATACGAATGGCCTGAACGACATCAATCTATCCTCGTCGGCCGCAAATTCGCGGTTACCGGGCCGCGGAGGACTCGACCCCGCCGCCGGAGTGGACCTCGACTTCTTCGTAAAACCCACTGGTTTCGTGAAAGCGATGGTCGAATCGAGTGCGAAAGGGCTCACCTGGCCGTACACTCCGATGGTACTTCCGGATGAAGCCAGTGTCGAAAAGCTGGTCGTCCGGTACGACAGCGGCGCGGGGCTGGGCAAGGCGCCGAAAGAACGCGGTATCGCAATCTTTAACGAAGCCAAATCCGTCTTCGAGCCGCATGTGAAGTGGGATGTCAATGCGCCGGTCTATCCGGACGGGATTGCGTTTCCAGTCACCGAGGGAGGAATTCGCTACTTCTATTTTGCGGACGGCAGCCCCACGCCTCGAACCCGTGTCCGGGCGCGGTGGAGCGACGTGCTGGATCTCTCCCGCTACGAGCGCCTGCCCGTGACGGATCCTGAAGTTGCCGATGTCCTGAGCGGGCGAAGGCTGAAGCTGAGATCCACGTCCGTCCAGTGGAATGAACATCGAAAGGGCTGGGGCATGCTGGCCCAGGAGGTGGATGGTATCGCCTCGAAACTGGGCGAAATCTGGTATCTGGAGGCCTCCTCGCCGCTTGGCCCCTGGAACCGCGCTCGCCAGGTACTCACGCACGACCACTACGCATTCTACGAAGTGGTTCACCATCCCGCCCTCGACCAGGACGGCGGCCGGTACATCTACTTCAGCGGGACATACTCCGACTTCCTGTCCAACCCGAAAAACGTGCCCCCCCCCGTTACGACTACAACCTGATCTTGTACCGCTTGGACCTCGCCGATCGCCGTCTTCACCTCCGTTAGCCCGCCTTCCGCTGTCTCGCGGCACGCGATGCAATTCTCGGGCCATGCCGGTTTATCCCTGCGGACCGTCGACGCACCGGCGTGTTTTAATCGTCGCGTGACACGCCCCTAACCCGGCATTCACCTGGGTCTCCAAGTTTCCATTGTTGGTCGCACACTCCGCCGCATACCCAGCTCCCGCGCAATACGAAAATTCCAGCGCTCCCACCGCTTGCGGCGACGCCTGGGTCCCCCACCCGCGTCCGCGCTGCCTGCCCGCGTTTCAGACTGTAATCCCACTGCTCCCACAACCCGTGCCCCAATTGCATCTTCTTGCGCGCCAATCGCCTTGTACTCGATGCTCGATGCATACGGGTTCACTGGATTGGTCCCATTCACCCCGGTCACCCTCCCCGCATTGTTATAGACGACGGGTACGAACTCCGCAAGCTGTAATTCCACAGGTTGAGCGCGGTCATCCATTGCCAAGCCAGTTCCCGTGTGGCTGATATAGAGCTATGTTTACGCATCTGTTGAAGTGAAAGGGCCGGCCTCAGCCGACGCTAACGCGCGAAGCACGGCGCATTAGTCCTGCCCGCCGAAGTATTAGTTCCGCGACGCCAATTGCAGCTTTAAACTAGCGGCTGCCAGCGTTCGAGTTTGTTGCCGTCTGGATCGTAGGTCCGGGTGGAACTTCCATGCTTTCGCCTTCGCGCTTCGGGTCGATTTGGACCCATTCGTTAACCAAATTAAGCACGCAGGGCGTAGTTTCAAGGTTAAACAGGCAATTCGGTCGACTGTGCCGGTGTCAATGTGAAGCCATCCGCTTCAGTAGAGTTTGAAGCGGTAAGTTAGAAATAGGCGCAACGAATTCACGGCGATTGTGGAGAGGACGGACCTTGGCACATCGCGTATTGTGCGGAAGTCCGAGCGAATGGCCGGGGCACAACGCGCGAAGAATACATCGCGAGCCTCCGGGAAGCGATCAACCTTAATCCTCGCGCGTAGGCGCGAACAATCGTTCCGTTCCCTTCCTCCGGCAGCCAGCAGGAGCTCGTAATAGTGGGATGAAGCACGAGGCCTCGCTTCGGCATTTGTGGAAGTGCGTCTCCCTCGTTAGTCGCGACGGCAAGGAACATTCTCGGTAAGAGAAACCGCAATAGGGCCGCGACGAAGCCGTTCCGCGCCATGCCGAAAAGCGCTAACTTTCTCGCCAAGAAAATCTGCCGCAAACTCAATATTCCCGATCCACCGGAATAAGCGTATTCAACCGGTCAGAGCCTAATCTACGATTTTTTGCCGCGACCATATCAACGCCAGCCGTATGATGTATTAATGAAAGCTGCATTTCACTCCCCCCGACCCTTCCGGCGTGGATTCGCGATGCACCTAACTTATGCGCACGGAGGAGCGACAACAAAATGGGTTCACTGGAAGAACGGAGAGAAAGGGATGCCGATGCCGCCAAATCCGCCCAATCGGCCGCCGCTAGCGCACTGGTAAATTTGGGCCACTTCCGACTCGAAATTAGTGGCGGGTTTACAGGTCCCAGAGCCAGCTTTACATCAAATTCTGCCGAGCGCGAAGCTTCCCTCCGTTCAATTCAAAAGGATCCATTTCAGGCCATGGTGGAAGTGGAGGTCCTCGCCGGCAATGGCAAGCAGAGAAAAACATGGTATGCCAACGTGGGTTCCGCCACAAATGAGATTTTCCAGACAGAGAATGGGGCTCTTTACGTTCTTAGCTGGACGCATCCCGGATTTCAACTCGCCCTGACGCGTGAACTGGACGAGGAGCATCACCTTAGAAGCAACGCATACACGCTCAAGTCTGTTTGCCCATTCGCAAGAGCTCGATTCAAGAGTGTCACACCAGACGTTCAGGGACTTTACGAACCCGGTGGTCTCGTAGGGGCCAGAGAATCAACGCCTACCCCTCCATCCAAATCCGGACTAAAGGCTGTCAAGCTCCACATGACGCCCGAGCAGGTGGATGCGTTCGTGTCGAAAATGGACGGATTCATGATGATCTTCGGGGCACCTGGTACAGGGAAAACAACTGTCGCTTTCCAACGTGTCAGGTTCCTCATCGACCAACAAGAATTGCGCGACTCTACAGACAATTCTAAGCCATACAAATCCGGCCTCACTGCAATCTTCCTGGCGAACGAAAACCTCATAAGCTACTCGAAAACGCTTCTTTCTGACGACCTCCAGATCCCCGCAGATACGGTTCGTTACGTCCCCGAGTTCATTCATAGTTACTTGGATGAATGCTGGGATCATAAGCAAGGATGGCGAATCCGCCAGAGAAATATCTCTAAAAGTGAAAGCCGCGCACGAGAGGCATTCTTCCATCTCTGTCGGGTCTCCGACCTGAAAGGTCTATGGCGCGCGCACGAAAAACAGATTCGCGAACGCGTGGAGGATTGTGACGATGCAAATTGGATAGACACTTGCGAACAGTCTGGGGAGGAAGCTGCCGAACTTTCGCAGAACTTGCTCGACTCGCTGAGTTTCAAAGGAACAAAGCTGGCCGAGAATCCCACGTACTCCGAATGCCGCATGGATTCACTCTACATGCGGGTCAGAGCTCCATACGAGGCGCTGCGCAAGAAACTGCCGGAACGGGCGCGGCGCCGGTTCGATGAGCGATTTGCGCGCTGGCTTCTTTGGGTGTACGACCCAGCAACCAGCGTGAAAACCTACTTTACCGCTCATACCGATCAGGGTAAGCATCGTATTCAGTTGGGCACGGGAGCAGTTCTCACGCCCGATGAGGTGGTGAAGTCCATCCGGAAAGATTGGGATCAAGGGGTTTACGGCCCTGAAGAGGAAGCATGGCTCGCATGGCTCTTGCGATTTTCATTGCCGGAAGCAGCGGACCCGAACAGCCGGTTCCGGGAAGTCAAGATGCCAATACCGCTGCCGTCACACCCAACCGAAAGGCGCTGGACTCACGTAGTGGTTGATGAGGCGCAAGATCTTTCAGTCGAAGAGGCGTCCTTCCTTTCCTCCTTGGTTCACCCGGGAGGTGCGCTGACTGTGTCTGCAGATTGGCACCAAGTAGTTTCCCCCGTGCACGGAATGACAGATCCTGAGGCCCTGCAGTTTGCTGGGGCCATTAGAAGCGCGGGTTCCACGATTCAGTTTCCATTCCGTAAAAACATGAGGCAAAGCCATGAAATCGGAAGATTCCTCAAGGACTTCTATCAGCACGCATTCAACGAACTAGCGCCATTCGATGCTGGAGACCGCAACGAGCGCTTCATGCCTCAACTCATCATCGGCAGCCACTACTCGCTGATTTCTGAGGTTAAGAACATGCTGCGGATGTTCGAAAAATCCACTTCGGTTCGGACAGTGAGTCTGATACTTCTGGACGAAGATGCGGATCGGATGGCGAAGGTCGCCCGCGATCTGCAAGTCTCCGGAGTTGTGCCTGTATTCTTAGATGGTCAGAGCCTGCAGGCGGGCAAACTTACGCTGACGACGGTTGAAAGAGCAAAAGGCTTGGAATTCGACGCCTGTATGGTTCTTGGCCTGGATGATGTTGAGCGGTCTTCATTGAACTTCTGGAAGAACCGAGCATATGTAGCCCTGTCACGACCGACGAAGCGCCTGTTTATTCTTTGTGAGCGCTTTCCGAGCCTCCTACAGAAAGTCCAGAAGGATCTTTATGCGGTTGATCGTTTATTGGTTTAACCAGTCAGAGGATGTAAGCATAAGAACATGAGCGACAACACCGTTACGTCCGGACTCTTTCCGAACTTTGTCCGATTCGTGACCACCACTGGTCTACTCGATAAAGCCAAAGGCAATTTGGCCGCGAAGATTCCGCGCATCTTGGGGCAAGGTAACACGCGCGCCGACAGACTGGCGATGCCACCTGCGATTATCGAGCGGAAGCAAGAGCTCGCGACTTTGACCTTTCCTGCAGGGTACAGTGCGCCTCCGGAGGTAGCTGAAGAAATTGACCAAGCAAAGCTTGATGTCGAGAAGCTTAAGGCCGAATTGAGAACCGACGAGGGCATTCGGAGATTCGCCGTGGGCACGCTCCAGAATATTCAGGGTCCACCTGGGTATAGTGGCATTCAAGATGGTCATTATTACGCTGATCGTTTGATCCTTGGATGGGACAAGAGCGGAATGGAGTGGTCCTGGTCGATTACCCCTTACTATCCGATTATCAAAAATATTCCGCCCAACGTCGAATATCTTCTGCATGCATTTGATCAAGCTCGCAATCAGGTGAAGGCTATGACTATGCCAGATTCAGTCTTCGAAAAGAGGTTGGAGCTCGCGTGGACAATTGCGCGGCAAGTGGGCGGGGCTGAGGATGTGCTAGTCCTGGATGTCATGAAAATGTTCCGCGTGGCGGCGCAGGACGACCGTTTCTGGCAGTCTCCTCAGAAGAAATTCTTCACGGACTGGCCAGAAGGCTACTTTGTTGTGAATCTACTCAACTGGCGACTTCATAGCCCGGATTCTTCCTCGAAGTTTGAATTTGTACCCGCAACGCTTAATCAGGCCAGCGGGAAGGATGCACGGGTTTTTTATCTGCCAATGAATAGACAAGGTACAGAGGTCAGGCCCATGATTCATATGCGGCGCAGACAGGCGTCTTAAATTCCGACCGGAGAGTACAGTACACAATGGATCTCACGCCACAGCAAGCCAGACAGCTGAAAGCTAAGCTGAAAGAAACGCCCGTCGCACCAGGGCACCTTGCCCACCTCATTAATGTCGGGACTGATCGGATCTTAGATATTTTGGAGGAACAATACTTCCGCGGCGAGCTGGCTGAAGGCATCTCCAGCTTCAAATATTTGGAGGGTGACTACGGGAGCGGTAAGACTCAGTTCATCCATTGCCTCGCCGAGCGTGCGCGCCGGAATCAAATAGTCTCTGCGATTGTTAGTATCGGTGCTGATTGTCCATTCAGCTCTCCACTTGCAATCTTTCGAAGCGTCTTGGCATCATTCATGCCGCCCTTTTATGAAAACGAAGGAGAACCGCAAGACAAAGGTATCGCGGTTCTCCTAAGGGGTTGGATTAGGGAACAGCTTCGCAAACATGGCGTGACGCCGGGAGACAAGGTTCCAGATTCGGTTCGGGAATATATCGAACGACCTTTCCGAGAGATCGTAGTTGAGGCCTCCGACCCGCAGATGGCTAACGGTCTGGGCCAATTGGGCCTACGAATTACAGCTTGGGAATGTGGAGTTCAGCCTAGTGTGGCGGATCAGGATTTATTGTCCTGGGTCCGCGGAGAAACAATTACATCGAGAGCGCTCGGGGACATTTACGGGCTGCGGACTCCCGCCCGCGAAGAGAACGCGTTTCCGCGGCTGAAGACGGCTATCAGCTTTCTGCGAACTCGCCTTAACTTTCAAGGCTTTTTTATCGCATTTGATGAAGGCACTCGGATCATGTCCTTCCGCCGCGGTTCGACAAAGCAACGACAGGCAATCGAAAACATGCTAACGATGATCAATCAAAACGCCGAGGGCGAATTCGGGGGCGTGATGTTCTTATACGCGGCCACTCCGGACTTTCGCTCCGAGATCATCAAAACGTATATCGCATTAAAAGATCGCATTGGGTCCGTGGCGTTCACTCCTGGTCAACCGATGACTCCCCTGATTCGACTGGAGGATCACCAGTCCGAAGCGAATCTCTTGAAACTGGGAGATCGACTGATGGACGTGTTCGAGCGTGCGGACAATGTCATTTGGGATCGCCCGCTTCAAGCCGAGAACCTCACTAGCCTCATCGAAGCGCAGAAGAAGCAACTATACGTCTTGACTGTGCCGCCACGATTTTTTGTTTTTCATTGTTGTCGCCTCTTGGAAGAACAGAGGTTTGCCCAGCGCCGGATGGACCCAAGCCAATTTCAGAACTTTGTGGGAAATAATCCTATTCCTGACGGCGAGCACGCCTGATGTCGATGCCTCCTGGAACTCGCGTTCGGCATCCTGACCTGGGACGAGGCATTGTAAAGGAATCGCTCGGAAGTCTGGTTGTAGTTGACTTCTATGGAGAGTTAATTCAAATTGCCGGCAATGATCTGGAGTCGCTCGAAGACGCACCGGCTCCGGCGGCCGTCGGAGCTTCCAGGGACATCGATCGCATTCTGTTCAGAAGGGCCGTTGAAGCGATCACTCTTGGCGTCGTCCCTCCGCATCCGGACCAACTGTTGGCGCTGTCGATTCACGGAACCGTAACGCCGGCACAGCTTAGAAGCTCATTGGACTCCGCCGGACGAAAAGGCCTCGCGAAGGTGTTTTTTGGGGATTACGGAAGTGGCAAATCCCACCAACTGCGAACATTGGAGGCGATAGGTTTAAAGCAGGGTTGGGTCGTCTCATTTGTGGAATTCGACCCGAAGGAAGCTGACCCCGCCAAGCCCCATCTCGTCTATAGGGCAATCATTGCGGGACTTCGATTTCCAGGACGTGATGATGGCACCCGGACAATTGGTTTCGAAGGCCTGATAAAGGAAATACGCGAAAACTGGGCCAGAGTATCGGCTGGCAAGTATTTCCGCGGTTCCGCATGGTTTTGGGGAACTTTGAGTCTTCTCCGACAGTTCACTCACAGCGATGACTGGGAGTACCGAAAGGCGGTCGCTTTTCTGGGCGGCCAGTCAATACAGGTGGCTGACGTCAAACGACTTGCGGCCCGGGCTGGCCGACGCGTGGATTTGCCACCGAAAATGCCAAGGACGAAAGAAACCAGCGATATTTATGCCTTCCATCTTGTTGTGCTTGACGAGATATGCCGCAATCTCGGATACAAAGGCTTGCTGCTGATTTTTGATGAAGCGGAACATGTTCGAGGCTACAACACGAAGCGCCAGAACCGGGCTAATACGTTCTTCGAACTTTTGTCTCGGTGTGCTTACCCTCCTATTCCCGGAGGATCTCCGCCGACAACGAATGATCACGGGATTGAGGTACCCAAATACTGGTCGGAGGGCCCTCATTTTGGATTGGCCGTCGGACTCACTGAAGGCGAGACGTTCTCCGATCCTGATCTAAAGCCGCGCGAAGCCTGCGCGTTTCTCCATTCACTAGACGACGCGATTTTCCTGACGCCGCCTGACCCTCTGCACTATAAGAAATGGGTGATGGAATTCCTACGTCTCGCAAGCATCTACTACTCAAGGACCGCGGGACTTCTCACTCCTAAGAACAGAGAACTTCTTTCAAGTACTCTTGCTACAGAATTCGGCAAACTTCAGCCACGGGAGAGAGTTACGCGCCTTTGGGTGAAGCTTGCTGCCCTCATTCCCTGCATCATACTTGCTGGAAATGTCGATGACATTGAAGATGTTCGTAGCTTGTTAGGCAAAGCCGCTCGTGAAGTGGCTGGCCGTATGTTGCCTTGGGAGGAGTAACGTGACTTCAGAAGAATGGCGTCGAAAAATGCCCGACGCCTGGCGGATCTTCTTTCGGGAGAGAACACCACGGCCAATCCAAGATGCGGCGATGTTGCCGATTGTGACTGGTCAGTCGGTCCTCCTCTGTAGCCCAACCGCATCAGGCAAATCTGAAGCAGCTCTCGCGCCCCTATACCAAAGGCATGTGAGCTTTCAGCGGCAAGCCCTTTCGGTACTTTACGTCGCTCCAACTAAAGTGTAAGCAATCATCAGAAAACGTAGTTTTCCGGACTTCAGGCCGAGGGCCAGCAACATCATCAGCGCCGCGAGGCGCGAAGCATCGGTCTGATCATCGGGCCCACCGGGCGGTGTATTTTGATT
>Ga0315912_10000463_pt1 | contig 77419 bp, 69 predicted proteins | sample VfabasoilMG_FD_204469 | JGI IMG/M metagenome (GOLD analysis project Ga0315912, IMG submission 204469) | Garden soil microbial communities collected in Santa Monica, California, United States - V. faba soil | ecosystem: Environmental > Terrestrial > Soil > Garden | place: USA: California... | reverse complement strand
GCCAGCAGCCAGGAACGCGGTAAGCGCCCGGCCGTCGAGCTCGACCTCGGGGTAGAGAACGATGAGAGCGTCCGACGGTCCGAGCGAGCCGTAGTCGATCTCCGCCACTACCTCGAGTCGCTGCTTGCCGACCTCTTCCCGGGCCAGGAGCACGAACTCACTCAGGCCCTGCCACCCCTCTTCGGCCGCGCTGAAGTCGCGGGCGGCCCCCTCTTGGGCTATCCCGGGACGTGAGGCGAGGGTGAGCCCAACCAGGGCCCAAAGTGCCCACCACTGCCGTCGATGCACGCCTTGCCTCATCAGCCTTGCCTCATCAGTCCAGCCTCACCAGGGGAGTCTACACACACTCTCGATTCCGACGCGGGCTCGGCGGCGGGGCGACTTCTGCCAGCCTGTAGAAAAAGGCGCTTCTTCGCCCCCCGTGGCAGCGGTTTTCCTCCCCCCGGAGGACGCCAGCCTGCCCGCCCGACGGAAAGCCCGGACGACCTGCCCGGGCGACCCTACGGTTGGTCCGGCAAAAGCAGCCCAGCAAAACGGCTGGTCCGGGAAAAGCAGTCCGGCAAAAGCAGCCCAGCAAAGCAGCCCAGCAAAAGTAGCCCTAAGGTTGCCAAGTCCGGCCCACTGGTTAAAGTAAAGCAAGCTAGGTGCGCTGAGGTGTGGCCCCGCGACGAGGGTCGACCCTGGCGTCCCTGGGAACTTTCTGCGAGGATCCATTCATGCTGCCGCCATTCATCATCGAGCAGATCCGGCAGAGAGAAGAAGAGAAGCGCAGGGACGACCGTCCCGTGCTGGAGCTCCCGCTCGACGACTTCGTGCCCCGTGATCGAGCGGGCGGTCGCACTCCCGCCCCCACGCCGGAAGAGCGTGGCATCGTGATCATCGAGTTCTGATCCGCCGCTAGCTCGAATCGGCGAGCATGGAGCGAGCGCTCGATCGGCGTGCACCTTTTGGCGCCGTGTTCGCAGCAACGTTGCAGCGGCCGAGAGCTCTCATCGGTGCAGGGCGCGGATGGAAGCGTCCGTGCAGGCAGGTAGGGTCGACTTTTGGCTCTGGTGACCTTCCCAGCGGCCCATTTCGTGGGTAGCAGTAGGCGCGCCGCGCGCTCCTCCGTCATGCCGCTTCCCTCATCCGCACGATCCGTCCCTTCCGCGTCGCGCCGAACGCCCGCTCGGGTCACCCTCGGCCTGGTTGGCCTCGGGCTCTTGGCGGTGGGCCTAGCGGGCGCCGCCTGTGCCGACACGGGACGCGGCGTCGACCCCGATCGCGGCCAGATCTATTTCCCGGTCGGGCTTGCCCTCGATAGGGCGGGCGATTTCTTGGTGGTAGTCGGCAGCGACTTCGACCTGCAGTTCAACCAGGGCACCGTGCAGAGCCTGTCCTTGGCGCGGGTGCGGGCGCTGGCTCGCGTGCCCTGCAGTGCGGACGCGGATTGCGGGGGTGCTCAGCACTGCGACCTCGTTCCCACGGTCGAAAATGCCCAGGTCCCGAGCCACTTCTGTGTGGACGACGAAGGGACCACGGCCGGCCTGCCCTGCGGCACGCTGGGGGAAACGACGCCCTGGGCCAAGGTCACCGTTCCCGGTCGCTGCGCGCCGGTTTCTCTGGTCGATCCGCCCGACGGCGGGCCAGAGCTCATTCGCGACGCCGTTGGCATCTCGGCATTCGCGACGGGGGCCGTCCTGCGCTCCGATCCCACCGGGGGTTCTAGCGCTCGCCTCTTCATCCCGGTGCGCGGCGACTCGACCCTGCACTGGGCCGAGATCGACAGCGGTCTGTTCCAGTGTGGGCAGGGGGATTCGTTGGCGGTGGCGGGCGCCCCAAGTCGCTGTGACGACGACTACAAGATTTCGCTCGCCCCTGGTTGGATTCAGGACATCCAGCCCAGGCCGGAGGACGACGATGCCGACCAGACCGTCGACCCGCTGGAAGTGCCCCCTGAGCCTTTCGATGTGGCGGCGACGCCGGATGGTCGGGTGCTCGTCATGACCCACCAGCTCAATGGGCAGGTGAGCACCTTCGCCAACGACTGGATCGGACCGCCGGTTCTGGTCGACCGCCTCACCATGGACACCTCGTTGCCGATGGGCATTGCTGCGGTGCCGCCGCTGTCGACCACGGAGCTCTGGCCCAGCTTGGCCCCGACGTTTCTGGTCAGCACGCGCAGTGAAGCCGAGGTGCAGCTCTTCGGCTTCTTCGGCGACGGCATCCTGGGCGAGGCGGCGACGGACGTTGGCGCGCTGGTGCCGCTCGTGGAGAGCTCGCGCCCGTCCCTACAGGCCATCGGCTCGTCGACCATTCGGGTCAACTCGAGCGGCTTCGATTCTCGCGGCGTCGCCGTCGACGACGAGCGCCGGCGCACCGCGCTCGGGCTCTGCGAGCCGAGCGACTCGGCGTGCCTGAAGGCGGCCGCCGCCGTGCCGCTCGACCTGTACATTGCGAATCGCTCGCCGAACTCTCTCTTGGTGGGCACCATCGAGGCGCGGGTGGGAGAGCTCGGCTCCGACGGCATCCCGAGCTTTCACGACACGATCCCGCTCACGTCCGGGCCGTCACGCGCCATCCTGGGCCGCGTGCTCACGCGCGAGGGGACCTACGAGCGCCGTGTCTTCGTGACCTGCTTCGATTCGGCGCTCATTTACGTGTACGACCCCGCTCGCCGAGCGGTCGAATCCGAGATCCCCACCGGCCGCGGACCGCACGCCATGGCGTTCGACCCCATTCTCCCGGTCGCGTACGTGGCTCACTTCACGGACTCCTACCTGGGCGTGGTCAGCCTCGACCAGACGCATCCAGAAACGTACGGCACCATGCTGGCGAGCATCGGTGTGCCCATTCCGCCTCGCGCCGCCAAATGACGACTTCCTTGCCGCGCCGCCTGCTCTTGACCTCGGCCCTCGTGCTCGGGGCTGGCTGCCAAACAGTGCCGCCGCCCATCCCACTCAGCTCCTTGCGCCAGAGCGGGGAGACCACCTTCGTTTGCCTCGACCCCTACGGCGACGGCGCGCCGCTGTCGCGCTGCCCACAGGGGCCGCTCACCGAGCGGGGCGCGATGACCACCGCCGGCGATGGGCACGAGCTGTTCGCGCTGGTGACGCAGACGATCTCGGGCGAAGTGGCCGTCGTCAGGGTGACGGGTGCCGACGGCAACGGCTACTCCACCGCGCGCGTCGTGGACGTCGACCCCACCAATCCCGGCGTGACCCATCTGCGCGTGGGCGAAGAGCCGCGGGGGCTGGCGACCACTCCCGGTGGGCTGGCGAGCTTCGTCGGTGTGGCCGAGATCGGTCAACAGGGCATCTTCGCGCTGCCGACGTCCTGCATTCTCCCACCGAACTTCCGGGAGGACGAGTCGCCGGAGACCGTACGCGACTTGACCACGTGGCCAGCCTGCTCGCTGCCGTCTGCTCCCTCGGACTTGCGCATCCTGGTGGACCCGCTCGACAGCGCAGGGCAGCTGCGCACGCGCTGCGAGGGCAGCTACGAGGCCGAGCCGCCGCTTCCAGCTGCCGCCGAGCGCGTGGAATGCGCGGTCGATCTCTACCAAGAACAGGTGGAGCCCGGGGCGCGCAAGCTGGTCGTCGCCTTGCCGGAGGAAGGGCGCCTCTTGGTGCTCGATGCGCAGGCGCTCCTCGATCGAGAGCCGGCGTCGTTTCGTTCCTGCCTCGATCCCGACGTGCTCGAAGCATCCCTGCCGCTCCAAGTGAACCTGCCGAGCGTCATCGAGCAGCCATTGCCACCCGAGTTGGTTCTGGAAGGGTGCAACGAGGAAACGATGACCTATGGGCCGTTCCCGGGCCCCTTCACTCCGCGCCCGTCCAACATGGATCACGCGGACGGTCAGCTGTTGGTCGCCGACGAGAATGCGCCCGTGGTGCACCTGCTCAATACGGAGCCCTGTGAGCTTACCGAGCGAGCGCCCCTCTTGCTCACCTCGTTCGTCGAGCCGGAGCGCATCGTGACCTCGAAACGGGTAGCCATCAGCCCGCGCACGCCGACGGGGCAGCAGTTTGCCTACGTCGTGGACGAGCGGGGAGACGCCTTTGCCTCCATCGCGGTCTTCGACCTGACCCCGGGCCGCATGACCGGTACACCCCTCCTGCGGCCCCACTCCGCCGACTTGACCCAGGAGCCGCCGGATCGCATCACCTTTGGGGCGCCCGTCAAAGACATCGCTTTTGCCTATGTCGACCGGCCCTCGGTGGACCCCGACACGGACATCGGCATCGGACGGATCGCCTGCGATCCCGATCCGGCAGTCAGCGACAGCGAAGGTGGGGGCGTGTACCGGCCCGCTTCCGACTTCCAGTCCGGCGCCCAGCCCGACGTGCTGCGGGGCCTCTTCGGCTACGCCCTGCTCAGCTCAGGCAGCGTGGCCATGATCGACGTCGAAGATCTGGATGCTCCCTGCCGCCGCCCGGCGAGCACCAACTCCTCCAGTGTGTCGGATTTCCACGGCTGCGCCGGCGACCCGAGCGACATCCCCTGGTACACTGACAGTAGCACCGTCGACGGCGATCCGACGGTGACTGACGAGCTCTCCTGCAACGTCGTCCTGCCGCACCGCGTTCGCAGCGACATGCTCATGTTCGCCTCCGAGACCCTGCAGGGCAGTCAGCCGGTGGCGCTGTCTGCTTTTGGGCGCCTGACCCTGTTCGGTCGCGGCCTGCCCACCAGCCGTCAGTTGATCGAGGGGCGACGGCGACCGATTGCGCTCGGCGTGGACTTCGAAGCTCCACCCGGACAGGTCGCACCCGCCCAAGTCTACGTCGGCACGACTTTGTTCTCGCGGACCCGACCCGAGGAGGAGCTGATCATCGACCCGAATCGGGCCGAGCAGAGCTCGATGGTCCTTCCTTTCGACCATGTGCGCGCCTACCCCAACGGCGAGATCGTCACCATCGTCTACGAGGGCGACTACGCGGGCGTCCACACCACCGGGCTCCTTGCGCCCGCTCCCGATGGTGATCCGACGCGCCGTCTGCTGCTCGACCCGAAGGCTGCCTTCTGCGCGCTCGGCGTCCAGGACCGGCAGGTGACGGCTGAGGTAGGGGCAACCGATTTCGGCCTGGGCGCGGGTGCCACGGAGCGCTTCGTCGCGCGGCACACGGACTACCTGCAGGTCACCGGCGCGCTCTTGGGTGAGAACGACTCGTACTGGTCGGACCCAGAAGGCGGCCAGAGCTGTGGCGACGGTCGTGGCTTTCCGGCTTGCGATGCGGTGTTCGGGCAGCTGTCGGGTCGCGATCTGCCGCCAGGTCGCGATTTCACCGTCGTGGAAGCGTACCAGGGCGAGCTGTTGCTGGAATCGCGTTCCGTCACCGGCGAGGGCGCCGAGGAAATCTTCGACCTGCTCTCCTGCTGTTTCCCGGGGCCGCTCACCTACCGCCTGCGCGGCGGTCATCAGTGGGTCGTGCGCGGTGAGGCCAGCGGCTACCAGCACCCGATCATTGCGACCGAAGCGATTGATCCCGAAAGCGGCGAGTCGAGCTACCCATGTGCGCGGGATTGCCGACCCATCGCCGCCAGGCGCCGCGGTCGCGCATTCGAGGTCAGCAACGTGGCCTGTGACGAAACCAACCCGCTCGAGGAAGGCGCTTGCGGCGTCGGACCGCGCACCGACGACGACGTGGTGTGCGCCTACGATCCGGACACGGGACCCATCACCCCCGGCGGCATGGCCAGTGAATGCATTTTCGACGCGCCGAACCGCCGCTTCGTCGTCTATCGGGGCCTTGCGCCGAGCGAGCGCGAGATGACGTTCGGCTTCGAGGTCACCGGGGGCTTCCTGGCCAAAGGGATCTCGCTGACGAACGTCACCGGCACCAGCGTGCTTCTGCCGGTGACGATGACCGCAGCCTCCGAGTCGGGCGTGATCGGGGTCGTCGATTCCCAGGATCGCGGCCTCATCATGGTGGACGTCAGGAACGCCATCTCGCCCGCGTCCTTCTACTGAGGGAGGCTTCCCGGTCACGTGGCCACGCGGAAGAAAGTCGGACCCAGTCCCGGCGCTTCGGCGTCGGCGACCCCGGTCATGTTGCAGCACGCTGCGGCCAAGGCCGGCCACCCGGACTGCATCGTGTTCTTTCGCCTCGGCGATTTCTACGAAATGTTCGGCGACGACGCGATCCTCGGCTCGAGTGAGCTGGGGCTGACCTTGACCAGTCGCAACAAGGGCAAACCCGACGAGATCCCGATGGCCGGGGTACCCCACCACGCGGCCCACGGCTACATCGCGCGCTTGCTCAGCCGGGGGCACAAGGTCGCCCTCTGCGAGCAGCTGGCCGATCCGGCGACGGTGCGGGGGATCGTGCCGCGCGACGTCGTGCGCGTCATCACGCCGGGCACGTGGACGGAAGCCGAAGCCCTCGGTGAGCGGGAGAACAACTGGCTGTGCTCGGTCGTGGTCGGTCCCCGCGGTGCTGGCTCTGGCGGTGCTGGGTCTGGTGGCGCGCTGGGTCTGGGGCTCCTCGACCTGACCACTGCCGAGCTCCTGGTGGCCGAGCTCGCCGACGCGGGCGACCTTCTGGCAGAAATCAGCCGGGCGGCGCCGCGCGAGATCCTACTCGGCGCCGCGGATGCCGACGCCGATGGGGCGGTGGGCGCGCTCGAGTCGGTCCGGACGGCACTGGCGGAGGTGGCGCGCGGCGTGCCGATCCGGCCTCTGCCCAAGCGGCCTCTGCCCGAGCTGCGCGAAAGTGGCCGGGGTGGCCCACTCGAGGGGGTGGACGCGTCGGGGGCGACCCTGCTCGGCCAGCTCGCGGCGGAGGCTGCGCTCGCTTATGCCCGCGCTTGCTACAAGGACCGGGAGTTTCCGATCTGGCGCCTGGGGCATCTGCGGGCTTCGGCAGTGCTCGGCATCGATCGCGTCGCTGCGACCCACTTGGAGCTGGTCAGCTCGAGCTCGGACGATCCTTCGGCCTGCATGCTCGCGGTTCTCGATCGCACGCGCTCGCCGGCCGGTGCTCGGCTCCTGCGCCGCCGTCTGCTTTCCCCGCTGCTCGACGTTGCGACCATTCGCCGCCGCCAGGACCAAATCCAGGCGCTTTTGGAGGCGCCGAGGGTCAAGAAGGAGCTTGGCCAGATCCTCGGCGAAGTGGGTGATCTCGAGCGCATCGTCGTGCGGGTCAGCTTGGGCGAGGCCAACCCGCGGGATTTGGGTCTGCTTCGACGTGGCCTGCTCGCGGCAGCGCGCCTTTCCCACGCGCTTGAGGCGCTCGACGTCGGCAGCCGGGAAGCGCTCGCTGTACCGGGCCCGCAGGATCTCCTGCCCGAGCTGGCGGCCCACCTCGAGCGCGCCTTGGTCGAGCGTCCGCTGGCCCAACCCAAGGACAGCCCCACCTTCCTGGCCAGCTACGATGCGGAGCTCGCGCGCCTGCTGGAGCTGCGCACGAGCGGCAGCGAGCGCATGGCAGCTCTCGAGGCGGATCTTCGCCAGCGCACCGGCATCGCCAGCTTGCGCGTGCGCTTCACTCGCGTTTTCGGCTGGTACGTGGAGGTCAGTCGGACGCGGCAAGGTCAGGTGCCGCCAGAATGGCGGCGCAAGCAGACGGTGGCGGGAGGCGAGCGCTACACGCTGCCGGAGCTCGATGATCTGGCTGCCGACATCCTCGGAGCCGAGGAGCGCTTCCGCGCGCGGGAGCAGGAGCTCTTGCGGGCCCTGCTTGCTTTGGTTGGACGCGAGGCCGAGCGCATCCATCGGCTGTGCGCGGTCCTGGCGGTGATCGACGTCGCCTTCGCGCTGGCCAGCGTTGCTGCGGACTTCGGCTACGTGCGCCCGGTCGTCGACGACTCGGACCAACTCTTGATTCGGGACGGCCGGCATCCGCTCGTGGAACGTCGGGCCGGGCTCGGTCGCTTCGTGCCCAACGACGTCACGCTCAGCGCAAAGGGCGAGCACCTCTGGGTCATCAGTGGTCCCAACATGGCGGGCAAGAGCACCTTCCTGCGGCAGGTCGCTCTGATCGTGATCCTGGCGCAGATGGGCTCCTACGTGCCAGCCACCGAAGCGCGCGTCGGCATCGTCGATCGGGTGCTGTCGCGAGTGGGCGCGAGCGACAACTTGGCTGGGGGCGAAAGCACGTTCATGGTCGAAATGCGGGAAACCGCCGCCATCCTGCGCAGCGCCACCTCGCGCTCACTGGTCATCCTCGACGAAGTAGGGCGCGGGACTTCGACCTACGATGGGCTCGCCATCGCCTGGGCCGTGGCCGAGCACTTGGACCAGGTGGTGCGTCCACGCGCGCTCTTTGCAACGCACTATCACGAGCTGACGGAGCTACCGGTCGGCAGCTCGACGGCGGCGAATCACTCGGTCAGTGCACGTGAGCACGAAGGAGAAGTCGTCTTTCTCCACCGGGTGGTGCCCGGAGCGGCGTCGCGTTCCTACGGTGTGGAAGTCGCCCGGCTTGCCGGCTTGCCGGAGCTCGTGCTCGCCCGGGCGCGAGGCCTACTGGCGACGTTCGAGGCCCGTGCCCCGACCGGAGCGCTCGGGAGCCCCAGTCGATCGACGCAGCTCGATCTGTTCGCTACCGCTCGAGCACCGTCGGCGCCCGTGGTGGAAGCGATCGCTACCTTGCGTGAACTCGACCTCGATCGCTTGACCGGGATCGAGGCGCTCCAGCTCCTGGCTCGGCTCAAAGAGCTGGCGAAGGGCGACGGAGCGAAGGACTGAACGAGGAGGCGCCGACGTTGCGGGACGACGTGCGCGCCGCTCAGGCGTGCTTGTCGCCCGACTCGAGCTGCTTGGTGGGCTCGTCGGCGGGCTCGTCTTTCAGGCCCTTTTTGAAGTTCTTCAGCCCCTCACCGAGGCCCTTGCCCGCTTCGGCGAACTTCTTGGGGCCGAACACGATGGCGACCACGACGATCACCAGGAGCCAGTGTGCGATGCTGAAACTTCCCATGACTTTTTCGTTCCTGCGCTGCGGAGCTGCCGACGGTTCGTCGTTTCCCGCTACTGCTCAGCATGCCACGGGCCGAGGGTCCGAGCCAGCGAGGGCACAAGCGGCTTCTACCGCAGTTTTCCCGGGGGCGGCGGGCTAGCCCGGCTGCCGTCTTCCGGCCAGCTGTGCTTGGGGTAGCGGCGCATCAGCTGGCCACGCAGCTCCGGGTAGTGGGTCGTCCAGAAGCTGGCGAGGTCGGTCGTGACTTGGAGCGCACGCTTGTTTGGCGCCAAGAGGTGGATTTGGAGTGGCACGCGGCCCTTGGCGAGCCGGGGCGCCTGGGTGACAGAGAAGAAATCTTGCAGCCTCGATGCAGCGAGTGGCGGCCGGCCGCGACCGTACTCGATGCGGAGCTCGCGCCCTCCGGGCAGGCGCCAGGTCTCGGGGAGCTCGCGCTCGAGGGCGGAACGTACGTCGGCTGAGAGGCTGCCGAGCACCAGTGCACCGAGGTCCAAGCGAGTGAGCTCGGTCAGGCTCGTCACCAGCTCGCAGGCTGGCTCCAGCGCGGAGCGCGCGAAGGCATCTGGATCCTTGGCAGTGCTCAGAAGCTCGTTGACCGTCGGCGGAGCGCTAGCGAGGAGCTCGGGCAAGTGCTGGGCGAGCAGCTCGAGGCGCACGGCGAGGGCCTCCAGTCGACCGTCGGGATCGTAGACCGCGGCCCCCTTGGCGGTGGCCGCGCGCAAGAGCACTTGGCCGGCAGCGCGCCCAGGCGAGGCCAGCATGCGTCCCTCGTCGAGGACCACTTTGCCGTAGCAGAGCAGGCTCCTGGCATCGATCTTGTCCCGCTCCGGGTCGTAGTCGAGCTCCTCCCTCGCCTCGACGCGATCGGAAGCCCAAGCGAGCAACCAATCGGCTTCGAGCCGGAGCGCCTGCCGCACCACGGCGGGCCCCTTCTGGCCGCGCGGGTAGTCAGCCGCAACGCAGAGCAAGAGCGCGGCTTGCTGGACGGAGCTCTCGGGGGCGAGCTCGGCCTGCGCACCGGTTGCGAGCACCAATCGACGCTCCGATCCGCGCCTGGCGGCCACCCGGTCCGGAAAGCCAGCGAGCAAGGCCCGGGTGAGACGGCGCTCCGCCTCTTCGTCCGTGCCGGGAGGTTCGGACGCCGCATTTCCGGAATGGCTCGTGGGGCCGCGCCCCAAGCGCTCGGCCTTCCGCTCGAGCTGCTCGGCGACCCGCACCACTTCGCGGGCACTCCGCGCATCGATGCCCGAGGTGCGCAGGCGGCTCGGTTCGAAGCGGGCTCGTTCGGCTTCTTCCAGTGCGGCCAGGCGTGCGCCGACGTCCGAGTCGGAGAGCACCGTGTGCCGACCACGATCTCCGCCACCTCCGGAGAGCGAGCTTTGACGCAGGAGGTCGCGCTCGGAAAGGAGCGCCGCGGCGCGCGCGCCGAGCTGGGGAATACCAAGCCGTGCGCTCTCGATCACGACCCGCGCAAGGCGTGGCGAAACACCGATGCGCGCCATCTGACGGCCGAGCTCGGAAAGCTCGCCGCCCGGTCCGAGGGCACCCAGGAGGCTGAGCCCCTCACGCGCGGCCGAGAGCTGCGCCGCGGGCGGTGGCGTGAGCCAGGAAAGGCTTTCGGGCTCGATGCCGCTTGCCAAGAGCAGGAGCACCATCTCCGAAAGGTCGGCACGCAGGAGCTCCGGCAGGTCCTCCTTGGGTCGAGCCTCGAAAGCGCCTTTCGTGAACAAGCGCAGGCAGACTCCGGGTGCGGTGCGTCCAGCGCGCCCGGCGCGCTGGATGCACCGCGCCTGACTGATCGCTTCGAGCTCCAGGCGCATGGCACCGCTGAACGCATCGTGCCTTGCCACGCGAGCCAGTCCGCTGTCGATGACCGTCGTCACGCCGGGCACGGTGACGGACGACTCGGCGACGTTCGTGGAAAGGATCACACGGCGTGCCCCGCGCCGTGCGCCCACGGCCCGCGTCTGCTCCTCGATCGGCATCTCGCCGTGCAAGGCGAGCACATCCAGGCCCGGCCCTTCGCCGAGTGCTTGCTGACAGCGCCTGATTTCGGCCGCGCCCGGGAGGAACACTAGGACATCGCCTGCGTCGTCCGCGCGACTGCGCAGGGCGCTCCGCACTTGGATTTCGAGCGGTCGCTCATCGAGCTTGGGCTGGTGCTCGATCGCGACCGGGAAGGCTCGACCCTCGCTCGTCACCACCGGGGCATCGCCCAGAAAGCGCCCCACGCTCGCGGCGTCCAGGGTAGCGCTCATGGCCACCAAGCGAAGGTCGGGGCGGCGTTCACGCGCCGCGACCAAGAGCCCGAGCAAAGCGTCGAGGTCGGCACTGCGTTCGTGGATCTCGTCCAGCACGACGGCCGAAACGCCCGGGAGGTCGCCGCGGTCCAAGAGCTGGCGCAAGACGAGCGCCTCGGTGGCGAAGACGAGACGCGTCGCCGCGCTCGTCTTGTCCTCCAGACGCACGCGGTAGCCGACCTCGGCACCAACGCGTCCTCCGCGCTCCTCTGCCACCCGCGTCGCCGCGAGCCGCGCCGCGATGCGGCGCGGCTCGCTCACCAGCACCTGTCCCGTGCACCAGGGTTCGTTCAGAAGCCGTGCGGGCAGCCGGGTCGTCTTGCCGGCTCCCGGGGGCGCTTCCACGACCACGCAGCCGGCGGTCAGAAGGGCGGCGCACACGTCGCCGAGCGCGTGATCGATGGGAAGGGCCGCCAGCGTGGGCAAGCTAGAACTGGCCGCCCAGGATCAGCATCGAGCCGAACGGCCTGGGAGCGAGTCGAAGGCTGAGGGACGCGCCCTCGGCCTGCCGCCGCCAGACTTCGCGTTTCAGCTCGCTCTTCTTGTGGCTGACGTTGGCGAGCCAGATCACCCCTCCGACCGTCATCGTCCCAAAAACGGCCGTCGAAATGCCGCTCACTGCTGCCACCGTATCGATCGCCGTGCAGTCACCGATGTCGTTGGCCGCGCAGACCAGCGCACCAATGCCTGAAAACAGAAAGGTGGGCACGGCCAGGATCGAAACCGAACCACCCACCACGGTGAGCGCAACGGGCCCGCCGAGGGAGGTGTGCTGGTACTCGTAGGCCAGCTCTTCGTCGCTGAGCGAGCCGTAGGGGGAGAAGACCGCCCCCTTGCTGCTCGGTTTGCTGGGCTCTTGGGCCTGTGCGGAGTCGGCCTGTGCAGAGTCGGCCTGGGCTGGCTCGGCCTGCGCTGGCGGCTGCGCTGCGGACGGAGCCTGCTCGGCGACGGTCGTGGGTGGAGGTTCTGCCCTTGCGGGCGCGGTCAGGCCGAGTGCGAGCGCGACCGCGACCGGGAGGGCAGTCAGGACCTTCATCAATCTCTGCGCGTCCCGGCGGTCAGGGCTTCGCCTTGGCGTCCGTCTTCTTGGGGTCGGCTTTCTTGCTGCTGCCCTCGGACTTCTCGGCGTCGGCCAGAGCCTCGGCGCGCGTGGCTTCCTTCACGGCTTCCGGGTCGACCTCCTCCTCGGTGCCCTCATCGACCAGCGACTTCAGGTCGAGCATCTCCTCGACGTTCGGCATCATGATGAGCTCGACGCGGCGGTTCTTTTCCTTGCCGTACTTGCCCGCGTTCGAGGCAACCGGGTCCGTCTCGCCGTACCCGGACGCGCTCCACAGGCTGGGGTCCAGGCCGCCGCCGGGGTTCTTGGGGTCGGCGGTGGGCGAAATCAGGAACAACAGCACCGTGCGTGCGCGCATCAAGGAAAGGCCCCAGTTGTCCTTGAATTGCTTGATCACGACCGCCGACGAGAGCTTCTCGTTGTCGGTGTGCCCGGCCACTTGGTAGGTGCGCTTGGCCAGCTCCGCGTCGTCGCGAATCACCTTGGCGACCTTGTCCAGGATCTCCTCGCCCTTCTGCTGCAGTTCGTCCTTGCCGCTGGCGAAGAGCACGTCACCCGGCAGGGAGATCACCATGCGGTTCTTGCGAATGCTGATCTTGAGACCGAGCTTGGTCAGCTCCTCGAGCTTGGCGCGCAGCTTTTCGAAGCGCTTCTTGATGCGCTCGAGCGCGTCGGCGCGTGCCTTGTACTCTTCCAGCGCACGGAGCAGCTTGTCCTTCTCCTCGCCTTCCTCGTCGAGCTTGAAGCCCATGGCTTCGAGCTCGGCCGCGAGTTTGTCGCCGCGCGCCTTCTCCTTGGCCAGCTCGTCCTCAGTGGCCTGGTTCTTGGCAGCAAGGGCGTTGTACTTGTCGAGTTGCGCCTGATAGTCGGCCTTGCTCGGGCCACAACCCAGGGCCAGGAGCGACAGTGAAATCCCGAGCAGGAGTCCGCGCGAGAGGCGGCGATTGGTGAGCGCTGTTGCCATCATGGGCACCCCGAATAACACACCTTCGGAGGCCATCCGAGACTGGGCACTGGCGCAGCATTTTCCGCGAGGCTGGCGCCGCCTGACCGCTGGGCCGCGCCGGGATGCCGATGCGCCGTGCTCCGCGCAGAGGTCGGGCTGTCCGCTAGTGGGCGGCGTTCCAGTTCGGGCCGGAGCCCACCGTCACGGTGAGCGGCACTTTCAGCTCGTAGGCGGACTCCATCGCCTGCTTCACGACGGGCGCAGCGGCTTCGACCTCGCCCTCGGGCAATTCGAACACGAGCTCGTCGTGCACGGTGAGAATCATGCGGCAGCCGGGTGTGGGGGGCAGGGCCAGGCGCAGCATGGCGAGCTTGAGGATGTCGGCCGCGGACCCCTGAATCGGCATGTTCATGGCGATGCGCTCCGCCGCCAGGCGCCGCGCCCGATTGGCGCTCTTGATGTCTGGCACGATGCGCCGACGTCCGAGTAGGCTCATCACTGCTTCCCCTTGGCGGGCTCGATCGAGCGTCTCCTCCATGAAGCGCCGCACGCCTTCGTAGCGGCGGAAGTAGGCGGCGATGAAGCTGGCAGCGACCTTGCGCTCGATGCCGAGGGCGCGTGAGAGCCCGCCTTCCCCCTGACCGTAGATGACGCCGAAGTTCACCGCCTTGCTGCGAGTCCGCATCTCGCGGGTGACCTGATCCTCGGGGACTTCGAAGATCTCCATCGCGGTGCGCGTGTGGACGTCCTGTCCCGACCGAAAGGCTTCGAGCAGGCGTGCGTCGTCCGACAGGTGAGCGAGCACGCGCAGCTCGATCTGGGAGTAGTCGGCGCTGAGCAGCACGTGACCGGGCGGCGCCACGAAGGCGGCGCGGATCGAACGGCCAAGGGCGCTGCGGATGGGAATGTTCTGCAGGTTCGGATCGACCGAGGAGATGCGGCCGGTGGCCGCGACGGCTTGCTCCCACGAGCCGTGCACGCGGCCCGTCTTGGCATCGACCAAGGTGGGCAGCGCGTCGATGTAGGTGCCCTTGAGCTTGGCGATCTGGCGATGCTCCAGGATGAGCCCCGGTAGGGGGTGCTCTTCGGACAGCGCTTCGAGGGTTTGAGCATCGGTCGAGCGCGAGGTCTTCGTACGTTTGATGGGTTTGAGCCCGAGCTCGTCGAACAGGATGGTCTCCAGCTGCCGTGGAGAAGCGACGTTGAACTCCTTGCCAGCGGCCCCGTGCGCGGCTTTCTCCAGCCGGCCGAGCTCGGCTTCGCATTCTTTTCCGAGCCCGCGCAGGACATCGACGTCGACCTTCACGCCCCGTTCTTCGAGGTCTGCGAGTTGTCGCGCCAGGGGCAATTCGACCGTGTGCAGGAGGCTCGTCAGGTGTTGTTCCGAAAGGAGCTCCCGCTGCTCCGCCGCTGCGAGAAGGACGGCTGCGCCGCGCGCCGCGAAGAGCGGGGCCGCGCGACTGACCTCGAGCTCGTCGAGCGGTAGCTTCCGCCGCCCTTCCTTGGCGATCTGGTCGAACTCTGGCACGACGATGCCGTGCGCCAGACCGAACGTCTCCACGGCATGGCTCTGCTCCGGGTCCAGCAGATACGATGCGAGCTCGGTGTCGTGAGCGGGCGGCAGATCGACCGCGATGCCCGCTCCCCGGGCGAGCAGGATGGCGCGCTTCTGGCGGTGGACGGCGAGCCTGTCGGAGCCGGCTGCGCCAGAAGCGGCCATGAGCGCGACGAGCACGCGCCGCGTGGTCTCGGCTGCAGGCAGCTGGGGCGGCGCCCCGACCGTCCGATGAGCAAAGGGCAGGTAGTAGGCCGCTCCGCTGGTGACCAAACAGGCGGCCAAGAGGGGCCCGCGATGCGCATCCGGGTGCGTGGTGCAGAGCTCGAGCGCCCAGGCTCCACTGCTCAGGCGCACGAGCAGCTCTGCGAGCTCACTCTCGCTGGAGACCACGCTGGGCTCGGGCACGCTTTGGGAGCCTGGCTCGATGCGGGGGCGACTGCTCGGTCGGTCGACCTCGGGAGGCGCTGGAGCCGCGCTGGAAGGCTCCGGCATGGCATCGAGCGCGGCCAGCTGCTTCTTGAAGCCGAGCTCGGTGTAGAGCGCCTTGAGCGCCCCGACGTCGCGCCGATCCGCATCACCGAAGCTCAGCGCGGACGTAGAGAGATCGAGCGGACAGTCGAGCTTGAGCGCCACCAGCCTTCGACTCAGCCGCGCGGCCGCCTCGTGCTCGGTCAGCGTCTCTTTCAGCTTCTTGCGCTCGATCTGGTCGAGGTGCGAGAAAATGCCATCCAAGCTGCCGAAGCGCTGCAGGAGCTCGGCAGCGGTCTTCGGGCCCACGCTCGGCACGCCCGGGATGTTGTCGGAGCTGTCTCCGGTGAGGGCCAGGAGATCCCCTAGCTGGGCTGGCCCGACGCCGAAGCGTTCGGTCACCTCGGCGGGGCCGAACACCTTGCTGCGCAAGGTGTCCCAGAGCACGACGCGGTCCGAGCAGAGCTGCATCAAATCCTTGTCGGCCCCCACGACCACGACACGTAGTCCCTGCTCGGCGGCACGCGTGGCCGCCGTGGCGATGAGGTCGTCCGCTTCGACGCCCTCCTGCTTCCACACCGTGAGGCCGGAGGCGACCAGGATCTGTTCGGCGCGGCCAATTTGCACGCGCAGGTCTTCGGGCGCAGGCGGTCGATTGGCCTTGTACGCTCCATAGATCTCCTTGCGGAAGGTGCTGCGCCCTGCGTCCATCGCGATGGCGAGCAGGTGCGGCTTCTGCTCACGGTACAGGCGCTCGAGCATCGTCACCGTGCCGTGCACGGCGTGCGTCGGCTCGCCGCTCGGCGCGCTGAGCGGAGCCACTGCGTGGTAGGCGCGCAATAGGTAGCTCGACAGATCCACCAGGTAGAGGACGTCGCGCGCGCCCGCTGGAAAGAGGGCAGTGGCCATGAGGACTGCCTTCTAGCAGGCAGCCGAGCAAAGCACCCTGCTCGAAGGCGACGACTGCCCAGCTACTGGCCCGCGCAGTTCGCCTGCATGGCCGTCCACAGGGCGGTGGCGGCAGCTTGGGAACCCGCGTCGGTCGGATTCATGCCGTCGGCGATGACGAACGTGTCGTAGTTGCCCAGGAAGGGCTCGCGCAGATCGACCCAGGTGCAGGGCACGGGGCTATTCTGGCAGCTCGCTTCAAGCAGAGGGCGCAAAGCGTCCATCTTTTCTCGGACCCCCGCAGGCTGCGGATCCGGGTAGCCGGCGAAGACGACGCCGGTCACGCCGTCTTCGGCCATGGCCGCGAGGACTTCGTCCAGGGCGAGGGCGGCTGCGGAGATGACCGGACAAGTTGCGTCCGGCGTGTCGCAGGAGCCGAGCAAGACGTCTGCTCCCCCGCCGTTCATGATGACGATGGAGACCTCCGCCTCGGCGGCCGCGCTTTCGTACTGGCCCAAGATGCCGCGGGTCGACAGCGCGAGCGCGTTGGCCGTCAGGCGCGAGTTGTCGCGGTAGCGCTCGCCGGGCGCGAGTAAGCTTTCGGAGCGCGCCAGATCTTCGAGATAAGCCGTGATCTGGTGGCTGGTGGCAAAAAAGCTGTCGCCGATGACCAGCACCTGGTTGGGGGAGGTGTCTTGGTCGATGCATGCGCCAGCAGGCGGGTCGACCGACGAGCTTCCGGCCGCTCCGCCGTCGACTGGCTCCGGTGTAGCGCGGCAGACACCGCCCGTGCAGCTGTGTGCGCTCGAGAGCGGTGCGCAGTCCGCATCCGTCTCGCAACCGACGTCGCACACGTTCCCCACCGCACCGCAGGTGCCATCGCTGCGCGGCATGCATGCGGCTCCGGGCAGGCTGGCGCACGACTCCTCGATTTGGCACGCCACGGTGCACACCCCGCACAGGCAGCTGAGCGCATCGCCGCAAGCATCGGCGTCGTCCACGCAGAGCCTCAAGAAGTGCGTTTCTCCTCCGAAATCGGTGGAGTCCGACTCGCAACCCAGGGGCGCCCCGAGCACGACGGCCAGCAGCAAGCACCACCAAACGGCAGGACGACGAAATGCTCTACCCAGGGCAGGCCCTCGCTTGGCGGCAGCGGTGGAGAGTCGATCGGGTCTAGTCACGGCCTTCGGACACTAGGCATTGGCCTGCATAAATGACCACCCGTTCGTAGTCCTCCGGCCTGGTTTGGCTGCGATTGTAGCTGCGAACCCGCGCTCTGAGGTCGCTCAGCGCGGCGCGGGTCTGCTTCAGCGTACCCCGCACCTCCTCCTCGAGCGGGTGGCCTGGCCAGATGTCGATGGTGTAGGTGCTGCCACCGACGACATCGTCCAGGCTGGTGACACCTTGGTTGGCGAGCCGAACCAAGATGGTCTTGGTCATGGCCTTGAAGTGATCGAAGACGGCCGCTTCCCAGCCGACCGGAGAGCCCAAGGGGATCACCAGCGCCCTGGCTTCATAGAGAGCGGCCTCACCCTCCCCGACCTGCTGGAGTCGCCCGGCGGCGACTAGGCGCTGCACCATCCCCTCGACGAGGGCTACTTCGCTGCGCGCACGCTCGGCGATTTCGGCCAGTCCGAGCGGTCCTTCACGGTACATCAGCGCCACCAGGAGATCCTCCTGCCCCTCCGTCGCCGGCGCACTGCGCAGAGCCAAGAGCTCTTCCTCGCTGGCGGCTCGGTAGGTCGGCTTCGCGCCGCCGTCAGCGACCACGAGCTGGCTTTCGCAGAGGTCGCGCAGGACGGAGCGCACCTGCGCCTCGTCGTCGAGCGAGAAGCGGAGCAGGATCTCGTGGCGCGTGGAGCGGGGTCGCCCCTTGATGAACTCGAGCACGACTTCCCAGAGCGAGCGCCCGCGTTCGGTCGAGCTCTCACTCAAGCGCTGGATCTTGCGCCGGTAGGTACGAAGGCCCAGGCCGAACATGTCGGCGCTCACCTTGCGGCTGACCCCTTGGCGCTCGAGCTCGCGTGAAAGCTCCAGGAAAACCTGCGTCGCCACCTGAGCGAGGGGCGCCCGCGCACCCCCGAGCGTCGCCAGTTGGGCGATCAGGATCGTGGTCTGATGGACGATCGCATGGATCAGGAGCTCGACGGTCATGGAGGAGCTGAACGGTCCTGCCAGTCTGACACAGGCCGGGCACCCGTGCGCGAGGGCAAAGTTGTCCCCCCTCAGCTGCCCATTTTCATGCTCTCGAGCAGCGCGGAAAAGGCCTTTTCTTCCGCGTCCACCGTGGCGGAAGGCCCCGTCATCTTGAAGAAGTACGGGCCCTCGGGGGTTTCGACCACGGCCGCATTCATCCCCCAGTCCGCCTTGGGCTCGGTGGGCCCGCCCGGCATGCCGGACGCAAACGAGCCCTTGGCCACGCGCACCGTGGACACTTGAAAGCCGCGTACCGAAAGCTGATCGCGACGGGCCTGGTCCTTGGGCAGGTCCGGGAATTGCTTCACCCAGCGCTCGATGTTGGCTTCGACGTCACCGCCCTGACCGACGCCGAAGTAGAAGACCGAGATCTCGGCGGGCCCTGCAGCACCCGTCGCCTGATAGGTGGCCTTGCGCATCGCCCGCGCCGGCATTTCCTTCCAGGCCTCTGGCTTGGTCCAGGTGAGGCCCCCGGCCGCTGCGGCCGGAGGGGTGGGCATCGCCCGTGCCGCGCTCGTCGACGGTGGAGGCGCGCTTCCGATCGCTGGCGCACTCGATGCTTGGGGCTGCGCGCCAGCTGTGGGTTCCGCGCCCTGTCGACCGCAGCCGCCGAGGACGCTTGCGGCAAGGAGAACGATTGACAGGTGCGCGCTCGGAGCGGCTGGGCGTCTGAAGGTCGGTTCCATCTCTGGCTCCTATACGACAGTCCGCGCGCCGTTGTCTCAGGGCACGTGCACCAGGGTGATCGCCTTCTCTGGGCAGGCCACCACGCAAAGTCCGCAGGCGCGGCAATCCTCCGCGCGGATTGCATAGGCCGTCTTGCCGCCATGCACGGCGCTCTTGAGTCGTCCGAGGAGCGAGAGCCCCCGCGCGTCGGCCGCGTCGATGCGGCGCACTTCGAACACGTCGTAGGGGCAGACCACGATACACTCGGCTTTCCCCTCGCAGCGGTTGCGATTGATCTCTGGCAGGTAGCTGGCGGGTGTGGCCCCACAGCGCTCCCCTGGACGTTTCGGATCGCCAGCGGCGCGGCGCGCCTTCTGCCGGTCGAAGCGGGAGCCGTCGCCCTTGATTTCGGTCGGCAGGTCGGAGGGAAGGTCGCTGGCAGGCATTTTTCAGCGCTTGCGGGACCGAGTCGTGGCCCGCTCCGCCAGCATAGCGAATTCCTGGCTCCGGGTGGGTGTTTCGCCAGCGGCTGGCGGGCTTGCTCGGGCTGGGCCTAAGCTCCGCCCGCATGCTTCGCTCATCTGTCTCTACGGCCGGAGTAGTCCTCGCCTGTGCACTCGTCGGCTGCAACGTGCTGCTGGGGAACGAGGCACCCAGTGACGGAGGGAGCGGCACGGGCAGTAGCCCGAGCGTCGGAGGCGCGCCCCCCGCCAGCGGTGGTGCGGTCGGCAGCGGCGGCGCGCTGAGCAGTGGCGGCACGACCGCGGACAGCGGGGGCGGGCCCGGGAGCGGCGGCGCCTCCCCCGGGAGTGGCGGCAGTAGCGGCACTGGGGGCGCGAGCGCTACCTGCGAGCCGGCGTGCCCAAGCGATCAGGGTTGTCTGGATGGGTCGTGCGTCCCGATCCTGCCCGAGTGCATGGGCCAAACGGCGGGCACCGCCGTGTGCAGTGCCGACAAGACCCAAGCGTTCCTCTGTGGCAATGGCCTGGTGGAGCCCGTGGACCCCGAGACGTGCACGAACTTCTGCCGCGATGGTGCCTGCGTCTTGCCCCCGAGCTGCGATGAGCTGCCCGAGACCTGCGGGCCGTACGGAGACGACAGCTGTTGCCAGAGCCCGCTGGTGGCCGGCGGTGAGTTCGGGCGCACTTCTGGCGCCGGCTTTCCCGCCACCGTCGGCGACTTTCGTCTGGACAAATACGAAGTGACGGTAGGCCGCTTTCGCAAGTTCGTCACAGCGGTGAGCGGCGGTTGGTTTCCCACTGCGGGCAGCGGCAAACACGTGCACTTGAACGGCGGAGGCGGCCTAGTCGGGAGCACCGGCTCGGAGTTCGAGCCCGGTTGGGACACCGCGTGGAACCTCGGCGACGACGACCATGGCCTCTACTCGGGGACGGACGCCGCCGCGAACTGGAACATGGCGCTCGGCTGCGGGAGCGACGGCTTCGACACCTGGACGGCTTCGGCCGACTTGAATGAGTCGTTGCCCATCAGCTGCGTCAATTGGTACCAGGCGGCGGCCTTCTGCATTTGGGACGAAGGCTTCCTGCCCAGCGAGTCCGAATGGGAGTACGCAGCTGCCGGGGGCGCGCTGGACCGGGACTACCCTTGGGGATCGCAGGATCCCGCGCCCGAGCGGGCAGCCTATCACTGCATTGCCGACGGCAGCGCCGCGAACGACTGCAGTTTCGAGGACCTCCTGCCCGTGGGGACGCTGCCCGATGGCGACGGCTTCTACCTGCAGAGCGATCTCGTCGGCAACATGTGGGAGTGGGTGCTCGACTGGTTCGTGGCCCCTTACGATCCGGCAACCTGCGAGAACTGCACGAACACGGCCGGTCCCCTCACGACCCGGTCCATGCGCGGCAACGGCCTCCTGTCGCTGCCTGAGGACCTGACAGTGGACTACCGCGCCGCGCGCGAGCCCTGGACGAGGGACGAGTACATTGGCTTGCGCTGCGCCAGAGTCCCCTAGCTCGGCACCGTGGTAAGGCCCTACGATGAAGACCCAGTACTACACGGCCTCGAGCCTAGATGGCTTCATCGCCACGACGGATCACTCCCTCGAGTGGCTGTTTCCCCTCGGCGACCCAAATGAGACCAGCTACCCCACGTTCATCAAGGACGTGGGCGCCCTTTGCATGGGGTCCTCGACCTACGAGTGGATGCTGCGGCACATCGTCGCGCCCGAGGGCAAGCCGGGCGCTCCGTGGCCGTATGAGCAGCCGACCTGGGTCATGAGCTCGCGCCCCTTGCCCCCCATCAGCGGGGCGAACCTCCACTTCGCGCGCGGCGACGTAGCGTCCGTTCACGCGGACATGGTGCGCGCCGCCGCGGGCAAGAACGTGTGGATCGTGGGCGGCGGTGACCTGGCCGGTCAGTTCTACGATCGGGGGCTGCTCGACGAGATGTTCGTGCAAGTGGGGTCGGTCACGCTGGGCGCCGGCAAGCCCCTGTTCCCTCGCGCGCTGACTAGCCCGCCGCTCCGGCTGCTCTCGGTACGCGCAGTCGGCAGCGGTTTCGCCGAGCTCCACTACGAGGTTCCGCGAGGCTGAGTGTCCGCTGCCATGACCGAAACCGAGCTCGACTGCCTGAGCTGTGGGGCTTGCTGCCGCACGGGCCACGACGGCCGCATCCTCATCCCTGCGGAAGACCTCGCGCGCTGGCACCGGGTCGGTCGCGCGGACATCGCACGCGCCATCCAGCCGGGGCATTTCGGACTATCGGCCTTTGCCACGCACGCCGATGGCACTTGCGTTCACCTGGGCACCGAGGCCGAGCCCAACGCCTGCCAAATCTACGCGGATCGCGGTACCACCTGCCGTGAGTTCGAGCGGGGCAGCGCGCAGTGTTTGGAGTTTCGCCGAGACTTCGGCATCGGAAGCGGCGCCTGCTGACGGGAAAGAGAAGGAGGGAACATGGCAAAGAAGAAGCAGAAGAAGAAACGGCCGATCAAGCCAGAGCAGCCCAGCCTGAGCACGGAGAAGCTCGGGCGCAAGGCATACGAAGACGAGCTCGAGCGCCTGCACGTGGAGCTGGTCAAGCTGCAGCGCTGGGTGGTCGAGAAGCGCCGCAAGGTGTGCATCGTCTTCGAGGGGCGCGACGGAGCCGGCAAAGGTGGCACGATCAAGGCCCTCACCGAACGCGTCAGTCCGCGGGTTTTCCGCGTGCTCGCGCTGCCCGCGCCGACCGAGCGCGAGAAGAGCCAGATGTACTTTCAGCGCTACATGCCCCATCTGCCCGCGGGCGGCGAGATCGTCATCTTCGATCGCAGCTGGTACAACCGCGCTGGCGTCGAGCGCGTGATGGGCTTCTGCAGCGAGCAGGAAGTCGATTGGTTTCTCAAGGCGACTCCTGCCGTCGAAGCGGCCATCGTCCGTTCCGGGGTGATCCTGCTCAAGTACTGGCTGGAGGTCAGTCCCGAGGAGCAGGAAAAGCGCTTGCGCGCTCGCATCGACGACGGTCGCAAGGTGTGGAAGCTCTCGCCGATGGATGTCGCCTCCTTCAATCGCTGGGACGACTACACGCGGGCGCGGGACGAGATGTTCGCCGCCACCGACACGGAGGTTGCGCCCTGGTACGTCGCCCGCTCGGAGGACAAGAAGCGGGTGCGCTTGAACGTCCTCAGCCACATTCTCGAGCAGATCCCCTACAAGAACCTGCCCGACGACGACGTAGAGCTGCCGCACCGAAAAATCGGCCGCTATCAGCCCGCGGATCACCCGTTCAAGTTCATCGCCGAGCGCTACTGAAATCCTCGACTGGCAGTCAGCGCGGTGTGAGGTAGGCTCCGCTGGTGTCCAGATCCAGGGTGACAGCGTTCGCTCTCAGGGCCCCGTTGCTCGGGGCCCTGCTGCTCGCGGCGTGCAATGGGCGCGAGCCGGCTGCCGCGGCTGCGCCAGAGGATGCGGCTCCCGCCGCCGCGCCTCCTGCTGCCGCACCAGGGGCCCCTGCGCCAGGAGCCGAGAAGGCGCAGAGCGGCAAAGGCGCGAAGGCCAGCGAGCCTGGGCGCTTGCTCGGCATCGGAACGCCAGCGCCAGATTTTTCCGTGCGCGCGCACAATGGGCAAGAGGTCAGCCTGAGCGGTCTGCGAGGCAGCGTGGTCGTCCTCTACTTCTACCCCAAGGACGGCACCCCGGGCTGCACGGTCGAGGCTCAGCAGTTCAGCGAAAAGCACGCGGACCTCACCGCCGCTGGGGCGGTCGTGCTCGGCGTCTCGAGTGATGACAACGAATCGCATGTGAAATTCGCCAAGGAGCACGGCCTGCCGTTCCTGCTCTTGCCCGACGAGGAGCACGCGCTCGCCAGAGCCTACGGCGTGCGCACCCCCTTTGGCATGACGAAGCGGGTCACCTTCGTCATCGATCGGGATGGCGTCATCGCTCGCGTGTACGACAGCGTCAGCCCGAAGAAGCACGCTCAGGAGATCCTGGCCGACCTGGCAGCACTCGGCGCGCCCGCGGGGACGCGCGCGGCCAACTGACGCAATAGGCGAGCTCAGCGAGCGCGAGCGCGAACCGACTGCCGCCCACTCGCTCTCTTCCCGGCGGGCGCCTTGGCGGCGCGCACCCGAGCGGCGGGCGCCTTGGCCACGGCGGCCTTTCTCGCTGGCTTCTTCGCTGGCTGAACGCTCTTCGGGCTCGCCCTTGCGCTGCGCCGTGCGGCCTTCTTCGCGGAGCGCGCGACCTCTCGCTCGAGCGCCTCTTGGAAGAGGAATTTCGCCAGGCGACCAATCAGCCCGGTGGGCACCTTCGCGCTCAGGGGGAAGCGGATCGTGCCCTTCGAGACCGAGTAGGGCGAAAGCTCCTTGGCGAACGCTTTCACCAAGCCCGCGCTGGCGGGGTAGAGCGAGTAGTGCTCGGTCCACCCGGCGAAGAACACGACTGGGCTCGTGCCCAGCTTGAAGGCAGGGATCTGGTAGCTGATGCCCTCGAGCGCTGCCGGGATGGCCCGTGCGATCGAGCGTCTGACCTCGGCCAGGGCTCGCTGCACGGGGGCAGGCTTGTCTCCGAGGTATTCGTCGATGCTCGAGGCTTTGGGCATGCTGGGTTCGCCTTGCTGGGCGCCAGAGTACCCGCGGGGGAGCCGGGCTGCCCAGGGTCGGCCCGTCGGCCGCTTGGCTGCGCGTGACCTTTCAAAACGAAGCCGCCACAATCCCCGCGCGCTGGGAGCGCAAGGAGGGCGAGTCGCATGAAGGCAATTGGGGCGGAGTTCGTGGGGACGTTCTGGTTGGTGCTCGGGGGCTGTGGCAGCGCGGTGCTCGCCGCGGCATTTCCCGAGGTGGGCATTGGCCTGCACGGAGTGTCGCTCGCGTTTGGGCTGACCGTGCTCACGATGGCGTATGCGATCGGGCACATCTCAGGCTGCCACTTGAACCCGGCTGTGTCGGTGGGTCTCGTCGTTGGCGGGCGCTTCCCGGCAGCGAAGCTCGGCGGCTACGTCGCCGCCCAGGTCCTGGGCGCGATTGCGGCGGGTGGCGTCCTGTTCTTGATCGCGAGCGGGGCCGAGGGCTTCGACGTCAGCAAGGGGTTTGCCTCCAATGGATTCGGGGAGCATTCCCCCGGCGGCTACTCGCTCGTGGCGGCCTTGGTCACCGAGGTGGTGATGACGATGTTCTTTCTCTTCGTCATCCTGGGTGCCACGGACTCGCGCGCTCCGGCTGGATTCGCACCCATCGCCATCGGCCTGTGCTTGACCTTGATTCACCTGATCTCGATTCCGGTGACCAACACCTCGGTCAACCCCGCGCGCAGCACCGGAGTGGCGCTTTTCGTCGGCGATTGGGCGCTGGCCCAGCTCTGGCTGTTTTGGGTGGCACCGATCGTGGGGGCGGCCCTCGGAGCCGTGATCTACAAAGCGCTCGCGACCGAAAAAAGTTGAGCCTTTCGCAGCGCACACCTGCGTTGTGAGTTTTTGCTCTGCTCGTGCGGGCGCGCTCGAAACGGGCGCGGTCAGGGCCAGCGTGCGTTGCGGCGTGAGAAGGTGGATGCGAGGCTCGGCGCATGCGAAGTCCCCTGAGTTTCCGCTTTCGGGCGCGCCTTCTGCCGCTGGGCAGATGGAAGCGCCCTGTGGTGGCGCTTGGACTTTTGGTGACCCTGGGCGCTTGCAGCACGACCGGCATGCCGGGGGATGCGGGTTCGGACGCCAGCGGGGGCGCCAGCGCGGGCAGCGGAGGGGCTGCGAGTGGGGGCGCCGCCCCGGCGAGCGGCGGGGCAGAGACCGGCGGCGCAGGCCCAACCTCGGGCGGCACCAGCTCGAGCGGCGGTGACGGTGCTAGTGGGGGCGGCAGTGCGAGTGGGGGCGGCAGTGCGAGTGGCGGCGCGAGCGGCGGCGCTGAGGCGAGCGGCGGCACCGGGAGTGGGAGCGCTCCGGCTGCAGGGGGTTCCGCCAGCTGGGTCGTGAGTGAAGAAGAGACCGACGAGCTACTCAGCGTGCGCCAAGAGCACGGCGTGGCCGCGTTCGCCGGTGAGGTCTACGTGCTCGGCGGCTTCACGCCCGACGACACGGCCAGCGTCGAAGCCGATGCGCCCGGCGGCAGCTGGCGCGCGGTGGCGGACTTCCCCGCACTCTTTCATCACCCGAACGTGGCTGCGGTGGGCGACTTCCTCTACGTGCTCGGCTTTCACCTCGGGGGCGGCAATTTGCGGGTCGGCGACGAACGGGCGTTCCGCTACGACCCCAGCGAAGACGAGTGGTTTCCGCGCGCTTCGTTGCCAGTGGGCACGGGCCGGGGTTCGAGCTGCGTCGCGGTGCTCGGCACCAAGGTGTACCTCTTCGGCGGGTCCAACGATCCCACCGTGGCCACCTCGTCGGTGTACGACACCGTGGACGACAGCTGGGACGACCTGCCCGACTTGCCGGAGCCGCGCGACCACTGCTTTGCGGCTGCCATCGGCGAGCTCATCTACATCGTCGGCGGGCGCGACGGAGGCATCGCCGACATCGAGCAGGAGTCGTGGGTCTTCGATCCGGCCGCGCCGGGGTACGACCTCATCGAGCCGATGCCGACGCTGCGGGCCGGTGTGGCTGGCGGTGTGTTGGGCGGCCAGATTTTCGTCGTCGGAGGGGAGGGCAACGAAGCCGATCCCGTCGGGGTCTTCCACGACGTGGAGTCGTACGATCCGGTGACGGGTGATTGGACCGAGCACCCTGACCAGCTCGTGCCTCGGCATGGCTTCGGTGGCGCGGTGCTCGACGAGCAGCTTTACCTTGCCGGTGGCGCCACGGCCGAAGGCTTTGCGCCGTCGACGACCGTCACCGTGCTGTCAATCGCTGCTCCCTGAGCCCGCCGCTTCGTCGGGGCCGTCACCCAGTTGCTGCTCAATCGCACGCAGCGCGCGAGCGATGCCAGCATTCCCACCCTTGCCGGCGAACCCCACGGGGACCCCCGCTCCCCGCGCGGCTGCCACGACCGGTTCGGTGTGCTTGTGCGAGATGGCTTGCTCGCAGATCACGATCCCGAGTACGCGACCCTGGCGCACGCGCGCGGGCAAGTTGCCGACCGCGTGGGCTCCCCCCTGGCTGGTGTCGATCCACTCGGTGCGGGCGGCCAGGGCTTCGGGGAGCTCTCGCTTGCGACCTCCGAGGGAGCCCAGGATGACCAGCGTTCGCTCTGCGAGTTCGGCCGCAATGTGGGGCAGGACGTCTGCGATTGCCTTGCGAGCAGGGTCCAGCCGAGCAGGATCGAGTCGAGCACGGTCCAGTCGAGCAGGATCCAGGCGATCGGCAGGCTCGCCTGGGTCGGCGGGGAGCAATTCCGGCTCTGCTGCATGCGGGGCAAGTTCGGGCAGCCCCATCACGAGCTCGTGGAGCGCTGTCGCGGCAGAGAGCCGCGTCTTGCCCGCGGGTCGTTCGAAGCGGAGCGAGTGCGCAGCCGCGTAGTCCCGCGCCACCTCGGCCTCGAGCGCCCGGCGGTAGGCCAAGACGGCTCCTTCGAGCGGACCCAGTCGGCGCTCCAGCTCGAGCGCCCTAGCCCTGAGCGAGCGTTTCACCTCGCTCTCGAGCACATCGAGGGCCGAAGGGGGGTCGGGATCGGTCATAGCGCGGAGAGTGCCAAATGTAGGTACACCTGTGGCGCAGAAAGACATGGTGGTGCAACGAATTACATTTGCGTGACATTCGTAAACGTATGGATCTGTTACGGATCTCGGGCAGATGAACCCGCTGTCGGCCGTCCTCGTCTCCCTTTACTTCCTCGTTCTCGCCGGGCTCTTCACCTTCGGCATCCACCGTCTGGTGATGGTCGTCTTGGCCGCGCGTTCGAAGCGTCAGGTTGCCGCGGCTGCGCTGCCACCGCGGCGCTTCGCTGCCGGAGAGCTGCCGCTGGTCACCATTCAATTGCCCATCTTCAACGAGGCGACGGTGACCGAGCGCTTGCTCGATGCGGCCAGCCACATCGAGTACCCACGCGATCGACTCGAGATCCAGGTGCTCGACGATTCGACCGACGAGACCCGTCACATCGCCGAGACCAAGGTGGCAAGCCTTCGCGCGCGCGGGCTCGACATTCACTACATCCGCCGTCCCAGCCGCCATGGCTACAAGGCGGGCGCGCTCGACTACGGTCTCAAGCTGGCACGCGGTGAGCTCATCGCCATGTTCGATGCCGACTTCGTGCCCGAACCCACTTTCTTGAAGGACATCGTGGATCACTTCACCGATCCCGAGGTCGGTATGGTGCAGACGCGCTGGGCGCACATGAATCGCAGCGTCAACCTGATGACCGAGGTGCAGGCGCTGATGCTCGATGGTCATCATCTGATCGAAGACTGTGCTCGCTTCGGCTCCGGCTGTTTCTTCAACTTCGCCGGCACCGGCGGGATGTGGCGCCGAGAGGCGATCGAGCGGGCAGGCGGCTGGCAGCACGACACGATCACCGAAGACTTGGACCTCTCCTACCGGGCGCAGATGGCGGGGTACCGCTTCATCTACCGGCCCGATGTGCTGACCCCAGCCGAGCTGCCGGAGGACATGTCCGCCCTGCGTCAGCAGCAGCACCGTTGGGCGAAGGGGACGGTGCAGACGGCGCGCAAGCTGCTGCCCACTGTGTGGGAGCACGAGCCCCTCTCTCTGCACCAGAAGGTCGAGGCCTCGTTCCACATGCTGCCGCACTTCGCCTATCCGCTGATGCTGCTGCTCGGCCTATTGCAGCTGCCCACGCTGCTCCTGCTGGAGGCGACGGACCTGAAGACGATGCTCATGGTCGATCTGCCGATGTGCTTGCTCGCCACTGGATCGATCGCGACGTTCTACGCCTACGCCGAAACCAGGCAGGACCGCAGCGTTTGGGGTGCCCTGAAGCGTCTGCCCGTGCTCATCGCACTCGGTGCCGGTCTGTCGCCGTACCTTACGCGCGCGGTGTTCGCCGGCATGAGCCAGATGTCCGGCGAGTTCGTGCGCACCCCGAAGAAGGGGGACGGCCTCAGCCGCTATCGCATGGGCGCCCAGCTGCCCGTGGCGGAGATCGGCCTCGGCCTGCTCAGCCTGGTCGCGGCGCTGGTGGCGGTCGACACCGGTCACTGGTTTGCCGCCCCGTTCTGCGGGCTCTTCGCTTGGGGCTACCTGTACGTGGCGACCATGCTGGTCAAGGAGCAGGTCCTCTCCAGCCTCGGGGCTGGCGAAACCCTCGAAACACCCCTCGAGGCCGCCCAGGAGCCCGCGCTGGCAAAAGCGGCCTGAAGGGCCGCGCAAAACAAGCAGGGCCAGCCTGAAGGGCTGCGCAAGAGCAGGGCCGGCCTGAAAGGCTGCGCCAGAGGCACGGCCGGCCCGAAAGGGCCGCCCACAACCGGCCCGAAGGGCCGCCCACAACCGGCCCGAAAGGGCCGCCCACAAGCAGGCGCCGGCCTGAAACGCGCGATAAAGGGGGGCTTGGGTGCCCTTTCCGCCCCCTGCTATACTCGGTCCCAGAACCCGTGGAATGTTCGGAGGGACCTTGAGTGCACGCATGACGAAGGCCGACATCGTTCAAGCGGTCTACACGCGCTTGGGCGGCTTCTCGAAGAAGGAGTCCGCCGACTTGGTCGATCTCGTGTTCGAGACCATGAAGGAGACGCTCGGGCGCGGGGAGAAGATCAAGATCTCCGGCTTTGGCAACTTCGTCCTGCGCGACAAGCGGCCGCGCCAAGGGCGTAATCCTCAGACGGGCACGCCGATCATGATCACCGAGCGTCGTGTGCTCAGCTTCAAGGCGAGCCAGCTGCTCAAGCAAGCGCTCAACGACGGGGACGACGACGTCGGGCTCGATCCGTCCACCTCGGCCTGAAAAACGGCTCGCGCCGCCTGGGATGCGCCTGCCTCGACAGCAATCTTGCCCCGATGGCGACTCGCCCCGATCTACCAGTCAAGCTGTTCTACCGGATCGGTGAGGTGGCGCAGCTCGTTGGGGTCGAGACGCACGTGCTCCGCTACTGGGAAACCGAGTTCCGTTCGCTTCGCCCCAAGAAATCAGCCAAAGGCCAGCGCGTCTACTCGCGGCGGGACCTGGAGAAGCTCCTGCGCATCAAGGACCTTCTTTACCGCGAGGGGTACACGATCGCTGGCGCCAAACGCCAGCTGAAAGAGGGCGAGCCGGCCGAGGAGGAGGGGGCGGAGGGTGACGCCGCTGCCTACGCTCAGCTGCGGCGCGACTTGGGTGAGCTACGCGGGCAGATCCAGGCCGAGCTCGACGCCTTCGATCGTGAGTGCATCGATCGAGACGAGTGACTTGGATCGCTGCCTTTTTGGCAGGGCCAGGCAATGTCCGCCCGCGGCTTGACTCGGGAGACCGATTTGGTGAGACAAGGGGGCCATGGCCGAAGGTCTCAACCGCGTGATCCTCCTGGGCAACCTGGGGGCCGATCCTGAACTCCGCATGACGGGAGGCGGCACGGCAGTGCTGAAGCTCCGTCTGGCGACGAGCGAGTCGTATCTCGATCGCAACAAGCAGCGACAGGAGCGCACCGAGTGGCACCGCGTGGTCGTCTGGGGCCGGCGTGCGGAAGGGCTCGGCAAGGTCCTCGGCAAGGGCGACCGCATCCTGGTGGAAGGGTCGCTGCGCACGTCTTCCTATGACGATAAGGAAGGCAACAAGCGGTACACGACGGAGGTCATCGCGAACAACATCGTCCTGAGCGGCGGTGGGCGTGGCGGTGGCGGTGGCGGCGGCGGCGGCTCGATGGGGGCCGAGCAATCGGCTCCGCCCGCTGGCGGCGCCTACGATGAGTCCGACTACGGCGGCGGTGGCGGCGGCATCCCGGATGACGACGAGATCCCGTTCTGAGCTGGGGAGCCAGCGTGCCCGGTGACGGCGCTCGCGCGCCGGCGACTCTGCTCCTGGGCCTGCCCGGGCTGACTGCAACGCGTGTGGCCGAAGGCTTGCTCGAGCGGGGCGAGCCCGTGATCGGCGTGATGAAGGAGGGTGGGCGCACGCCTCCGCCCGCCGGGGTCGAGGCGATTTGGACCGATCCGCTCGCGATCGATCTGGGGCTGTCAGGAAAGGACTACCTGGAGCTTCGGGACCGGGCGCACAAGATCGTGTTCGCCGTCGACCCGGTCCCCACCTCGGGCAGCCTCGAACGAGCGCCGGTGCTGCGCGCAGCTGCAGAGGTGCTCGAGCTCGTGCGCGCCGGAGCCGGTGCTCAGGGCGTGACCTTTGCCTCGTCCCTGTTCGTGTTCGGGGACGCGCGAGGTCCCGTGCAGGAGACGGAGCTCGAGGTGGGGCAGGACTTCCCCACGCCGCTCGAGGAGGCACTGGCGATTGCAGAGAAACTGGTGCGGCGCGCAGGGCGAAGCTGCCCGCTCTCGGTGGTGCGTGCGGCGCCCGTGGCGGGCGACGCCAGCCGCGGGGAGCTCTCCCCTTCGTCGGCGCTGTCGCGGCTCGCCGAGCGGGTGCGACTCTCGCCTGGTCCCATCGACGTGGAGTTTTCGGATCAACCCGTCCGCTTCGAGACGGCCGAGCGGCTTGCCGACGTGCTCGTCCGCTGCTGGCGCGCGCCGGGCTCGCGCACCCTGCACTTGGTGGACCGACAGCCGCTCACCGACCGTCAGCTGGTGGGCTGGCTGTGCGAGCGCATCGGGAGGCCGCTTCTGCCCCCGAGCGGCGGCATGCGCCTGCGAACGCGCTTCCGGCTGCCCGAGACGCCGCTTTCTCGCTCCGTCCTGGGGCATTCGACCGAGTTCGAGCGGCAGGCGGCAGAGGAGTTCTGTCCCGATTTGCTCGACGTGGATCCACGTCGCACCCTCGCCGCCTTGTTCGACGCCCACGGTGGGGCAAGTCCGGCTGCGTCAGCGGCGACAGGGGTTTCCGGCGAGGGCCGGCCGTGAGGAAACTCCGCCCCGCCGGCCTGTTTCTTTGTGGGATTGCGCTCGGCACGGGATGCCATTCGGCCCCGCGCTCGGCCGCTATCCCAGTCGATGCACCGGAGCCGCCCGCTCCGGTGAGCCCGATCGCGCGCGAAGAGCGATCCACGGTGCCGCCCCCTCCACCTCCACTGCGTCCCGACGAGGTCCCGCCCGTCAGCGCCGTGGAGCGCCCGCTTTCCGAGCTCGGTCCTTTCTACGACGCCATCGACGCGCTGCGCAGCGGGCGTCCCCTCGAGCGTCCATTGCGTGTGCTCTGGATGGGTGATTCGCATACCAGCGCGGATTTCATGACGCACCGGGTGCGTCTGCGCTTGCAAGCGCTCGGCGGCGACGGTGGCCCCGGATTCTTGCGGCTGGGCCTGGATGCATACCGCCACGAAGCGGCGAGCATCGAGGTATCGGGCAAGTGGCGGCAAGAGCCGGCCCTGCCCGCGCAGCGCACGCGGGTCAAAGATGGCGCGTTCGGCTACGGCGGCATCCGCACGCTCCCGCAATCCGGAGCGCACGTCCGCGTGAGTGTGCGCGGGAGCGCCGAGGGGGGAGTGAGCGATCTACAAGCCCCGGAGCTCGGCTTTCGCTTGGTCTATCGACTGCCCGCCGGTGCGGCGCTTCACGTGCGCCTCGGACGAGAAGAGCGGCATCTAGCGGCGGGCGAGGGCGATGCGGCTTCGGCTGGCATGCAGGTGCTGGACTTGGAGGGCAGCGCGGAGGACGCGCTCGAGGTCGCCCACGTGTCCGGCGCTCCAGAGGTTTTCGGGCTCTACGTCGATCGGCTGCGGGGTGGCGTGGTGCTCGACACCGTGGGGATCGATGGAGCGCGGGCGGCAACACCTCTGGCGTGGGAGCCCGATCAGTTCGCTCAGGCAGTGGCCCAGCGGGCACCGTCGCTTCTGGTCCTGGCCTACGGCACGAACGAAGTCTTCGACAAGACTGCCCCGGGCCAATACACCGAGCACCTGCGCGCGCTCGTCGCACGGGTGCGCGCGGGTGCAGGCCCAATCCCGTGCTGGATCATCGGTCCGATGGATGCCCCTGGGCCCACGAGTGCCTCGCGGCCGCGCGTGGCCGAGGTGACGGCGGCGCAGGCCAAGGCGGCAGCGGAGGAAGGGTGCGCCTTCACCAGTGCGCAGGCCCTCATGGGCGGGGAGGGGAGCTTCACCAGCTGGACCACGGCGCGCCCGCAGCTCGCCCGCACCGACGGCATTCACCTGACCATTGCGGGCTACCGGAGGCTCGGCGATCTCTTCGCCGATCGACTCCTGCCGGCGGAAAAGGCGGCGGGGTCGAGCAGGGCGCCGCCTCTAGGGCCGGCTTCGCCTTGAGCTATTGGGGCCCGTCGCTGGGCGGCAGGGCTCCGCCGCTCCGTTTCAGATACTCGGCGTAGCGCTGCATGAGCGCTTGGTAGAGCCAACTGCCAATCCGAATCGCTCCCACCCCACTCGGGTGCGTCATGTCCGCCTGACCCAGACCTCGCCGGACCCAGGCTGGCATCGAGCCCCAGCCCCCCATGGCGGCGTACGTGTCGAAGTAGGCGCAGCCCAGCTTTTCGGCGGCGCGACGCTGCTCGGCCACGATGAGCTGGATGATCTTCATACTGGTGACTTGTCCGTTTTCCACGCGGGCGCGGTCCATGGCGCCGATGACCAGGCAAGAAGCCCCTGGCAGCGCAGCCTGTCCCTGTGCGATCACGGCCTGCATCGTCTTCTGGTACTCATCCATCGGGTAGGCGTAGCCATCCCCGCTCTCGTTGGCGCCGAACTGGTAGGCAAGCAGGTCGGGTTTGCGCCAAGCGAGCTCGTCCTTGTAGTGCGCGTCGTCCTGCTGATCGAGGAAGCGGATCCGTGCCCCTTGCACGCCGAGCGCGTCCAAGACGACACCAGGACCGTCGCGCTCGAGCACCACGCCGAACGCCCGGGTGGCCGCGCCTTGGAACGAGAGCTCGAAGCGGTGGGGTCCGTCGGGCACCCGCAGCTCGTGGCGGCCTACCTTGACTTCCGGCGCATTGGTGTCGATGGGCAGTGGTGCCCCGCCGTCCACCTTGACCACGATCGAACCTGCACCTGGGGCAGCCAGGTAGGACACCGTGAAGCGTGACACCTGGCGTCCGAAATCCCCCTCCTCTGCGGTGCCGAACTGGGCAATCACGCCCGGCGAGGCGCCGAAGCTGACTCCGCCGAGGCCGTACAGGCCGTCCTTGATGGTCGGACCGACGATGCGATGCACGCGGAAGCCGCTGGTGGCGAAGCGGAAGACGTCGTTGTGAAAGTAGGCTGGCCAGGCGTTGGCCAAGAGCATGTAGCCGTGGCCGGCGTCGCCGAACGTCGCCTGCAGCTTGCGTCGCAGGGTGCCCGACACGTAGTCGCTGACGATGACCGAATCCCCGAAGTGGGCGATGCGCGTGATGGCGCCGGGCTCCTTGCGCTGCGTTCGCTCGAGGGCGGCGAAGAACCCGTCCAGGGCGCGTCCGGTTGGATCTACGATCGGGAGCGGGGGCGCTTCGGCTTCGATTGCGCGCAGGTCGAGCGGCGCTGCCTGACCGCCGAAGCGCGGCGTGCGATTCTGTGCTCCCGCGTCCGGGGCCTGCAATTTCGACTGACCGGTGCCTTCGGTGAGCTGAGCCTCGCCCTCGCGGGGATCCTGCACCCGATCGGGCGCCCGCGAAGCGGAGGCGTCTCGGCTAGGGACCGAGAAAATGCGGAACGATTCGTCTGGCAGGAGCTCCGCTCCGGCCCCCACCAAGACCAAGGTTGCGACCGCCAGCACCGGCTTGGAAAGCAGTGCGCGCCGGGGCTCGAGAGGCCAATGCTCGGGAGGCCGGACGCTGTCGGTCGCCGTCGTCTCGGCAGGCCCGAGAGGCCCAGCGGGGCTCACGGCGGGTCGCCCTCGGGCACCTCTTCCGGGAGACTTCCGATGTCCTCGGCGCCTTCGAGCGGCGCGGGGGCCGCCGTTTTCGCGTCCGCAGCGTCCTCTTCCGCCGCGTCGGCCTCGGGCGCTGCCGGATCCGTCTCGGGGCTACCCGCTTCGTCGTCCGCGCTCGCGTTCTCGGCGTCGGCTACCTGTGGGTCGCTGGCCAGGGCTGCCAAGGCGCGCTCCGCTTCTTGCCGCTTGGGCTCAGGAACGGTTCCAGCAGCCGAGACTTCGGAAAGCAGCTCGCGCTTGCGGGGTCCGCTGCTCTCCACGGCCGCAGCCTGGATCATGGCGGTCGCCCAGGCGGCTTCGATGCGCAGGAGATCGGGCTCGTTCGCGATCGGTCGGGCTTTCGCCAGGCGCACGACTTCGTCGTGCGCCCCAAAAACGTCGCCGCGTCGATGAAGCTCGAGCGCGGGTGCCAGCGCCGCTTCATCCGGTTCCGCGGCGGAGGACGGCAGGCCAAAAATGGCGAACAGAAGCGCGGCGCCGCCAACGACCACTGCGCCGATCATTGCGGCCAAGAGCGGTGCGCCGAGCGGTAGGCGAGTGTCGCTGCCCTTGACGCCAATCGTCCCCCCGCTCATCGCCGCGATGCGTTCACCTTCTGCCGCGTCCACGCGGAAGATCTGCCCCTTGGGAATGTACTTGAGGACAACGTCGCCGAGCTCGACGACGTCGCGGCCGTCGAGCACGGCGCGCTGCCGGTCGTGGCCGTTGATCCGAAGCCCGTTGGCGCTGCCCTTGTCGATGACCTCGAAATGGTCGTCTCCCAGTCGCCGAACTTCGGCGTGGATACGACTCACCGAGCCGTGATCGATCTTCACGTCGCAGTCGTCATCGCGCCCGATGAGCATGCGGTCCCCCTCGAGCGCGTACTCCGTACCCTGCGCGGGGCCGATCAGCACCACCAGGCGATGGGGCAGGCGGGCAGGCGGAACGGTCGCGGCGTCGGGGAGCGGACCGTGGCCCTGCTCTTGCGTGTCGAGCGCTTCGTCGACCACCTCGATCCGGTAGTCCCCGAGCTGGACCAAATCCCGGTGACCAAGCGGCTGTTCGCGATGGACCCGAACGCCGTTCACGAACGTCCCGCACATGCTTCCGGCGTCGGTGATGGCGAAGCCGCCGGGCGTGCGCTTGATCAGCGCATGGCGGCGGGAGATGTTGCGCTCGGTGAGGCGGATCGGGTTCTCGTCCCCACGCCCCATGCGGTACTCCTCCCGCACCAGGTTCACCGTCGTGTGCTCACCCTGGTCGTCTGTGATGATCAGCTTCCACATGCGACCCAGCAGTCCCGTGCGGCAATTGCGTACTACCTGAAAGCGCGCCCAGTCGTCCATAGGCCGGACCAGGCGACCAGCTCCCCTATGGCCCAGCACGAACGGCGCGCCTGGCGAGCCGGACCAGGCCGTCGTGCACCCGCGGGCGGGCGGCCCGAATCGCCTGATTCTGCCTCGACGGGTGGACACGGTTGGTCAGGAGGCAGAAGGCGAGGCCCTGGTCTGGGTCACACCAGAAGCTCGTACCGGTGAAGCCAAGGTGGCCAAATGTGTTCGGACCGACCAAGGAGCCGGCCGCGCTGCCTATTCCGGAGGCCCCGGCTTCCGACACCCCGTCGAGCCCGAGGCGCAAGCTGCCACCCGGGCGCCGCTCGAGCAGCGGCAGGACAGCCGTCCCAAGCTCGCCGCCTTGGAGGGCCGCCAGGACGAGCGAGTGCGCGAGGTCGAGCACCCCCGTGACGGTGCCGAACAGGCCGGCATGCCCCGAGAGCGCACTGCCGCTGAGCGCCCAAGCATTGTCGTCGTGCACGAGCCCGCGCACGGTTCCGCCGCGCTTGGCAACGATCTCGGTCGGCACCGCATCGGGAAAGGTGGCGTCGCGCTGGCTTCGCCAGCTTCGGGCCGAAGCGATGGCCCAGCCGCGAGGCACGGTGAGCTCTTCCTCCACGATCCGAAAAAGCTCCTTGCCGAGCAGCGTTTCCAGGCCGGCGCCCACGAGAAGGTAGCCGAGATCGCTGTACACCGGGTCCTCGGGGCGGCCGCTTCGCGCGGCGCGTGCAGCAGCCGAAAGCAGCTCGCGGCGCCGCACGGCGAGACCCGCCTGCTGGGCCAGGAAGAGCTCACGGTGCGCGGCGAGGCCGGCGCGGTGCGACAGGTGAGCCTCGACCGTAGCCGCACCCCCGGCGGTCGCGGCGAGCCAGGGCAGGAGCTCCGAAAGGCGAGTCTTCCAGCGCAGCACTCCGCGCTCGATCAGGAGCGAGGTGGTCAGCGCAACACAGGTCTTGGTGATGGACGCCAGGTCGAACACCGAGCGCTCCGTCGCGCCACCCGCAAAACCCAAAGCCCGATACGGGCGCTGTCCCGGCGATGGCAGGGCCCAGAAGCCAGCCGCCGCCACCTTGGCCACCCCGGCCGACACCACCTCCGCTTGCAGAAGCGCTTCGATCGCGGCCTCGATTTCGCCCTGCTCGGTCGGGGGCACGCCGCGGGACGCGGCGGGATGCGCGGCCGGGGACGCTGTGGGGGGCTCGGACATGTCCTTGTATACCGCGGCCCCCTTTTTGACCGACTCCAGCCGGGGACGCTATGCTGTCCTTCGGTCCATCGCCCGAACGGCGTCCGCGGGCCGAGGACCTACATGGCGGAATTCACTTGGGAAGCTCGCACGCGAACGGGCGAGGTCCAAAAGGGAGTCATGGACGCGGCCGATGCGGCAGCCGTCCAGGCCAAGCTCCGCCAACAGCAGCTGACGCCGGTCAAGGTCAACAAGAAGAAGATCCGGCTTTCCCTGAACATTGGCGGGGGGGTGAAGGTCAAGGACCTCGTCACCTTCACTCGCCTGTTCTCGACCATGATCAACGCCGGCCTGCCGATCGTGCAGTGTCTGGACATCCTGGCCAACCAGCAGACCAACGCCAGCTTCAAGGCGGCGCTCTTCGACATCAAGGGTCAGGTCGAGCAAGGCTCCACCTTCAGCGAGGCACTTCGGCGGCACCCTGCCATCTTCGACGACCTGTTCGTCAACCTGGTCAACGCCGGCGAAGTGGGCGGCATCCTCGACTCCATCATGAATCGCTTGTCGACCTACATCGAGAAGCGCGCCAAGTTGGTGTCCCAAGTGAAAGGCGCGCTGACCTACCCGACCATCGTGGTGGTCATCGCCGTGGGCGTGATGATCGTCTTGATGACGTTCGTCATCCCGGCCTTCGAGGAGATGTTCAAGAACTTCGGCGGTGGTCGGGAGTCCCTGCCCGCCATCACGCGCATGATGCTCGGGCTCTCCGAGGGCTTCGTCAGCTGGGGCTGGTTGATCGCGCTGATCGCCATCGCGGCGTCGTTCGGCGGGATTCAATTCTATCGCGATCCACGCGGCAAACGCGTGGTTCACAAGGCGCTTTTGACGATGCCGATGATGGGCCCGACCATGCAGAAGATCGCGGTGGCCCGCTTCACGCGTACTTTGGGAACGCTCTTGCAGTCGGGCGTCCCCATTTTGGATTCGCTGGAAATCTGCGCGAGGACCGCTGGCAACGTGATCATCCAGGAGGGCGTGATGTCCGTGCGTCAGGCGGTGAGCGAAGGTCAGAACATGGCGGAGCCGCTGGTTCGCTCCGCCGTCTTCCCGGAGATGGTTTCTCAAATGATCTCCGTGGGCGAGCAGACCGGTGCTCTCGATCAGATGCTCAACAAGATCGCCGACTTCTACGAGGAGGAGACCGACGTCGCCGTTGCCGCGCTCACCGCTTCGCTGGAGCCCATCATGATGGTCGGCGTCGGCGGGATGGTGGGCGTGGTGCTCGTGTCCATGTATCTGCCGATCTTCTCGCTCGCAGGTAGCGTGGGCGGCGGCTAACCCTTGGGACGCGGCGTGCCCGGTCCGAGCGAGTTTCCCGGCGGCGCATCGCGAAGCCGCCTCAAGGCGGTGGCGCTCGGCCGCCTGATCATCCTGGGCGGCTCACAGCTGCTCATGTTTTGGTCGCTCTCCCAGGGCGACGGTGCCCACGGTGACGGCACGCTCACTGGGGCGGCCAAGCTGTCCTTGCTCGCGATGCTGCTCTCCCTGGCGCTACCGCTCTTGCAGCTCGTAGCCAGCGCGAAGGACTTCTACGCGACCCAGATTGCAATGGCGGAGCTGCTCATCGATCAGCTGTTGATCAGCGTGCTGGTTTTCTTGAGCGGCGGCGTGGCGAGCGGCGCCACCTCGCTCTACGGCCTGAGTTGCTTGGCCGGTGGTCTGATGCTCGGTGTGCCCGGGGCAGTGGCGGCCGCGCTGGCGGGTGGGGTGTGCTTCAGCCTGACCGCGCTGCTCCAGCAATCCTTGGCCTTCCCGATATCGGGCTTGCTCCCACACCGTGGGCTCGCGGGCGATCAGGCCACGTTCTACGTGGTCGTGAACGTGTTGGTGCTGGCGCTGGTGGCGCTCCTCGTGAGCTATTTGGTCGAGCGTGTCGCACGCGCCTCAGGGGAGCTGGTCGAGGCCCGCCAACGGGCGGCCGCGGCAGAGCGTTTGGCCGCACTGGGGCGGCTCGCAGCTGGTCTGGCGCACGAGATTAGGAATCCGCTCAGCTCCATCTCCGGGTCGGTGCAGATCCTGAGGGCCGGCCTGGAGCAGCAGGAGGACCGTCAACTCTGCGATATCGTCTTGCGCGAGGGCGCGCGCCTGGAAGAGCTGGTTTCCGACATGATCGACCTGTCCCGACAGCGGCGGCCCCAGCCAGAGGAGGTGGACGTCGGCGCCGTGGTCTCGGACGTGATCGAGCTCATGCGGCGTTCGGGCCGCGCTCTCTCGGACGTCAAGATCCGCCAGCTCGGCGAGCGCTCGGTGCGGGTGCGCGCAGACCCGGGCCAACTCCGGCAACTGGTTTGGAATTTGGTGCGAAACGCAGTCCAAGCGAGCAGCGCCGGTGGCGAGGTGCGGGTGGATCTGCGCAAGGATCGGGTGGTCACGTTCGTCGTCGCCGACGACGGCGTGGGCATCGCGCCCGAGGCGCTCAGTCAGCTCTTCGACGCATTCTTCACCACGCGCTCCCAGGGCACTGGCATCGGCCTTGCCGTGGTCAAGCGCATCGCCGACGAGCACGGGTTCGCCTTGCGCGTCGACAGCAGCGAGGGCCGAGGGGCGCGCTTCGAGGTCGACCTCGGTGTTCCGCTGTGACTGCACGGATGTGCCCACTAGCGCTGCCGCCCCGCCCGGGGGAATCTGGTGGGCGGCGCTACCGTAGGATCCCCGTCATCATGAAGTCGACTCGCTGGATTGCCGTTCTGCTCCTGCTCCTCACCCTGGCGCCGCTCGCCTTTGCCGCTGCCGCGGAGGACTACGTCAAAGCGAAGCAGACCGAGCTCACCGCGCTGATCAAGAAGCCGCGCACGCCCGAAAGCGACGCCACGCTGATCAAGCTCTTCGACGGCCTCTTGGACTACGAAACGCTGGCCAAGGACTCACTCGGGGAAGAGTGGGACAAGCGGACGCCGGAGGAACGCAAGGAGTTCCAGCAGCTCTTGAGCACGCTGGTGCAGCGTGCATACACCAAGGGCATTCGCGACACGCTCGACTACGATGTGGCCTTCCGCGGCGAGATCGAAGGCAAGGGCGGCAAGGTGGTGCAGACCGTGGCCACGCACAGGACGGACAAGCGTAAGGAACCGGTGCACATCGACTACCTCGTGCGCCAGAATGGCAGCGTCTGGCGCGTCGTCGACATCGTGACCGAGGGGTCGAGCCTGGTCGCAAACTACAAGAACCAGTTCCGGCGCGTGATCGAGCAAAAGGGCTTTGGCGGGCTGCTCGAGAAGATGCGCACCAAGGCCGCCGAGCCTGCCTGAAACCGCTCGGCTGCCCCGCTAGGCTGGCTTGTTCGGAGGGGCCTGCCGGCAAGCGGCCCCCAAAGTGAGCGTCTTGGGGGGTCCAGCCGGCCCTGCTAGACTGACTGGTCGTGAGTGCTTTCGCCGAGTCGACCCGGGACGCCCATGGGGCCCCGGCTCCGGATGTGGCGCAAGACGCGGCGCTCCTGCCGCTCCGACTGAGTGTGGACCGCGGCGCGCTGTCCATCGAATTGACGCGGCCACACGCCGTCGGCGGCCTGACGGTCGAAACGCTGGAAGTGCTCCTGGATGGCGCGCCGTTTCCGGTCGATCTGTCGCGCGGGGTCAAGCAGTTCCGGCATCGGCGCGGCGTTCTTCGTCGCCTGAGCGTCCGCCTCGATCAGGAGCTCGTGGGGAAGTACTTGCTGGGCGCCGCAAGCGAGGTGCTCGGCGAGCCTGCCATTGGGCTGCGCGTCTTGCCGGCCCCGCTGGGTGAAACGACGACGGCCGACGGACCACGCGCAGACAACGACGCGCGCGCGCCCACGTTGGGCATGCTCGGCATTTCCATTTTCGGTGCGAGGCGCGCGCTTGCTTTCGACTTGGTGCTGGCCCCGGGCGCTCCGCCCAGCTTCATCGTCGACGGTGCGCGGGGTGTCTTCCTGGAGCACCCGGCGCTGGCCACGGTGCTTCGCCTGCTCGAGCGTGGACTCGGCGCTTCCCCCCTCGGCTTCGTGCGCAAGGGGCGCGCGGTGGAGCTCTCCGGGCTGGTGCGCGCGCTACTCTCCGAGATCTTCCCTGGGCTCGGCTTCCGAACGCCCCGGGTGGCTGGCCACGTGCTGCACCGAGCGCTCTTCGATCGCGATGGCCTTTCCCTTCTGATCAGCGCCGACGACGATCCTTGTCCGGTGGGTGCGCGGGCGCTGCGCTTGGTCGGCCTGGCCGCGTTCACCGAGCGTGCCGACGATCGGTTGGCACAGCTCGACCTCGACGGCGCGCGCACTGAGCTGCTCGAGGTGCTCGAGCGAGTGCCGGGGCACTCCGAGGTGCTGATGAATCTGGCGGAGATCGACGCAGCGTCCCCGTTGCGTTCCGAATCAGCGCTCGCCTTTCTGGAGGAGGCGCGCCGGAGTCCGGGGGACCTCGGCAGCCGACTTGGGCTGACCGCTCGGCAGGCGCTTTCCGGTGGCTTGCGGCAGGAGCTCTCCGTCGAGGCCTTGGAGCAGGCGCTGGAGCTCGAGGCAGACGGAACCATTGCGGCCCTTTGCCACTGTGCCATCGCCGCGCACGCCTCCGACCGAGCGGTGGCGCTCGCTCATCTCGACCGAGCGGTCTCGCGGGCTCCCTCGCATCCCCAGCCACGTTGGCTCCGGCTCGAGCACAATCTCGAGCGGGGTCTCGCGTCCCAGGGCCTGGTGGATGCACAACAGCTCGAGGCGCTGGCGCCTGCCGGCCTGGCCCGGGCGGAAGTGGCCCGCCGGGTGGGTCGCCTCCTGCTCACGCACGGTCAGCTCAAGGAAGCCGCGACTTGGCTCAGGCGCGCGCTGGTTTCCAGCCCCGACGACCCGACCATTCTCGTCGATTTGGCGAGCACGCTCGAGGGATTGGGCGAAGGCTTGCGCGCTGCGGAGCTCTACCAGATGGGCCTTGCGCGGGCGGACGGCCGCGCCACGGATCTTGCTGACGGTGGCGCCCAGGGTCCCGCGGAGAGCGCGGCCTTCGATGCCGCGCGGCTGGCCCTCGCACGGCTCTTGGCGAGTGAGACCGGCGACTTGTCGCTCGCCATCGGCCAGCTCCGGCGCATCGGCTCACGCTCCAAGCAGGCGCTCGTCGCCCGTGAGCTCGAGATCGCATGGGCCCGCAAGCTCGGTGACGTGGCGGCGCTTCGGAGCGCAGCTTTACGCCTCATCCACGGGCTCGAGCTCGGCTGGATCGTGAGCGAGCGCGCTCCCGAGCTCCTGGACGACGTCGGGGCCACGCTGCGCGAGCTTGGGCAGGATGACTTGGCAGATCACGCCGCCACGCATGCTGTCCGCCTCAGAAAACAGCAGTAGTTTCCCGGAAGGGAATAACCTGTGGAGAACTGCCCGCAGGATGCTGCCCGGAAGAATGCTGCGCGGTGGTACTGCAGCGGTAGTAGGAGGTACGCGCTCTCGAGTCATGAGCAGCGTGCCGGAGGACCTTGTTGGAAGGCGAGAGAGGGGAGTATGGTGCGGACCCCACTCGAGCGGGGGAAGAGGGCCCGCGCTCGCAGAAGGTCGGACCGCGAATCGTGAGCAAGGTCGGAGCATGCTAGAAGAAGGGGAGGGCAAGGCGGAGCACGCCGCGGGCGAGAGCTCGGTCGCGGACGAGCGCGCAACTCTGCTCTGGAGGCACTGGCTTGCCTCGATGGCCAACGACGCCGAGGCGGCGCTTGCGGCTGCGATTGCCTACCGCGACATGGATGCAGAGAGCCGTGAGCGGCTGCTCGAATCCTTGCAGATCGATGCCGCCGAGATCGATGTGCCAGCGGTCGCGCTGTATGCGCCACTCCTGGCCGTGGAGCGCGATCCGGAGCGCCGGGACCTCTTGATGCAGGCCATTGGCGACGACATCGACCTGGCCCTGCCGCGCGCGCCCTGCCGTGCGCTGCGTAGCTCGAGCACAGGTAGCTCGAGCACAGGTAGCTCGAGCTCGAGCGGCCAGGGTGGAGGCGCTCGGGTGTATCTCTTGGTGATTCCGCTCTACCTAGACTTCGTCCAGGTGCTGGCGTGCGCGGTCGAGCGCGGCCGGTTCATTTGGGTGCGCCACGACCCGATCGTCGACCACGAATCGGCGCCCCAGGAAGGCGTCAAGCTGCTCGGCACCGTGCTGGAGTCGACCCCCATCAAGGCCGTGCTCGACGATCTGGCGGTCGCCGTTCTGTCGCACCGTCGCCTGGGCGAGGAGCTGCCCGAAGCCCTCCAGGTGCTCGCCGATCTGCTCGGGCCCGATGCGGGTTAGCGGTGGCGGGGCGACGCATTCTTTCAAGCGCGCTGCTCACCCTGGTCCTTCTGCTCGGGTCGGCATGCCAGCCGCGGAGCCAGGTCGCGCCGGCCACGGGGAGCGGTCGGCAGCCGGTCGACTTCTCATTTGCCGGCATCGACGGGCAGGTGATCGCGGATGAAAGCACGAGCGGGCGCATCACCGTTCTGCTCTTCGCGACCACGTTCGACCTCGACTCGCAGGCCCAAGCCAAGTTTCTCGAGGACCTCTACCGCACCCACACGCCCCGGCTGAACGCCGTCTTGGTCTTCCTGGAGCCGGCCCAGTACGTCGAGCTGGCGCGCAGCTTCCGCGACGTGCTCCAGCTGTCCTACCCGGTCGCGCTCGCCGACCAAGATGCAGTCCGCGACAGTCCGCGCTTCCCCGACGTGCAGGCGGTGCCGACTTGGCTCGTTCTGGACCGGTCTTCGAAGCTGCGGGCCGAGCACGAGGGCGCTCTCGACGACGAAGGGCTAGCGCACCTGGTCAGCTTGGCGGAGTGAGGCAAGGAAGGTTTCGTGAGCACCAAGGGCCGCTTCGTTTCCGTTTTCCGCGAAGCCGAAGCCATGGCGCGGCAGGCACGGATGCTCGCCCGGGATCTCGGCGAGAGCCACTGGCCGGGCCTGGGGTCGCGCGCCGTGCTCGTCCACGGGCTCTACGCCACGGCAGGGGTCTTTCGACCACTACGCGACATGCTCGAGCGAGAGCTCGATTGTGCATCGTCGACCTTCAGCTACGGGCTCGGGCCTGGTATCGCCGAGCTTCGGCTGCGACTCGAGGCTGTCGTCGATCGCGCTCCGGGCGGGGGCCCCATCCACCTGATCGGCCATAGCCTGGGTGGCCTCGTGGTGAGCGACTACGTTCAGAGCGGTCGCTTGGACCCTCGGGTCGTCGGGACCATCACGCTTTCGGCGCCTTTTCGTGGCTCACGCCTCAGTGGCTTGGTTCCAGGCGACGCCGGTCGCGACATCGCCTTGGATTCGCCCGTGCTGCCGGCGCTCAGATCCGGCAACCCGCGCCGGCTCCAGATCCCGCAGCTGACCATCGAGGCGGGCGACGACGGTCGCATCGAGCCCAATGCGGTCCCGGACTTCGGGGAGCACGCGGTGCTCTCGGGCGTCACGCACAACGCCATCCTGTTCGACCGCCGAGCGTGGGACCTGATCGCCGAGCGCCTGCGGGCCGGCGCGCGCTAGCTCGGCGCGAACTAGCCCAGCGCCGTACGGACGGCTGACGCGAAGAGGTCCAGATCTTGCCTGGAGTGTTCCTCGGTGACGGCGACCAGGAAGCAATCGCGCAGATCGGGATCGGCTCGACCGAGGTCGTACCCGCCGACGATCCCCTGAGCTTCCAGCCGGGAAAAGAGGCTCTGCACCGAGCCCTTCTCGGGCGCGACGCGGAGCGCAAATTCGTTGAAGAAGGGTGCTTCGGCGTAGGCAGAGGCAAGGCCGGGCACGGTGAGCAGCTCGGAGCGGAGGTAGTGGGCCTTGGCCAAGCACTGCCTGGCGACCGCCTGAAAGCCAGTGCGGCCGAGCAGCGACATGCGGATGGCGAAAGCGAGCGCAATCAGTCCCTGGTTGGTGCACACGTTGCTGGTCGCGCGCTCGCGCCGGATGTGCTGCTCGCGGGTGGAGAGCGTCAGCACGAAGCCCCGCTTGCCTTGAGTGTCGACCGTTTCGCCGCACACGCGACCCGGCAGCTGCTGCAGGAACTTGCGCTCGTCCTTGCAGGCGAACAGGCCCACGCCTGGACCTCCGTACTGCGGTGCGCAGGCCAGCGGTTGGCCTTCACCGACCACGATGTCGGCACCGAGCGCGCCGGGTGGCTCCGCGAGGGCCAGCGCGTACGGCTCGACCACGGCGGCGATCAGGAGTGCGCCCCTTGCGGCACAAGCCTGACTGAGCTGCCGCAGGTCGGACAGCGGCCCCACGTACGAGGGGTAGCCAACGACGATCGCAGCCACGTCGTCCGAAAGGATCGACTCCAGCCGAGCTCCATCCGGGCAGCCAGTAGCAGCCAGCGGGACCTCCAGGACAGGATCCTGCGCCGAGCCCGAGAGGTACGAGTGAACGGTCTGCCGGTAGTGGGGGTGCACCGATTGGCAGACGACGATCTTGCTGCGACCGGTCAGACGCTGCGCCATCAGGGCGGCTTCGGCCGCCGCGCTGGCCCCGTCGTACAGGCTGGCGTTTGCCAGCGGCAGGCCATAGAGCTCGCTCACCATGGTCTGGAACTCCCAGATGGCGAGCAGCGTGCCCTGGGCTACCTCGGGCTGATAGGGCGTGTACGCGGTGTAGAATTCGCTGCGCAAGAGCAGCTGATCCACCGCCGGCGGGATGTGGTGCGCGTACATGCCCGCACCGAGGAAGGACAGCATGCCGGCAGCTCGGTTCTTGCGCCCGATCTCCGAGACGTGGCGCATGAGCTGGCTTTCGCCCATCTGCGCCGGGACGCCGAGCGAGCCGCGAAAGCGCGCGGACTCCGGGATGGTGGAGAAAAGCTCGTCGATACTGCCGCGCCCGGCGGCGGCGAGCATCGAACTGACCTCTTCCGGCGTGTGGGGCAGGTAGCGCATCAGTGATCCGAGGACTCGACGTGACTCGCGTAGGCTGCCGAGTCCATTAGGCTGGACAGGTCGCCGGCCGTGGGCTGGATGCGAATCATCCAGCCCTTGCCCCAGGGGTCCTCGTTCACGAGCTCAGGCGCGTTTTCCAGAGCGTCGTTGATGGCGACGACGGTGCCGCTCAGTGGTGCATAGAGGTCACTCAGCGTCTTCACGCTCTCGATCGTGCCGAAAGTCTTGCCCGCGGTGACCGTGGACCCGACTTTCACGTCCAAGTTGATCAGGGTGATGTCGCCGAGTTGCTCTACGGCAAAGGCCGTGATGCCGAAGGTGACGGCGCCTTCGGCCTCGAGGGCCCACTCGTGGTCTTTGGTGTAACGGCGATCGCTGGGAGCGGTGACTTGGCTCATGGCTAGGGGGGCGCTCTAGCGTGCTCGGCTCGGTCGGTCCATACCGTGGCCCATGGCTGCGCGCCGCGGCCTCTGGGCCTCGCCGTCAGCGCGGGCGGCGATAAAACGGCGTCTTGACCACCTGGGCCTCGACGACCTTTCCCCGACAGTCCACGGAGACCTTGGTGCCCACGGCTGCCAGCTGGGGCGGGACCCGGCAGAGGCCGATGGACTTGCCCAGGGTGGGGGACGGGCCGCCCGAGGTGACGACTCCAACCACACTGCCCGCCCCGTCGACCAGCGGGTAGCCATGGCGTCCCACCCCTCGACCGAGCATTTCGAAACCCACCGTGCTCCGGCTGGGTCCCGCTGCGTGGCGCTTCAAAAGCGCGCCTTTGCCGACGAACGCCGGCTTGTCGAGCTTCACGGTCCAGCCGACGCCCGCCTCGATCGGATCGATGCTTTCGTCGAGCTCGTTGCCGTACAAGGACAGCCGCGCCTCGAGCCGCAACGTGTCGCGCGCGCCGAGTCCGACCGGCAAGAGGCCGAAGCGCTCGCCGGCGCCAAGCAGTCCACTCCACAGGCGCGGCGCAGCGGAGCTCGGGCAGAAGATCTCCACGCCGTCCTCACCGGTGTACCCGGTGCGGGCAATCGTCATCTCCGCGCCGAGCAGCGGCCGCTTGGTGAAGCGGAACGAGCCGAGCTCGCTGCCAAGAGACGCCAGGCTGGGATCGAGCGCGGCGAGCACGTCGAAGGCGCGGGGCCCCTGCAGGGCGATGAGCGCCGTCTCGTCCGACTCGTCCACCACCTGGACCCCGCTTTTGCCCGCGGCGCGGCCTTTGACGTGGCCGGCAATCTTCTCGTGATTGGAGGCGTTGCAGACGATGAGCACGTCCGTTTCGCTCACCTTGTAGACGATGAGATCGTCGAGGATCCCGCCGTCTTCTTGGCAGCAGCAGGTATAGAGAGCTTGGCCGATCGCAGTGCGCGACAGATCGTTGGTGACGAGGCCATCCACGAAGGGCACCGCGTCCTGGCCTCGAACGCGCACCTCGCCCATGTGCGAAACGTCGAACAGCCCCGCCGCCGTGCGCACCGCCGTGTGCTCGCGCACGATGCCGGAGTACTGAATGGGCATCTCGTAGCCAGCGAACGGCACGAGCTTGGCGCCTGCCGCCTGGTGCTGGGCGCGGAGGGGAGTGGCCTTGAGGACCTCGCTAGAGACGTCGGTCATGACGGCCGAGGCTCCTATCATTCCGCCTTCTGCGGGTCGATGAGCTGCCCGCCTGGCCGCAATCCCGCGCGTTTCCAGCGCTCCTCGTCGGACAGGCCTGGTATCGGCGGTGGTCCCGTCAGGTTGCGCAGGACCAAGTGCGTCGATAGGCCATCGTCGATGATCTCCAGCCGCAGCACGGTACGCTTGTCGTCACCGCGCACGTGGACCTTGGGGAAGATGAGCCGTTTCTCCGCCATCTCCACGTGCTGAGCGAGCACTCGGGCTCGCAGGTACTCGCCCAGCGCTTCCGGCGCCACGGGCCCGCGCGCATGAGCCGTTTGCTTGTTCACGGACTCGAGCGTCATCTGCCTGGGAATGGCGATGCCGAAGGCGCGCGCTTCGCCTTCCAAGAGCTCACCCGGCGGCAGGCGGTCCGGTGTGGCTGGCCCCGGCGCCTCATTGGGGCCGGGAGGCAGGGAGCTCTGGCGGGGCGGTTCGTCCTTTCCGCAGCCCCCTAGGATCAGGCAAGAGCCGAACAGGACGGCCAAGGCGAACGTGCGCGTCACTCGAGGATGGCTGCCCACGACTCGATGGTGGCCCCCGACGACGGCCGATTCAAACCGATCGTCTCGAAGCCCGTCTGGAAGCGGAGGGGCTCCTTGCTCGTGTTGGTCGTGTTGGTCTGAAAGGCGAGCTGGAGCTTCGAGCCGCTGGTATTGGAAGGGCTCACGTGGTTTCCGCCCAAGAGGGCGTTGGCCGGGATCGTGCTGTCGAAGCAGGTGGGGGCGTACTCGAGGTTGAGCCCGAAGATGATGGTGTTCGGGGGTAGACCCAGCTCGGTTGCCGTAGCCCGATCCGGCAGCGCCGTGGTGATGCTGCTATTGAACAAGCTGAGTCGAGGCAGCCCTCCGTACGAAACACCCGAGAGGCTCGCCGTGTCGTAGTCGACGGCAAAGATGGTGGAGAGGCCCGACGCGCAAGGGTCGCCGGTCTGGGGCGAATAGGTGGTGTAGTAGAGGACGCCTTCGTTCAGCCGCAGCGGGCCGAGCACGTGCTCACCGTTCGGCAGGGTCTGATACCAGTTGACGTCCGTGTTGTAGACGTTGGTCGTGGAGTTGAAGGTCTCCTTCAGGGACCAGACGTACTGCTCTTCGCCCGAACTGCCCGAGAGATCCTGGGTGCCGCTTGCGGTGGCGACCGTCACCTGGCCGAAATCGTTCACCGAGAGCGTGGGCGCAACCACGATCGGACGGCCGGCAACACCCGCCAGGGCCGGCGTTCCCACGTCCGGGTGCTCCGAGAAGGTGTCGAAGAAGAGCTCCATCGTCCAGTTCGAGGGCGTGTCCGACGAAGTGTCGATGCGCCACAGTGTGCCGTCCTGGTCGCCGACGAAGATGCGATCCGACACGGCGCCGGGACCCACCGGATAGGCAGCGGGTGTGCCCGTGATCGGTGAATCCAGCCCCGCGAACTTGACCTTGTTCGAGGGCAAGGCCGGGTTTTCGCCCGTGGTGTTGCGGCGGAAGCGCATGAGCACCGCGCCCGTGTCGAGGCGCACGATGGTCAGGGAGCGGGCTCCGCTGTACGTCGTTGCGTCGCCGCCGTCCACCGTCCCGTCGTTGTCCTGGTCGAGGGTATAGCAGCGGACGTACCAGCGCGGGGCGTAGGTGCTGTTGATCTGCGGGTGGGTGTTGTCGTAGCGCGGGCAGTAGCCCGGAGCGGTCGCGGCGTGGCCGCCGGGAAGCACCGCCACGGCGACCTCGGTGCCCGACACGTTCAAGGTCGTGATCAGGGGCGTCGCGCCTTGCTCGCCGAACAGCGGGTTGCCGGAGGAATCGGTGGTGAGCTGCCAGAGCATGCGCGGGCCTTCGGTGTCCGCTGCCGCGACGCCGACCTGAGGCCTGGTGATGTCGAGCGCGAAGTAGCCGGACTGGGCGCCGCCAAAGGCCTGCACCAGGATGGTGCGGAAGGTCGACGTCGCGCCGAGCGCACTGGTGGGCGAGCGCTCCAGCTTGTACGGGTAGTACAGGTTCGAGGTGTCCGAGGTGGCCACCACCTCCTGCACGATGGGCACGCCGTCCAGGAGCTTCTGGCGGCTCGTGGGGTACTGCGAGTCGATCAAAGACAAGATGGCCGGTGGGACGAAGGCGAACACTTCGTTGCTGTCCGTGTTGTTGACGTCGGGGTCCGAGGCGATGTTCGGCGACATCTTGAAGCCGTGCAGGACGCCATCGTTGCTCGAGGTGTAGACCATCATCGGCCGGTCTTTGGCGGCGGTGTTGAAGCGATAGGTGGTGTACGTCTCGTCCTCGATCTCGGCCGACGGCAGGTCGACGATGACCGGCGTCGAATGCATGACGTCGCCGATCACGCTGCAATCGGGCTCGTTGGGGTCGGTCGAGGCGACGGCGCAGCGATGGTTGGCAGTGCTGTTGTTGATGCCCACGAACCAATTCAAGAGGCGCGTCTTGCAGTTGGCGGCGGTCAGGCCGGCGCAAGGCCCGGAGGTCAGGTCGGGCATCAGGGCGGCATCGCTCACGTCGCCCGCGAACGTGCTGGGAGCGCCAGATCGGACCACACCCGCGTTCTTGCCGATGCTGTCGACCGTGGCGTCGGCGGTAGCGATGTTGGGGCGGATGCTCCGGTTCGAGTAGATGATGCCGGACGACGCGGTCGGCTCGTAGGTGGCAAAAGTGCGCGCCGTAGGGTGCGAGTTGACGTTGTAGGAGAAGTCGTCGCCCAGCGCGGCGTTCTTTCTTTCCTCGGTGGGGACAGAGCCGGTGGCGCAGGTCCAACGCGAGCGTTCGATCCTGCCTCGCCAGACGCCGGTCGAGCCCGTTTCGTAGGAGGTGAGGATGCGGAACGCGACGTCACCAGCATCCTCGGCGTCACCGACTCCCGGTGAACGCACCGGCTGGGTCGCGCTACCGCCTCCCGCGAGGATCTCGTTGAACACCATGCTGAGCTGTGTGCGGAGCGCCGCCTTGTCGTTGCCGAAGTAGGCCTGGTCGGTTCCACCCTGCATCGCGATCTCGTGCAGCGTGCAGCACACGCGGAGCTCCTCGCTCGCGGGGGCGTCGCAGATGCCCGCATCGGACCAGTCCAGAGTCATGGTCTTGCAGCTATTGGCGCCGAGCTCCGGAGCGTCGTCGTCCGCAAAACCGACCACGTAGGTCTTGATCGAGTCCGGTTGCGGCAAGCTGTACATCTCGTCAGCGACGTCCTCGGAGCGGTGGTACGGGCACACTCCGTTGATGTCGCTTGGGTCTTCGCAGTACGGCCTGAGGTCGAGGTTGGGCTCGCCGTCGGTCAAGAGGACGACGTACTGGTCACGGCAACCGCTCTGGACGTACGGATCCTGCGCCGGTCCGTAATAGGTGGAGTGCAGCGGATCGCTCAGCGGCGTGGGATCCGTCCGCATGTCGGTGGTCAGGAAGGTCTGGGCATCCGTGAGTGCCCCGGCAATGGGTGTTGCGCCGTAGGGGCGTGTGCTGAGCAGCACCTGCTCGATGCGCGTGTGCCGAATGATGTCGTCCGAGCTCGTCGCAGACGGATCGCCGAAAGCGATGAACTTTCCTTCCCAAGCCGGGGCAGCGCCGTTCCGCGCACCGACCTCCATCGGGTCCGGCACCGGTTTGGAACAACCGAAGGGCATCCCGGCCGCCGGCGCAGTCGCGAAGTAGCTCCATGCGCCCTCGATGCCGTCGGCGTAGAGAGCTCCGAAGGAGCCGTCGTAGCCGTTGCTGGCGTCGGGCAGCGTGTCGAAGGTCATCAGCCCGAAGCGAACGTTGCCGGTGAACGAGTCGATCAGGCCGTCGGGCGACTGCGAGAAGGTGCAGGAGGTGGTGGAGTTGTAGACCGAGAACGCGGGCGCGACGAAGTCGAACGCGTTGGTCAGCGCTGCCTGCGCGGTCGTGTTCGGGGTCGGGGCGCAGGTGCCGCTGAGCGGGCGGTGGTAGGGGTTTCGATAGTCGAAATCGAGCGGGTTGAGCGATCCTGGCAGCTGGTAAAGACTGGTGAAGGTCGAGCTGGCGCGGTCGAGCTGCTGGCAGCGATAGGTGCCGATGGTGCCGGTCAGCACCTCGACCAGGTCGATCCAACGGCTGCGTTCGTTGGTCCCGACGCCGGTTGGGTCGCAGCTCGGGTAGGAATCGAGCCCGGCCTCGTATTCCATCGAGCCCGACGTATCGACGATCAAGAGGACGTTGGGCGGGCGCCTCGGTGCTGCCCCGGGATCCTGCGCCACGGCCCTTTGGCTGTGGGAGATCAGCGCGGTCAAGGTGAGCCCGGTGACGAGCCAAGGGAAGCGGCGGAGGCGAGTCGGGTGGGTCATTCGATGGGTCCGATGATGGCGTGTGAGCGCACGGCGATGCGTCCGGCGGCGGAGTTTTGGGGGGTCGAGTCGGTCCCGCCCACCGCGCACAGGTTGCCCGCGACGGCGCTCCCCGTGTGCGGCCGGACCGTGCCGTAGGCAGTCAGCGTGACCAGGCGGTAGGGCGAGGCCTCGGTGAGCGGCGAGCCGGGGACGATGGCGCGGCGGGGTGACGTCATCTCCACGGTGAAGTCCCCTTGCACCTCGTTGGCGAAGGGGCTGAACGTTCCCTTCGCGACTGCATCGACGGTCAGCGGGTTGCCGGCGCCGCCCGTGGTGGTGTTGTTGGTGGCGGCGTTGATGTCGGTCACCCAAAGGCTCTTGCAGTACTTGCCCGTGGGGACGGATTCGCAGCGATCACCGCCGGTGCCGTACGAACGCTCGCCCAGGCGGTAGTTCACCGACGCCATGTTCGGCAGGCTGAGGTAGCCCGTGGCAGCGCTCAGGCCCATCTCGGCCACGTATTGGGCCTGCAGCGACGTGCGCTCGTAGCCACTGGCCCGGTCGACCAGGGAGGCCGAGTGCATCGACCACATCCCCATCCCCGACAAGAGCAGGATGGTCATCATGACGACGAACACCACGGCGCCGCGCCTTTGCGCGCGGGCGCGAGCCGCCGTGTGGCTGCGTTCGAGGAGCTCTGGTTTCATCAGTTCCACACTCGATTCCGCGTATTGCGCGTCATGATCAAGGACTGCAGGGTGCGGACGCGGGCGTAGTCGCCCGGGCCGGCGCCGCCCGTCGCCGCGTTGAGCGGAACGCGGTAGAGACCGGCGCCGCCCTGCACGTTGGCCTGGCGGTCCGGTGCGCGCGAGCGCACCGCCAAGCGGGGCCGGAGCGCCCGAATCATGTGGGGCCCCTTGTTGGGGTCCGTGGAGGCGGTGGCGGTGGAGGGGCCGGTGTACGCGGCAAACTCGGTGTCGCCCGCTTGGTAGAACGAGGTCACCATGGTCGTCGTGTTGGTGACCGCCTGCACGCCGACCTTGAAGTCGACCGCGAACTCGGCCACGAGCTCCTGGGAAATGGGGGCGGCGATTGCGGCCCGTGGATCCAGCTGCTCGCGCAGGAGGTCGAGGCGCGGCCAAGCGCTCTCGGCGCCGGACGTCGCGTAGATCCCCGCGTAGCCCGCGACGGAGGCCAGCGTGCCCAAGCGGTACTGAATGATGTTGACCGGGTTCACCAAGAGGTCGGCACCCAGGCCGCGAATCCCGCAGCTCGACCCGCCCGCCTTGGCGATCAAGGGCGCGGCGGCCACGTAGTTGATGACGGGACTGGTCGCGGCCGCGGCGGCGGTGTTCTGGACCACCGTGTACTGTTCCTCGCCGGTGTCCGCGCTCACGACGCGCAGGATGGTTCCAGCAGGGAAGATGAAGGCCAGCGTGTTGGCCGCAACCGTGGGGTCGGTCGTGCTGTACCCGGCGCGGGCGAGCTCCTCGGAGTTCGGATCGAGGTAGATGATGTTCGTTCCGTAGCTGCGCACGGGGTACTGATCCGCGGTGATGTAGTTGCCGTAGAGGATCAGCTGGTCGGGAGCCAAGCTGTTGGCCGTCAGCCAGGTGCTCGTCGTGGCGCCGGTGGTCACGCGCGCCAGCGCGAGATTGCGCATGTGGTCGTAGACGGCCCATTGGCCACCCGTGAGACTAGCCAGATTGAACGTTTGGTCTGGTGTCGGTCGAGCCGGGCAGCGGCCGAGGTCCTTGGCCAGGTTCGGGCTCGCCAAGAAGCCGGCCCGCTGGACGTCGGCGCGCAGCCGCTGATAGCCGGTCAAGATCGCCGTGGTCGCATCCGAAAGGCCCGCTTCCTGGCGGAAGAACCGCGTGACGTCGCGGGAAAGGGTGAACACGAAGACCGAGAACATGAGGCCGCCGGTCAGGGCCACCATGAGCTCCACCAGCGTGAAGCCGCGCGCGCGCGCGTTCATTGTAGGCCCCCCGTCTGGCGCACGACCGTCGCCTTGTGCACGAAGTGGAAGTTGTCCGTGGCGTTGGCGACGGCATCGACGTCTGCCGTGGAGGCCGTGGCCGGGCAGTACGAGGTCGCGCCCGTCCAGGTCGGTCCGGGCTTGGGCCACAGCACACGGACCTCGACGCGCAGGAGGCCGTTCGGCTCGTTCAAGAGCCGGGTCAGGCGCACGTGCGTGCAGAACGCCGCGCTGGTGTTGGCCGCGTAGGCGCCGAGCGGATCGAACCCCGGACCGAACGAGCCCGACGTGGCAGGTAGGAACCAGCCCGTCGTGAGGTTCGTGCCGAGCACTTCGAGCCAGGTGGTGTTGAGGCTGGTGAGCGGAGCGGTTTGGGTCCAGGCCGTGGCGTCGACGGCGAGCTGCTCGAGCCAGGATTCGGCCGCGTAGGTGGCGATGGCCACGTTCTTGGCATGGGCGTTGGAGCCCGAGGTGACGCGCTGCATCGCGAAGACTCCCGTGACGCCGATGGCGAAGATGCCGACCGCCATCACCAGCTCCACCGCCGTGTAGCCGCGCTGCGAAAGTCCCCTCGAGCAGCAGTGTGGACGTCGCTCGGGTGTGCGTGTGAGCGTCATGGGAGGCCTACCGCCGTGACACGCGAGGTGCCGTTGGGGAGAATGAACACTTGCCGCGTCAGACTCCCGCTCGGGTCGGCGACGGACACGGTGGCGGGGGCGACCAGCGGAGTGAAGACCGCGGTGAGATCCGTGCGAGCGAAGGCGCGACCGAGCGGGGTGAAGCAGACGTCGGAGGTCGTGCCCAGGGAGGAGGTGAGCGTGTACGCGCCGGCGGCGCTGTACGTCTCGACCGTCTGGTACGCGGTGCTCCCGGCATTGAAGCGGTTGGCGGGCGTCAGGCACGAGGGCGCTGGCAGATTCTGGCACCCGGCTGCTGCGGTCCCCGGTCCCTGGATCCCTTCCAGCACGCTGATCGTCCCGCTGTTGAAGCGAACCACTACCGACGCGCCGCGACCCATCGCGCGCAGGCGAGCCAGGCGGTAGCTCGACGCGATCGTCTCGGCCATCGACCGCGTCTTGTAACTGTTCACCCGAGCCAGGATGCCGGGGGTGGCCAGAGCGGCCAGAACGGAGATGATCACGACCGTGACCATCAGTTCGATCAGGGTGAAACCCCGCGGGAGCGCCCAGCGCCACACGGGCGTCCGGGACCTAGCGGGGGAGAGGGGAGCCGGAATCATGCAATCGTCCGGGATTCCATGTGCAAAGCCCATGCCTAGCCGGCCGAGCGGAGCCTCGGGGCCCAGGACGCCAGGCGGCATGCGGAAACTGGCCGCGATCGAGCGCATTTCACGCGGAGAAGCGCCCTGGGGATCCGCTTCTGCCTCCTCGAGCCAGCCGATCCGAAGGCCTCCAGTCGCAATCGCTGCGGGAGTATGAAACGTTTGCACCCCGGCCTATGCCCCCTTGCCCTACATTTGCAGCGATCCTGGGCGCTTGCGGACTCCTCCTCGCCAGCGGCTGCCGACGCGCTCCCGAGCGCGGCGAGCCGCCCCCGCCCCCGCCCCCCGAGAGCCCCTGCACCCTCCCGGCCGCACGCTCCAGCGCCGCCCTGCCGACGGAGCTGCCGGTGCGCGTGGCGGGCCACTGTGTGGACCCGCGCATCGACGTTCGGAGCTATGGTGTCGGCGCCAAGGCACCTTTGGACAGCGTCTGCACCGAGCTCTTCAACGGCGAGTGCGAGCTCTACAAGACCTACGGCCTCGAGGCTGTGCGCACGTTCGAGTACGCACCCAGCGTCGGCACGGACCACGCGGTCAGCGTGGTGGTGTCGGAGTTTCGCACCGGGCAGGGGGCATTCGGTTTTCTGACTCGACGCATCCTGGCCGGCGGACCTCCCGAATCGCTCACGGTCGAGCCGCTCGAGCTGCAAGGACAGGGTGCGCTGGGCTTGGGTGTCGCCTACCTCAGGCGCGGCAAGCGGGTGGTGGAGCTCACGTACGTGTCCACGACCGACACGCCGCAGGAGGTCGAGACGAAGTCCAAACAGTTTTTGCCAGCGCTGGCGCAGGGCATCGCACTGTCACTGGGCGGCGACCAGGAATTACCGAGTGTGGCGCGGCGCATTTCGATGCCGGGTCAGCTGAAACTGGGACTCGAGCTGCCGCCCGACGGCCTTTTTGGCCTGACCGGGAGCGGCCCGTACGCCCTGGCATATTTCGGTGCCGCAGCCGACGCCCATCGCCTGGTCGCCATCGAGAGCGCCGATGAACCGAGCGCAAAGGACACGATGAGACTGCTGTCCACGGCCGGAAGCTTGCACAAGATCAAAGGCAGCGAAGTCGTCCAGCTTCGGGTAACGGAGGAGGAGCGTCCGCCACAGGACTGGTACTTCCTGCGGCGCGATCGCTTGATCGTCGGTGTGGGCCCAGCGCTGGGTCAGAATCCGCGCGTCCTCTTGGGTGACGAGCGGGAGCAGGCTGAAGAGGCATGGGCCAGCTTCGCCACCAAACGCGTTTGGCAGGCGATGAATCATGCGCGCACGTTCGGACCATGAAGGTCGCGCGGCGCGCGCCAGGACGTCACTCGGTGCGTTGGATCACGTGGAAGCCGAACGCGCTCTCGACGACTTCGGCGATCCCACCCGGCGAAAGGGCGAATGCGGCGTCGGAGAACTCCGGCACCATCTCTTCGCGGCGGAAGCGCCCCAGATCTCCGCCCAGGGCAGCTGAGCCCGCATCGTCCGAGTGCTGCTTGGCGAGCTCGGCGAAATCCTCCCCGCCGAGCGCGCGCTGCCGGATTTCTTGGGCCAACGCCAGCGCTTCCTCGCGTGTGCGCGTGACGTACGGACGCGCGTGCTCGGCGCCCTGATAAGCGACCAGAACGTGCCTCGCGCCCACCTCCAGAGGCTCGTTCGCGCGGGCTTCTTCAGCGGCCGACTTGGGCGCCTCCGGCGGCAACGCTACGACCGGTTCCTTCCCCGGACCGGCATGGGTGGAGACGACGCAGCCAGTCGTCCAAAGAGCGCAAGCCAGGTAGATCGCGAGCAAGCAGGGCGCGAGCAAGCAGGGCGCGGGAGAAGACAGCGCGGTGAAACGGACCTTCATGAAGGACTCACAGTTGCCCACGAGCTGCCGACGACCGCGTCGGGGCGGTCGGCCGCGTAGACCGACAGCACGAAGGTATCCGGCATCGTCGCCCGGTAGGCCAACGTACGCAGCGTCTCGCCCGGCCAAACGGGCTTCTTGAATTGAGCCGTGAGCGAGCGCAGGCGGCGAGGATCCCCTTGGCACGGGCCGCGCACGACGGCTCGGGTGAGGAAGCCGAAGGTGCACAAACCATGCAAGATCGGACCCTGCTCGAAGCCTACTGCGCGCGCGAACTCCGGATCGGCGTGCAGCGGATTCAGGTCGCCGGAGAGCCGGTAGAGCAGCGCCTGCTCCGCCGCTGTGCGATCCTCGATCTCGTAGGCGGGTTGAGCTTCCTCGTCGGCTTTCGGAGCATGCGTCTTGGGTGGGCGCGGCCCGTCGAAGTTCCCCGTGTCGCGCACGACCAGCGTCCATTCGGTCTCGAACAAGAGCTGGCCCTCGGCATGGGTTTTGGTGGAGAAAATCACGTAAGCGAAGCGCTTGAGATCGTAGATGGCGTCCACACGGGCAACGGTCTCGAGGCGCCCCGCGCTGGGGATGGGCGCGTGCAAGCGGATGGTCTGCCCGCCGTGCACCACGCGGCTCATGTCGGCGCGTGCGCGCTCGACGAGCGGGCCTAGTGCGGGGTAGCTGGGGACGACTGCGAACGACGGCACCACCAGCGGTCCCTGCTTCTCGTAGAGGTAGTCCAAGTCCTCACGCCGACACCCAACTCCGAGGTTGTACAAGACTACCGTCTTCCAGTCGTACTCGAAGTAGAACGGTTCGGTGGTATAGCCGACCGCCGACAGGTCAAGACTCATGACCGGCCTCTAGCGGCTCGCCCCTGCCCGGACAACAGCCCGGACAACACCCTGTGGAAAAAAGCACGGGCCGCTTCAGGCCTCAAACTCCTGGAAGTTCCGGCCAACGTCACTAGGCTCCGCCAAACCCGGGAGTGACCGCCCGGATCGCGCCAGCATGAGCGAGAAAGCACAACCCGCTGTCACGACCAGCCTCGAGACAGGACCTTCCGCGTCGATCGCGGATGCCGCCAAGGCCGTGGGTGGCTACCAGGTGGCTTTGCCCACGTTCGAGGGGCCGCTCGACCTTCTGCTGCACCTGATCAGTGAGCACAAGCTCGACATCCTGGACATCCCCATCGCCTTCGTGAGCGAGAAGTACGTCGAGTACATCCTGCTCATGCAGGATCTGAACATCGATCTTGCGAGCGAATACCTGGTGATGGCGGCCACGCTGGCGCACATCAAGTCCAAGCTGCTCCTACCCGCCCCGCCCGAGGGGCAAGACGACGAAGCCGGCGAGGAGCTGGATCCGCGCGCCGAGCTCGTACGGCGCTTGCTCGAGTATCAGAAGTACAAGCACGCCGCGGAGGAGCTATCGAGCTCGTCGGTGCTCGGTCGCGATGTCTTCCTGCGGGGGCCGACCGCGCAGAGGCTCGAAGGCGAAGCGCCGCTGGCGCCGGTCAGCGTGTTCAAGCTGCTCGACGCTTTCCAGCGCCTGCAGAGCCGCGTCAAGCAAAGCGCCGATCACTTGATCGACGTCGACCGCATCTCCATCTCCGAGCGCATCCTTCAGCTCGTGGACCTGCTCGAGGGACGAGGGCCGACAGTGTTCGACGACCTGTTCGAGGGCGAGTTCACCCGGGCGGACCTGGTGGTGACCTTCTTGGCGCTGCTCGAGATGGCGCGCCTGCGCATGATGCAGGTCCTACAGTCGGGACCACTGTCCCCCCTGTACGTCGAGCTGACCTTGAGCGACGAGCAGCACGAGGTCCTCAAGCGGGACGCGGCAGACGGCGATCCGCTGGCAGCGCTGACGAGCGAAGGAAAGCACGAATCCTCGGCCGAGATGGACGCTGTCGGGGCGGGTCTTGCCGCTTCGGACGGTCCAGCTCCGGACGGTGCCGCGCCGGATGGGGACGAATTTCTAGATTGACGGCGCGGGGTGTTTCCTCGCGTCACGGACTGAATCTTCATGGTCAACACCAAGAACCGCAGGGCAAATGCCAAACCCGCCGCCGCTCGCGCCAGGCGCGGCGCCGTCGTCGACCCCAGCACTGTGCCAGCGCCGGACTTGGCAGCGCCGGACGCAGCCGACGAGCCGGTGGAGGCGAGTCCGGAGTCCGTGCAGCCGGAGGTGCCGGTGGGCGCTGCGTTGCCGGTGAGCGACGTCGCGGAGCTGATTGGGGAGTCGACGGACACCACCGAGCCCGATCCCGGTGACGAGCTCGACGCAGCTGAATCCAGCCGGGGTGTGGAGCTGGCGGGCGAGGGGCTGGAGCCGTCCGAGGGCGAGGCCGAGAACACCGAAGAGTTCCTGAAAGGCCTGGTCGAGGCCATCCTGTTCACGGCCGACACTCCCCTTTCTGCACGTGAGGTGGCGCGGGCTGCGCGCATCGATCGGCGCCGAGCCCAGGAGCTCATCGACATCCTGGCGGCAGAGACCGTGAGCCGCGGCGTGCGGGTGATCGAAGTGGCCGACGGGTACGCGTACCGAACGAATCCCGCCTACGGCAATCCGGTTCGCGACTTTCTGGCCCAGAAGCCCGTGCGTTTGAGTCGAGCCCAGCTCGAGACGCTCGCCATCGTCGCGTACCGTCAGCCGGTCACCAGGCCCGAAGTGGACGACATTCGCGGCGTGGATTCCGGCGCCGTTCTCAAGACCCTGCTCGAGCGCGATCTCTTGCGCATCTTGGGCAAGAAGGACGAGCCAGGGCGGCCGATGATCTACGGGACCACGCCGCAGTTTCTCGACCTCTTCAGCCTGAAATCTCTGCGCGATTTGCCCACTCTGCGGGAGTTCACCGAGCTCAGCGAGGATTCGCGCGCGAAGTTCGAGCTCGAGCTCGGCGAGGCGGCGCCCGAGGGGCCGATCTCCTTCCCGACGGCTGCCGAAGGCGCCGCGGAGGAGGGCGAAACCGTGGGCGAAGGCGGCAGCATCGAGCCAGGCGGCGAGCAGGAGGTCGGAGACGGCGAAGCCGGAGAGCTCGACGAAGCTCAGTCGGAAGCGGACGATCCGGGTGCATCCGACGACGAATCCGACAGGTCTTCGGACGACGACGGCGACGAGGACGACGACGAGGACGACGACGAGGACGACGACGGCGACGGCGACGAGGACGACGACGAGGACGACGACGACGAGGACGACGACGACGGCGACGAGGACGACGACGAGGACGACGACGAGGACGACGAGGACGACGAGGACGACGAGGACGACGAGGACGACGAGGACGACGAGGACGAGGACGAGGACGATCGCGCCTGAGTCGCCAGGCGCTCCAGGATCAGCGCGGCTCGTTTGGTCGGGAAGCGCTCGCCGCTCTCGAAGTCGACGATGTCCTCCACCGGCAAGGCGAGCTCCTGGGCGAGCTGCCACCGGGTCCAGCCCAAGCACTCGCGCAGGGCTAGGATGGCCTCAGGCAGCATGCGGGCCTTGATGTAGCAGGCTGGGCCCCAATTGGCTGCTTTCGGACGCAACGCCTGGTCCAGCTGACCGATGAACAGCCGTGCGCCGGGCGTTCTCAGTCTGCATCGTGATCGGCCTCGCGAACGCGTGGGCTGCCCTTGGCTGCGGGCTTGCACCGTGGACGAGCGAGGGCGAGCTCCGCTTGGGCTCGGAGAGCGGCGAACCTCTGGACCAGCTGCCGCTGGTGCCCCGCCTCTTCCTCGAGGGAGACGTACCCCTGGCTGCGGAGGACTTGTGGCTCGTGCGGGGCCGCCTTTCGGACAAGGACCTCGGCCAGATCCTCGCGTCGGCACCGGGTGAGGCGCTTGCAGAGCGGCGCGTGCCGCTGTCCGTGTGGTCGGGCGAGAGGAGGCTCCACCTGGCTCCCCTCGACGTGCTCGAGCCCTCTCAGGAGTATTCCCTCTTTGCCCTCTCGCTCGGGGAGCTCGGGCGCGTGACGACGAGTCCCCTGGCGAGCCCGATCTGGTGGCGCTGGGGCCCTTCCGTTTTCGCCGCCGGAGGCTGGGCGGTCCACTGTGCCGAGCCGCCGCCTTGGACGCTCGCCAGTAAGGAAGAGCTTGAGCCCGAAGCCAGCACGGGGCCCCGCTCCGAGCAGGCACCCCTCGAGCAGGCACTCCTCGAGCCAGGCGCGGTCGCGGTCGACCTGTTCGGAGGCTTCTCGGAGGGTTCTGCCGGGCCCGCCGACCTCGATGTCGACCCGGAAGGACCCAGAGGATGCGTTCGTTTTCGAGTTCCCGAAGGCGCGCCCCTGCTGCTCCCGCCTCACCAGTTCGCGGGACGGTACTTCGAGCCGAGCCCCCTGGTGATCGAGTCCGCCTCGGAGGGGGAAGCAGAGCCGGACCTCGGCGTGCGGGTGGAGGGCAGCGCCGCGTACCTCGAGCTTCCAGCTCTGGCCGCGGAGATTTCAGTTCTCGACCTCGCATCGGGCGACGAGGTGCACCGGGTGCGGGCGCAGGCGATCCAGCCGAGCTCGCTCCTTCTCGGTCTCTTCGCGCCTGGTGAGTATGCTCTCTCGGTCTCGCTACTCGGGCCGGGTGGAAGGTCCAGCGCGCGGTCGCTGAGCTTTTCGATCCAGGAGTCGCGCGGTCACCCGGTGCTGTCGGAAGCGCTCGCCAACCCACTGGGGCCTGAGCCGGAGGCCGAGTGGATCGAGATCGTGAATGTCGGTCGCGCTCCGCTCCGCCTGGCAGGCTACGTGCTGGAGGACTCGAGTGGGGAGACCGAGCTGCCGGCGTCGGTCCTCCAACCGGGCGGCGTAGGGCTCGTGGTTCGGGGCGACTTCGTCGCTGGTGGCTCGGGCGACGTCGTGCCCAGCGCGACGACGGTTGCCATCGTCGTCGCGGAAATTGGGGATGGTGGGCTCACCAATGCAGGCGAAGCGATTCGACTGCGGGACGCCGCAGGGCAGATCCTGTCCGAGATCCCAGCACTGGCCAGCGATGCGGGTCAGAGCGTCGCTCGCCTGCACTTGCTCGCGCCCGACTGGGCCACGTCGTTCCGCGTCCACGCCCCGCCCGGCGCGTCCCCGGGCCGACAGAACGAGTAGCGCCTCAGCTTCCCGACACGGTCATGGCGTCGACGCGGAACGTCGGCGCCGCAGTGGAGCTCTTCAGCTCCAGATCGCTGCCCACCAGATCGATGCCCTTGAGCATGCGGTCGAGGTTGGAGGAGATGGTCACCTCGCTTACCGGGTAGGAGAGGCGACCGTCCTCGATGAAGAACCCGGCGGCGCCTCGCGAAAAGTCGCCGGTGATGGCATTGAAGCCGAAGCCCATCATCTCCGTGACCAGGAGGCCACGTTCCGTACGAGCGATCACGTCCTCTCGGCTCGTAGTGCCTGCTTCCAGAATGAAGTTGGTGGTCGAGGGGCCGATGGATCCGCCAGCGCGGGAGGCGCTGGCCGTGGGCTCGAGGCCCAGCTTCCGCGCCGAGTAGCAGTCGAGCAGATAGCTTTCGAGCTTGCCCGCGCGCACCACGCAGTTTCGCCTGGAGTCGAGCCCTTCGCCATCGAACGTGCGCGAGCCTGGCCCTCGGGGAATGAGGGGATCGTCCACGATGGTCACGAGCGGGCTGGCCACCTCGGTCCCCACGCGGTCCAACAGGTAGCTCGACTTGCGCCAGAGCGAGCTGCCCAGGATCGGGCCGACGAAGGTGCCCAGGATCGAGCGGGCCGAGTCGGCGTCGAAGACGATGGGCATGGTGCCCGTCGGGACTTTGCGCGCGCCGAGCTTGGCGAGCGTACGACGGGTGGCCTCCTGCCCAACGAAGACTTCGTCCTCCAGATCCTCCAGGTGACGCTTGGCCGTCCAGTAGAAACCCCGGCGCTTCTTGCTGCCTTCGTCCTCGACCACCGGCACGACGCTCAGTGAGGCGTACGAGCCCCGCGTCACGGCCTCGAACCCGCCCGATAGGACGAGCGCTCGCACGCTCGTGGTGCGAGAAAACGAGGCACCCTCGCTGAGCGTGATGCGGCGGTCACTATCGAGGGCGGCCCGTTCCGCGCGCGTCGCGCGATCGAGCGCCTCCTTGGCGTCGATCCGTGCCACCGCATCGTCGAAGAGATCGAGGTCTGGATAGGGGGGGTGGCCGATGAGCTCGGGCGGCGCCGGGCCCATCAGCGGATCGGACTCACAAAGGTCCGCCAACTCGAGAGCGTCCTTGACCAGGCGGCCCAGGCCGTCAGGGCTCAGGTCGCTGGTGGAGGTCATCGCCAGGCGACCCTGCCGGAGCACGCGCAGCGAGACACCCCGTTGCCCAGCCTCTTCCACGAGCTCCGGCTTGCCCAGGCGCACTCGGGCGCTGAGGTCCCAGCTCGAGCCGGCACTGGCTTCGGCCACCTCGGCGCCTGCCCGGGCCATGTCGACCACGCGGCGCGCGATCTCCAAGAGCTCTTCCTGTTCGTCTCGCATGGGGCTGACGTAGCACGACCGACCGACTCCGAGTAACCTGGTTCTCACGGATGGCGAGCCGCGAACTGACTCAGTTGCTCGACCGCGTTCGCGCCGGGGACCTGTCCGTGGCCGAGGCGGTCCGTGCCTTGACCGACTCGCCGCTCGCGGCCCTGCTCGCGCGCGCGGACGGCGGGGACGGTGCGGTCGTCGACCTCGGCTACGCCAAGGTGGACCTCGACCGCAAGCGGCGGCTTGGGCTACCCGAGGTCGTCTTTGGACAGCCGAAGACTGCGCAGGAGATCATCGGCATCGTGCGCGCTCTCGAGCAGCGTCGACAGAACGCGCTCGTCACCCGGGTGGACCCCGAGCGCGCGGTAGAGGTAACCCGCGCCGTACCAGGCGTGGTCCATCACGAGAAGGCCCGCTGTCTCACGCTCCAGAGCGAAGCGGGCGTTCGGCGCTTCCGGCGCCCCGTGGCGATCGTCACCGCCGGCACCGGAGACGCCGCCGTCGCGGAGGAAGCAGCGGTGACGCTCGAGCTCGCGGGTGAGGTCGTAGTGCGCATCTACGACGTCGGCGTGGCCGGTCTGCATCGCCTGCTGCGGGTGCTCCCCGAGCTCGAGCAGGCGAGCGCCATCGTTTGCGTGGCAGGGATGGAGGGTGCGCTCCCCTCCGTAGTTGGTGGGCTGGTGGGAGTTCCAGTCGTCGCCGTACCGACCTCCGTCGGCTACGGCGTCTCGGCGGGCGGGCTGGCGGCCCTCATGGGCATGCTCTCCTCCTGCTCCGCCGGGGTGTCCGTGGTGAACATCGACAACGGGTTCGGTGCGGCGATGGCCGTGCTCCGCTCTGGTGAGGCGCTCTTGGCCGAGCGGGACGAGGTGCCGCCTTGAACCATGCGCACGGCCCTCATGGGCATGCGCACGCTCATGCGCACGGCGTGAGCGAAGGCCCTACCTTTCGGCCTGCTGAAGCGCGCGCGAAGGGCCCGGAGCTCGCGCGCGGCAGCGGTCGAGGTCAGATCCTGTACTTCGACTGTGCGAGCGGCATTTCCGGGGACATGATTCTGGCGGCGCTCTTGGATCTCGGGGTGCCGAAGGTGGTGTTCGAGGACGCGCTTTCGGCCGTTGGTTTGGCTCGAGAAGCGCGCCTCGTGGTCGAGCAGGGGCACATGGGCGTCCTCTTCGCCACGCGCGTGAAGGTCGAAGTCCAAGGTGAGCCCGCCGAGCGCACGTACGCCTTCATCCGAGCGCTCCTGGAAGCCTCCACACTCGACGTCGCCGTCCAGAGCGCCGCCCTGGCGGTCTTCGATCGCCTGGCGCACGCCGAAGCAGAGGTGCACGGCACGACCGCGGCGGACGTGACGTTCCACGAAGTCGGTGCCACGGACTCCATCGCGGACGTCGTGGGCGCTGCGGCGGGGCTCGATTTCATCGGTGCTGACCTCGTCGTTTCGCCCTTGCCCTTGGGGCGGGGTTTCGTGCTGTCGCAGCATGGGCGCTTGCCGTTGCCAGCGCCTGCAACCCTGCTCTGCCTGGAGGGGGTGCCCACGGTCTCCGACCCGCTGGAGCTCGAGCTGGTGACCCCGACCGGTGCAGCCATCGTCGCCACGCTTGCCAAGGGCTTTGGCGGCTTCCCATCCATGATCCCAGGAAGGGTTGGTTGGGGATCCGGGACGATGGTGCTCTCGGATCGCCCGAACGCGCTGCGGGCGGTTCTGGGCGCCGGCCAGCCAGGAGGTGGCGCACTCGATCGAGTGGTCGAGCTCGAGGCGAACATCGACGACATGACCGGCGAGCTCTTGTCCCATGCCCTGGGGCGGCTGCTCGAAGCGGGGGCGCTCGACGCTTGGCTCACGCCCATCACGATGAAAAAGGGGAGACCCGCTTTCATGCTGTCGGCCCTCGCCTACGGGGAGCAGGTCGCGGCCGTCGAGCGGGCCTACTTCGAAGAAACTACGACGCTCGGCGTACGGCGGCGCGAGGCTGTGCGCAGGGTGCTCGATCGCGCGATCGAAGAGGTCGAGACGCGCTACGGAACGGTCCCGGTCAAGGTCAGCGGCTCACCGCCGCACCAGGTCAAGCCGGAGTTCGACGCCTGCCGTGCCCTCGCCGAGAAGCATGGCGTCTCCGTGCGTGTCGTGCTCGAGGAAGCTCTGCTTCAGGCGCGCTCCAGGCGGTAGCCTTCCGCCTCCCAGCCGAGGACGCCGCCTTCCATGTAGGCGACCGGGCTGCCCGCTTGGGCAAGCTTGGTCGAGAGGGCTTCGGTGTCCTTGCCCGTCCGGCAGTAGAGGACCGCCGGCATCGTCAGCAGGTTGAGATCCGGCAGATGGGATTCGACCGTATCGAGTGGGAAATTGATCGCTCCTTTGATGTGCGCCCGCGCGAAAACCTCGGGGGGCCGGGTGTCGACCATGGCGATCTGTCCGCGCGCGAGCAGCGTGGCGACTTCCTTGGCCGTGACGGCACCGGCCTTCCGCGGCAAGTGCGGAGTGATGAGCGCCTCGAGCTGCGCCTTCTTCATCGCACCCTGTCCAGCCTCCACGGGCTGCCCGCCCTTGAACACGTAGAAGGTCGGTACCGACTGGATGCGCAGCGCTTGGGCCAGCATCGGCGACCGATCGACGTCGACGGTCACCACCTTGGCGCGCCCTGCGAGCTCTTGCGCCAAGCGCTCCAGCTCCGGGGCGACGACCTTGCACGGCCCACACCATTCGGCCCCGAACTCGACCAGCACTGGAACGTCGGAGCGCAGAACTTCCTTTTCGAATGTTTGCTCGGTGACCGTCGGCAGGGGCATGGCCGCGTTCTACAACGCGCTCGCAGGTGGTGCCACCTCCGGACGCAGCTCAAGTCGAGGCCCTAGCCTCCGGCGGCGCCCCGCGCTCACGCGCCCCGCGCTCGAGCACGACGATGGTGGCCCAGCCGAGCAAAAGCAGCGGGACGATGGCGACGAGCTGTCCTCTGGCCAGGGCCGCTCCCAAGCCGCGTCCCTGCCCCTCGCTGAAGAAGATGCGGAGCCCTTCCAGCAAGGCAACCTCCGGCACGACGAAGAGCAGGGCGGTGCGCGCGGCACCGCGTGGTTGGTCCGCTTCGAAGAGCCGGTCCAAGCGCAGGGGCCGCGGCGCTGGCGGGCGACCTTGTTCCTCGGTGGCGACGAAACGCGCCACTGCCGCCGTACGTGACGCGGCACCCAAGAGACCGATGACCGCGAAGGAGGGCAGGCCGAAGCGTGCTTCGAAGAAAGGAACCAGAGCAACGAGCACCGGCAACATGCGGAGCTCGGTCAAAAGGCCCACGAAGAAGCGCGCGAGTCTCCGCTTGGCCGAGAGGTGGCCGAGGAGCGGGCCCAAGAGCCAGGCCAGCGAGAAGGCCAGGACCCCGGACAGGAACGTGGAGACGGTGTCGATCAAGACGGGCCCCAGCTGGGATCGCCGGGCGGGAGCAAGGCGTCGGAGAGGGCCTGGACGATGGCGATGCAGCCCCAGGACAGCAGCGACAGGGCGAGCAGTGCGTGCAACTCGCCCCCGCGCAACGCCTCGAGCGCATCGGGGAAGAGGCCCTCTCCGCCGCGGGAAAGCTCGAGGCAGGCGACCCAGAGAAACACCTCGCCCGAAATCAACGGGAGCAAGGTAGGCAAAGTCACGGCGAGGGACGCGGCGATGGCCTGGAGCCGGCCGCGCAAGGGCCGCTCGCCGAGGACCCGGCTGCTGCGCCAGTCCACTCCGCGACTGAGCTCGCCCCACAAAGTGGAAGCGGAGGCCAAGGTGGCCACGAAAAGGACGAGCGCAAGGGAAACGAAGCGCGAGCTCGGACCTAGCAGGCACAAGGGCAGAGAGAGCGTGCAGGTCAAGGACAGGCCACGGCGCGTGCGCCGGAAGGCGGCGGAGCCCAAGCGCCTTAGCAGGGCGAGCTCGAGAAAGGCCGCCGCAAGTGGCCCCAAGATCAGGGCGCCGACGAAGCCCGCTGCCAAAAGAGGCGCCGAGCGTGTGAAAGCCCGCGTGAGATTCGAGAACACCAGGGGCGAGTCGACGCCGCGGGCCTCCCTTGAGGCCTGAACCCACCAGAGGGCAAACTCGGTCTGAGTCACGTGTGCGGTCAGGCTTTCGAGCCGCCCGAGATCGGTGAAGCGAGCGCCTCGGCGGTCGAAGTCGCGGCGCAAGCCGGTGGCGAGCGCGCGCGCACCCTCGACGTCCGCGAGGTCGGGCTCCGAGAGGGACTCTCCGCTGAGGCTGGCGATGGCGGGCGCCAAGCGCTGCACGCGCTTGACGTCGTCAGGACCGTCGACGCGGCCGAGGGCTCGCACCAGATGAGGGAGCGCGTAGGTGTCGACGGCTAGAAGGTCGCCCTCGCGCGTGCCCGAGCGGCGGCTCGACAGGCGTCGCACCAGGCGTTCGACCGATAGGGGGCGGAAGTCCAGATCGTGGTCCTCGTAGTAGCGCTCCCAAGCGAGCAGACGCCGATCGGACTCTGCCTCGGCGCTGACCGGGGGCATGCTCGGAGGCGTGGCGTCGCGATAGGCCTCGATCTGCATGCGGCGCGCCACTGGCTCGAGCGCATCGGCGACCCTGCGCCTTTCCTTCACCGCTAGCTCCGACAGGCGCGGCAAGATGTGCGGAAGCGCCGCGCCGCCGAGCTCCTCCAGCTCACGTGCGCTCCGAGCGTCACCGCGCGCGGTGCCACGCATGGCTTCGAGCGCTGCCGAAGCTGCCGAAACGGGGTGCCTCTGGAAGAACAGCGGAAGCTGACGCTCGTGCTGCACGTCCGGGTGCCGGCCGAGCAGGAAGAAGAGCACGATCGAGCCGACCAACAGCACGGGCACCAGCCCGAGCAAGCGCCGAACGGCCTCTGCCATGGCGCCTGCTCAGCGCATGGCCAGGTAGCCGAGCAAGGCCGCCAGAACCATGGCGCTCACGACCAACGTGCCCATCAGCACCGGGGGTAGGCCGCTGGTCGGCAGCTCCACCGGTGGGTCGGAAACCGGGGGCAAGCGCTCGGCGCTGTGGCGTGGACTCGGCGTACCGCTCGACGGAGTTTCCTCGCTGTCGGCGTCGCTGCGCAGGGCCGGCCGCTTCTTGCCGCCCAGCGTGTCCGCCAACGGATCCAGGGGCGGGGCCATGCCGATCACGGTGTGCGCGACGCGCAGTCGGCGCTCTTCGCGGCTGGCTTCTTCGCTCGGATCGCCCTCGGGCGCCGACCCGTGCGACCCGGTGTCGGAGAGCCGATCCCCGACGTCGGGGAGCGCGTACTTTTGGTAGACGGGCGGGGTCGCAGGTGGCCTGCCGAAGCCGTCACCGAAGCGCGCGACGATGACCGTGATGTTGTCGTGACCGCCAGCCGCGTTGGCGCGATCGGTCAGTTCCCGACACGCCTCGAGTGGATCGGTGAGTCGCTCGAGCACGGACTGGATTTCGTCTCCGCGCAGCATTCCGCTCAGCCCGTCCGAACACATCATCAAGACGTCGCCCGCGAAGGCGTCGGCGAAGGTCAGGTCGACCTGCACCGTTTCGGCGGTACCCAGCGCTTGCAGGATGATGTTGTTGTGTTCGAAGGTTTCGGCCTCTTCCTCGGTCAGCTGACCGGCTTCGATCAGCTGGTTGACGAGCGACTGGTCGCGGGTGACCTGGATGAGCTTGCCTGCGCGCAGGAGATAGGCGCGGCTGTCGCCCACTTGGCCGAAAAACAGGCGCTTGCCGCGGAAAGCCGCGATGGTGGCAGTGGTGCCCATGCCGCGTCGGCTCCGATCGGCGCGCGCCTCCTGGTAGATGCGCGAACCCGCCTGCTCGATGGCGCGCACCAGGCGCCGGGCTAGGTCGTCGTCGCTCTCGGCGGGACCGCCGGCGGCCAGCTGTTCGTAGATGATGTCGACGGCGAGCTGGCTGGCCACTTCACCCGCAGCAGCCCCGCCCATGCCATCGCACACACCGATGACCATGCCGTTGCCCTTCACCAGGGGCGCGCGGTTCTCCTCCTTGAGACCACGGACCTCGGTGTCCAGGTTCGCCACGAGGAAGTTGTCCTCGTTGTGTTCGCGCACCTGGCCGACGTCCGTGCGCCCGAAGAGCGTCAGGCGCAGGTCCCCTTCTGGCGCGTGGTTCAGATTGGGCTCAGTCACGTCGGACATCGAGTCGGAAGAGATGCTGTCCGATGCGGACGTAATCCCCGGATGATAGGGCGTGGGAGGCCCGGATGGCCAGGAAGGTCCCATTCGACGAGCCCAAATCGCGGATCGAGAACAGGTTCGTGTTGGGATCCCGGCGAATGGCGGCGTGGCGCCGGCTCATGAACGGGTCGTCGGTGAAGACGATGTCGCCGACTTCACGACCCAGCACCGTCTCTGCCCGGGAGAGGAAGTAGACGTCTCGCGCCTGGTCCTCGACGGTCATGACGGTGACTTTGGCGTAGCGCGGCGTGGGTGGCGTGCCGAAGACGCGGACACCATTCCGGCTCTTGGCGGTGAGGTTGCGCTCGCTTTCGGCCACTGTTTCAAATCTTAACACTGCCAGGCCGAGGAGCAGCAAGTCCCCCGAGTTCAGAGCCACGGACCCACTCAAGCGTACGAACACGCCATTTTCCGACCCGGTGTCCTTGATCGAAAAGCGCCCGTTTCGATAACTAACCTCGGCGTGCACCGGGCTGACGTAGGGGTCCTTGCGCAAGCTGATGTCGGTGGCGCCACTGCCGACCGTCATCGTTGGCTTGGAGAGCGCGTACCGGCGTCCCGGCGATCCGTCCTGCGCGATGACCACGAGGTCGGCCTCAGGCATGCGCTCGGCAGTTCCTGGGGGTCCCGGCACCGGAGGGCGAGAGCGCGGTCGTTCCCCCGAGCCTCCATCGAGCGGGACGCCGCACAGCTGACAAAAGCGAGCGGAAGGGCCGTTGACTCCGCCGCAGGCGCGACAGGCTTTGGTCGCGACTCCGCGAAGAGCGCCTTGCGCGCCGGGTGGGGGCACGCTGCCGGGAGGGGGCGCTTCGCCGCCGGGAGGACCACCGCCTGCTGGCTTGGTCATCGGAGGCATCGACATGCCAGGTGGACCTGCCGCACCAGCGGGCATTGCGGAATGCGGACGCGCAGCAGCAGGGGGTGGCGGTGCGAAGGCACCGTCGGGCGGCGGTGGCGCGATCTTTTGGGGTGGTGCGGCCGCTGCAGCCGGCCGGCTTGGCTCCGCGCCACGAGTGGCGCCACCTTCTGCAACCATCGTTTTGTTCTTCGCCAGGAGTCCAGGCACGGCGACGGGAGAGAGCCGCCCGCCACACTCGCGGCAGAACATCGCCCCAGCTGGATTGTCGGTTCGACAGGTCGGACAGAGGGCACGGTCCGCTGGAGGCGCCGTGCCCGCGGGCACCGCGGTGCCAGCCAGCACTGCATTCCCTGCGACCACGCCTTCTGCTGCGGGCGGCTGTGCGGGCTGTGCGGGCGGCGCGAGGGGAGAGCCACAGTCCAAGCAGTACCGAACGTGGCTTGGGTTTACGCACCCGCAGCGGGAACACTCCACAGCCGCCAGGTGACCGCGCGTTGGCCGCGGAGTCAAGTCCAGAACATCGCGTGATCTCCAAGGATTACGCCTCGGTGCTGGCCCGGCAGTTCTAGCCCGGCGGTGTCGACGCCATGTCGCCTGGCGGTGTGGGTGGGGGAGTGTCGACCGGGCGGGCGGGGCGGCCCGGGCGCTCGCGGCTCGCTAGTGTGCCAACGGGCGCTGAGGCGCGACTTTCGGCGCCGCCGGGCGTGGGCAGCCCGAGACGCACTCCCAGGGCTCCAGAAGGCTCGGTCCCGGCAGGTCTGCTGTTGGTCGGTTGGGCCCTTCTCCCCCTTGACGTCCACTGTCACGTCGGCTTAAAGCCCGCCCGAACAGGCGACCCGCAGAGGGACCCTCCAAGAGCGGAAACCATGGAAATCTACCTCGATAGGCGCGCAGTCCGGCAGATTCGTGTTTCGGCCCAGGAAGCCATCGAGGAGGGGGATACCGAGTCGAGCCGGGAGGAGATCATCGATTCCTTCTCGGAGGACCAGATCGAGGAGATCGAGCGCCGCCTGTCCCACGGCGACATGTTCGAGTTCGTGACCGACATCCTCGACGAGTGGAGCGGGGAAGACGCGGATGAGCTGATCGAGCTCATCGAAACCCAGCTCGGGGAGCTCGGCCTGGAGCTCAAGATCGACGCCAAGGACGACGAGGAAGACGCCGAGGAAGAGGACGAAGAGGCTGAGGCCGACGAGGAAGACGTCGACGTCAGCGAAGACGAGGAAGTCGACTTCGCTGACGACGAGGAGTGATATCGATTGATATCGTCCGGCCGTTCTCGACCGGCCGTTCTCGTCCGAAAGGCGGCGAGTCCGTCGTCAGGCAATCCCCGACGCCGATCCCGAATTCTAGTCCGGCTGGCGCACACAGGCCGGGTGCCTACTCGGACGGGACGTCCTCGGCCGGGCTTGGCGGCCGTTCCGACGCCGCTGGATCTGGAGCCGGCTGATCCGGAGGCGGCGCTGGGAGGGTGGCTCGATCCCCCTTTGCCATGGTGACTGCGCGCTGGCAGCGGCGCGACCCGGCCTCCTGCACCCCCAGGTCAGGGCACACCTCACCCAGGCAGCCGGCGAGCGGCGAGGGGGGGTCGAGTTGGGCCACTTTCCGCGCACGCGCGCAGGCCGTGGCTTCGTCGCTCCTGGCGTGGCGGGCGAGCCAGGCCGCGCGAAACAGCGCGTCGTCGCGCAGGCGACTGGTCGCGTCGCGTTCGGCCAGCTGCTCGAGCCAGCGTTCGGCGCTCGCCGCGTCGCCTCGGTCGACCGCGTAGATGTCGGCGGCCAGCCAGCGTGCTTCCGCGAAGCTCGGGCGCTCGTAGCTTCCCACGAAGGCCGACTTCTCCTGCGCCGTGAGTAGGGCGTCGATGGTGGTCAGAGCTCCAGCCCCGTCGCCCAGCTGTCGACGCAGGCGCGCGGCGAGCAGCAATGCTTCGTCCGTGTAGACGCCAGTGGGCAGCGGGTCCCGCCGGGCGATGTCCTCACACGCCAGCACGGCCGACTCCAAGCGCCCGGCCTGAACTTCGGCGCGAGCGATGCGCAGACGCAGGAACGAGTCGAAGCGTGTGCTGCCGCGGGCGCTGGGCAAGAGCTCTCGATAGGCGTCGGCTGGCGAGCCCGAAGCCTGTCGCGCCAGCGCATCCGCGGCTCGTTCGGCCAGCCCTGACTCCGGGTACGACAGCACTTGTCGGTAGGCACGGCGCGCACCGTCCAGGTCGCCGCTTTCCTCGCGCCAGCGCCCGATGTCGAGCCAAATGCGGGGCGTGCGCGATGTAGGCGGTTTCGCTCGAGCGAGAGCTTCCAAGGCTTTCAGCGCCCGCGCGGGTTCGCCGGCCTTCTTCCACATCCACGCTTCGCGGTAGCGCGCCTCCATCGCGAGGTCCGGGCTCGAGGCAATCTCTTCGGCCTCCTGGTACAGGAGCGACGCGCTCTCGGCTTGCCCTTCGCGTGCCTTCGCGTCCGCTCTCGTGAGCGCCTCTTGATACTTGGTGACGCGTGCCGCGCAGCCGGCGAGGCAAGCTACGACGATGAACAGCGGCAGGACCCGGGTCGTCATGGCGTCTCGTCACTTCCGGGCTCTAGGCCAGGGTCGCCACCCCTTGTCGCGAGCGCCGCCCGAAAGAGTTGGTAACTCACCAGCTGGACGGCTTGCGCCAGGTTGATCGAGGGCTGGTCGGCAGCCATGGGAATGCGAAGAAACAGATCGGCGCGACCCACCTCGTCTGCCGTGAGCCCGCTCTTCTCGTTGCCGAAAACGATGCAGCTCCTCTTGTTTCGAGCGGCGAGGCTCACCAGCTTTTCGGCAGCGGCCTCGGGCCCGACCACACCCGACACACCGCGGCGGGACGTCGTCGCGATCACCAGGTCGAAGCCCACCACCGCTTCGTCGAGGTTGTCGAAGATGAGAGCGCCTTTCAGGACATCCGTGCTCTTGACCGCCATCTTCTCGGCCATTGGGTGATCGCTGCTGGCCAGGCGGCTCGGGCGAACCAGGCCAATCTCGGTAAAGCCCATGGTCTTCATCGCGCGACAGGCTGCGCCCACGTTTTCGGGGTAGTGGGGCGAAACGAGCAGGAAGCGCACGGCGCGGTGGATGGGCAAGCGCAGCATTCGCTTCCGCAGGTTAGCCGTAGGATCGAGCGCAGCGAAAGCCGAGCGTCGGGCGCCGCTCGGCCGGCAGGACGCCGTCGCGATGGGCTGCGCGGAGCTCCCAAGGGGGACTGGCAAAGTGCCCTCCGCGGACGATCATCATGCCCGTCTTCTCGCCAGCGCGGTCCCGCTCCGGTGAGCTCGTCCATTCGGCGACGTTGCCCGAGAGTTGCAGGATGCCGAGCGGAGTGCGCCCGGCGGAGAATGCGTACGCCGGCGCCAAGAGCTCGTAACCGTCCCCCACCGACGTGTACTCGGGGGGCGTTCGACCTCCGTTGACGCGGCCGCTGTGAAAGAGGTTGCCCCACGGGTACATGCGACCCGTCTGCCCGCGCGCGGCCAGCTCGAACTCGCTTTCGCTGGGCAGGCGCGCGCCTCGAAAGCTGCAATACGTCTCGGCCTGCTCCAGTGAAACCATGGTGACGGGCAACGCGTTGGGCTCGCGCACGTCGAGGAGCGCTGCCGGCATCTCGTGGGGGCTACAGACGCCGGCACGCTGACAGCGCAGGTAGGCTCCGAGCGAGACCTCGGTCCGATCGAGCAAGAAGGCGGCGACTTTCGCCTTCTCGTCGCGCCGCTCGCGGGCGAAGTCCTCCGCCTGGCACGCGGGGCGTCCGCTCAGGCGATTGCAGAAGTTGGCAGCTGCGATCACGTCGTCGACCGTCGAGCCGAGCGCGATGGTCGCTCCCGGGACGCGCACGAGGTCCTGCTCCGTGGACGGCGGCTGCAGCGCTTGAGCCTGCAGCCCCTGGGTCTGCAGGCCTTGAATGAGGCCGAGCGCCAAGAGCCACGGACGCGCGAACACGGACGAACCCTACCACCGCGCGATGTCAGTCCGGAATGGGCGAGATGTAGGCAGGGCGGCGTGGCGGAGGCAGAGGCTCGCTCTGGGGTGGCACCGACTCGGGCTCGCGGCGGGGGACGAGGTCGGTATCCTCGAGCAGGCGGCTAGCCAGCCCCGCCACCGTCGCACCGATCAAGAGCCACAGCGCGGCGCTGATCGTTCGCTGGCGCCTTTCCGCGCGGTCGATTTGGATCAGCGAACGCTGGTCCGGCAAGGTCGGCTGGATTTCTCGCGTACCGACGAGCGCCTCGCTCAGGGCCAGACCGAACGCTGCACAGCTCGGGTAGCGGTCCTTGGGATCCTTGGAGAGCCCACGCCCCAGGACGCGATCGACGCGCTCCGAGAAGTGCAACTTGCGGGCTACCGGTGCGGGCTCCTGGGTTTCGATCTTCTTGGCCACCGTGACGGCGTCGTCGCCGGGGAAGGCGCGCTGCCCGCTCACTGCTTCGTAGAGTGTCGCCGCCAGGCTGAACTGATCGCTTTCGGCCGAATGAGTGCCATCGCGAATGGCCTCCGGGGCCGCATAGGCTGGCGTGCCGACGCGTGCGCCCGCTTTGGTCAGCGTACTGTCGGGTAAGCGCGCTACGCCGAAGTCCGCAATCTTCGCGCCTTCGCCGGTGAGGATCACATTGCCGGGCTTCACGTCGCGATGCAGAACGCCGCGCGCGTGCGCTGCCGAAAGGCCCTCGCCGAGCTCACGTGCGAGTCGTCCCGCCCCTTCGCGCGTGAGTCGGCCCCGCCGCAGAGCGTCCTCGAGCGTCGGTCCGATCACGCGCTCGAACACCAAGTACACCCCCTCCTCGTCACTCTCGCCCAGGTCGTGCAGGCTGACGATGCCCGGGTGCGCAATGCGTGCGATCGCGCGTGCCTCTTGGCGCATGCGCTGCATCAGTGCCTCTCGCTCGCCCGGTGCGAGGCGCAAATCAGGACGTAGGAACTTCAGGGCTACGTCCCGCTCCAGCACCGGGTCGCGTGCCAGAATAACGATGCCCATCGCGCCGCGTCCGAGCTCTCCCAGGATCTCGTAGCGGCCGATGAAACGACGCTCGCTCGGCGCCTTGCTCACTTCGCTGCTGGGTTTCGCGGAGCGGGTTTGGAAGGCTCCGCCGCGTCGTCTTGCTCCGAGTCGTCCTCTGGCGGCGGGCGCTCGGGCTCGGCGGGTGCCTTGTCCTTGGCGCGACGTTGGGGTGGCGTTCCGTAGTCCGCCTCCAGCTTCTTGAGCAGGGCACCCACCAGCCTCGACTCGTGGTGGGAGGGGAGCTCGGAGATCTGCACCACGACGAGCACTTCTTCCTCGCGCTCGATCACCTCGAGGCTGCCCGTGGTCCTGGCATCGCCGTCGCCCGTTGGGTACTGGAAGAGGACGTAACCGAGGTCCTGGTCCTTCTCGATCACCTCGAATTCCTGCTCGACCCGGAGGAAGCGCAGTGCGCCGTTGTAAGCCTGAGCCTTGGTGTAGGCGGTGGTCTCCTCCGTCCTGGCCGTCGCCAGGCTGGTCCAGCCGAGGCCACAGCACAAAAGGAGGCCGGAAAAGCGGAGCAGGAAGGCGAGATTTCGGGGGCTCTGCCGCATGGCGGCGAGACTAGCCGAGCGCAAGCTCGCCGGCCAAGTTCCCTTCGGCGCGCAAGGCGCTGAGCCGCCTCTGTGCGGTCAGCGCGCGAGGCGCTGACCGTGCAGAATGGCGCGGGGTCCAGAGCCGAGCAGGAAGTCCACCTCGGCTCGTCCGGCCAAACGATCGAGAGCCTCGAGCGCCGCACCCATCAGCGGGATGTCGCTCGGCCGATGAGCGTCGCTGCACGCAGCGTCGTAGGCTTCGAGCTCCAATAAGCGCAGGGCAGTCCTTTTGGGCTCTGCGCCGTATTTGCCGACGAGCGCGCAAAGGTCGAGCAAGGCCAGGCATCCCGCCTCGACCCACTCGACCACGAGCTCGGGCCGGGTCCATGCCGCGCGGTAGCGCTCTGGGTGGGCTATGACTGGCGTGTAGCCCTCGGCCTGCAGGCGAAAGAGCTGGCGCAAGATGGGCGTGCTCGGCACGAGGTCGGTGAATTCAACCAGGACCGGGCCCGACGTCCTGGGTCCGAGTGCGTCGCGCTCTGGGCTATAAGGCAGGGCCTCGCCTCGGCGAATCCGGCCCACCACCGTGTCGTCGAAGAAGTGCTCGCTGGCGAGCGAGACGCGCGGCAACGACGTCCCGCTTTCGAGCTCCGGCAACATGCGTTGGTACGCCTTGCGCAGCGCGTCTCGATCGTTCTCGAACAGGCCCGGTCGCATATGAGGCGTGGCCACCACGTGCTCGAAGCCGAGCTCGCCGAGCCCGCCGAGCATGGCGAGAGCCTCCTCGACCGTCCGCGCTCCGTCGTCGATGCCTGCCACCCAATGACAATGCAGGTCGACGAACGCGGTCATGCTCGTATGCTACTGCCAAATGCCCCCGCCCGGCGATGCCACCGGCCACGACCCCGAGCGCACCGTACCCACATTGGGGACTGGAGGTGGTTTTCTCGGTGGGAACTTTCTCGACCAGCATCGCGTGGTGGTGTGCGTCGGTTGTGGCGGCGTTGGAAAGACGACGATGAGCGCGGCCCTTGCTCTTGCTGCTGCCGCCGCTGGACGTCGGACCTTGTGTTTGACCATCGACCCAGCGCGGCGCCTGGCGAGCGCCCTCGGCTTGGACGATTTCCCCAACCAAGAGACCGACGTGCCCGAGCGTTGGCTTCTGGATCACGGAGTCGAGCTGGCGGCTCCGCTCAAGGTGATGATGCTCGACGCCAAGAGCACGTTCGACGACTTGGTGCGGAAACATGCGGGCTCGCCCGCGGCCGCGCGCGCCATTTTGGAGAACCAGACGTACGCCTACCTTTCGCAGCATCTGTCGGGCACGCGCGCCTACATGGCCATGGAGCGCGTTCTCGCCGCAGAGACCTCGGGCCAGTTCGACCTGATCGTGCTCGACACGCCGCCGAGCTCGAGGGCCCTCGATTTTTTCGATGCGCCCGAGAAGATGATCGAGGCCTTGGACAGCCCGGCCACTCGCGCCTTGGTTCGTGCCATGGAGGGTGGGAGCTTCAGTCTGAGCCTTCTGGCACTCGGGGTGCGTCAGGTGATCGGGGCATTCGATCGCATCATCGGCAGTCACTTGCTCGGTGACTTGGCGCAGCTCCTCGCCAGCATGAACGTGCTCTTCGGTGGCTTCGAAAGCCGAGCCCGTCAGGTGTCCGCGCGCATGCGCAGCCCGGATTTCGCCTACGTGCTGGTGACGTCGGCGGCACGGCCAGCCATCGTGGACGCGCTCGAGCTCGGACGGGCGATGGCGGTTCGCGACTTGCCCATCCACTTGCAGGTCATCAATCGCCTCACCCCCGCACCGCCCGCGCTTTCGTCCCCCGATGTGCTGCTCGAAAGCCCTCGTTG
>Ga0315912_10000462_pt1 | contig 77581 bp, 65 predicted proteins | sample VfabasoilMG_FD_204469 | JGI IMG/M metagenome (GOLD analysis project Ga0315912, IMG submission 204469) | Garden soil microbial communities collected in Santa Monica, California, United States - V. faba soil | ecosystem: Environmental > Terrestrial > Soil > Garden | place: USA: California... | reverse complement strand
TTGTTCAAGATCACGCTGCCCAACACGAGCCGGATTTCCACCAACTGGCCGGAGGGAATCACCTGATAATCCGTGCCCTCGGTCGCGGGAATGCCGTTTGGTCCGATGACTTGGATGGTGGAAAGAATCACATTCGGCTTGTTCAGATACTCCGGGCGGTAGTTGGGGTCGGTCGTGAGATAAAGCTGGTGCGGTTCCTCGAACGTCATTTCGATCAACCCCGAGGATTCGTGGTCTTCATGGTCAATGATCACGCCACCCGCCAGCGAAAGTCGCCCCCAGTCCCCGAGCTTCTTGGTGTAATCCTCGTGCACTCCCACGCCATAGCGGCTGTTTTGGGCGTCACTGACCGGACTGGAACTCTCGTCGTAGCTTCCGTGCACGTCAAAATTGGAGGTCAAACTCTCGTAGAGTCGATGCCGGACGCCCGACGTGCCCAAGACCATCGACGAGTCACTCGCGTCGGTGCGGCTGTCGTTGAAGTTGACGGCGAGGAAACTTTCCAGATTCGGGTGGTGCTGCACGGTAAGATTCTCATTCGCCGTGATCGTCTCGGTCGTCTGATCGGAATACTCATACACGCTGTAACCGCCGCCGAGCGTAGAAGTGATCTGCCGTCGCGAACCGAAGGATTCCGTATCCGAGGCACTAAGGGAATTGAGCACGCTGTCCTGCGTTGGATTGGAATCCACGCGGTTTTCGAACTGGTCGTAGCGGTAAATCACGCTGGTCTGACCGTGGGTGCGCTTTTGCACCCCGTTAAAATTCATATACCACTCCTTCACTCGGGTCGTGCTGGTCAAGCCGTCAGAGGTTTCATCACGGTAACCGCCGTCCAGGTCGAGATTCAGATTGGCCACGTTCCACCCGATGATGCCGCTGTGCCGAATGCTGTCCACGGTGTACGTGTTGAACACGTCAATGTCCTGGAACGTGTGGTCGCGCGAGGAACTGAAGGTGGCGTTGTAGGGCTTGCCGGAAAGAATGTTGACTGTCGCCAGGTATCGCAAAAGTTCCTCGCTCTCGTCCCGCGTGATGGTGGGACCATCGCCCGTCAACCGGTCATGCAGCCAGCCCCAGCCCGCCTCGCCATCCAGATCAAACGAGAGCAGGTTGGGATGATAAATCGAGCCGCGCGTCCGGGCGCCGATCAATGGGGTGAGCGAATATTGAGTGTGATGCGAATCCGTGCCGCTGCTGTTGATTCGCTCCAACTGGCCTTCGCCTTCAAATGCCAGGCTCATTTCCGGAATTTCCATGCGCATCCAGCGCGGTTCGAGCGCAGCAGTGTCCTGCGCAACCGCCCGACGCGTACCGAGCACGATGCACACGGTTATGAGGCCGAGGCAGTGCCGCCATGGAAATCCCCGATTCATTTGTCACTCCCGCCGGCCTTCTCCTGGTTCTTGAGCAGCTTCCCCAAGTTGCTCTGGTGAGCGAAGTGGCAATTCAAGCACTGCGCAAAATCCGGCGCGGTGCGATGGCGCTCCACTTTCAGCAGGTCGGTATCTTCATGACATTCCTTGCAGGAATCGGGCATGGGTTTGGTCAACAGCTTCGCGTTGCTGGTGGCGTGCGGGTTGTGACAGGCGCTGCAATCGCCGTCCGCTACCGGCTGGTGTTTCGACTTCGCCGCGGCCAGCTGCTTGGGGATATCTTCGTGGCATTCCAAACACAGCTTGCCCGGGGCCTTGGTCAGCAATTTCTTGTGTTCCGAAACGTGCGCCGTGTGGCAGGACGAGCACTCGCCGTTCTCCACCGGTTGATGCTTGAACTTGGCCGCGACGACGCTTTTCTCCAAATCTTCGTGGCATTCGTAACACAACTTGCCATCCGGTTTGGTCAGCAACTTTTTCTGACTGGAAAAGTGCGGGCTGTGGCACGAACTGCATTCGCCGTTCTCCACCGGCTGATGCTTCACCTTGGCTGCGGTGACCTTTTTCTGAACGTCCTCATGACATTCGTAGCATAACTTGCCATCCGGCTTGACGAGCAGCTTTTTGAAATCCGATTGGTGCGATGCATGGCATGAGCTGCACTCGCCGTTCGCCACCGGCTGATGCTTGGTTGGGGCGGTGGCGAGATGCTTCTGAATGTCCTCGTGGCATTCATAGCACAGCTTGTCTGCCGGCTTGAGGAGCAGGTTTTTGAACTCGGACACGTGCGGGGCATGGCAGGACATGCACTCACCGTTTTCCACCGGCTGATGTTTGACCTTGGCAACTAGGAAATTCGTCTTCGTGGTGGTATGGCAATCGAAGCACACCTGGCCCGGCTTGGCGCGCATACTTTGCGAAAACCGCGATTCGTGGCACGCCGTGCAGTCGCGCTTCGCGAAGGGCTCATGCTTGAATAAGGGCGGCCGCGCGGACGCCGCCGAAACCGTGGTCACGGCAGGATTGGTGGCCGATAGCTGAACTACAAGATTCGTGCCGACGATATTTGTCACCCCCGGCTGCGGAACACCATCGAAGAAAATCGTGAGCCACTTGCGCTTGGTATCGCTGGCGCAACCCAAGATGAACGCCACCACCCCCAACACCGCCAATCCACCCCGCAACCGCCGCCATCGGGGGCGCTCGTTTGATCCGATGAGCGGTGCGTTCATTCGGCCTCGTTTCAGTGACAAAGGTCTGGGCCGGCTTTCACTTCGGTCTCAGAAAGCCATACACGTTTACCTTGCGGGAACCAAACTGGCTCGTGACCAGCACCACGTAATCGCACTGCCGATCCGGCGCCACGTATTGTTGGAAATAGCGGGCGTGGTCATAATCCACCTCCACCCCCGCGGGCAACACCAGTTCGCCCTTCGTGCTTGTACCCGGCTGCCCGAACGCCATCAACAGTTTGCCCGCGGGATCAAAGAGTTGCACCACTTGCGTCGCCGCATCCACGACGTAAGTCAGGCCCACGCGATCCACGGCCACACCTTTGGGCCGCGCAAACATGCCCGGTCCCACGCCTTGTTTGCCGATGGTTTGGAGAAACTTGCCCTCGGCGTCATAGACCTGCACGGCCGACGCGCCGATGTCCGAGACGAGCAGCCGCCCGTTCGCATCGAGCGCGAGGTTGGTCGGCGAGAACAGTTTGCCCTCCGTGGCCTTGGGATCACGCGGGATGCTGAACAATTCCTTGCGCTCGCTCTTGCTGAAAACCCGGACGCAATGCCCCTTGAGATCGGCGAGGTAAAGCCGGTCACCCGCCACCGCCACATCGCACGGCCGCATTTCATCCTTCAACCCAATCGCCCCAAGATACGCACCATCAGCGCCGAAGATCACCACCTGATTGCGCCCGGTGTCCGCGACGTACATCGTGCCGTCAGAATCGAAGGCGAGGTTTATGGGCATCAGCAGCTTCCCCTCCCCGCGCGGCGCGAAGTACTCGGCGCGCTTTTTGGCCAGGTCGAAGATCTCGATGGCGTTGGCCACCGTGTCGCAGATGTAGAGTTTGCCGCCAAAGAGCGCGAGGCCGTACGGCTTGATCAGCGGTTTCTCCGCCTCCGGTTTGCCGGTGACAAAATCGGCGAAGCCGCTCTTGCGCCCCAGGTCAATGTCGGAGGAAAACGAGGTCAGGAACTGAAGCCGCGGTTCATTTGGCGCCGGCGGGAAGTAGGTATAATTGCTGGTTTTCGGCTTTGGGTTCGTTGCACAGCCACAGAGCCACACGGCCAGAAGGAGGCCGCCGAAGGTCAGGTCGAATCTCAGTTTCATAACGGTTCAATGCGGTTGGTGTCTGCCAGTCGCCGCCCCCTGTTGTGTTTCCAAACAGTTGGAAACAAACGCCCCGCGCGGCAAGATTCTTTCGCCAACGCTGTAAAAAGCGTACTTTTATAACTGCTTGAAACCAAGAGTCATTTGCCCGCGTCATTTGGCTTTCTTATGCCCTCCTTTGCCATGCGCGAATCGGCAAACTAATATGCGCTTCACGTTTCCCTACCGATGCCGTACCACGCTCGGGTCCGCGCAGTACCGTCGCGTTGTCGCCTTGGGCAACCCTTACTTCCCAGACGCAATTGCCATGAGCCTTGGCGCGTCCTGAGTAGTGGTATACGGCCACCGCAATCCCAAGTCTCAACTCCTGCCAACGCTTCGCCCTGGAGAATGGAAAACGGGCTCTGATCCCATGAATCAGAGCCCGTGTGATAATACAACCAATTGTCAGTCCTTACGGCGCCGTTACTACGATGAACGCATTGGACGTCACCGTGAGATTCCCTACCGGCGTGGTAGCCCGGAGAACGATGTTGTAGCTGCCCGCGTTCGTAAACGTGTAGTTCGCATTCGCCGTCGAGATGTTCAGCCCATTGATCGTCCACCGCCACGCCGTCACGTCGCTGGTGCTCGTGCTTGTGTTGGTGAAGTTCACCGTCAGCGGCGCCGGGCCCGTCCTTTGGTCGGCGGTGAATGACAGATTGGGCCGGGTGTAAACGCCAATGTATTCGCGGCGGGTCACAGTCTCGGGCGAGCCCGCTCCCGTGGTCGTGAGTGTGACGTCATACACACCGGAACTTGCGTAGGTGTTCGTCGGTGTCGCTAGTGTCGAGGTGTTACCGTCACCAAACGCCCAATTGTAACCCGTCGCCCCGACGCCAGTGTTGGTAAAGCCCGTGGTCAACGGTGCGTAACCAACCGTTGTATAGGCCCGGAAGTTTCCTTGTTGGAACTGGCCGAGGACCTTGGCCTCAGCGTCGTTGATCAAGCCGCCTACCAACCGCGGGTTGTGAATGCCCATGCTACCATCATGCAATACCATGTAGAGGTTGAAGCGGGCCTGCTTGATCGGGTCGGGGAGCTTCAATTGATCGCCGCTCGATGGGCCCGAATTAGTGATGGAGGCCAATGCGCCTGGGGTTGTGTATTCCCAACCATTTTCCTTGTATTTCGTGGCGTTAGCGGCCCCGAAGACGTTCGTGCCTTTCGCGAGCGCCCATTGATTCAACAAAGAAACCACCGAGGCAATGTGATTGGTGAACTCCTCCTGTTCCTCCTCCCACGCAGGCACCGAACTGTGACAGCCACTGACGGTACACCCGGCGGTGTTCATCTCAAACGTATGGCCCGTTTCGGCATGACCGCTCACCGGATCCGTGCCGGACACAACGTGACAGGCCACGCATTGGTTGGTGTTGTAGTTGCCCGAGGAGCTGCTGACGCTCGTACCGTGGCGTTGCAGCCAGTTGGTGGCCACCCCCTGTGCGTTAACCGTCAGATAGTCAGGCTGCACAATGCCGATCAGCACGTTGTACTGGGGTGAATGATGCGGCGGGCGGGAGAAGCTGACGTTGGTCGTCAGCACAAACACGCCATTGCTGATGCCATAGCTGCGACCATCCCAACGGGCGGCGCGCGAGTTGTGACATTGGGCGCACACCTGGACATTGGGGTCATACATCGCGGCGAAGCCGGTGTTGTAATATACGGTATTCGTCGTCACGCCTCCCATGACGTTGGTGGTTAGTACCGTGCGTTTGTCACTCACCCCGTTGTAAGTGTAGTAATTTGTTGAGCGCATTGGATTCCGCAACTGACCAGCCAGGTCGGATGAGTGCGGATCATGACAGGTGACACACGCCGCGGTCCATTTGGCTGCATCCTGACCGCTGGGCAGTGCCAAGGCGTTCGTGTAGCCTTTCAAGCGGGCATTGTAATCACTAAGCATGGCCATGCGCGTGGCTGCCGAGTGACACCCGCCACAACTCATCTGCCGGTCGTAACCTGCAGGTCCTGCCGGCAACATGCCATCAACTACATGCGGGTCGCCCACAGCGTGCAAGGTGGAGGAATACTCCTCGTAGGTTGGATGATGATCGCCCTGATGGCAGCCGCCGCAGATTTTGGGATCCAAGCTGACCGCCGGATGAACCAAATCATGATCACTGTATTTATGCCAAGCGGCCGGGCCATGACAGGTCTCGCAACCGACATCTTTTAAGTGCGGGGTGCTTACGAGATCCGTGTAACCACCGGGTTGCCCGAAACCAACCGTATGACAAACCACGCAGGCAGGATTGCTGCCTTGGCCGATGTTCTGAAGTGCATTGAGGGCATCGGCGTGAGCGGTGCCAGCCCATTCACCATATTTGTCACCATGGCAGCCGGCGCAACCGCCGGACCCAGCGTAACCGTTGGCTTGGTTCAGGCGGAAAAGCGCCGCGAGATTCCCGCCGTTATCAACTGTCAGGCATGCGGCATGATCCGAGGCGACCGTGCGCCCGACTTGCTGCCAGGAAGTGCCGGAGTTGGTGGAAAGTTCGACTCCATACCAGCCTTGCATGCCGTACCAGCACACCGTGGTGTTCGTGCCGACAGTGGTAACGGAGGTGATGGTGGATTGCGCGGGCACACCACCCGGCGAGTTCGTGGGCGCCAGGTACATCCCGGCGAAAACTGACCCGAGCGTCGCCCAAGCTGCGAGAGCGACGAGCACTAGGCGCGACCCGACAGGCGGGCGCGCGGCGAAGCTACATTTTGATTTCATGGACGCCTTGCTTATTGAAGTTATTCTCATCGGATTACCCCTGCGTTGATGCCCGGCCCGTGACGTTGCCAAATCGGTCAAGGGCCGGCGCGTGCCTTGCGCCCGTCAGTTATTTGTCATGACAACTGCGACAGAGCAGACTGCCCTTGCCGGCCTGCGTGCCCACGAGCTTCACCAGTTTCGAATTGTTGTTGATGTCGTACGGACTGCCTTCCTGATTGTGCACGTCATGACAGGAACTGCATTCCAGGCGATGTTTGCCGCCGAGTAGGAAGCCATTCACCGTCATATCATTGCCGGTAACGAACGGGCCGCTGTCGGGTTGCAGCACTTGTTTGGTGTCCGGATTGAACAGCCATTTGTCCTTGCCCGCGCCGATGCCGGCGATGGAGGAATCGTAAGTGAGCGAGATCGGATGCGAGTGAGTGAGGTCCGTGCCGAGGCGGGCGCGATTGGTGATGGTAATCGCCGAGCCGCCCTGGATCGTACCGCCGAAGGAGTTCACCGCCACCGTACCGTCATGACAGCTCAAGCACGCCTTTGAGGGACCGGCTGGCTGCGCATCCGGAGTGGATTGCAGGTCGGAGACCGGGACATTGGCCGAGTTGTACATGGTGAAAGTTGCGGTGGTGGTGGTGTGCCCCCACAGCGGCACGATGCTGCTATCCGCGTTGTGTGGTTGATGGCAGGCGCCGCATACGGTGTTTGGATCGGACCTGGACACATTCCACGATTCGCCGGAGAAATCATGGGGAGTGCCGATGATGCCCGCCGGGAGCATCGCGGAGGAAGCCAGCAAGGCACCCACGGCCAGGCTGAGTCGGTGGAGAGGTTTCATGTTCATAGGTTGTTGCACGCGTTCGTTACTGGTTGTTCTGCTGCTTTTTGGTGGCGGCCGGTAATCATCGCCGCGCGGACTGGTTGCCGGTGGACGATCCCGCCGACAGTTCCAACCGCGGAAGACCATGCCGCCCCGCTTGGGGGCCACGCAGTCGCGGTCGAAAAGGTTGGAGGCTTTGGTTTCATGCCGGGCGCAACATGAGTCCCGGGGCGGAAGCCGGGAGGGGTTCATGCCAGCCAGACTCTGGTTTTGGTCCAGTTGGCCGGCCCGCCATCGGAGGATTCAATCGGGAAAAACATTCCGCCGCCTCATCGGCGACGATCTCCTGGCAGCGCGCCAGCTCGTGTTCGCGTGAGCGGAGGTTCTCCCGTACGATGGCTTCCAGGTGATCAATATTGTAGAGGTAGGCGTTCTCGAGCTGTTGCACGTCGTCGGCGATGTCACGCGGCACGGCGATGTCGATGAGGAACAGCGGTCGGTGCGGACGCTCGCGCATGATCCCCTCGAGATCGCGGCGATGAATGACGGTGTCGGGACACCCGGTCGAGCTGACCACAATATCTGCTTCACGCATGGCCGCAAAAGCCTTGTCGAAGCGAATCGCGCGGCCGCCAAACTCGGCCGCCAGCCCTTGTGCCCGCTCAAACGAGCGGTTGGAGACAAGCACTGACCGGGCGCCCCGTTTTGCCAGGTGACGAACGCAGGCTTCGCCCATTTTGCCTGCGCCAATGATCATCACCGTTTTCTCCGACAATCCCTTGTCGAAAATCTTCTCTGCCAGTTCCACCGCCACACTGCCTACGGAAACCGCACCCCGTCCGATGGCGGTGTCCGTCCGGATGGTTTTGCCCACTTGGAGTGCAGTTTGGAACAATCGATTCAACACCCGGCCGGTGAGCCGGTGCTCTTTTGCGGACTGATACGCGTTTTTGACCTGCCCGGTGATCTCAGTTTCGCCGACCACCATCGAGTCGAGCCCGCCCGCGACTTGGAACAGATGTTTGACGGCCTCCTCGCCTTCCTTGACGTATAGCGCTTCCGAGTAATCGGCGTCCCCACCCCCGAGATGTCGCAGGATGCCGTGCACGTTGCCGTTGACCACCGGGGTGGTGCCGTAGATTTCCACGCGGTTGCAGGTGGAGAGGAGCACTACCTCCTCCAGGCGCGCTCCAAGCTTGAGCCGGCAGGCATGACAGGGTAGTTCCGCCGGGCGCACCGCCACCTTCTCCCGCACCGCCACGGGCGCGGTCTTGTAACTGATTCCTGCGACGAAGAGTTTCATGTTAGTCTCGCCTGCGACCCGTTTGCCCCCGAGTCGTCCACTACCCTTTGCAGCGTTTCCCCGGACGTCCCCGATTCCAGTCACCCTCGACTGTCACCCTTGGGCTGCGGGTCGCAGGCCTTTACGGACATCCTCTTTATCGCCAACTCTCCTTTGCTCTGCTCCGCACCGGTTGCCAAAGACCTTGCAATTCTTGGCTGCTCTAATTTTGCCGTACTCATCCATTAGACTTATTAACCTGCGGTCCCAGCCCCGATCCGCGCTGCGTCCGCTCCCGTGATTGACAACGCAAAGTGCTTGTGCCGAAATTCTTGAAACAACCTGATAACCACAACCATGCTGTCGCCGACTCCCCCAGCCATATCCACCAATTCCTTGCTGCAGGAAAGTCGCAGCTTCCCTCCCGCCCCCGATTACGTTCGCGGCACCCACATCAACGCCGCCCAGTATCGCGAGTTGTACGAACGCTCGGTCGCCGAGCCGGAAAAGTTCTGGTTGGAACAGTGCGCCACTCTGGAATGGTTCAAGCAACCGACGCGCGCACGGAAATACACCTGGGATTCGCAGGTCCGCAAAATCGAACACACATGGTTTGACGACGGTGTGCTCAACGTCAGTGTGAATTGCCTCGATCGGCATCTAAAAACCGCGAACCGCAACAAGACCGCGATCATCTGGCAGGGTGAAGGTGAGGACGAGGTGCAGAAACTCACCTACGCGGATCTCCATCGCGAAACGTGCAAGTTTGCCAATGTCTTGAAAAGCCTCGGCGTCAAGAAAGGTGACCGCGTCTCCATTTACATGCCGATGGTCCCGGAGGCGGCGGTCGTCATGCTCGCGTGCACCCGCGTCGGCGCGATTCATTCCATCGTCTTTGGCGGCTTCAGCGCCGATTCGCTGGCCGGCCGCATCAACGACTCCACCTGCAAACTGCTCATCACGGCCAACGCCGGCGTGCGCGGCGGCAAACCGATTTTGCTGAAAGAAATCGCAGACGCCGCGCTAAAGCACACGCCGACGATCGAAAAGGTGGTCGTCTTCAAGCGCAACGAAACGCCATGCCAGATGACCCCGGGCCGCGATCTTTGGTATCATGACCTGATGGCCCAGGCTTCACCAGAATGCGCGCCGGCGCCGATGAAAGCGGAGGATTATCTCTTCATGCTCTACACGAGTGGCTCGACCGGCAAACCCAAGGGTGTGGTCCATTCAACTGCCGGTTACCTGCTTCACATCGCGCTCACGCACAAGTACGTCTTCGATGTGCACGACGACGATGTTTATTTCTGCACCGCGGACATCGGCTGGGTGACCGGCCACAGCTATCTGGTTTACGGCCCACTGTGCAATGGCGGAACCACCTTGATGTTCGAAGGCATTCCCACCTATCCCGATGCAGGACGCTTTTGGAAGATCGTGGAGAAATTCAAAGTCACCGTTTTTTACACGGCGCCCACTGCCCTCCGCTCGCTCATTCGACTGGGCGAAGAATGGCCTGCCAAGTATAACCTCGACTCATTGCGGGTGCTGGGCTCGGTAGGTGAACCCATTAATCCCGAAGCCTGGATGTGGTATCACCGCGTCATCGGCAAAGGCCGCCGCCCCATCGTGGACACCTGGTGGCAGACGGAGACCGGCGGCATCCTGATCAGCGCCCTACCCGGCGCACACACGTTGAAACCGGGCAGTGCGAGCCGACCTTTCTTTGGCGTCGAACCCGTTGTCCTCCGCGATGACGGCACCGAATGCGCGCCGAACGAAGGTGGCAAACTCTGTATCAAGAAACCGTGGCCCGGCATGATGCGCACCACGTGGGGCGATCACGACCGGTTCATCGACACGTATTTCACGATGTTCAAAAACCTCTACTTCACCGGCGACGGCTGCCGCGTGGATCAGGACGGTGATTACTGGCTGATGGGTCGCGTGGATGACGTCGTAAATGTCTCCGGCCATCGCATCGGCACAGCGGAAGTCGAGAGCGCGCTCGTAAGCCACGCACAGGTCGCTGAGGCCGCCGTCGCCCCGATGCCGCATGAAATCAAGGGCCAGGGACTCTACGCGTTCGTCACGCTCAAGGAAGATGTTTCGCCCAGCGAGGTACTCAAAAAGGAACTCGCCCTGCACGTGCGCAAAGAGATCGGACCGATCGCAGTGCCGGACAAGATCCAATTTGCGCCCGGACTGCCCAAAACTCGCTCTGGCAAAATCATGCGTCGCATCTTGCGCAAGATTGCCGAGAACCAGACCGACCAGATCGGCGACACCACGACGCTGGCCGATCCGGCAGTAGTTGAAGCGTTGGTGAAGGGGAAGCAGTGATGATTTTCACTGCCTTGTCAACGAGTTCAGCCCATTGTAGGTTCACGACATGAGCGATAAGCAACTCGCCTTGGAATCCATCCGGCGCCTGCCCGAAGATGTGAGTTTGGATGTGATCACCGAGCGGCTGGAATTTCTTGCGGGCATTCGCAAAGGGCTGGATCAGGTCGAACGAGGCGAAACCGTGTCACACGAGGAAGTCAAACGCCAGCTTGCGACATGGCTTTCAAAATAATCTGGTCGCTCAAGCCCGAGATGATTTGCGCGAAATTGTGGCATTCATAGCCACTGACAATACAGTTGCGGCGGAAAGATTCGGCTTCCGCCTGATTTCCGCTGTAGACCACCTTGAGAAGTTTCCCCAGTTCGGACGGATTGTTTCTGAGCAGACGGACGAGAACGTCCGTGAGATTATCGTTCGGCCCTACCGGATCGTGTATCGAGTAATAACGGAGAAACAGATTGTGGCAATTGCCCGGGTGTGGCACGGAGCAAGAGGCGAACCAGAGATACCGCAGAAGCTGGACCTCTGACAGCATGCCCGGCAACTCTGCCATTGCCCGGGCGATTCAGTTTCCGCATCATCCCGCGCTCTATGTCGAGCAGTCGCAGGCAATATCCGTTTCACCTGATCGAACCCAAGTGGCAGAAAACCTGGGAGCAACAGCAGGCCTTCCGCGCGTTCAATCCCGGCGAGGAAATACCCGTCGATCACGCCTTCGCGCAACGCCACCAGCTCTCCGGCAAGGTCAGCGCTGCGCAATTGCCGCCCAAATTCTATATCCTCGACATGTTCCCCTACCCATCCGGCGCGGGACTGCACGTCGGCCATCCCGAGGGTTACACCGCCACGGATATTCTCGCCCGCTACCGACGCGCCAAGGGATTTCACGTGCTACATCCGATGGGCTGGGATTCCTTTGGTCTGCCTGCGGAACAATACGCTGTCAAAACCGGCCAACATCCGCGCAAAACGACGGAGGAAAACATTGCCAATTTCACCAAGCAGATCAAGAGCCTTGGCTTCAGCTACGATTGGTCGCGCGAACTCGCCACCACCGACCCGGATTATTTCAAGTGGACACAGTGGATTTTTCTCAAGCTCTACAACAGCTATTTCGATACTGGGAAGAACTGTGCCCGCCCGATCTCAGAGTTAATCAGCAATCGGCAATCGGCAATCGGGAATGAATCGGAGGCCGACAGGCGCGCCTACATTGATTCCCGTCGCCTCGCCTATGTCAGCGAAGCGCCGGTGAACTGGTGTCCCGAACTCGGCACGGTGCTGGCGAACGAAGAAGTCATTGACGGCAAGAGCGAAGTCGGCGGCTTCCCGGTCATCCGCAAACCGATGCGCCAATGGATGCTCCGCATCACCGCCTACGCCGAGAAACTCCTCGCTGATCTCGACACGATTGACTGGAGCGATTCACTCAAGGAAATGCAGCGGAACTGGATTGGGCGCAGCGAAGGGGCTGAGGTTGATTTCAAGATTTCCGACTGCGGCTTGCCGGCGAACGACTTGGAAAAGAACATCCGTGTCTTTACGACGCGCCCCGACACGCTTTTTGGTGCGACATACATGGTTCTTGCACCAGAGCATAAGCTTGTAGGCCAACTCTTCGAGCGAGCCAAACGGTGGGAGGGTTTCAGGGGCCGAGCGAATCAGGAGATCAAAGCTGCAAAAGTCAATTTGATCGGCCACGACGGGACAACGCGTGTTGTTGACTTGGCGGAAGCACTCCGCATCGCGAATGAGCGGATGAAAGACTTGATTGAAGTCGACGGAAGTGTGGAACCACCTGTCTGCCGAATCGGCGATTTTGCGATGTTCCGAATGAGCCTTGCCCAACGCGCGAAGGAGATCATCCAGCAACGTGCGACGGTTGAAGCCTACCAAACCGAGGTAGCCAGGAAGTCGGACTTGGAACGCACCGAACTCGCAAAGGAAAAGACAGGAGTATTCACGGGCGCTTACGCGGTAAATCCAGTTCACGGCGGGATGATTCCGATTTGGATCGCCGATTATGTTTTGGCCAGTTACGGCACAGGCGCCATTATGGCCGTTCCCGGCCACGACACACGCGACTTCGAGTTCGCTACAAAGTTCAATTTGCCGATCATTCAAGTTGTTCAGCCCCCAGATCCGAAAACAGACTGGCGCGGTTTTGTTGACGAAGGCACCGCGACAAATTCTGCAAACGAAGAGATTTCGCTCGAGGGATTGCCTACACCCGAAGCCAAAAAGAAAATCACCGCCTGGCTCGAGGAAAAAGGCCTCGGCAAAGGGACTATCAATTACAAGCTCCGTGACTGGCTCTTCAGTCGGCAACGTTATTGGGGCGAACCATTCCCGATTGTTTGGAAGAACGGTCATCACGTAGCGTTACCGGAAAGCGCGTTGCCCGTGCTGCCACCGACGCTCGAAGATTACAAGCCGACCGCCACCGGCGAACCACCGCTGGCTCGCGCCAAGGATTGGTTGAACGAAATCCCTGGCGCAACCCGCGAGACCAACACCATGCCGCAGTGGGCCGGCTCGTGCTGGTATTACCTCCGCTACCTCGATGCGAAGAATGCGCAGTCCTTCGTGGGCGAGGAGGTGGAGAGTTATTGGATGGGAACGCTAGGGCGCGCTGTCCCCAGCGCGCCGCGGCCAGCTGGGACAGCCGGCCCTACCCCCGGCGTCGACCTCTACGTCGGCGGCACGGAACACGCCGTATTGCACCTGCTCTACGCACGTTTCTGGCACAAAGTTTTGTTCGACCTTGGCTACGTCTCCACGCCTGAACCGTTCTTCAAGCTCGTCAATCAAGGCCTCATCCTTGGCGAAGACGGCCAGAAGATGTCCAAGTCGCGCGGCAACGTGGTAAACCCGGACGACGTCCTGAAAGAATTCGGCGCGGACGCCTTCCGCCTCTACGAAATGTTCATGGGCCCGCTGCAAGACACCAAACCGTGGAACACTCGCGGCGTTGAAGGTGTGTATCGCTTCCTAGGTCGCGTCTGGCGCTTGTTCGTGGATGAAAAATCCGAGACTGCTTTTGAACAGGCGGAGACCACCACCGAGGCACAGCGACAGGGCGAGTTGCTAGATTTGATTCTGTTGGATGGCGCAATCACAGATGCTGAGGCCACGCCTGCGCAGTTGAAGACATTGCATGCATGCATCAAGAAGGTCACCGAAGACCTCGACGGCATGCGATTCAACACCGCCATCTCCGCCATGATGGTATTTGTCAACGAAGCCAACACATGGCAGACAAAGCCGTTGCCCGTGATGAAAACGTTCCTGCAATTGCTCGCCCCATTCGCCCCGCATCTTGCGGAAGAACTCTGGGCGCGGCTGCACTCGACGTTCGGCCAACGCGCTACCTCTCTGCCCTACGCGCCGTGGCCGAAGTTTGATCCGGCGCTACTCGTTGAGAATGAGATTGAGATTCCCGTGCAGGTGAATGGCAAGTTGCGCGACGTGATCAAAGTCTCTGTCACAGCAACGAATGCCGAACTCGAAGCGCTCGCCTTGAATAACGAGAAGGTGAAGCCATTCATTGACGGCAAGACGATCAAGAAAGTCATCGTCGTGCCCAAGAAGCTGGTGAACATTGCCGTAGGCTAGCAACGACCGCCACCAGATTTTACCTCAGTCTCAGTCGAAAGAATTGCTGTGAACTCGAAACGGGATTGGTGTAAGGGCTGTTGGTTCCAGCGGGAATGTCAGCATAACCACCGGTCACGTGCGGGGCTGCTTGCAAAGAAAACGCCGTGTTGGTCCAAGTCAGCCTGACAGCATTTCCCACGGACTGAATCCCCAAATGAGTGGCCAAATCGAGCTTAAAGATGCTTCCGACACCAAAGTCGCCGCCAACGCGCGTCGTCCCGTAGAGAGCACCACCCACTTGAGCCAGTTCACCCAACGAGTCCAGTTGCCCCCCGCCGACCGTGCGATCAAGCATCAGGTATCCCGTGCCGTTGGTATGGATCTGGAATACATTGACGTAATTCAAGTTACCTGAATAGATCGTTCCGAACAGGAAACTTCCAGACTGGATCAAGCCACCAGAAGGGTAAGCCCCGTCCACACCTTCGAAATGTTTGAGCACGGTGAAGGCACTACCGTTGGTGTTCAATCGGAAGACAGTCCCTTGACCAGAATTGCCACCTAATTCCGCAGTTCCATACAGCGTGCCACCTACCAACGCCAAGTTCCCTGAGGGATGGACTTCGTTTGTAAAAACCTTCAATGAAGTAAAGCCTGTCCCATTGGTGTTGAGCTTGAAAACCGTCCCGGCATCAGCGCCACCGCCATAGTAGGTCGTCCCGTAGAGCGTACCGCCGGCCAATGTCAGGCGCCCAAAAGGCCTCCGCCCATCATTGCCGAGAAAGTGCTTCAGCGAAGTAAAGTCTGTCCCATTGGTGTTTAACCTAAATACCGTTCCGTATCCCGGGTTACCACCGTAAGCGGTCGTCCCAAAGATCGTTACACCCTTCACCGTGAGCGCAGCTTCGGGAAAACGCCCATCGTCACCCATAAAACTTTTCAACACTGTGTATCCAGTGCCGTCCAAGTTCATCCTGAACACGGTTCCATACCCGGAGGTTGGCGTCCCACCCGGAAAACTGCCGCCATGATATGTTGTTCCATAGAGGACGCCACCAGACACGGTCACCTCAGCTCGCGGCCCATGCCCGTCGGGGCCAGAAAAGTGCTTCAGCGCTGCATACTCGGCACCATCGGTGTTCATCTTGAAGATTGTGCCCGCGCCGTAATTGCCGCCAAGTCGCGTAGTGCCGTAGATCGTATTACTGAACGATGTTAGGCCGGCATAAGGGAGTCTCCCATCGCTGTCAGTGAAGTATTTGATCACTGCGAAACCGGTCCCGGATGCGCTTATTTTGAAGACCGTGCCGCCAGATTGACCACCGCTAGATCCGCCACCGTACGCGGTCGTCCCAAAGAGCACTCCAGCAGACGCTACCAATCCAGCCAGCGGTGACCTGCCATCGTGAAAGGCGAAGTGTTTCAAAACCAAAAAATCACTGCCGTCAGGGTTCATTCTGAAAACCGTTCCGCAATTCAAGCTGCCCCCTTCAGTTGTCGTTCCAAAGATCACACCGTAGGACAGAAAAAGGTCGGCACTGGGTATCGCCCCATCATTATTCGCGTAGGGCCCACCATCCGGACCGTACACTCGCGGGCTGAAGTGCTTGATTACCGCGTAATCCGTCCCGTTCGCGTTCATCCGGAACACCGTGCCATTGCCTCCGTTCCCTCCGCTGGATGTTACTCCGTAGAGTACCCCGTCGGATAACGTCACACCAGCGACAGGACGAGCTCCGTGGCTGTTGGTAGCAGTGCTGGTCGTGGGATTGTAAGTTAACCCGCCAAAGTGCTTGATCACCGTGAAATCCGACCCGTCGTTATTCATCTTGAACACAGTGCCATACCCCAAGAGGCCACCTAATTCTGTGGTCCCATACACTACATTACCGGACAAAGTAAGTTTGCTACGTGGATTCTGCCCGTCGCTGCCCCCAAGAATTTTCAAGCTCACAAATCCTGAGCCGTTGGTGTTCAATCTAAAGATAGTGCCATTAGCTGTCGTTCCGTAGAGAGCGCCGCCAGAGAACGCCAATTCTGCCTCTGGATAGCCACCGCCAAGACCTTCAAACTCCTTCATCACTGTGTAACCAGCCCCATTAATGTTCATCTTGAAGACCGTCCCCAAGTTAAAGCTTCCTCCCTCCCTCGTCGTGCCATACAGCACGCCATCCAACAATAACATTCCAGCGTAAGGAGACGCTCCTTCGACCGTATTGGTGAACCATTTTAGAACGGTAAACCCGCTTCCGTCCGGTTGGATTTTGAACACTGTGCCCTTGATGTTGAATTCGCCCCCCGACGTAGTGCCGTAGAGTGTGCCATCCGGTCCATGCACCAAGCGGGCATACGGGAAGAAGCCACCGATGTTCGTCCAGACGCCAAAGTTCTTGATTGTCGCAAGCGTTTGGCCGCGCACCGCTAATACCGATAAATGCCCCACAAGCACTGTCATCACTAGACAGGCAAAGCTCAGACGACCATGACTAATTTTTCCCATTGCTCTCATGATTGGCTAAAGCCGGAGATTGAATCATTCTCAGCGTCAAACATAAAAAAGCCTCATGGAAATTTGCAGCTAACCGCCGTCGGCAACCCATGCGGTTTCACAAGCCGACAATCAAAGGCTGATCTATTTCTCTCCGCAAGCGAGCACCGTCTGAAAATTCGGCGGCTGCTCCTCACGGGCGACGACGGTGATCTCGACCTTTTTAAACCCGGCGTTCTCCATCCAGCGTTGCAGGTCACTCTCCGCAAAGCCCAGCCAGCGATCGCCATAGAGTTCGTGCGCCCGCTCGAACTTGTGAGCCAATAAATCGAGAATCATGATTTGCCCACGCGGCTTGAGCAACCGCGCCGCACTGATGAGCGCCGCCGCCGGATTATCCGCGTGATGCAGTGCCTGACTTAACACCACCAGATCAACGCTCCCTGGCTCGATCGGCGGGTTCTCGATATTACCCAACCGGAACTCCAAATTCTTCAGGCCGTTCTTCTTCGCCTTCTGTGCGCCAAAGGCGACGATCTTTTCGGAGTTATCCACCGCAATGACCTTTTTGCAGCGCCGCGCCAGCAATTCGCTCAACAACCCCTCGCCCGCGCCCAGGTCGGCGACCGTAATGGATGGCAACATGCGCAACAGCAAATGGCCGAACGCCTGCCAGGAGCGGCCTGGTCCGTAGATCCGGTCAAAACGCCCGGCAACTTGATTGAAAAATACCTGCGCCTGCTCGCGGCGACGATTCAGGATGCGCTTGAGATTGATCTGATCGCTTTCGGTTTCGGGCAGTTCCTTAGCGCCGCGAATGGCGAGTTGGATGAACTCACTCGCCACTGTATCCGCCTGGGGATTTAGCCGATAGAAAGTGCGCTTGCCGTCACGACGCGAACGCACGAGGTCACAATCCGCCAGTAGGCCGAGGTGCGTGGAAATGCGCGATTGCCCAAGCCGCGTAATCTCCTGGAGTTCGTTGACTGAAAGCTCGTCCTTCTCCAGCAGCGCTACAATACGCAGCCGCGTGCCGTCCGAAAGGGCGCGCAGTGATTTAAGAGTTGAGGTCATGTTCTGGATTAGTCCACCGCGCGTTTGCCCTGCGGAAGCAGCATCCAAGCGCTTCCAATCGAGTTTGTGGCCATGCATTTGCCAGAATGCCCGCCCCGCGGCAAGCGCCGACACTACGGGAAAGTCCGGGCAAAAAACCATTTGACTGAGTGTATAATATAAATATCATCCTATCCTGATACGAAAATACGTCAAATTACCAACTGAATGAGCAAGAACTTCATTTTCTCGTCGGAATCCGTCGGTGAGGGTCACCCGGACAAGGTCGCCGATACCATTTCTGATGCCGTGCTGGACGCGTGCCTGGCGCAGGACAAATACAGCCGCGTCGCCTGCGAAACTTACTGCAAGTCCAACCTCGTCGTGGTCGGCGGCGAAATCACCACCAAGGCCAAACTCGATTTCAATCAGATCGCCCGCGATGCGATTCGCGAAATCGGCTACGTGAACGACGACGATGTTTTCCACGCCGATAAGGTGCTCATCATGAACGCGGTCACGTCGCAGTCTCCGGACATTGCGCAAGGCGTGGACGCGCGCAAAGCCGTCGGCAAGAAGAAGGCCGAGCAAGGCGCTGGCGACCAAGGCCTGATGTTCGGCTACGCGACGGACGAAACGCCCGAACTGATGCCCGCTCCGATCATGTATGCGCACAAGCTTGGTCGGGTGCTCACCAAGATTCGCAAGAGCGGCAAGGTCGCCTGGCTGCGGCCCGACGCCAAGTCACAGGTGTCCGTGCGTTACGTGGACGATCAACCGGTGGAAATCACCAACGTGGTCATCTCGACGCAGCACGCGCATGACGTGAAGCACAAGGAGATCGAAGAATTCTGCATCGAAGCAGTCATCAAGAAGGTTTTGCCCAAGCGCCTGCTTACCAAGCGGACGATGTTCCTGATCAATCCGACCGGCCGTTTTGTCGTCGGCGGCCCGCAAGGCGATACCGGTCTTACCGGCCGCAAGATCATCGTGGACAGCTACGGCGGCATGGGCCGTCACGGCGGCGGCGCGTTTTCCGGCAAGGACCCGTCCAAGGTGGACCGCAGCGCCGCTTACATGGGCCGTTACGTGGCGAAGAACATTGTCGCGGCCGGCATTGCCAGCAGTGCGGAAATTCAATTCGCCTACGCCATTGGTTATCCCGAGCCCGTCAGCGTGTGTGTCAACACCTTCGGCACTGCCATTGACGGCATCACCGACGCGAAGATCGAAAAAGCGGTGAAGGAAGTCTTCAGCTTCAAGCCCGCGAACATCGTCACGCAGCTCAACCTGCTCCGTCCGATTTACTCGAAGACGACCAATTATGGTCACTTCGGCAAGAGCGACAAGGCACTTACGTGGGAAACGACCGACAAGGTCAAAGACCTGCGGCGCGCGCTGAAATTGAATTAACTCGCAACCCTAAACTGATATGGCATCAATCAAACTTCCTCCTTCCCGCCGCACGGTGGTGAAAACCAACGGCAATGGCAAAGCCAAGCAAGACTTCGCCGTGCGCGACCTCTCACTCGCCGAGTGGGGGCGCAAGACCATCGAGGTTTCGCAACACGAAATGCCCGGCCTCATGGCGATCCGCGCCAAGTATGGCAAGCAAAAGCCCTTGAAGGGCGTGCGCGTCACCGGCTCGTTGCACATGACAATCGAGACGGCGATTCTCATCGAGACGCTCGTCGAACTCGGCGCATCCGTGCGTTGGGCGAGCTGCAACATATTCTCCACGCAGGATCACGCCGCTGCGGCGGTGGCGAAGGCGGGCATCCCGGTTTTTGCGCACAAAGGTGAAACACTCGAAGAATATTGGGACTTCACCCTTGCCGCACTCACGCATCCGGGCAACAAAGGTCCGCAACTCATTGTCGACGACGGTGGCGATGCCACGCTTTTGATTCACAAAGGCTATGAACTTGAAAATGGCAGCACGTGGGTCAACACCCCGAGCGACAACCACGAAGTCGCCGTCATCAAATCGCTGTTGAGAAAGGTTGCCAAGCAACGCCCCGGTTTCTGGCACGAAGTTGTGAAGGACTGGAAAGGTGTTTCCGAAGAGACGACCACCGGCGTGCATCGCCTTTATCAGATGTTGGAGCAGGGAAAACTTCTCGTGCCTGCCATCAACGTCAACGACTCGGTCACCAAGTCCAAGTTCGACAATCTCTACGGCTGTCGGGAATCGCTTGCGGACGGCATCAAGCGCGCCACCGACGTGATGATCGCTGGCAAAGTCGCGGTCGTCGCGGGCTACGGCGACGTCGGCAAGGGCAGCGCTCATTCACTCCGCGGATTCGGCGCGCGCGTCATCGTCACCGAGATTGACCCCATCAACGCTCTGCAAGCGGCGATGGAAGGTTTCGAAGTCACCACGATGGAAGATACGCTCGGGATCGGTGACATCTACGTCACCACCACCGGTAATCTGGATGTCATCACGATTGACCACATCCTCAAGATGAAGGACCAGGCAATCGTTTGTAACATCGGCCACTTCGACAACGAGATCCAGGTGGACAAACTCAACGCGTTGAAGGGCGTGAAGAAAATCAACGTGAAGCCGCAATATGACAAATACGTGTTGCCGAATGGCCGCACGATTTATCTGCTCGCGGAAGGCCGCCTCGTGAACCTCGGTTGCGCCACCGGTCATCCGAGCTTCGTGATGAGCAACAGCTTCACCAACCAGTGCCTCGCGCAATTGGACCTCTGGAAGAATCGCGAGACGAACAAAATCGGTGTGTATCGCCTGCCGAAGCATCTCGACGAAGAAGTCGCCCGCCTGCATCTCGAACGCATCGGCGTGAAGCTGACCAAGCTCTCGAAGAAGCAAGCCGATTACCTTGGCGTGCCGGTCGAAGGGCCATACAAGCCGGAGCATTATCGGTATTGATTTGTCATGCATGCACTGTGACGCAACAACTCGCAGCGCGAGTTGTTCTACCTTCAAAAGGCGAACGGAGAAATCCGTTCGCCTCTTTGTTTCTCATGGCTGTGCGGCACACCGGCTGGCGAGCTTTCAATACGATTGCGCGCGGTAGAATCTCAGCGGGTGATTCTGCCATTGCGAATCCACAAAATTGGTGGAGACGCCGGACAGCGTGTTGGTCCAGATGGGTTGCCAGTCCGCCAGATTGGTACTGGCCTCGACTACGATGGTTTGATTGACGACGCCAGTGAGGGTGAAGCCGAACCCGCCCGGTTTCACACCCGTGCTGCCGCTCCCGACTTGCGGGGGCGGATACAGCATCACGGTGGGCAAACCGCCATAGGTCGTGCCCCAGCCGGTGCTGCCATAGTAGTAATAAACCTTTGCGCTCGCCGGGACACCAACGAACACATTATCACCTTCCAAAGCCGGGCAATCACCCAGGACCGTGAGGTTCGTCAGGCTGCTGCAGTTGAAAAACGCATTAACGCCGATGTTGGTGACGCTGTTCGGAATCGTCACGCTCGTCAGGTTGGAGCAAGCCCAGAATATTCGATCTCCGATACTGGAAATGCTGTTGGGGAGTGTCACGGTCCTCAGGCTGGTGCACATGCGAAACGCCGAATCCCCGATGTTGGTGACGCTGTTCGGAATCGTCACATTCGTCAGACTGACGCACACGTTAAATGCCCCATCCTCGATGCTGGTGACGCTGTTTGGAACGGTCACACTCGTAAGGCTGGTGCAGGAAAGAAACGTAGAATCCCTGATAGCGGTAACACTGTTGCCAATCACGACGTTTGTCAGACTGGAGCATATTTGGAACGCAAAATTTCCGATGTTGGTGACACTATCGGGAATGGCCACGCTGGTCAGTTTGGCGCAGTTGGCAAACGCTGAACTCGCGATGCTGGTGACACTGTTGGGAACGACGTAACTCCCGTCGCGCCCGCAGGGAAATTGGAAGAAAGTCGTTTGCGCTTTGTTAAACAAAACTCCGTTAAGGCTGCTAAAAACCGGGTTGGCCGCGGCAACCGTAATGTTCGTCAGCCTGGAGCAGCCGCGAAACGCCGAAGCACCGATGCTGGTGACACTGTCGGGAATCGTCACACTCGTCAGGCTGTGACAGAATTCAAACGTCAAACCACCAATGCTGGTGACGCCGTTTGGAATCGTCCCGTTCGTCAGACTGGAGCAGAAGGCAAATGCCAGAGACCCAATGCTGGTGACGCTGTTGGGGATGGTCACGTTCGTCAGGCTGCCGCAGGCGTAGAATGTCTGAACCCCGATGCTGGTGACGCTGTTGGGAATTATCACACTCGTCAGCTTGTAGCAGTTGAAGAACGCAGAATCGAAGTACGCAGAATCCACGATGTGAGTGACACTGTTGGGAATGGTGTAACTGCCGCTGCGCGCGCGGGGAAATCGAATCAAGGTCGTTTGCGCCTTGTTGAACAAAACCCCGTTGAGGCTGCTGTAAACCGGATTGGCCGACGCCACCGCGAAGTTCGTCATGCTGTGGCAGTTCTCAAACACAAAACTCCCGATGGTGGTGACGCCATTGCCCATCGTCACGCTCGTCAGGCTGGTGCACCCGCTAAACGCCCGATCCCCGATGTTGGTGACGCTGTTGGGGATCGTCACGCTCGTCAGGTTGGCGCAGTTGTGAAACGCCTGGTATCCGATGCCGATGACGGGATTGCCTTGATATTTGGACGCAATGACAATGTTACCGGAAGCGGAGGGGCTAGACGTGACATAAGCTGCGCCGCCGGAGACCGCGTAGTTGACCTGCGCCGTTGCCGGCACCGCCAATACCAGCAATGCAAAACAAGCGACTTTGACTTGGCAGATTGACTTGAGACTTTTCGTTTTCACACCAGACAGTGCGAAATCGAAGGGCTAAACCTATCAGAAGAATTTGCAGGCGTGCCCTTGCCCTTCTGCCAGCCAAAGCAAAAGCCCAGGCAAGTCAGGGTGGCGATGGAAACTCAGGCCAGTCCCAGTCGAGCTCCATGGCCTTCAGTTCGGCGCGCAAGGCCCGCAGGTCCCAACGACGAATGGCGATCCCATCACCCGTGAGGACAATGAGCTGAGTGCCATCCGGTGTGAACCACATCCAGCCGCCTACGCTCCCGTTGGGATCTTCCAGTCGGGCGATGGTTCGGCCGCTGGCCACTTCACACAGGCTGATGACACCGAGGGAGGTTTCCATTGCCATCATTTTTGCGTCGTGGGAAAAGGCGAGCCAGCCAAAGTGCATGTTACCCTCACGTTCGAAACGGCGGGTCATTTTTTTCGTTGCCGCATCAAAAAACGTGTAGCCCTCACTTGTCGATACTACCAATTCGCGTCCGTCCGGGGTGAAGATCACGCGGGCGCGGCCAGTCGGAACCGTCAGGACCATTTCGCCGGTTTGGACATCCCAAAGTCGCGTTTCCAGCGCCTGCCAGCCACTGGTGGCCAACCATCGGCCATCCGGCGTAATGGCAACATAGCCGCCGCTTGGGTGGTGGAACTCTTGTGGGAGCAAAGCACCGGATTGGAGGTCGAGTATCCATACTTTGTCCAGACGCTCGCTGATGATCGCTAATGTTCTGCCGTCACCCGCAAGACTGAAGTCACTGCCACTCGATGGCAGGCGAAGTTGTCGCGGCGGACCGATTCGAAGCTTGCGTGCTGCACTTCCATCATTCTCGACCGGCCAGATGGTAAGACCGTTTGGGCCTGAAACCATCAGTTCCCGTCCGTTGGGATGGAACCGAGTCATCATCGTACCTTCATGCGGAATCCAGGCGAGTTCCTGCCCCTCGGGCAAGCTGCGAAGGGAAATACCTTTTCGAGAACCAAAGGCTAACAAACGTCCGTCGGGACTGAGGTCGCCGGGCTTGTACAAGTATGTGTTTACAAACGTGTGGCAAACCTGACTCGGTATGAATTCCAGGAGTCGGACCTCACCGCCATTCAAGTGGATGACACCCGCAAACCTGCCGTCATTACTAAAGCGAAGCTGATTGCGTCCCGAAAAAAAACGCAGCCACTCGCGGTTTGGAGAGGGATGCCAGAGACGGGGCGTGCCATCCCAACTGTCCGAGATCAACCAGTTTGCCGAAGGATGAAAACTCACGGTTGTTACCTTGGTCATGTGCCCATCCATCGTGGTGACCTTGGCGATGGCAGCAACGTCCCAGACCTGAATCTGTTCGTCACGAGAAACTGCCAGATATTTTCCCGACGGATGCCATGCCATCGCCTGCTCGATTGTGCTCGTTCCGACGGGAAGTTCGGCTTCAAGCCTTCCGCTGTCCACCTGATACACGAAGATGGTTTCAGATTGGGTCGAACCCACCGCGAGTTGCCGATTGCCCGGACTAAACGCCAGGGTGTCAGGTCGGTGCTTCGCGGGCCAGCGGGTCCGCTCCAGTCCTGAATTCAGATCAAAGAGCACAATCGAGTTGCTTATCGCCAGGGCGACGTAATTTGCATCGGTGGAAAAAGTAAGCGCCCGGCTGTCGGTCGGCACGGTGCGCAGAACAAGTTGTGCATCCGACAGCCGCCAGACACTCCATCGGTTACCGATTTCAAGCTTCGCAAGAAAGCGGGCATCAGGGCTGAACATCAATAGGCCAGCAGATGGCAGAATGGCTGGGCCAGAGGCGAAACGGAGGATTTCCCGATCGTCCGCAACTGCGCGGATGCTGATGATCGACTGATGATCAATCCGCCCATAGCGTTCGTAATTCGCGTCGAATGCGATGATGGTGACATCGTTGGTGCCCAAAGCCCGCCAACTCCGGCCCGGTTTCAAATCAGGCAACGACAATGCGGCAGTGGCGGTATCGCGCAGATCGTCATCACGACGGATTTTTGCCGCCTCACGCACGGTTGCAAGGCTGTCGAGGCGTTGCCCCAGCCCGCGCCTCCGGTGTCGTTCCTGGGCCTGGCTGCGCATTGCCAGGAAAAGCTGGTCGCGCGCTTGCTGTTCACTGGTGCGGGCTGAATCCAGGGCCAAGGCTTTCTCCTCGAGCGCCAGGCCCTTCTGGTTCCGCTCGCGCATGACCCGCACATTGCTGAACACCAGCGTCACCAACGCCAATACCATGAATAACGAGATGAGCGTTACAGTAGCGAAAGCCAGCTTGTTTCTGCGGACGAACTTTTGAAACCGATACACCGGGCTGGGCGGGCGCGCTGTTACCGGCTCATTGCTGAGATGTCGCTGGATGTCCGTGGCCAGACCGTTGGCAGTTTCGTAACGGCGCGTGCGGTCTTTCTCCAGACACTTCATCACAATCCAGTCCAGGTCAGAGGGAATTGCGGCGTGCGGAGTGCGGAGTGCGGAATCTATCTCGGAATTCGAATTTCGGATTCTGGAGTTCGCCGTTTGCGTCAGCCGCGTGCTGGGTTTGACCGGTTCAACTTCCCGGATGGTGCGACGCATCTCGTCCAGACCGGCGGCCAAAAGTTCCTTCTGGTCGAATGGCGTTTTGCCCGTAAGCAGTTCGTAAAGCAGCACGCCGAGAGAATAGATGTCGCTGCGCGTATCAATGTCCAAGCTGGTCATCACGGCCTGCTCGGGACTCATGTAAGCCGGCGTTCCGATGAATTGCTCGAAAGCAGTGTAAACCGTCTGGTCGGTCAGTCGCCCCTGCGTGGCTTTGGCAATGCCAAAATCAATCACCTTGGGCACCGCCACACCATCGTTGACCGTGACCAGAATGTTCGAAGGTTTGATGTCGCGGTGGATGATGCCCTTTTGATGCGCGTGCTGGATGGCGCGGCAGACCTGAACGAAAAGGTCGAGCCGTTCGCGCGGTGGGAGTTGGTTCTGTTCGCAGTAATCGGTGATCTTCACGCCGCGGACCAGTTCCATCACGAAGTACGGCCGGCCGGCGGAAAGTTGAGGGGGGGCTTGGCCCCCACCCCCCCCGGGGGCCCCCACACCCCCCCAGCGGGGGAGAGGGATGGGGTGAGGGGGCGCTCAGTTGATCCGGCATCGAACACTTTGGCGATGTTCGGATGATCCATCAACGCCAAGGCCTGTCGTTCGGCATCGAAGCGAGCGATGACTTGCTTGGTATCCATGCCCAGCTTGATGACCTTGAGCGCCACGCGCCGGCGCACAGGTTCGGTCTGCTCCGCCACGTATACCACGCCACAGCCGCCTTCACCGATTTGTTCAAGCAATTTGTAGCGACCAATCCGATCACCGGGTTTTTCGGCTGGTGGGAGCGAGGAACGCGCCGTACGAGCGACGGTCGCTGGTTGAGTCATAAAACCGCCGGCGCGACCGAGGGCATCGAGCAAAGACACCACCTGACGACGCAAGTCAGCATCGCCAGCGCACGCCTTGTCCAGAAAGGCAACGCGCTCATCAGCCGTCAATTGGAGCGCGGCCTCGAAGATCGCTTCCTCACGTTGTTCGGCATCGCTCATGAAATGAATGGTTCAGCTACCATTAGTGCGAAATTGCCGGCGGAATCCTATCAGCGCTTTTGATCCCGCTCGATTTCCTCAAACAGCCACGCTCGACTGAAATTCCACCAGCGATCCGCCGTCGGCACTGAAACGCCGAGCACTTCGGCAGCTTCCTCGGTTGTTAGGCCGACAAAGTAACGGAGCTTGACCAGTTCCGCCTTTTGTTTGTCGCGCGCCGCCAACTTCTCCAACGCCTCGTTTACAGCCAGCAATTCGTCATTCTTTGCCACGCCGGCGATTTCAATATCATTGATGTCGAGTCGCGCCTGTCCGCCGCCATGCCGCGCCGCCCGTTTGCGTCGGGCGTTCTCGATCAAGATGCGGCGCATCGCCTCCGAGGCTGCACCAAAGAAATGCGGGCGCCCGTTCCATTTTTGATTCGCCTCGCCGACGAGCCGCAGCCAGGCTTCGTGTACCAGCGCCGTGGGTTGGAGCGTGTGGCCGGCAGCCTCATTGGCCATCTTGGCAGCAGCAAGCTTGCGCAATTCGGTGTAAACCAAGGGAAGTAATTCGTCGGCGGCCTGGGAATCGCCCGCCTGAGCCCGTTCGAGGATGCGGGTCACATCGCTCACACGCGAAGTGAACCAAGAAGCCGGTGAGAGAACAACGAGATTCAAAGGGCGGCCATACCACCATTGGTTCAATCCTCGGCGTGAAGATTTGCCGTGCTTTGACGAGGGCAGCTAGCAACACGAAAGGAGGATGGAACAATCCGTTCGCCTTTTCGCTTTGGGTTTTTTGGCGCACTTGACCGCCGGCAAGTCGTCAATAGTGCTGCGGTTTGTGGATTGTTGAGTCTTGCGCCCGCGTGTGCCTCGGTTAATGTCGCGCGTAAGCAGCGACTGGTTCGAGAACGCAGACCTTCATTCACCGAACAGAAATCATCCAACAAATTTATGATCACCCTCCTCTTTGCCGAAGCCTCGGGCACTGCCGATCAAGTCACCGACACGCTGACTCGAAGCCAGCAATTTCTGCAAAGCATATATTTGTGGGGCACCCAGAACGGACTGAAATTCGCAATGTCCGTGCTGACCGCGATCATCATTTACCTGCTCGGTTCGTGGATCGCGACGATCATCCGTGCGATGGTGTTGCGCGTAATGGCCAAGCGGGGGATGGACCCGACGTTTGCCGGTTATCTGGCGAATATTCTCCACGGCATCCTCATCGTGCTGGTCGTCATCACAGCCCTCGGTCAATTGGGGGTGCCGACGGCGCAATTCGCGGCGCTCATCGCGGCCGCGGGGCTTGCCATCGGTCTGGCGTTGCAGGGCAACCTCTCCAACTTTGCCTCCGGGTTTCTGCTGGTATTCTTCCGTCCGCTGAAGCGCGGCGATTACGTCAGTGCCGGTGGGGCGGAAGGCGCGGTGGAAGACATTGGAGTATTCACAACGACGTTGAATACGCCCGACAACAAGAAGGTCATTGTCCCGAACTCTGGCATCACGGGCGGCAACATAGTAAACTTCAGTGTCAACCCGCGGCGACTGGTCGTTGTGCCTTGCGTGGTGGGGGCGGGCAACCCACCGGCGAAGGTTCGCGAGAGCCTCCTCCGTGCTCCCGAGGGCAACCCGCATCTGCTGACCGAACCCGCGCCGGTTGCGGTCATCACCCAACTGCAGGAGGGCAAATACACGATGGAACTTCGCGCCTGGTGTCCGGCAGAAAAATACTGGGACGCCCTCTTCGCGCTCAATGAAGCTGCCAAAATCGGTCTCGACCGTGATGCCATAAGCGGCCCGCTAGCGGCGATGAAGATTATCAAGGAATGACCCAGCGCAATGGCATGCAGGTTGGAATAACCAAACGAGCTGGAGCACCATCGGTATTGAGGTTGCGTCGCGCTGCGAAGCAACCACTCACAGCACGATTTGTTCTACCATAAAAGGCGAACGGAGAAATCCGTTCGCCATTACTTCGTTGGGATGTTTCCCATGAGGGCCGAAGCTAAAATCCCTGCTTGGGCACGGGCAGACGGATGGCAACAGCAGGCGATTCAGCTGGATTAATCAGCTTATAGCGAATTTTCACTCCCTGCTGGTGTTGGGGCAAACCAGCAAGCTGAAGCATTCCCAGGCTGCCCTCGGAAGTGCGAAACATATAGGTGTCAGGCCGGTCATGGCCCAGCACCAGCAGTCTTCTGGGGCAATGTCCACCAGGAGCGAGAGCCGGGTTAGCGAGGAGTTCTTCCTCCGTTGTTTCTTCCCAACATTTTCCATCAACCGGGACTATGGCCATCGCATACGTGACAAAAGCGCCGCCGCTGGGCCAGACAAAGCAGGAAACATCCATACCGTTGGAACTGATCCAAGCGACGATCTCGTCGGCGCAAAAGTTGAAATCCTCCATGGCCGGCTGCGGCCGGGCCCGACCCGTTTCCATATCCAGGAGATCGGTCGTCCCTTCGATTCTAGCGACGGGCAGCACGGTCTCGATCACTGGACCGAACTGGCCGGCAGGACCGCTCAATACCGACACGCTGGGTTCGTCCGCATCGCGCCACGTGCGGTAATATGAGGCTGCAAACGTCAGTAGCACGACGTTCAACAGAATTGCGGCAACAAAACATTCTTTGGCGTTCATAATCTGCGTTCCAGCCATAAAGCGTTTATCTGGCGCCGAAAGTATCAGCCAAATGCAGAAAACTACGTTCTCAGTACGCGAACTGGAGGAAGAATGACGAAGCTTAGGCGAAGCTATCCGAGCAAGTGTCCGCTCAGCGCGCGGCCCGAATCTCTTCGTAGAGCCACGCGCGGGCGAAGGCCCAGTAGCGCTTGGCCGTCGGCTCGGAAATCCCCAGCACCTCAGCCGCCTGCTCGAACGTCAGACCGACAAAATAGCGGAGCTTGACCAATTCAGCGCGCTGCGGGTCACGCTGGGCGAATTTTTCCAGGGCTTCACTCACCGCGAGAATGTGGTTGGCTTCCGAGTCGGCAGCCGTCGCACAATCCTCCAGCTCAACGCGCTGCTGGCCGCCGCCGTGGCGCACGCGCAGCTTGCGCCGGGCATTATCGGTGAGAATCCGGCGCATGGCCTCCGCCGCCGCCGCAAAGAAATGATTGCGATTCCGCCACTTGCCGTTTTGTTCCCCGCCCAATTTCAGCCAGGCTTCGTGAACCAGAGCCGTTGGCTGGAGGGTTTGATTCGGATTTTCGCTGGCCATTTTGTGCGCTGCCAGTCGCCGCAGCTCGGCATAGACCAGCGGGAGCAACTGCTCGGTGGTCTGGATTTCGTCCGGATGCATGGCGTTATCGATTGGCGCTGGCTTGCTCATCGGTCGAGAACCGCGGCCACGCCGGCTTGCCTCTTCGGCCAGCGGCTTGGACCACGGTTAGTTTCGTCCTCCATTCGGCGGCTTTTTCAAACTGAAAGGTGCCTTCGAAAAGCTGCACGAGCGATTGAATCGATTCTTCAAGGACGCTGTAGCGGTCGCGAATTCCGGATTCGCGCTGTCGCATGCCTTCGTACCCGGAAACCAGCAAGGGCTCAGCCTCCTCATAATTCCGTTTGCCCATCAATGTGGAACCCAACCTCAGGCGAGTGAAATGGGTGTACCAGGCGTTGGGACAATTGGTTTCGCGCATGGCCAAGCACTCCCGAAACAACGGTTCGGCTTCGGAAAACTTTTGCTGGCGCCGCAACGTATTGGCCAGGGCGCTGATCGTAACGTCCACGTCGTGTTTGCTTTTGCGGCGAACCGCCAGCGATTGGCGGAAGCAGGTTTCGGCTTCAGCCAGATTGCCCTGCTCAAAACGATCGAGGCCGCGACTGTAAAGCGAATCGCCATCCTGAGGGTCGTTTGATCGGAACGACCAACCAAAAGCCTTCATCGCTTCGCGATTGATCTTCTCTGCCTCAGCCTGCTTGCCCTCGAGTGCCAGCACACCGGAAAGGGAGTTGAGCGTCTGGGCCACTGTGGGATGCGTGTCGCCCAGGAGCTGTTTTCGCATGGTGAGAGATTCACGGAAAAAGCCCTCTGCCTCACCCAGTCTGCCTTGGTCCTGAACGATGACGCCAAGTTGGGCCAACGACTTGGCGACCAGCGGGTCTTTCTTGCTCAGGGTGTTTGTTGCCCAACTCAACCCATCCCGAGCGACCTGTTCGGCTTCGGCAAACTTGCCCTGACTCCAAAGATGATGAGCCAGGTCAAAATGGGATTCCGCCAAATCCCGCGGCTGGACGGCAGGATCGCTCTGACGTAAAGCCAACGCGTTACGCGCCATAATTTCCGCGTTCTGAAAGTCACCGAGCGTGGCATAGATGTTGCCAATGGTGTTCTTGAGGTGCGCCTCGACGGGCGGCTGATTGGTGAGATCTCGAGAAACTTGCCCGGCTGTTTGGCTGAGGACCTCCTGCAGCAACGTCGTATCCCGTTCCTGGACTGCCTTCGGATCAATGCCCCGAAGCATGTCTTCGAGGACGCGCGCAATCTGAGCGCTCTTAGCGGCCTCCGTATCGGCACGGCGGCGGGCTTGCCGCTCGTTGACGAGCGACCAGGTCGCGATTCCGAGCGCGAAGAAGAGTGTTAGCATGACCGCGGCAGTCGCAGCGAAGCCAACCCTGTGGCGTCGAACCGTTTTCTGAAACTCGTACAATCGGCTGCGAGGACGCGCGGTGACTGGCTCGTTTCCCAGATGCCGCTGGACATCCATCAACAACGCGTTAGCAGTTTCATACCGCCGAGCGCGGTCCTTTTCCAAGCACTTCAATACGATCCAGTCCAGGTCACCGCGGATTAGATTAATGAGCTTGGGCGGTTCGATCCCTTGCAGGTGCGCAGTCGCAGTCAATTGATCAGCGCCGAGTGTGCTGAGTCGGGTCGAGGGGCGCGAAGGCTCCTTTTCCCGCAGTGTTCGGCGCATTTCGTCGAGTCCGGCTTGAAGCAGTTCGCTGGCGTCAAATGGAGTCTGGCCCGTGAGCAACTCATAGAGCAACACGCCGAGCGTGTAGATGTCGCTCCGGGTGTCAATATCCACACTGGTGAGTTCCGCCTGCTCGGGACTCATGTAGGCAGGCGTACCCATGAACTGATGGAATGCGGTAAAAACAGTTTTATCCGTGAGCCGTTCGCCGGAAGTAGCCTTGGCGATGCCAAAGTCAATGACCTTGGGCACCGCGACTCCGTCGTTCACTGTGACAAGGATGTTCGAAGGTTTAAGATCGCGGTGGATGATGCCCTTCTGGTGTGCGTGTTGCACAGCTTGGCAGACTTGCGTAAACAGTTCGAGTCGCTTCTGCGTGGGAAGCCTCTTGTCATTGCAGTAGTCAGTGATTCGAAGTCCCCGTACGAGCTCCATGACGAAATAAGGCCGACCGGTTGCAGTTGCGCCGGCGTCATAAACCTTCGCGATGTTCGGATGGTCCATTAGCGCCAAGGCCTGACGTTCCGCTTCGAATCGGGCAATAACCTGACGCGTGTCCATGCCGAGCTTGATGACCTTCAACGCCACCTTGCGTCGGATCGGCTCCTCTTGTTCGGCCATGAACACCATGCCGCAGCCGCCTTCGCCAATTTGTTCCAGCAACTTATACCGACCGATGCGATCACCCGGCTTCTCAATCGCCGGTAGCGGCGGAGCCTGGTTGGCAGGAATGGGTGCAAGAAAGTCGGCGCCCTTCTCCGCGGCATCCAACAGCGCCTGGACGCGGCGCGACAACTCCGGGTTACCCGCACTCGCCTGCGCAAGAAATGCTTCGCGCTGCCCCGGCGGTAATTCCAGAGCGGCTTCAAAAACCTCGACCTCACGTTCGTGCGGATGGGCCATTTCTAAACGCTATCAGCTTCACCACATAAAGCGACATTTCGCCAGAAAAAGGATCAGCGAATATCGTGAGCATGAAATGCTGCTTGACGCCACTGATGAATGGGCCTATCAGCACGTTATGCCCCTCGTAGTCCAATCCTTGGAGGACTGAGAAATGAAAACCTCACACACCCGCCGTGAATTCCTCGCTGATGTAGGCCGCGGCATGCTCGTCGCCAGCGTCGGTTATGGCGTGGCGACAGACCTAGGCTTCACGCCGGCCTTTGCCGCGGAGGCGGACGATGCACTTGAATTCGGTCCTTTGGAACCGCTCGTGCGGCTGATGCAGGAGACTCCAGCCACCAAGCTGCTGCCCCTACTGGTTGACCGGATCAACTCCGGGACGGAACTTAAACAACTCGTAACCGCCGCCGCGTTGGCTAATGCGCGCACTTTTGGCGGCGAAGATTATGTCGGCTATCACACCATGATGGCGCTGTCACCGGCGTTGCACATGGCGCAAGAACTTCCCCGACCGCTTCAGCCGCTCCCTGTGTTCAAAGTGCTTTACCGAAACACCAATCGCATTCAGGAGCAAGGCGGGAGGAAAAATGAAGTGTTGCACGCGGTTGCGCCAGCAAAGCTCGCTGAGGGGCGGCCAAAACCTGATCTCCTGCGCGAGGCTGTCCATCGCAAGAACATGCAGGAGGCAGAACAAACCTTTGCCGCGCTCGCGCAACTCAGCCCGGATGAAGCGCTTAATCAACTCCTGCATACCGTGCAGGATCAGACGGAAGTTCATCGCGTGGTCTTACCGTATCGCGCGTGGGATTTGCTCGATCTCATCGGCAAGGAACAGGCCCACACGCTGCTGCGTCAGTCGGTTCACTACTGCGTCAAAGCAGAATCGTGGCAAGGCAATGCCAATAAAGACGAACCGCGCACCCTCCTACCAAGATTACTTGAGCAATACAAACTTTTGGGCCGCACACCCGGCACGCGGGTCGCCGAGGACCAACGGATCGAAAAACTCAGTCAGACCTTTTTTACGTCGACGCCGACGCAAGCCGCCGAAGCTGCTGCGGACGCGCTGGCCGAGGGATTTGCACCGAACGACATCGGCGAAGCCATATCGCTCGCGGCCAATCAGCTTGTTCTCCGCGATCACGGCCGACCTCCGAATTCGGAGTCACCGGGCAAACCGATCGGTAGTGTTCACGGCGACAGCATTGGCGTGCATGCCTGCGATTCCGCCTGTGCCTGGCGAAATCTCGCGCGCGTGAGCAATGCGCGGAACACGTTTGCCTGCGTGATTCTCGGCGCGTATCAGGTGGCACTCGACCGGACGCAACGTGGCGGCGATTTCCAGAATTGGCCGCCGTTACCGGTGAAATCGCATTTCGCCCGGATCCAGACTCCGGAGGCTCACGCGCTCTTGCGCGAAGCCGACGAAGCCATCCGCCAGAATCTCCAAGCCCAGGCCACCGCCATCGTGAGCCGCTACGGCGAACTTGGCTTCGCCCCGCGACCTGTGTTTGACCTGCTCCTGCGCTACGCGGTCAGCGAAGATGGCGCGCTCCATGCCGAGAAATACTACCGCACTGTGACCGAAGAATTCGGAGCCACGCGGCCTGCGTTCCGTTGGCGCCAACTGCTGGCGCTCGCCCGGGTTACCGCCAGTGAATACGGCCGCCCCGCGCCGGGAATGGCGGAGGCGAGGGAGCTGTTGAAAGTGTGAACGGCGCGCCTTCGCCCGCTCCCTGGCCTCACCTCAGATCAAGAGTGAACGAGAAACCGCTCGCGTGCTTACTTGGGGCCAAAGCTAAACTCCCAATTTAGCAATTCATCGGTCCGCACGCTTACATTCGCGTTGCCCCTTTAGTTCCATTCACCGTTTGTGATTCTCGCCTATGATCCAGCGGCACATGAACAAAACACTTTCTGGTTTGCGAGCGGTGGCGGTGAGCGCGGCACTGGCATTAACGGCCGGCAAACTGTCAGCGGAGAATCTTTCGATCCAAATTGGCGATACAATTTCGGACGGCGTCCCCAACTCAGGCGCGGGCCGAATCACCGTCAACACGGAGACTGATTACTACACGTTCACGGCCACGGCCGGACAAAGCATCTTCGTCGAGGAGATTAGCGCGGCGAGTTCGCTGGCAGGCTGGCTGCGGTGGGAACTCAAAACACCGGGCAACGTGACGGTGTTCTCGTCGTATCTCGACGGCAACAACGACCTGGGCCGGCGCACTTTGCCGGAGACCGGCACCTACACCTTGCGCGTCTGGGTCGGCGCTGTGAATGCGGCTTACATTGGCACCTATTCTTTTCGCCTGCGCGCGATTCCCGCTGATCCCACCTACCCGATCCAGTTCGGCGACACGATCACCAACGGCGTGCCCGGCGCCAGCGCGGGCAACATTGAAGTGCCAGGGGCTTGGGATTATTACACGTTCAACGCCACCAACGGGCAGATCGCCTTCTTCGAGATCCTCGGCGCGGCGAGCACGTTTCAAGGCTACCTCGTTTGCGAATTGAAATCGCCGTCGAGCAATCAGGTGTTCTCCACCTACATCACCGCGGGAAATCATCCCGGGCGCAAGGTGTTAACGGAAACTGGCACATATCGGATGCGCGTGTATGCGCAATCCAGCATCGCCAACCACGTCGGCACGTATTCCCTCCGCGTGCGCTCGGTGCCGGCGGATCAGTACTTCGCGATTCTACCAGGTGACACCGTCACGAACAACATTCCGGCCGTTGGCGCGGGCAACATTGAAGCCCCCGGCGCGCAGGACTTCTACACGTTCGGCGGCACGGCGGGCCAAAGCCTGTCGTTTGAAGCGATCAGCAAGTCGGCGGCGTTTGCGAACTGGTTGCATTGGGAGTTGAAAGCCCCGAGCGGCGCAACTGTGTTCGGCAACTATTTCACTGATGGAGGCCGGAGGACGTTGCCGGAGACGGGCACTTACACCATCCGCGTTTCAGTGGGCGCAAACTTCACCACCTATCTTGGCACCTACGCCTTCCGCGTTTACACGCTGCCGGGCGACGTGCGGCTCAACATCAACAAGGGCGACGTGATCTCCGACGGCGTGCCGGTGAGCGGTGCGGGGCGAATTGATGAACCCGGCGGGCTCGACACCTACACCTTCAGCGGTCTGGCCGGACAGCGGGTGAACTTCGATCAACTCAGCGCCGCGCCAGCATTCGCGGGTTATCTTTTCTGGCAGGTGGTCGCGCCTAGCGGGAGCAATTGGTTCACGGGCTATTTTCCTGGGAATGAAAAGCAGCGCCGCACGTTGCCGGAAACCGGTAATTACACCATCCGCATCTATGCCAACTCACCGAACCCGGCCCACATCGGCGCGTATTCGTTCCGCACCTGGTGCGATGTCTTTGCCGGCCCGGACCAACTGGCAACCCTGCCCAACACGCCGCTCTCCGTGCCGCTGGGCAAATTCCTCTGCAACGACAGCTTCGAAATCGGCGATGCGCCGGCGATTGAATTGACCAACTCAATCAGTGCACAAGGTGGCACGCTGCTCGTAGCGACCAATACGCTTGTTTACACACCACCAGCGGGATTCAGCGGCGTTGACCGCTTCACCTATCGCCTCCGCGGCTTGTTCGGCGATGAGGATTTCGCCAGCGTCACCGTGCGCGTCGGAACTGGAGTGAATCAAAGCGCCACCGTGGTCAGCCTGTTGCGTGAGAATGCAACATCCGTGATCGTGTGTCTATTCGGCGCGCCGAATCAAACCTACACCGTTCAGCAATCCGCCGATCTCGCGTCATGGTCCGACATTGGCCAACTCACTGCTGATGCTGTGGGTTCAATGACGTATCACTACACCGTCGAGCCTGTGGAGAAACGCTTCTATCGTTTTCCAAAGCAGTGAGTAGCTCGGCTCTTTGCTGTTTCTCAAACGCATCTGTGAACTAGCGTGGTGATCGGGTAACCGTTCGGCTTGCCTGCTTTCGGTCTCAAGCACTACGCTACCAAGCGATGAAGCTAACGAGCGCCTTCACTTCCCTCTTATTTTGGCCATTGTTCATTTGGGCACAGCACCCAATCGCAACCGAAGTTGCAAGCAACGCGCAAGCCTCAGTTGAGCGATTTTCGAACGATGCGGCGGAGTGGGAGGTAAACATACAGTTTCCCAGCAATCCAAATTCGTTCCGCGTTGCTGTCTTGAGGGACCGAGACAGAATTCGTTACATAGGCTCCATCGCCGCAACAAATGAGGACCCCATCGTCATCTTCAAGGTCATCGCCGAGACGAACGTTTGGTATGTAGTCGAAGAGGAAATCCGCCTGAAATGCCGTCCTTGGAAGCATTATTTCCAATTCGCCATCTCCGAATTACTGATGGAAGCATCTGAACTTCGGTTTGTATGCGACGCTACCGCACTCACACCTTACGTCGCGGGAGAAACCAATAGCACGAGCGTTCGTTTTCGTGAACGCATGGACCTGTCGCAATCCAACAATTTGGCAGCTGTTTTAAAGGAATCGGACTCAGTCTCTCCCACCTCCACGAACAGTCAGCGCACAAGCACACAGTCTCCGGCCGATTTCTTGAAGAGAACCTTAAGAGACGGTCGCTCGTTTAGCATCAATCATAGGTATGGATTCCAAGATGAATGGGAAACGCAGCAGCTGAACGTTAAGGTACGGAATTTTCGTTGGCTTCCTGAATCAAGCACGAACCGGATCCAATATGACATAAAGAACTGGCCGGACAGGACCCAGCCATATCGGGGCGCGAACTGGGACCGTTGTGTGTTCGTTGTTCACGATCCTGCTGCTGATTCTCGTGACAAAGCGCGGATTAGTCCACGGCTAGGAATTCTCAGAATTGATACCGGAACAGTCACAAGAATTCCTGTTCCCGCGCTTAGCACGATATGGGGGTGTTTCCTACCAAGCAGACAAGAAGCGCTCGTCTTGCATCAAGACATATTCGGTGAGGCCCAAGTCAGTAAGGTAAATCTACGCACGGGGGATGTTAATCCTTGCGATTTCGCACTGGCAGGCCAACCCATCGGAATGCCGATTCTATCACCTGATCACAAAACCATTGCCATACTGTATCGTCCAAGTACAGCGGAGAGTGTGTTGGAATTTCAAATGCTCTTGCTCGATTTGGAAACGCAAAAGGCAAGTCCGTTGGGAAAGGCGGGTAAACTTGGTGGACCCTATTCATGGCTGCCAGACGGAAGTGGGATTATTCTCAAGAGATTTAATCCCGCTCCGCCAAACGAGATTGAGCCCTGCACTGTCTGCATTCTAAAGCTCGACGGCACAATGACGGATATAGTCGCGGGAGATGATCCGCTTGTCATCCCTTCGCAGAAAAGGTTCCTGTTTGAAGGCGCAAATCGCGAGTGGTTCCTTTGTGACCTAGCAGGGAAGATCCGGGTGAAATATGCCGGTGGAATGAAAGGATACGGAAACCCGACGCTCGCTCCAAATGGAAAGGAAATGCTTTGGGTTCGCTACTCGTCAGATCAGTTCCCTCAAATCAACCTTTTCGATTTTGGCAGCAACAAAGGGAAAGCCGTTGTGAAGTCGCCCGGCTTCACAAGCATTCCCGTTTGGTAGTTGTTACCAAAGCCTTCGAGCACACAAATGCTCATCGAAGGAATTTATTGGAGCTGGCCCAGAAAATTCTTGCACTTTCTCCATTGCGGCGTTCGCCTATCGGGAATAGTTTGTTAACCGGGATTAATTCCCGCCAACCAAACTACCGAAATCAAACCGAGACGGTAGCCAGGGCTCCAAACTTCGGGCGGCTGCCTTCTCCGAACATGGAGAACTGAAAATGAAAATCACAAGTCAGGCATTCACCGACGGCGGAAAAATTCCGGACAAGTACACGAAATACGGAGAGAACATCATCCCGCCATTGCATTTCGAGGGTATTCCCGAGAAGGCACGCAGCCTGGCCTTGGTCGTGGACGATCCCGATGCGCCCGGCGGCAACTTCAATCACTGGATTCTCTTCAACATGGATCCCAAGATCCACGACATCAAAGAGAACTCCGTCCCGGTGATGGCGATGCAGGCGCGCAATGACTTCGGCGAGGTGGAATACGACGGACCGAAGCCGCCGTCGGGCGAGCATCGCTATTACTTCCGAGCCTACGCGCTGGACGCAATGTTGCCGCTCACGCGCGGTAGCAAGCGCCAGGACTTCGATCGCGAAGCCAAAGGCCACGTGCTCGAAACCGCCACGTTGATGGGTAAATTCGCGCACTGAACCATGTCGATGAACAAGTCGCACGCCTGCACCTCGAATGCATCGGAACATAACCGCTAGCAAGCGGCTTCAAATCCATGAACGCGAGGCGAACGGGAAACCGTTCGCTTTCTTCGTGCTTACCCAAGACCGCCGCAGGGGGGCTCATTGCAACTTCGATGGCAATTGTTGCACGGTCGAATAGAGCAAGCTGAGAATGCTGCTGGTGTTTTGCGCCCGCACATCCGGGCCGAATCTGAAGGTGGCGGTGGCATCAAAATCATGGATGAGCAGGCAATAGGTGTTGTTCGCCATGATGCCGAGCAACTCGCCGGTCTTGCTGAACACCAGATCGCCGCGCGAAGGATTGAATCTGCCAAACATCCCTTTCAACACGCTTCGGTCCAGTTTCACGTAGGCCGGCGCACTATGATCAATCTCAAATTTACATTCACCGTAGTAGCCTTCGCCCGCGCCGACCAAAACCACGTCCTGAAATTTGAATGGCGTGGTCGAGATCCGATAGGCTTTGCTGGCTAGTTTTTGTACCTCTGAGGCGTTGACCGGCATGAAGACGATTCGCGGGTCCTGTAGATGGAAGGATAGCGCGCGGATGGGTATTTGCGCGGTGCCGCGGGCGAGCGTACCGGTGAGTGTGTCCCATTGTGTGCCCTGAATCCAGATCGTCAATGGCGTGTCCTCCACGTGGCAAAGCGCGAACGTGTTCGTGCCATCCGTGACGAGCACGGTTCCAGTATCCTTGCGCTTGTTCGTGTCAAATAATCCGGAGCGAGTGGCGTTGAAAGTGGCCCGCACGCGATTGGCGAGGAACTCATCGAAGATCGTGTTAGGAGACAGCGGCCGATTCTCGCGAATTTCCTGCGCCAACTGGGTGGAATTGGTGGCCAGGGCTTTGACCCCCTCGGCAAGTTTCGCCTTTTCCTCGCGTTCGACGGTTAACTGCTCCTTGACCGCGACCACCTGCTCGGCGGCGTGACGTTTCTCGACTTCCGCAACTTCGAGGCGGGTAGCCAACTGCTGCTTTTCGCCGAGCACCATTTGATTGCTCTGCGCGAGGTGCGCCAGTCGCTGTTGAAGCGCGGCGGCTTCCTCGGCGCGTTTCCGCAACTCCGCTTCCATGGCGGCAAGTTTCTCCTTCGAGATGGTCGCATCCGTAGAACTGGCTCGCACCTGCTGACTCAAGGCATCGATATTCGATTGGGCCGCAACGAACTCCTGTTGCAAACTCGTCCGCTTCTGCTCGGTGCTCTGTAATTGCTGCTCCGTGGCCTGCAACTGTTCCTGGAAGGATTGCAACTGTTTCTCACGTTCGCCCGCAGTTTCGCGTGTTTTGGCAAGCTCGCTTAACAGCAGTTCGCGGCGCTTTTGCTCGTCATCGAGTGCGAGGCGCATCACCGCCGCCAAGTCCCCGCCGCTGTCCAACTGATTGGTCGTGGCATCCACGTTCGCGGCAGGTTGCGCCCGTTCGCTCGCCACCTTGCTAAGATCCGTTGAAAATGTCAGCAGGCTCAGCAGCAAAAAATCGCAAATAACGATGAGAATCGTGCGATTCATACAGGCGCAGCGTAGGCGTGCGGGGTGGGGGTGGAGCTTTCCGGCGATTCGGTCTCCGCTTGGAGCAGCAGTTTTCGTCGCATCGGCCGCAGGTGAAAGATCTTGAAGACAACGACGAACACGATGCCAAAGCAGGTGGAGGAATAGGCCGCCATCAGACTGAAGTGGATCACACCCAGTGAAACCAGAATCAGGGAGATGATCGTCCCGACGAACCCCAGATAGAGGCCCGCGTCGAACAAATGATCCTCGTTTTCCAGGAGTTTCAACTTCGTGCGCGTGGTTATTCGCTGACGGCGGATTTCCGCCAGCTTTACCAGACACACGAGGTAGATGAGTCCCTGCAGGACGAAAAACAACAACAGAGTCAACAGGCTTGCTTGGTTCATAAACGTTTTAGGGGCAATGCTGCTTCCTGCCGGGGCTGCGCCGCCCACCATGGGCAGTTGCAACCGAAAGGAAAACTCCACTTTCTGGCTGCTCTGAGAGAGAAACGGCTCACTCACGAGCAACACCAACAACAGGAATCCCAGCGCAAATAAAAATTCACGGACCAGTTGAAACCCGCGCACTTCCAGCGGTTTCTCCAGCGCCGAAACGCGCCGCGCAAAGTGAATCGCCGCGGCCAGAAAAAATCCGCCGAACAGATACAAAAGCCATTTCACCGAAAGTGCCCCCATCGGCTCGCGGCGAGAATAATCTAGCGCAAAATCAAAATTCTTCATCCATGATCCGCGGGCCGTTACCCGCTCGCAGAAACGGGAATCGCACAACCGCTGCTTGCGCTTCAGGAGTTCATTCACTCCGCCAGCGCCGTAATGAAGACTTGACCGCAAATCATTCAGTCCCGTCTCGCTGAAGTTCACAAGGTACGTCGCGACGCCCGCCGCGTTCCCGGTCAGGCAAACTGCCGAGTACACCACCGGCACGCTTGTGCCCTTCCGAATCAGATTGGAAAGGAGCTGCAGCGTATCTGCATCGTTGATTTGCTCGACGAACCTCGCGAGCTGCCCCCAGTTCAAGCGCTGCCCCAGCGACATCATTTCCATGAGCACTTGTTCCAATGGCTGCGAATTTCCGCCACGATTGGCATCCGTCGCCAAACTTAAAACCGCGTTGCTCAATCCGACCGAGAGATGGCCCGATTCATTCAGCAGCCCACAAATCGATACGGCCGCATCAAGCGCCTGACCCGATGTCGAGTATGACGGCGGGAAAAGCACCGTGTTCGTTTGGAAACGGAAGTGCATCAACGCCTGCACCAGCGGACTTGGAGAAGCTCGTAGCAATTCCAAGGCTTTCGTCCGGTTGTCCGAACGCACGATGAATTGAGTGAATGTCTCGCCGCGTAAAGTCGGTTGCCCCGCATTCGTTGCCGAAGCGTTTGCAGTTAATCCGATCAGCTCGCCCAAGCTTCCTTTTTCAACACTTCCCAAATCTCTCAAGGCCGGTTGCCGCGTCGCGAGATCAGCCACCGCCTCGTCGAGCTTGTGGGAATCGCCAATCCCGCCGCTTTGTGCAACAGCCAGGAACAATTGGGCCGCTCCCAGGTGATTGCTCCTCACCAACGACAAGCCCCCGTCGATCAACGATGGAGTGCCCCTCCCGGCCTTCTCCAAGACGACAGCATCCACAGCCCGCAAATGCACTGGCACCTGCAGGCCGCAGAAAAGCAGCGTCAAACCCATAATGACGCAAACAGTAAATCCTACCCAACGAAGCATAAAAACCAGGCGTGTCTTAAGGACAGTTGCGAACAGTTTTCCCCAAGCTTCAACTAAAATCAACCCTGCCATCAATCCTTGCGATTTCTCCGCGGGAAGTCCGGGCAGACGTTTTGCAAAGTGATTCCGCCGTAACTTGAATTCTCCGTTAGTGGTGTCGCACGAGTCAGAAAACGCCGTCGCGGTCCGCCCAAATGGCACTGGCTTGCAGTGAAGCGGGAACGTTCTTAGCTTGGTTCATGCGCAAGTTCCGTCCAAGGCGCTGGCAGATTACTGTCTTCATCACGGCGATGTTACTGCTGGCTTGGGTGTTCTTCCTGGCCCGGTCGGATGAGCCGGTTTATCAAGGTCGGCGGCTGGGCAGTTGGCTGCGTGGTCATCCGAGGGAATATTATCCCACCGTGCTCGCCGTTGGAACAAACGCGCTGCCGTATCTACTCGCTGAGTTGCAGGCCACCGATTCCTGGTCGAGTCAGTGGGCGCAAGGCGTATTGGCCAAGGCGAGCATCGGCCCGTTCTGGCGCACGGCGCGGAATCGTCGGTATCACGCCCGCTTGGGCTTGCAGATTCTCGACACGAACGCTGTCCCCGCGCTCGTCGGCAGGGTTTTTCCTCAGTCCATGCGAATCGCAGAAGGTGATCCGGGTTGGGCAGCGGCTTCCACGTTGAGCTGGCTCGCTTCACAAGAAGCCCAAGACCTGGCGGAACGGAGGCTAGCCATTGAGTTGACCAATCCTGATCCAGCACAACGTCGGAACGCCTGTCTGACGCTTTCACTCTGGCCGCGTACAAACGAGCTCTTCATCGTATCGCTCACGACGTTGAGCCGGGATACAAACGCAACCGTGCGGGCCGCAGCGATACGCGCGATCATCATGTCAGTCTGGAAGCAAGATGTGTTCATGCCGGCGGTGGTTTCACGGTTGGAGGATGAGCAAGCGTCGGTGCGCCGACTGGCAATTGAAGCCTTGAAGTTCCAGAAATCCAATGCGGTCGTCGCCCTGCCTGCGTTGTGTTCCGCCTACTCGAATGAGTTGACCCAATCAAACCTCCGGGGTGATCTGGAGGACGGATACTTCGGCGCTTCAAACTGGTCAGCACAGGAAATCTGGCAAGCGATCCGAGATGCCATCAAAGCCATTGATCCCGGTGCGCCATTGCCAGTGAATGCGCCGTAGCTGGGTAGAGCCTGTATCAAAATGAATTCTTCGCCGTGACTGGTAGGGCGCGTCACTCCGTGCGCGCCGTCGTTTGGCTGACATAAAGCGCCGCGCAGGGGACTGACGCGCCCTACCCAGAAAACGCTATTTTGATACGCTCGCTAAGAAATGGAGCGGCTTCACTCGTTCAGCACTTCGTTGCCGTCGCCGTGCGATGCCATCTGACGCAGAACCATGCGGTAATAATCGCCCCGCGCACTCATAAGTTCTTCATGCGTACCACGCTCGATCACCTGCCCGTTTTCCATCAGTAGAATCAGATTGGCGCGGCGGATGGTGGAGAGGCGATGGGCGATTACGAAAGTAGTTCGCCCGGCAAGCAGCGTTGCCATCGAGGCCTGGATGAGTTGTTCGCTCTCCGTGTCCAAGTTGCTGGTGGCCTCGTCGAGAATCAGGATTTGCGGTGACGCCAGGATCGCTCGCGCGATGGCGAGCCGCTGTTGCTGGCCGCCGGAGAGTTTAACCCCGCGTTCGCCAATGAAGGTTTCGTATTGTCCGGGAAGTTTGACGATGAATTCGTGGGCATTGGCGCGCCGCGCGGCGTCCTCGACTTCAGCATCCGTGGCGTCGTGGCGACCGTAGGAGATGTTGTCGCGCACCGAGCCGTCGAACAGGAACACATCCTGTTGCACAATGGCCAGCAGGTCGCGATACGTGCGCAGCCGAAAGTTCCGAATGTCCGTGCCATTGACCAGAATGCGACCGCGCACGGGGTCGTGAAAGCGCGCAACCAAGTCAGTAACCGTCGTCTTGCCCGCACCGCTGCGCCCCACTAGCGCGACTACTGACCCGCCCGGCACGACGATGTTGAAGTCCCGCACCACGGGCTGGCCCTCCCGATATTCGAACTCGACGCCTTCAAATCGGATTTCCTTTACGATGATTGGCGCAGCGAGCGCGTCCGGCTTGTCAGGTTTGTCGGGTTCCATTCCCAAGATTTCGAACACGCGTTCCGTAGCCGCGAGTGAGCGTTGAAGTTCGGAAAAGGAATTCACGATGTTCCAAACCGGGTTCAGCAACAGGAACGTGTACCACTGAAATGCCATGATGTCGCCGATGGACGCGCCGCCCGAGATGTTCAGGTAGCCGCCGTACCAGACGATGACGACATTGACCGCACCCAGCAGCAATCCCCACGACGTCCAGAGAATCATTTCGCGGCGATGCGCGAACATCTCCTTGCGCAAAACGGTGTGCCGCCCGAGCAGGTAGTCGAACAACTCGCGCGTCTCGCGGCCGAATGCGCGCACGACGCGAATACCGGAGAATGTTTCGCCCACCCGGCCATCAATGCGTTCCACGTCTTTGCGCATGACGCGGTAGATGGGCCGGACACGCCGCGAGAAGACAAAGCTCACCACCATGATGCCTGGAATGATGGCCAGGGCCGTCAACGCGAGCCGCCAGTTCAGCCACATGAGCAGCGCCACGGCCACCAGCAGGCGGATGATGGAAATGGCGGGCGACATGATGGCCATTTGCAGCAGGCCGGTGGTGGTGTCCACGTCACCGGTCAGGCGCGATAGGATGCCGCCCGTTTTCATGTCCCAGAGTTTGGGCAGCGGCAAATGCAGGAAACGGTCGAAGAGCGATTGACGCAACGACAACATCACCCGGACGTTTACGAGGCGCTGGCGATAATCCTTGAAGACTTCGATCAACCGCGTCAGCACGATGACGACCACAAACAGACCACCCGCCAGGTGAAGCCGGCTTAAACGCGACGCTGTGTCCAACTCCGTATTCAGCAACACGCGGTCAATGATGAAGCGCATGAACAGCGGCTCGATCATTTCCAATCCCGCCGCCAGCAACGCCAGGACGAAGAGCGCCCCGACGGAAAACCGATGCGGCCAGAGCCAGCGCAAATACTCGCGCATGTACTTGCGCCTTTTGGTGCTCTGCTCGCGCTTGCTGTCGGCCTTTGATTTTTCAGCGCCGTCCTCTGTCAGGGCGTCACGGGGCTTTTGGCTCTCGTCCGTCTCCTCTGAGTCGTCCAGTCGCTGCCGTTTGTAGTCTTGGACGAAGCGGCGATAGCGGCTGCGTGAAGTGCGGGGATGCTCCGGGCGTGTTTCAGGTTTGTCGCTCATGGCTTCGTCCGAGGCTCATGGCGCGAAGATACGAGTTCAGGTTTCAGGCTGCAACTGCCGCAAAATTGGAGTGCTACCGAACCAGACCGGCATGGCCATGGCTTTCTCCTTGTCCTTATCGCCGTGGACATTTACGGTCTGCCATATCCCGTGAAACGGCACATTCCCAGAATCGTGCCGCCTTGCTCCAATGAGTCGTTGCGGAATACTGCTTCTTTCGGCTGTAACGGTTCTGCTCGCGCCCGCTCCCGTCGGAGGGCAACAGCATGGGACTCCGCTTTCGCCGTTGGGCGACCTGACCTTGCCCAATCTCGTAAATCAGTATTGCGCCGATTGCCACGATAATGACGTAAAGAAGGGCGAACTGGATCTGGTCAGCCTCACCCGCCAAGACTTGACGCAGCATCCGGAGATTTGGGAGAAAGTTGTCCGCAAACTGCGCGCGCGGCAGATGCCACCGACGGGCAAGGACCGTCCGGACGAGCGCACTTACGAGAGTGTTTTATCCAAGTTGACGGTGACGTTGGACCGGGCAGCAACAACAAATCCCAATCCCGGTCGAACGGAAACGTTTCGGCGGCTCAATCGCACGGAATACCAGAATGCCATCCGGGATCTGCTCGCATTGGACATTGATGCGGATGCCCTGTTACCCAAGGACGATGTCAGTCACGGTTTTGACAATGGGGCCGTGGGAACACTTTCGCCGACGCTTCTGGATCGTTACATCTCCGCAGCGCAAAAAATCAGCCGCCTGGCCGTCGGCGCTCCATATCGGGCGCCGGGGGGTGATACGTTTCGGATTCGAGCGGACGTCACGCAGGAGGAACATGTCGAGGGGCTGCCCTTGGGAACGCGGGGCGGCACATTGCTGACCCACACCTTCACGCGCGATGGTGAATATGAGATTCAAATCCGGCTCGCGCGCGACCGCAATGAGGAGATCGAAGGCTTGCGGGAGCCGCACGAACTGGAGGTGTTGTTGGACCGGGCGCGCATCAAGCAATTTGCGATTGCCCCACCGACTGACAAGAACTTTGAAGCCGTGGACAGGCATCTCAAGGTCCGCATTTCGGTGACCGCCGGTCCGCACCAACTGGGCGTGACGTTTTTGAAGAATCCTTCGTCCCTCCTGGAAACCAAGCGTCAGCCATACCAAGCTCATTACAACATGCACCGGCATCCACGCCTCACACCGGCCATTTATCAGATTTCAATCACCGGCCCCTACGATTCGAGCCAGCCGGGCGACTCGCCCAGCCGCCGACGCATTTTCGGCAGCCGACCGACAGAACCGAGCCAGGACGAAAGTTACGCGGAACAAATACTCTCCCCTTTGATGCGCCGGGCCTACCGGCGACCTGTAGCCAAAGCTGATCTCGAGAAACCCATGGAATTCTTCCGCAAAGCACGCGCTGAAGATGGCTTTGATGCGGGGATCGAAGCCGCGTTGAGTGCGGTGCTGATCAGTCCGGAGTTCCTTTTCCGCGTCGAACAAGACCCCGGCGGAATCGCGACCAACACAGTTTATCGCATCAGCGACCTCGAACTGGCATCCCGCATTTCATTTTTCCTATGGAGCAGCATCCCAGACGATGAACTGTTGGATACTGCAATTCGCGGGCAACTGCACAAACCCAAGGTGCTGGCGAAACAAGTGCGTCGCATGCTGGCGGATTCGAGTTCGCACAATCTGGTGAACAATTTTGCGGCGCAATGGTTGCACTTGCGCAACCTGGAATCCATCACCCCGGACCTGCGGCTGTTTCCCGATTTTGACGACAACCTGCGCCAGGCGTTCCGCCAGGAAACGGAACTCTTTGTGGAGAGTGTCCTGAGCGAGGATCGCAGCGTGTTGGACTTATTGCAGGCGGACTACACTTACCTGAACGAACGGCTCGCAAAGCATTACGGCATTCCCAATGTGTATGGCAGCCACTTCCGGCGCGTTGCCCTGGGCAAGGAAGATCAACGCGGTGGGCTGCTCCGCCAAGGCAGCGTGCTCACGGTGACATCTTATGCCACGCGGACCTCGCCGGTAATTCGCGGCAAGTGGATTCTCGAGAACATTCTTGGAACACCGCCACCACCGCCGTTGCCAAATGTCCCGGCGCTCAGGGACAACACCATTTCGGCCACGTTGTCTGTCCGGGAGCGACTCGCGGAACACCGGGCCAATACCGCCTGCGCGAGCTGCCATAATCTGATGGACCCGCCGGGCTTTGCCTTGGAGAACTACGATGCCATTGGGCGCTGGCGGACCTTGGAAGATGGATTGCCCATTGACGCATCCGGCGGGTTGCCCGATGGCAGCCAATTCACCGGCGTGACGGGCCTGGAGGATGGATTACGCGATCGTCCCGAACTCTTTGTAAGCACGTTAACCGAGAAATTGATGACGTTCGCCTTGGGCCGGGGGATTGAAAGCTACGACGCGCCAGCGGTGCGCAAAATCGTCCGCGACGCAAAGGCTGATGATTTTCGCTTTTCCTCGGTTATACTTGGTATCGTCAACAGCCCGCCGTTCACCATGAGAAAATCATTATGAGCTTCATCACCAAACGATCGCTCCCTCGCCGCACGTTCCTGCGCGGCGTGGCCGGCACGATGGCGTTACCACTGCTCGAATCCATGATCCCGGCCGCGACCGCGCTGGCTAGGACGCCCGCCAATCCCGTGCGCCGGCTGGGTTTCGTCTTCATGCCAATGGGTTGCGACCAAAGCCGCTGGACGCTGCCCGGCGACACGCTTGACCAGCTTTCGCCGATCCTCAGTTCGCTGGCGCCGGTCAAAGAACATGTCACCGCCATCACAAATCTGGAGTTGCAAAACGCCTACCCCGGCAGCCATGCCACTTCGAACGCTGCCTTCCTGAGCGCTGCCAAGGCGAAGTTGACTGAAAGCACGGATTACTACCTCGGCACAACGGTGGACCAGATTGCCGCAAAACAGATTGGCCAGCAGACGCAATTGCCGTCGCTCGAACTCTCGATGGACTTGATGCAGGTCGTCGGCCAGTGCGACAACGGTTACGCGTGCGTGTATCAAAACAATCTCTCGTGGTCCTCGCCCACCACGCCACTGCCGGCGGAAGCGCATCCGCGAATCGTTTTCGAAAGCCTGTTCGGCGAAGGCGGCACCATGGCCGAGCGCCAGGCCGCGTTGCGGAAAAAGGCCAGCCTGCTCGACTGGTTCAATGAAGATATTGCGCGTCTGAATCGCAAACTGGGACCCGGTGACCGCGCCAAGGTCAGCCACTACCTCGAAACCATCCGCGAGGTTGAACGCCGCATTCAAAAGGCCGAAGCCGACGCGAAAGATAATCCGTTGCCTGACCTCGATCGACCGGTGGGCGTGCCCGCCGCCTACGCCGACCACGCGCGATTGATGTTCGATTTGCAGGTTCTGGCGCTGCAGGGGGATGTCACTCGCGTCATCACGTTCCAACTCGCGCGCGAAACCAGCAATCGCACTTATCCCGAGATCGGTGTCTCTGATCCGCACCATCCGCTCTCGCACCACGGCAATGACCCGGAAAAGATAGCGCGCATGTCGAAGATCAATGCGTTCCATGTCTCGTTGTTCGCGGAGTTCCTCGGGAAGCTGAAGGCCACGCCGGAAGGCAACGGCACGTTGCTCGATCATTCGCTCTATCTTTACGGCAGCGGCATTGGCAACCCGAATGTCCATGACCACACGAACCTGCCGATCCTTGTCGCTGGCGGCAAGGCAAGCGGATTGAAAGGCAACCGCCATCTCAAATACGCCAAACCGACGCCGCTGGCGAATCTCCACCTGACGCTGCTCGACAAAGTCGGCGTGCGGCTCGATTCATTCGCCGACAGCAATGGGAAAGTGGATGAGTTGTTTGAGCCGCTCTCGATTTAGTCATGCAGCTTGAAGACTACACAGCGGACTCGATTTGCCACTCAATGAGCCTGCCGGGCTTTGTCGAGCAGCCTTGGTTGCAGGCTGAAAAGCCGACCCTGCGTGTAGTCCTGACACCATCATTTCATCCCGAGTTGTGCATTACGCTTGCTCAACGTTCGGATTCGTCGCTTTTGTCTGTTGTCGTCCTCTTGGAACAGTTCTGGGCCCAACGCTCTTTGGTTCGTTTGCCACACGAACGAGAGGAGGTAACGCTTCCTGTGGCCGCTTCAACTGAAATCTTGGCCTTGTTCAGCGTCGCGCATGCAAGCCTTGATCCAGAGAAACGCGACATTTGCATTGATGGTATGGGATCTGAGTCATGCTTGGTTACCAAGGCTGGAACGCAGCGATTGCATTCTCATGTTTTTTCAAAAGCTGCGATTGGGCAGTTCGTGGCACAATTAGTCGAATTGGCGTGGAACTCGTGCCGCCGACCGCAGGTTCGCAATGCCTTGGCTCGCGCAGCGTCATACATGGATGTTGAGTATCCGTTGCTAGACGTGCCGCGAGAACCGACGATTACACGCGTAGCCATTCTTGGCACACCAGAGGCTCGACGCGATTACTTCGAGATGTTACTGCGGAACAAGAGGAGTGGTGCTGAGGACGCGCATGAGCCATGAACGTTGATTTCATTACGATGATCGGCTGGCGTTTCGTGCACGTTGTCACGTTTGCTTCTTTCGCAGTATCCGTAGTTCAAGCAAGCGCCACAAACTCTCCATTAGCCGACGCCGCCGAAAAATCCGACCGTGCCACCGTTCGCACGTTGCTCAAACAACGCGCAGACGTAAACGGACCGCAGGTTGACGGCATGACGGCTCTCCATTGGGCCGCCCATCACGACGATCTCGAAACGGCTAAGCTGTTAATCAACGCGAAGGCCGATGTAAATGCCACGAATCGCTACGGCGTGGCCCCGCTCTCGCTAGCGTGTGTGAATGGGAACACTGAATTGGTTGAGTTGCTGCTCGCGGCGGGCGCGAACCCGAACACCACGCTGCGCGGCGGGGAAACGGCGCTAATGACCGCCGCCCGCACGGGCAAAGTCGGCCCGGTGAAGGCGCTGCTGGCGCGCGGGGCAGCGGTTGATGCGAAGGAAAGGCGCGGGCAGACCGCGTTGATGTGGGCGGCAGCGGATGGTCATACGGCAGTGGTTGAAGAATTGCTCAAGGCTGGCGCAGATTTTCGCACGCCGCTGGTCGACTCCGGGTTTACGCCGCTGTGCTTTGCCGCGCGCGAAGGCCGGACCGAAGTTGTTCGCGCCTTGTTGAGAGCAGGAGCGGACGTGAACGAGGCCATCCAACCAAAAAGATCGAATGCAAAGAATCCACCCAAAGGAACCAGCGCACTGATCCTGGCGGTCGAGAACGGGCATTTCGAGCTGGCGGTGGCCCTGTTGGAAGCGGGCGCAGATCCGAATGACCAGCGCTCAGGATTCACGCCACTCCATATGATGACGTGGGTGCGTAAACCGCAGCGCGGCGAAGACTTTGGCGCGCCGCCACCGCTTGGTTCTGGAAATCTGAACAGTGTCCAATTCATCAGGCAGCTGGTGAAGCGCGGTGCGGATGTAAACGCGAGATTGAAGAATGGCAAAGGCGGCCCGGGATTGTGGAACAAGGTTGGCGCGACGCCGTTCCTGATGGCCGCGGAAACGGCCGACATCGTTTACATGAAGCTGCTGGTTGAACTGGGTGCGGATCCGAAAATCGCGAACGTGGATAATTGCACACCACTGATGGTCACATGTGGTATCGGCGTCGGCTCGTCCGCGGCGAACGAAGTCGCCGGAGAAGAACCGGAAGTTCTCGTAGCCGCTCAATATCTGCTCGACCTTGGCGCCGATGTGAACGCAGTGGATGACAACGGCGAAACCGTGATGCATGGGGCCGCCTTGAAGAATCTGCCAAAGGTGGTGCAATTCCTCTCCGAGAAAGGGGCCAAGGTGGAGATCTGGAATCGGAAAGACAAATACGGTTGGACACCGTTGATGATCGCCCAAGGCTACCGCCCGGGAAACTTCAAGCCTTCCGCGGAAACCATCGCCGCAGTTCAGCAAGTGATGCTGGCCGCGGGCGTCTCGCCGTCAACGGAAGCGCCATCAATTCCCGTCGGGGGCAATGACGATTACAAACCCAAAGTGGAAGCAACGAGAAAGCCCGCGCCCTAGGCTCATCCGAAAGATATTATCGCCGTCTGGGACTACGGGATTGAATGCGGTGGAAAGTGACGAAGTCCGTCGGTTGGCGCTAGATCTCCGTGGCGAACCGTCGGTCGTGCGGAAGTCGGAGAACATATAAAAGAGCGCGCCCGCCTTGCCCAAAGACGGACGCGCATTCCGAACCCAACCCAATTAGAAGGTTAGTCGCAGACCAAGCCGCGCGACGCCGAAGTTCTCAGTCTCGTCAGTCATGACATAACGGGCGTCCAAGAACAGGCCCACACTCTCGTTGAAGCGCACTTCGACACCACCGCCCGCCTGCGCAAACCACACTTCGCCGGGATCAAACTGATAGCCGCCACCGCCGTAAATGTAGGGCGCGAGGTGGATCTCATCGAAGGGGAAGCGCAGAATCAGATTAGCCGAGGTGTTATCCACAAACGGGCCATGCGTGTTTTCCGAATACGCATCGACACCCACCCCGAACATGCGGGAAAAGAACTGGTTGAGACCGATGCCGAAGCCGAATTCCCCGTCTTCCTCAATTTTTTCCCCGGATAGGTGATCAATGGTTTCCTGTCCTACCGAAAGGCTGCCAAACAGGTCCAGCGAGGTTTCGTCAGGGCGAAAGAGCTCAGGGTGGCTCTCAGTCTGCGCCATGGCGGTTGCCAGCGGGAGGCAAACAGCGCTCATAATCCAGAGTTTCATTCGTGTCATAATGGTTACTTTCTCTTTTGGACTTGGTTTGATACGTCACCTACGACCGCAAACTTCAAGCTGCTCGAATGCCGGGCGCGCTGACTCACATGCTCAATGACTTAGGAAACCACGTGTTGCCGCTTAGATTGCATTTCGCCTCCCGCCAGTTGCCAATTGCAAGGTGACGAGAGCGGCTTGTCGGGTCGTGGTCCTACCGGGATGCTCGCTTTGACCGTTTAGCCATCATCCGCGCGGCTTCTTCTTCGCCAAGCGGTTTCGGATTCTTCACGCGGAGGCTCTCGACCCATTCACGGGTGAAATCGCGCTGGAAATGCCAGTTGAGCAATGCGGTAATGCTCATGGCCAGCAAGGCGCCAAGACTCGCGAGGGCCATATCCTTATGAGCATCCCACGGATCGCCCTGCGTACCGAGGTAATCCACTGCGCCGTCGCCAAACACCACCGCCGTTGCCCATTCCAGCAATTCAAATATCATGGACGAGGACATGGTGAGGTCCAATGGCAGGAAGTAGCCCCAGAACCCGCGCGCGCGCGCCACGCGCAGAAACACCTCCCGCACCGGATAAGCCAGTAACAAGCCGTAAAGGAAATGCACGAACCGATCATAATTGTTCCTTTCCCAGCCAACCAAATCGTTCAGCCCCACGCCGAACAATCCCCGAAACACATCATCGTAAGGCACGCGGGCGTATGTGAAGTGAGCGCCGATTTCGTGAAAACAAAGGAAGAGAAAGATCAGCGTGTAGGAGACGCGGGATAGCAGCAGTCGCCGCCGAAAAGCCGCGGCGAAGATAAGCAACAGCACTGCGAGCGAATTCTCCAGCGCCCACGTCCCCCGATCATGTGGCGCGACGCCGAGCGCCAACCAGAGCACCGCGAAAACAATCGCCAGCGTCGCGAGATAACGCCGGCGTGGTATGGCCTTAAGCCATTGGATTGGTTTGGGGTGCTTTCTGGCCATGGCGCGGGTTCAGTTCCATTGGCTTCATCCCAGTCAAGCGCCGCAAACCATCCGTCGGTTTGATTCATCTGAATCCCGGCAAAGGTCAGGCGGATCCCCGTCTAAAACTCATCACGCCACCAACGATCGTAGCGGCAATGCCGCCCAGGAGCAGCCACATGGATTTGTCAGTCGGCTTACCGGTGAAGAAACGAGACACGTCCGATCCAAAGGATTCCCCTGCATTCAGCCCGAAGATGATCAGGACGATACCCACCGCCAATAGCGCTAGTCCAATTCCCTTATTCATAATGTTCCTTATCTGTTGTGTCGGGGTGTTTCCCCGGCGGGTTTTCAACGTTTCTAACTTTAACAAAACTCGTGTGGTTGCCGTGGATACTTCGGGCGTACACCCACTGCGTGCACGGCAACCGATGTAATTTTGGCTGCCCTCTTTACCCCGGCCGCTAGCGTTTCGGTTCCAAATGCGTGCGACGGTCGTCAGTCTTCGCGGCAGCAATTAACAATCGCATCATCAACTTCCTTGCGGGACTTGCCCGTGCGCTTCTGAATTTGGCCGATCAGCTCCTCTTCCTTGCCCGCGACGTACCGCAAATCGTCGTCCGTAAGCCGAGCGAACTTCTGCCTGAGTTCGCCCTTCAGGATCTCCCAGTTTCCCTTGAGTTGGAGCGCATTCATGTTGACCGCTGCGTTTGCTTTGTTTGCTTGCCGCGCACCCGGCGCAGGCGGAACACCCTTCTGCAAGCAACGTGCCGTCGGATGCGAGGGCCACTACCGGGCAAGAAACCATGGATTAAGCGGCAAAGTCATTCTCCCCCCTCTTTGCTCCCTGCAAACTGCAAAGCGGCCACGCGTGCTCTTCATGCAAGCTGCATTGTCGCCTGGTCAGTCGATTGCTAAAATACCCCTTTTTACGCGTCATCCGTGGTTGCCGTGGAACGGTACACCATCCGCTACCAAGATCGTGGACGTAATTGTGCTAATGGGCGCGGAATTGCCAACTGGCGAAGACTCGCGACCACTATTGAAACATGAACCCGACCCGAAATACTCTACCACTGGCGACCCGAAAAACCGCCGTTCGCCTGCTAAACAATACCGTTGCCGAATTGCTGGATTTGTTTGGACGCATCAAACAGGCGCATTGGAATCTGCGGGGGCTCTCATTCATCGGCCTGCACAAGTTGCTAGATGAGTTTGCCGCCGGCACGCTGGCGAACATTGACGCCGTGGCGGAACGCGCCACCGCCCTGGGCGGAGTCGTCGAAGGCACGCTGCGCGATGCGATCAAGCAATCGCGGCTCAAGCGAAGAGAAGAACCACGTTCCCGCAGCGGGCAGTCCGAATGGATTCACGAACTGGCAGACGCGCATGCCACATCGAGCACCCACGTCCGCAAAGCCATAAAGAAGCTGACCGATGAGGAAGATTTTGGGAGCGCGGATTTGCTTACGGACGTACTTAACCACCTGGAAAAACAGCTCTGGCTGCTGGAAGCGCATATCAAAAACTGAATCACCAACAACCTCTACAATTATGTTATACACCATCGCACTCATCCTCATCATCGCCTGGCTGTTGGGCTTGGTTTCGTCCTATACCATCGGCGGATTCATTCACATTCTGCTGGTGGTCGCCATCATCATGATCCTTGTCCGGCTCATCCAAGGCAACAAACCGTGAAGCACAATCAATTGCAGTAACAGAACCAACGAGAACAACATTCAACCACAATCAATATCATGAACCAAAGCAACACTTCGACCATTTCACAAGATCTCCATTTGCTGGCCGATGATGCAAAACATCTGCTTGCCGCCACCCACCATCTCGCGGAAGAAAAAGTAGTCGTCGCCCGTGAACGCCTGGCGGCCGCATTGGCAAAGGGCAAGCAATCCTGGGGGAAAGTACAGGACCGCGCAGTCCAGTGCGCGAAAGTCGCAGACAAAACGATCCATGAACATCCCTATCAAGCAACCGGGCTCGCATTCGGCGTTGGCGCCGTAGTGGGGTACCTGCTGGCCCGCCGGCATTAACCAAACCGGCCGTTGACAATCCGATCCGGCAATTCGGAAGTCATTTCCGTCGCCTTGATCTTCTGCATTGCCGGCGGTGTGCTTTGCGAACGGGTGCCAGCTTTGGCGACGGTGGGGAACTCTTATCGGGCGCGGATCCCGTTTTCAAAACGTCAGCGCCATGACCGAGTTCGCAGAGCGCAGCCGGCAGCGGCGCATTCAGGCGCCGTTTCGCGAGTCGCGTAAAAGTAGCAGCGTCGAACGGTCCGGAAACAAAAATGCCGTGCCAAATGTGCAACCCGCCCTCGTATGGCTGGACATTCCAAGCCGCAAATCATAGGTTCGCATTCCAGCCTGAACCCGACCTCGCGCCGGCCGTGGCTGGACGTGGAACGGCACATGATGCGGCAATCCAACAATCTCATTTACCGGACGGTTGTTGTAGTATGGATGACGCTTTCGGTAGCGAGCGTGGTGCTGGCGGCGCTCACCTGGGTTCAACTTTCCAATGACCTGGCGGCGGCCCGCGAAGCCGTGGCGATCCGGGAGGAACTCGACGCCGTGATCAAGTTGCTGGTGGACGCTGAAACCGCGCAACGTGGCTATACCATCAGCGGCGATGAGTCCTTTCTCGAGCCGTTGACCGAAGGCGCGAAGGAATTGCCGTTGCGTTTTGAGCGGCTGGCCGAACTCGCACGTAATGATTCTCCCCTGTTGAAGATCGTGTTGAATTTGCGCGCCCAGGCAGAATTGAGTCTCAACCACCAGCGCGAGGTGGTCGAGGTACGGCGAGCAGAAGGGGCCAAGAAGGCAATGGAACTGGTGACTCAAGGTCAGGGCAAAAAGGCTATGAACGCCCTCCGCGCCGAGATTGCCACCATTCGCGGCATGCGGACGGACCCGCTCTCCGATGAAGCTCCGCGCTCCCGCCGGCAATTGTTGCGGGCGAGTCTGACCAGCCTCATTTCCGGAGTGATTGGGATCGGCGCGGGCATTTTTGCCGTCTGGATGTCGCGCATGATGTTGCGCCACCGCGAACGCGAGCGCGAGTTGGTGGAAGCCAAACTGCTCGCCGAACGCAACAGCCAGGAGAAAACGGTTTTCCTCGCAAACATGAGCCACGAGATTCGGACGCCGATGAACGCCATTCTCGGTTTCAGTGAACTGTTGGAAAGCGAATTGCGCGAGTCACGCCACCGCCAGTACCTGCAATCCATCCGCTCCAGCGCCGGTTCGTTGCTGCAACTCATCAATGACATTCTCGACATGTCAAAAGTCGAGGCCGGCGTGATGGAACTGCACCCGGAGCCCACCGACGCGCGGGAGATTTGCGAATTTCTGCATACCGTTTTCGCCGAGCCCGCGGCCCGCAAAGGCGTGAAGCTCGAGTGCAAGGCGGCGGAAGATCTCCCACGCGCCCTGTTGATTGACCGGCTGCGCCTGCGGCAGATCCTCGTCAACCTCGTCGGCAACGCGGTCAAGTTTACTGACAAGGGAAATATCTACACCCGGGTGATGTGGGAGAAGCAGGAGACCAGCAGTCACATCACACTCATTATTGAAGTGCAGGATACCGGCGTGGGCATTCCCAAGGACCGACTGGAGGCAATCTTCAAACCGTTCGTCCAAGCGGGTGCGCACCGCGACAAGGAACGTCAAGGCACCGGCCTTGGGCTTTCCATTGTGCAACGCCTCACCGAAATGATGGGCGGCACAGTGACCGCAGCCAGCGTGATGGGGCAAGGATCGGCATTCAGCCTGCGTTTTCCGGACATCGCCATCTCAGCCCGTCTGCCATCGACGGCGAAAGCCGATACCCAGCAGGAAGCCAACTTCAATGATTTGCGCCCAGCCCGTCTGCTGGTGGTGGACGACAACGAAACCAACTGCCAGCTCGTCGCCGGCATGTTCTCTGGTTCGCATCACCAACTTTCCTTCGGCCTGAATGGCCATGAAGCCATAAGCAAAGCGACCGAATTCCTTCCCGATATCATTTTGATGGATATTCGGATGCCGGGTATGGATGGCCGCGAAGCTCTAGCAGAGATTCGGAAGATCGACGGCCTTGACCTGACCCCGATCATTGCCGTCACCGCTTCCAGTCTCATGGCAGAGGAAATTGAACTAAAGGGGCGCTTTAATGGTTATGTCCGCAAGCCGTTCTCGAAGCGAGAACTGTTTGACGAACTCGCTCAGTTTCTGCCGCCCGAAGCCAAGCCCCCGGCAACATCAGAGGCAAACGGATCGGACGCCGCTGGAAGCACAGCGGCTAATTCTGAGTCAGCCCCTCCCGAGCTCGTCGCCGAGCTGCGCCGCTTGGCCGCCGAAGAATGGCCAGCCCTACGCGCCAGCCTTGCCATCAATGAGTGCAAGGCATTCGCTCAAAAACTCGACGCCTTGGGTCAGCAGTGGGAGTGTTCGTCGTTACTCATGTACGCCCGCGCACTCGCGCGCTATGCGGAGAATTACGACGTCGTCGAACTGGAACGTCAGTTACAGGAATTTAGCGGGCTGGTGGATCGACTCAAGGGGAGCGCAACGCCATGACCTCCGACGCGCCCAGCCTTCCCAATATCGCTGGCGGTTTGGTGGGCGCTTCAACCGCGCGCATTCTCGTCGTGGACGACCAGCCAGCCAACATTCAAGTAGTCGGATCGGTGCTGGGCAAATTGGGCCATGAAATCATCCCCGCTTCCGATGGTCCCACGGCACTCGCGCGCCTGGCCTTGCGGCCGCCGGATTTGATTCTCCTGGATTTGCTGATGCCCGGGATGGATGGTTGCGAAGTCTGCCGACGCGTACGCGAAAATCCTGACTGGAGGGACATCCCCGTCATTTTCCTTTCTGCCGCGGAGGACAAGGATTTTATCGTGCGCGCCTTTGAGGCGGGCGGCGTGGATTACATCACCAAGCCATTTAACCAGGCCGAGCTGGTCTCGCGCGTCCGGACGCAATTGGTGTTGAAATTGGCTCGCGATCGGCTGGTTCAACTGGCAGAAGACAAGGACGAATTGATCGGCATTCTCGCGCACGATTTGAAAAGTCACCTGGGCGGCATGCAAATGAGCGCGCAGTTGCTTCACGACCGCACTTCGGGCCAGTCCGATGATCGCACCCGACAGCTCGCGGACAATATTTTCCGGTCGAGCAGTCAGATCCTGGGATTCGTAAAAGAATTTCTAGCCAACGCCGCCGCGGATCACAACATCGTCTTGAAACCCACGAAGGTCAGTTTCTCCGAAGCCGCCACGGCCGCAGTGCAACAGTACCAAGAAGCAGCCCGACGGAAAGGACTTGAGATTCAATTCACTCCGGCCACCACTGATACCAGTGTGTGGGCGGATGTCACGGCGCTGGACCAGGTGTTGGATAATCTCCTGTCGAACGCCCTGAAATTCTCGCCGCCCGGCAAACGCATTTCTGTTTCCGTCCACTCTGCAAACAAGCACGTTGAATGTCAGATCCGTGATGAAGGGCCGGGCTTCAAGCCTGAAGACAAGCACCGGATGTTTCGGCGATACGTCCGACTCTCTGCCCGGCCAACGGGCGGTGAACCTTCCACTGGCCTGGGGCTGAGCATTGTTTGGAAATTGGTTCAAGCCATGAAAGGTCACATAAGCTGTGACAGCTCCGGCCCCGGCGCCACGTTTGTCATCCGGCTGCCCATTTATTCCGGTCAACCTCAAGCAAAATAGTCACACGCTCAGATGGACTTTCTAATCATTGACGACGACAAGACGTTTCGTGACGCGACGTGCTTCCTGATCGAGGATACGGAGCACTATGCCGAAGCCTTGGAATCCGGCAAAGCGGCGCTCGAGACTTTGAAGGCGGAGAAGTTTGATGCTGTCCTGCTGGATGTGAACCTCGGCAGTGAAAACGGCCTCGATGTATTGATTGAAATTCAGAAGCTACATCCCAACCTGCCCGTTGTGATGTTCACCGCCCAAGGGAGCGTGAAGACAGCGGTCGAAGCCATGCGCCGTGGAGCGGTGGATTTCTTAGAGAAACCGTTCCAGCGCGAGCAATTTCTGACCGTGCTGGCGCGATTGCAACGACTTCGCCAACTGGGGCAACGCATCGAGACACTTGAACGGGAAGTAACCGAATCGAAAGCGCGTAGCCTGGAGCCGATTTTTGATTTTACCACCCCGGCGATGCGCGAGGCGATGGAGGTTTTGCTGCGCGCGGCAAAGACGCCGGCCTCGATTCTAATCTTGGGAGAGAGTGGGACGGGCAAGAGTGTTGCCGCGCGCGCGGTGCATCAGAACAGTCACCTGGCGGACAAACCGTTTGTCACCGTGAGCTGTCCGAGCCTTTCCCGGGAACTGCTTGAAAGCGATCTGTTCGGTCACATCCGGGGTTCTTTCACCGGCGCCGTGCGCGATCACTGGGGCAAGGTCAAAGCCGCCGAGGGTGGCACGCTGTTCCTCGATGAAATCGGCGACCTGCCCCTGGAGATCCAGCCGAAGCTGCTGCGCCTTTTGCAGGAACGGGAATACGAGCGGCTCGGTGAAAATGAAACCCGCAAAGCCGATGTGCGCATCATTGCCGCCACCAATCGCGATTTGAAAAAACGCGTGGCCGAAGGCGCGTTTCGCGAAGACCTGTATTTTCGTCTCAACGTCATTACGGTAGAAATCCCGCCGTTGCGCGCCCGCCCGGAAGACCTGCGGTCTTTTGCCGAATATTACCTCAAACATTTCGCTGCTCAGTCCGGGCGCAAGCTGGGCGGTTTTTCCGAGGAGGCGGCCGCTTGCATTCGGAATCACTCCTGGCCGGGAAATCTCCGGGAACTTTGCAATGCGGTCGAACGCGCCGTCATTCTGGCTCGCGAGGACAGGATCGTTTCTGCGGACTTGCCCGGCGAACTTCGCAACCAGGCTGCCACGGACGGCAGCGCCGGCGCAGCTCCCGAAGTCGGTTCAGCGATTTCCTTGGAACAGCTGGAGGAACTTCACATCCGGCGGGTGCTGGAACGCACGCCCAGTCTGACCGAGGCCGCACAGCTACTGGGAATTGATCAAGCAACGCTATATCGCAAGCGCAAGAAAATCGGTCTGGAATAGGCGCTTGGTGCCGCAGTCATTTCGAAGTTTCTTTTTTGTACACAGAAAAAGCGGCGACGTTCAGTGACGCCGCCGCTTGCTCGACTCATGCGAAGCGGCTAAATCCTGTCCTTCACCGTGATGTTGTTTTCAACTCCCTTCACGCCCTGAACCTGCTTGGCGATCTCGCCGGCTTTGGCTTTCTGGTCCGAGGTGTTAACGAACCCGCTCAGCTGCACCGTGCCCCGAAAGCTGGTGACCTGCACATCTCCGAATTTGTATTCGGGATTGGCACTCAGCGCACTGTTCACACGGCCATTGAGAGATTTATCGTCAATGTATTCTCCCGTACTACGTTCGTAACGATTACCGGCGCAACCAGTGAGCCCAACCGCAGCGACTGCTGGGACGGCGAGACACAGAGCCAGGCACAGACTGTTCATTTTGGTTTTCATAGTTTTGCCTTTTGTTGTTGAGTTGTGATTGAGAATGACCTCGGCCAGATCGCTTATTGACCTGAAGATGGTTCGATTTTGTCGCTTAACCACTGGCGCGCTTGGTTGAACGCGTCCTTAGCTTCGTCGTAGCCCTTCTTAAAGCCGGCCTTCACGTCTTCCCAAGTGGCTTCGGTTGCGTCCTTGACCCCGTCCAGTTCCTTATTCAACCCGGCAGTCCTCACTCGCAGCGCCTGAAGCTTGGCTTTGGCCTCTTCCTTGGTCGCAGCGCTGGAGTTCTCGACCTTCACAGCGAGGGCTTCGATTTCCTTGTCCAGGGCGGCGAGTTCAATTTTCATGCTCTCCACGAACTCCGCTTTCTGTGCGTAAGCGTAGGCTTTCGTCGCTTGAAGTGCCTCCCTGGTTTCCTTCTTTACCTGATCAAGCTGTGGTGAAGGCGGATTATTCGCCGGCGGCGGACTGTCCGTCGGTTTGCAACCTACTGCAAACGCCGCGACGGAAAATATCGTGATGAAGATTCGTTTGCTTTTCATGTTTTGACCTTTCGTTTTGATCAAGATGGGTGCCTTTGTCGAAGTTCCCCTTTGTATCCCTAACCTCTGCCAACAGCTCGGCGTGAAACCAACGACACCAGGAACAAGATCAGAAAGATCGCAAACAAGATTCGGGCAATTCCCGCCGCCGCGCCGGCAATACCGAGGAAACCCAATACTCCCGCGATCAACGCGACGATTAAAAACATCAATGTCCAGCGAAGCATATTGCGCCTTTCCCTTTGCGTTGTTCATTTCCATATGCAACTGGAAGCTACGCGAGCCTCCGTTATTCCTTTTGCAAACATTGCGCCGCAGTTGGTCCCGTCATAACTGCTTGAGATACAGGAATTGAACAAGAAGCTGATCAACGTGGCATTTGCAACATGCACGAATTTTTGCGCATACGGATTGCACCCTGCACAAAGGCGCGCGAGAAATCAGTTTCCTCCGGCTTCAAGTCGGGCGGCCAGCGTCTCCAAATCTGAGGTCACGATGTCGGGCTCAACTACAGTAGCCGGCGCCAGCCCCGTGCCCACCAGTCGGCTCGGTCGATTCACCCACGCCGTGCGAAAACCAAGTGCCCGGGCGGGCACATGATCGTGATAAAGACTTTGCGCCACGTGAAGAACTTGTCTGGTCTCCACGCCCAGCCGTCGCTGAACTTCGAGAAAATGCGCCCGGCCCGGTTTGTAACTCTTCACCTGCTCCGCCGTGATCACCGCGACAAAGCTGGTTTGTAGCCGCTTCTGCGTTTCGGCAAAAAGCGCGTCGTCGGTGTTGGAAACGATCACCAAATGGTAGCGTCCGGCCAGTGCCTGCAGGGTGGCAACCGTGTCGAGAAACGGCGGCCAATCAGGCAGCGACGTGACAAGCGTCTCAGTCTCCGAACCGACCAGTTGAATTTTGAAATCCTCCGCAATGCCGGTCATCACTCCCCGTAGAATGTCGCGATACGGCTTCCAGCCTTGGGCTTCCAATCGGGCTTCGTGGCGCACATAACTTTGCAGAATTGACTCGGGCCCCGCCGAAACCCCGCGGCGCGCGAACATCGACTGGACCGCCGTGAGAATGCCTTGCTCCCAATCAATCAATGTGCCGTAACAATCGAACGTCAGGTGGGTGATGTCGGCCAGCCATGACGCGCTCATGTTATTTGACCGGTCGCGGCTGGCGCAGATGCATGCCCAGGAAACGCCAAATCTCCTGCCGAGATTCAAGTGCAGCCGGCGTGTCGAGCCGGTTGAAATAGTGGCCGCCCGGCGAATTCGTGTAGATGCGATGCTCGAAATTCTTGCCGGCTTCGTTAAGCGCCGTGATCAGGCGCATGACTTCGGGGAGCTGCACATCCACATCACTTGTATTCGCTTGGATGAGCAGCGGCGATCTTAGCTTTGCGGCCTGGTAGGCCGGCGAGCGCCGGCGATATTCCTCCGGCGATTCGGCCACGGTCTTTCCGATATGATAAGACGCGGCAAACATTTGCTCATACCCCTTCCCCAAAATCTTGATCCGCTCAATAAGGTCGCTGACTGGCACGCCCGCATAGATTGCCTGATAATCATCTGGATGCTCGAACGCCGTCATCAATGCAATCAACCCGCCGTGACTCCAGCCGACAATGCCCACCCGCCGGCGATCGAGACGGGGGTAGTGTTCCAACATGAAGTTGCGGGCCGCATGGACGTCGGCAATTTCCAGCCCACCATAGTCAATCAAGCGCTCGAATTCCGCGCCATAGCCACTACTCCCCCGATAGTCAGGCGCAATGACAGCATAACCCTCCTCCAACATCTCCCGCACGACATGAATCTCCTCGTCGGTCACCACGTTTCCGTGAATCTCCCCGTGCGCAAAAACGATCAATGGCAACCGCTCACGACTGGGAATTTTCTTCGGCAGAAATGTCAGGGCGGAAATAATGACGTCATTGCTGCCGGCGACGGCCGGCCCCAACCCCTCGCGCGCCGGAGGCGGCCCGGTGAAACGGACTTTATCCATGGTCCCCACGTCGGCCAGCCGCTGAAACCAGTTAAGTTCGTTGAGTTGACGCACCACTCGCGCGTGCTGTTGCCTGAGATTCTCCCCCAGGTCTTCCGTTCGAACCACGGGGTCATTCGTGCTGCCCTCGGCGACAGGCGCGAACCAACAACCCACCCCAAAGCACATTAGTCTTAGAAAACTTTTAACGCGGGTATGCACCGGATTCCGGGAAATTTGTACCCCATGCGACCGGATGCACAATCCAAACTTTCCCAATCGAATCCTAGCCCAAACTGAATATGGCCCGTCGCCACAGCGTCTATTCTCCGGAGAAACCGAACGCGCAACGCGCTGGCCGGGCAAGGCAATTATCATCGGTGGGGCCTAATTTGCTTGCGGTTGGCGTATTGAATCAGGATTTTTCCCCTCCTCATATGGCAGCCAAAGTGAAGTCAGTGAAAGCGAAACGCGCTTCCCGCAAACCCGCGGTGCCGCCGGCCGCGAAGGTCACGTCTCCGCCAGCCCCGATTCCACTGCCAGCGGCTGATATCGTGGCGATTGAATCACGCGAGCGACAGCCATACGACGGCGATTCGGCAATCAAACTTTACCTGCGCGAAATTGGCCAGGTGAAGCTCCTGACGCCGGACGAGGAAATCGAACTCGCGGCCCGAATTAAGAAGGGCGACAAGAAGGCCCGGGAGCACATGATCAAGGCCAACCTCCGGCTGGTGGTCAAAATCGCCCGCGATTACGAGGGCATCGGTCTGCCGCTGCTGGATTTGATCAGCGAAGGCAACATCGGGCTGATGAAGGCGGTGGAACGGTTCGACCCCAAGAAAGGCGGCAAACTTTCGACCTACGGCTCGTGGTGGATCAAACAGTCCATCAAGCGCGCGCTGGCCAACCAATCCAAAACGATCAGGCTGCCCGTGCATCTCGTGGACAAGATTTCCAAGATGCGGCGCACGGCGATGAAGTTGCAGGAGGAGCTGGGGCGCGAACCCACCGATGAAGAGTTGGGCGAGGAACTGGGCATGTCCGCCCGGCGGGTGGGCCAGATGCGGCTCGCCTCTGTCCGGCCCGCCTCTTTGGATGCGCCGATCGGCGATGACGACTCCACGAATTTCTCCGAGATCGTCCAGGACGAGAATGCCGATACCCCGTACGAATCGCTCGAAGACAAGACGGTCACTGGCATGCTCCAAGAAATGGTCACCAAGCTCGATGAACGCGAGGCCACCATTCTGCGCTTTCGTTTCGGCCTGGACGGCGGCCCGGAACGCACGTTGGAGGAAGTCGGAGTAAAGTTTGGCGTGACACGCGAACGCGTCCGGCAGATCCAGAACATCGCCTTGCGCAAGCTGCGGAAAATGATCGAGAAACTGGAAGCCGCCCGCCGATAGTATTCACCCAGCATCCCCCATGAGTTCAGCCCAGCCCACGGCCGCCGAGATTCAAGCCGCCATTCGTAACATCCCCGACTTTCCGAAACCGGGCATTCAGTTCAAAGACATCACGCCCGTGCTTGCGGATTCACGGTTGTTCTCCGGCACAATTGACCTGCTGACGGCGCACTTCAGCCCGGGTCAGGTGGACGCAGTGGTGGGCATTGATGCCCGGGGATTCATTTTTGCGGCGGCCGCGGCGGTGAAGCTGCACGCGGGCTTCGTGCCGGTGCGCAAGAAAGGCAAGCTCCCCTATCAAACCCACGAACAGGATTACGCGTTGGAATATGGGCACGCCACCATCGCCATCCACGTGGACGCACTCAAACCCGGCGCCCGCGTGCTGTTGGTTGATGATTTGTTGGCGACCGGCGGTACTGCCGCCGCCGCCGCCCAACTGGTGCGCAAGCTTGGGGCGGACATCCTCGAAGTTGGCTTCCTGATCGAACTGAGTTTCCTCAAAGGCCGCGAAAAACTGGCCGGTCTGCCGGTACGCCCGCTGGTGACGTATTGAACGATCGCTTCACACACTGCTTCAAGGTCCAGGATTACGATCTCGCCGCGACGCTGAGTTGCGGGCAGGCCTTTCGTTGGCAAGCTGATGCAGAAGGCTGGCAGGGAGTTGTCGCGAACACCTGGGTTCATCTCGAGCACAAGCCTGATGGGATTGTTGCGCGCACCTGCGAGCCGCAGACGGACTGGCAGTGGCTGGCGGATTATTTGCAGGCGCACATCGACATTGGAAGTGTCCTCGCCGCATTTCCGGCCGATCCCAATCTACAGGCAGCCGTGCGCGGGCATCGCGGTTTGCGTTTGCTCCGGCAACCGGCTTGGGAATGCCTGGCGTCATTCATTTTGTCGTCCACCAAGCAAATCATTCAAATCCGCCAAATCATCGAATCACTTTGCGAGCAGTTTGGGGAGCCAGTGGCCGCTCCCGGACCGGCCAGTTTCTGCGCCTTCCCCAGCGCGCGCCGTTTGGCAGCAGCCACTGAGACCGAATTGCGGGCCTGCAAAATGGGATTTCGCGCTCCCTATCTTCGGGAGGCGGCCAGCGCCGTGGCAGAAGGCCAATTGAATTTGGATCAACTCGGCCAGTTGCCGTACGCAGCGGCCCGCGACCGGCTGACTCAACTGTCCGGAGTCGGGGAAAAGATCGCGGATTGCGTGCTGCTCTTCGCGTATGGCCATGCCGACGCGTTCCCGATTGACGTCTGGATTGCCCGCGCGTTGCGGCAATTCTATTTCCGTGGACGCTGCGTTCCCCTGCCCCGTCTGCGCACCTTCGCCAGCGAACGCTGGCATGGTTGTGGCGGTTACGCCCAGCAGTATCTGTTTCAATACATCCGCCATCAGCACGGAAAAACTGCTCGCGCGGTTCGTTCATCACATTAACCTGCGGCCATGGGAACGAAGCTCGAAGTCATCCTCACTCCATCGGAGATTGGAGGCCTGCCCCGCCAAGATTTGCGCGACGCAACCTGCGTGGTGTTCGATGTCTTGCGGGCGACGAGTGTATTCGTGACGGCGCTCGGAAACGGCGCGCAATCGATTCAGCCGGTCATCGAAATTGCCGATGCGCTCAGGGTCAAAGCTGCCGATCCTGAGGTGCTGCTGGCCGGCGAGCGAAATGGCCGGCGAATTACCGCCTCGGAAAGCGGTGGGATTGATTTTGATCTCGGTAATTCACCGCGCGAATTCACTCCGCAAGTAGTAGCCAATCGGAGAATCGTTTCCACCACCACGAACGGCACGCGCGCGTTGCGGGCTTGCGCGGGCGCGCGGATGGCTTTGGCCAGCTCATTCTTGAATCTTGCCGCCACGGCTCAGCACTTGATCAAGTCCGCTCCGGCCCGGATCATTCTGGTCTGCGCCGGAACCGGGGAACTACTGGCGTTGGAAGATGCGCTCGCCGCAGGCGCGTTGTGTGAGCAGTTAGCCCGGGCAGGCTTCGCTTTTGAAGCGGCGGATTCCGCGCGGGTTGTCATCGAAGCCTTTACCACAGTTCACACTGACTTGCTTTCGGCCATTGCTGGATCCCAAAACGGGCGTCGGCTTGCGGCGATTGCGGAGTTGCGGGAGGATCTCGCGTTTTGCGCCCAGCGCGATACCCAGCCGATTGCGGTGGGGATGAATGCGGCGGGACTGCTTGACCGGGCTTAGCCGGCCAAGCCGCCTACGGAATGACAGCGCCCAAGATGTTCTGCCGGGGCACGGGACCGTAAATCCGGCTGTCAGCGCTGTTGGGACGGTTGTCGCCCAAGACGAAAAACTCCCCTCCTCTGAGTCGAAGCGAGAAATCGGTGCCACCGGAAATCGGGTAGGTCTTCGTTCGCGCCGGCAAGTACGATTCATTCAGCAACCGGCCGTTCACGTACACCTGACCGCCGTGGATATAAACCAAGTCGCCTTCTTTTGCGATGATGCGCTTCACGACGTAACTGTTGTCAGTGGGATCCCGCAGCACCACAATTTCCGAACGCTCCGGCTCTCTGACCAGATAAACGAAGCGGTTCAAAAAGCAAACGCTGGCAGGCTGAAGCGTGGGCGACATGCTGGGGCCCTCGACTTCCACGGTCTGAAGACAAAAATGGGAAATGGTGAAATAGCTGACGTATGCCAGCAACGCAACGCCGGCGCACTGCGCGAGTTTCTTGGCGAGAGCACCCCGGCTGACACCTAAGGGACGCACACTGACGGCAATGGTCTCCCTAGTCTTCACCGGCTTCTCTAACTCCCTGGTGCACTTCATACAACTCTTACAACCTGGATTGTTCCCCGCATCTGCTGGCGACAATATTTCCGAAATAACCCCACTGCGCAACTGTCCAACAATACGTAACTGCGCCGGGTGAAACTACGGATGTTCGTCCGACTAAAGTTCCAGTTCGCACTTTGCATAGCTCACGGGTCGGCGGGGGTGTCAGCCGTTCGTTTGGTGGTCTTGGTGATGGCTTCGCGGAGATGCTCGAGCATGAATGGCTTGCTCACCATGCAATCCACGCCATTCAGCGGTGACTCGGAGTCCCGCAACATCTCGGCGTAGGCCGTAATCAATACCACCGGCTGATTCGGGGACAGCGCCTTGATCTTGGTGCCCAGCTCATCACCCTTCATCTCGGGCATGGAGTAGTCCGTAATAACAACGTCAAACTTGCCGGGCGCGAACTTGGTCAACGCTTCCTTGGCGCTCAACGCGGTTTCTACCTGGTGGCCGTCAAAGGCGAGCAGGAGTTTGACGGTATCGCAAACGAATGGCTCATCGTCCACGACGAGAATTCGTTTTGGTGAAGCAGCGGGTTCGGTCATGCGCTTTTCCCTGACGGAATGCAAACACGCCGACCATCGGCTGTCCACCTTAATCGTTTTGCCGCGGGCGATTGACCCAACCCTTCAATTCGCCCAAACTCGTGGCATGGCGAACATTTTTGGTCAACTGTTCCGCATCGCAACGTGGGGTGAATCCCATGGCGGCGGCGTGGGCGTCGTGGTGGATGGTTGCCCGCCCCGGCTCGCGCTCACGGAAGCTGACATCCAGCCTGATCTCGACCGCCGGCGACCTGGCCAGTCGCACATCGTCACTCCCCGCAAGGAAGCGGACCGCGTGCAAATTCTCAGCGGCACGTTCAAGGGTAAGACGCTCGGCACGCCCATCTGCATGTGGGTAAAGAACGAGGACGCCCGGCCCGAAGCCTACTCGGAAATGGCCACCAAGTTCCGGCCCTCGCATGCCGATTACACTTACTTCGCCAAGTTCGGCATCCGCAACTGGCAGGGTGGCGGCCGTTCCAGCGCGCGCGAAACGATTGGTCGCGTCGCCGCCGGCGCCATCGCCAAGAAACTGCTGCGTGAGCGATTCGGAGTCGAAGTGCTCGCCTACGTGAAGCAAGTCCAGCGGATCATCGCGGACATTAATCCGGAACGCGTGAAACTGAAGCAAGTTGAAGCGAACATCGTACGGTGTCCGAATCCGTCCGTGGCCGAAAAGATGATCCGGCTCATCGAGAAGGTGCGCAAGCAAGGCGACACCGTGGGTGGAATTGTTGAAGGCGTCGTGCGCGGCGCACCGGCCGGCTGGGGCGAACCGGTCTTCGACCGCCTTGAAGCCGACCTCGGCAAAGCCATGTTAAGTCTGCCTGCCTCAAAGGGATTTGAAATCGGTTCGGGCTTCGACAGCATCCTTCTCACTGGCCGGCAACACAACGACGCCTTCCGGGCGCGCGGCCGAAAGGTTTTTACCACCACGAATCGCTCGGGCGGAATTCAGGGCGGCATTTCGAACGGAGAAACGATTTTCTTTCGGGTTGCGTTCAAGCCCGTCGCTACCGTCATGCACAAGCAGAACACGGTGGACGAGGATTTCCATAACACCACGCTCAAAGGCCGCGGGCGCCACGACCCATGCGTCCTGCCCCGCGCCGTGCCGATGGTGGAAGCGATGACTGCGCTCGTCCTCATCGATCACGCATTGCGCCATAAAGCGCAATGCGGGTGATCCGGCATTGAGCGTGGTACTAATCAGCCACCCGGACGATTTGCTCGTCTGTGTGCAATAGCCCAAGCAACTCACGAATGGTCAGCCCTTGCTCAGGCAAAACCAAGTCCGGCGCGATCTCTGCCAACGGTTGCAGGACAAATCGGCGCCGATGCGCTCGCGGATGAGGCAACGTGAGCGCCGGGGTGGAACGCAATTCGTTGCCAAATGCGATCAAGTCCAGATCCAATGGGCGCGCTTCGTTTAGGACCTTCTTCGGCTGACGACCGTACTCATTTTCCAACTCTTGAAGTTTAACAAGCAAGCTTTCCGGTGTCTCCCCTGCCCTCGGGTCGAAACCAACCACGGCGTTTACGAATACCGGTGAACCCGGCGGGCAATCTACTGGCGACGTTTTCCAGAGTGAAGAATGCTTGAACTCTCCCGCTGAAAATTTCCGCAGCCGATTGATCACCCCCCGGAGCGTGGCCACTGAGTCGCCCAGATTTGAACCAAGCGCAATGTAGGCCAGGAGGGGCTGTGTAAGACTATTTTCGCTCATTGATTGGAACCCCATTCCTGCCAGCGCAATCCGTTCGGCAATGATCCACTGGCGAATTCGATATGTAACACGCGCCGATGGCGCGGGCGCGTAGCTGATGCCGATGCGTGCAGCAAGAGGGGACGCATCAACATCAGTCCACCCCGCCGGATGTCGCTGGTAACCTTCGGTCGCTGCTTCAATTCGGCTATGGCAGTATCTGACAAAATTCCCTGTGAGTGCGAGCCTGGAATAATTTGCAAGGCGCCGTTGGTTTCATCGCAATCGTCTAAATGCAATCGTACCGTGACCATGCGCTCCAGGATTTCGGCTGGTGGCTGCACATGTACCGCGCCCGCTTTCACTGACCACGGGCCATACCCAGGCGTTTCGCGCCGCTCGACCACGGCAATGTGCAAATCCTGATGCCACGCCACACTCCAGTTTGCTTCGGCGGTCTTGTCGAAAAATAGGCTGCGCACCGGAAATACTTCCGACTTCACCGTGTCAGCTAAAATCTGCCGCAACTCGCCCAAACTGGCGAACTCTCTCACAGTCCGACTGGTCTTGAGGAGATCTCGCAAGCCGCCACGAGGTCGCCGCGAGCGCGATTGGTTCGCTTCCATTTCCGACGAAAGCTCCGCCGCGAGTTGATCGCAGGTATTGTGCGAGAGAAAGTTTTCAAGGATCAAATAACCGTTCCGCCAAAAACCTTCAATCGCCGTGTTAGTCATGGCTGAATCAATCGAAGGTCTTGGCAACCGCATCCATGATTTCGGCAGAAGCGGGCAGCTGATAACCGTAGAAGGTCTTGGAACTAATTGGCACGACCCGGCCAGCGAGTTTGGAAGCCGTGCCCACCCACGAACCTTCCGGAAGTGTTCCGGTGGTCCGTTTTACAAACTCTACGTGAGTCAGCGCCATGTCCGGCGTAAGGTGAATTGCCCTCCCGTCCTTGACCATGATCAAGAACGTGTTCCCGTCACGTAACCTGATGCGCTCCGTCATATCTAAGCATTGCCTACTTCAGTCCCAACACATCCTGCATGTCATAGAGTCCGGGCTTCTGCTTCACGACCCAGAGCGCGGCCCGCAGTGCGCCGTTGGCAAATGTGTCGCGGCTGGAGGCCTTGTGCGTTAGCTCCACGCGCTCGCCGTTGGTGGCAAAGATGACCGTGTGATCACCCACCACATCGCCACCGCGAATCGAGTGCACGCCAATCTCGTTCCCCGTGCGTTCACCGACGATGCCGGCCCGCCCATGGCGCGCGACCTTCGCGTATTGCAAATGACGGACTTGGGCGAGGACTTCCGCCAGCGATTTCGCCGTGCCGCTCGGCGCATCACGCTTAAGCCGGTGATGCATCTCCACGACTTCTAGATCAAAGTCCGGCCCCAGAATCTCCGCTGCCTTCCGCGTCAGCCAGAACAACGTGTTTACGCCGGTGGAATAATTCGATGCCCAAACCATCGGGATGCGTGCGGCCGCCTGCTTGACCTCAAATGTTTCCGTGTCGTTCAAACCCGTGGTGCCGATGACGAGCGCCTTCTGGTGTTGCGCACAGAGTTTCGCTATGCCCGGCGTGGCGCTGTGCGAACTGAAATCAATCACGGCGTCGCCCTGCCCAATGACGGCTTCAAGGCTATCGCCCTGATCAATCTGCCCGACGACTTCCAAGCCCGCGTGACTTGGGGCGCAAGCTACGAGTGCCTTGCCCATCCGGCCCTTCGCTCCGGCGATGATGATCCTGGTCATTTCAATACTCCACAGGCTTTGAGCGTTTTGCGCAGCTTTTCGCGGCTAGGGGCGCTGATCGGCACCAGCGGCAGCCGGAATTCGTCTTCCATCATGCCCATCATGTTCAACGCGGCTTTCACCGGACCGGGATTCGATTCGATGAACAGATCCTTGAAAACCGGGTAGTACTTCTCGTGCAACCTGAGGGCGAGCGAATGATTACCATTGGTGTAGGCGCGCACCATGTGCGCTACGTCCCGCGGAATGACATTTGAGGCGACGCTGACGACGCCGTGGGCGCCCACGGACATGAAAGGCAACGTCAGCGAATCGTCACCCGATAAGATCACAAAATTCTTCCCCAATGCGGCGCGCAGCTGACTCACGCGATCAGGATTTCCCCCGGCTTCCTTGATGCCGACAATGTTCACGCTGTCGTGCGCCAGTCGGTCCACCGTGTCCACGGCGATCTCAATGCCGCAGCGACCCGGAATGCTGTAGAGAATGACCGGCAGCTTCGTCGAACGCGCGACCGCGTGGAAATGCTGGAACACACCCTCTTGCGTGGGCTTGTTGTAGTATGGCGCAACCTGCAAGGTCGCATCTGCGCCTACCTTCTCGGCCTGTTGCGTGAGATAGATGGCTTCCTTGGTGGAATTGCCACCGGTGCCGGCCATGACCTTGATCTTGCCGTGCGCGAACTTCACCGCGAGCGCAATGACATGGATGTGTTCCTCGTAGTCCAGCGTGGCGGATTCGCCTGTCGTGCCGACGGGCACGACGCCGTCCACGCCGCCCTTGATCTGTTGCCTGATCAGCCGTTCGAGCGCGGGTTCATCAAGTTTGCCGTCCTTAAACGGAGTGACAATTGCGGTGTAAGTGCCAGTAAATTGCATGTGTAAACGCTTCCAATGCGACGGATACGATCAGAGATTTTGCCGCCCTTGGCGAGCAGGATTTTGGTGGGCGAAGGTTGTGACGTCACCCTGCGGGCTTCAAACCAACAACTCCCGCTGCCAGCTCATCAATTCGATGATGTGCGTGTCCCAACTCTGCGCCAAGTCACCCAACGTTGCCCGGCTGGCGATGAGCGTGGGATCAATGCCGAGTTGATGCGCGCGGTGATCCCGACGTTTTGCCAGGTCCAGATACCGACGGCGCTCAGCCTCGGAGGGTCGGCGGCTCGTTCGCCGGGGGATTTCCGGATATTCCTCCGGCGCCACCGCCAGTCCCGCCCGGATGGCTTCGCCCAGTCCGGCGCGCCGACGATCCGTGAGATGCCGGGGCACGCGCAGTTCCACCGGCTGATGCGCCGCCGCCGCGACGGCCAATTCCACCATCACTTCGTGACTCAGAATGAAGAAGGGCGGGCGGTTGGAACGGGTGGCTTCCGCCTCCCGCCAGCGCCAGATCTCGCGTAACACGGCGAGCCCGGCGCGGTTGAGGACATGACTGCCCTTCACGCGCCAAATGGCATCCGAATCCACGGGCACAACGCGCGTGCAATCGTCAATCAATCGGGCACACGATTCCTCGTGCCACGCCAGCCGGCCTTTCTGAGCCAGCTCTGCTTTCAACCGGTCGGCGAGCGGCTTGAGATAATGCGTGTCGTTGCGGGCGTAGCTTTCCATCCGCTCCGTCAACGGGCGGCGCGCCCAGTTCGCCTTCTGAGAACCTTTCTCGAGGGTTACCTCCAGGAATTTCTGCACCAGCGATTGCAGACCGAACTGGCGTTCGCCCAGCAACCGGGCCGCCAGCATCGTATCGAAAATTGCGCTCGGGACAAACTCGTGGTGTTTGCGCAGTAGGCGCAGGTCATAGTCCGCCCCGTGCATGATCAGGACGTGGGCATTCAATGCGTCCAAGAGCGGATCGATGCTCAAATCCGCCAACGGATCCACCAGCCGATCACCCTCCGCGGTGCTGATTTGAATGAGGCAGACTTTCTCGGGATAGGCGTGCAGGCTGTCCGCTTCGGTGTCCACAGCGATCCATTCCGCCGCGCGAATCAGCGGCAGGTACTGGTCGAGCATTTTTTTCGTATCAATCAAAGCGCGGGGAGGATATGGGAATCGGCCGGGATTGAAAAGCGCTGCGATGTCGCAGGCCCGCTGCGTTGGTCGTCCCCACTGCTATTTGACCACGTAAACCCGTAACAACTGATAGTTTAGGGACCAGCTAATAGCGGACTGAAACTCGTGCACCAGGTGTCCCCACTTCATGCGACTACCGGCAAGACTGTCAAGGGCTAGGCTACGGACCACACATGTCGGACCCGACCAAAACCAACCTCAGAATCGGCATGCGTCAATCGGAGAGCCAACTTATGAAACAACAAAACCGCTGGTTCACCAAAGTCCTCGCTCTGGCGGGCAGCTTCGCGTTGGTCTGTCCCGCTGTGGCACAGTCAACCATCACCACTTTCGATAATTTCACCTCGGACTCCCTGTTTCCAAGCTGGGCGCTCCCCTCGGCAACCGTCGTTTCCGGGGCTACGTCCTATGACATCACCGCGACCGGTTACGGGAGCAACTACAAGTACATCGGCTTCCCGGCTATCAACGGGGCGGGGAATACACACCTTGAACTGCGGGTCACGCTCAGCGGTCCGGCCGGCGCCGACGGGCATCTGGGGCCGATCATCGGGTTAATTGACGGGGACGGGACGCATGTCAATTTCGCATGGTATGGCCGGACCTTGGGCAGCCACATATTGAGTTCGCCAGTCGATTCCCCAACGTGGGTGGCGGCAGCGGGCACCACGCCGGGACTAGACTTGAACACTCTGACGCACATGCATATGCAGCTCGACCCCGGAGGTTTTGGGACGTCGGGCTTCTACACGGTGTCGTGGGAGAATCTCGCCCTCACCGTTGTCCCCGAGCCGACGTCGTTCGCCTTGGTTGGTTTGGGTCTTGCAGGAATGATCGTGTTTCGCCGTCGGAACTGAGTTGTTTTCAACCGCCAAGTGATTAAGTCAGACATTCTCTTGCCAACAAATATGAAACGCGCAAAAACCCCAGTGGGTTTGGCAATCTTGACCGCGGGCCTTGCATTCTCAACCTCGGCCCAAGCCGACACCACGATTACAACCTTCGACGATTTCTATTCAGACGCGCTATACAATTCGTGGGCCAGTCCGAGCGCCGTCATTGAATCCGGGACGACCAACTATGTGATTACTGCGACCGGCTACGGCAGCAACTGGAAGTATACGCCTGTAAATGGCACCGGCGGCACAACATTGGAACTCACGATCACGCTCAGCGGCCCACCGGCAGCCGACGGTCATCTGGGCCCGATCGTCGGGCTGGTGGACGCCGACGGAACTTATGCGAACTTCGCATGGTACGGGCGAACCCTCGGCCATCATGTATTGAGCGTACCGATCACCTCGCCGACTTGGTATGCCTCGCCGGGAACAACGGCGGGGTTGGACGTTGCCACACTGTCACATCTACACATCCAGCTTGATCCAGGAGGATTTGGCACCACCGGCGCCTACACGGTTTCGTGGGAAAACCTTCGGCTGGTTGGGCCGCCTCTGACCATCTCTGCGTCCGCATATAACTCAACGACACGTGAATTCACGCTGACCTGGACTTCTCAAAACGCGAAGACCTACCGAGTGCTGCACGCTGCCACAGTGAATGGAACGTATAGCGCCCTTGTGAGCGATATTGCGTCTGGCGGTACGTCTACGACCACCACGGTTACGGTTCCAGCTGGTAATGCCGGCTACCTGCGGGTGGAGGAGCAATAATAGTGATGTTTTGTTTGGTTGTTGAGTGGGCAGAGCAAGCCGGCGAGCGACCCTCGCCGGTTTCGCGTTCTGGTCATCGGCAGGAGACAGGTTCGTAGATATGGGATTCCACATTTGTAAAAGTCTTTGGACCGCGGCCGCCCTGGCGCTCGCCGCTGCGGCATCAGCCGCGACGAACAAGCCGGTGCTGGTCCATTACATGCCTTGGTATGTGGCCAAGCCGCACAGCGGCAGTTGGGGCTGGCACTGGACGATGAACCACTACAATCCCGATACTACGAACGGACTAGGGCAGCGCCAGATCGCCTCCTGGTATTACCCTCTCATCGGCCCCTATGACTCCGCCGATCCGGTGGTCATTGAATATCACATCCTGTTGATGAAGCTCGCGGGCATCGACGGCGTCGTGGCCGATTGGTACGGGCAGGATAACTATCTCGATTACGGTTTGATTAACCAACGCACGTTGCTGTTGCGGGATTACTCGCGGCGTGCCGGCCTCAAGTTTGTGCTGTGCTACGAAGATCGCACGGTGCAGGCCAAGATAAATGGCGGCTATATCACTACCAACGATGCAATCGCCAACGCGCAGCAGACGATGCTTTACGCGCAAACCAACTATTTCAATTCGCCCAACTATCTTCAGTTCAGCAACCGTCCGGTGCTGTTGAACTTCGGTCCCATTTACTTCAAGAACAATTCGCAATGGGTCAGTATCTTCTCGGTCCTGGCCGCCACCAATCAACCCGCGTTCTTCACGGAAGACATCCGGCTGCCAGTCGGTGTCGGCGCCTACAACTGGCCGCCCATGTATCTAAGCCAGCAAAATGGCGGCACGCTCTCCACGAATCAGCTGCAAAGCTACCTGAACAATTTTCAGAACTCGGCCACCCAGTGGCCGGCGTTCATCAGCAGCGCGTTCCCCCGATTCAAGGACATCTACCAGCAGGCCGGGCTCGGTTTCACCTATGGCACGCTCGAGGATTACAATGGCCAGACATTTCGCTCCACCCTGACCCGCGCATTGACGAACCACTCCGACATGATCCAGCTCGTCACGTGGAATGATTTTGGCGAAGGCACAGTCATCGAACCCACGGCCGAATTCGGTTACCGCGACCTGGGTGTGCTTCAGGATTTCCGCCGGCAATATCTGGACGCGAGTTTTTCCAGCAACACCAACGACCTCACCCTGCCCTTGCGGCTTTACAATTTGCGCCGGCAATACAGCGCCAATACCATCGTCCGCGCCGAGCTCGACCGCACGTTTACCAATCTCGTCTCTGGCAACCTTCCCGCCGCGCGGATGCAGTTGAGCGGCTTGGAAGCCAGGCAACCGGTCATTTACAACCTCGCGCTGACCAACAACACCCTGCGTTTCGTCGTCGGGGGTTACGTATCGCCCAATGGCGCGGAAATACAGACCACGTCCAATCTGGCCTCGGCGTGGACGACCGCCAGCACTTTGACCGTGGGCACGAATGCCATCCAGTTCACTTCCCCGATTTCGCCCCAGAGTCCGCCTGCTTTCTTCAAAGTCCGGACCACGCAGCCCTGAAGCGCGTTAGCGCGGTTGCGGAATGCCGGCTTGGAACCGCAAATGTCCCCGCCTTAAAATTCCCGCGCGACCATGCCGTTAGATTTCTTATCCCGGCCCTCCGCCTTCCTGCCCCCCCGCAGTCGGCGGCAATGGCTGACGGCGCGCGTCGAGCTCTGGCTTGCTTTGCTGTTCATCTGGCCCCTGACGGCGCCCGGCGTCGTGCTCTGGAGTGATCCCGGCGCCATGTTGATCTTCGACAATGGCCCGGGCCGCGACTTGCTCGAAGGCGGAGTCAAGCGTGACGATTACGCGAACGACACTCTCTACTTCAAGTTTCACGTTGACCCGCAATCCGACTCCACCACCGAGGAATACTTCGCCGCGTTCGAACTGTTTGAAGGCGACGCGGAGCGGCTGGGTATCGGAAATGCCCTGAAGGCCTGGGCTTATAGCGCGTTCCACGAGCAGGCGCGGGCGACGGAAGCTGGTCCAGTCCCAGAATATGTGGACCTCCATTCCTCGATCGTGGACCAATCGGCATCCGGCACGACCCTGAGCTATGAACTGCCCCGGCGCGGCGTGGAACGCACCATTGTCTTCAAGGTGCAATACGTCGCCGGCGGAGACGACCTGGTAACCGTGTGGCTAAACCCCGACCTCAGCTCCGGGGCCAACGAAGTCTTTCAAGGCGAGGCGCTGACCACGCGATTCAATGCCAATGCATCGTTTGACGAATTGCGCTTGCGGCATGGTGGCGGTGGCCCGGGCTGGATTTTCAGCGGCTTGGCGATTGCCACATCGTTCGCCGATTTCGTGGACACCAGCAGCGCGAAACCTTCCGGTAGCGTCCCCGACCAAAACCTCGGCGCCCAGCGGCTGGGCTTTCAGTCATGGCAACGCGAAACCGGCATGCCGCGTGGTGACATTCGCGCGCTGGCCCAGACCCGCGACGGGTATCTATGGCTGGGCACTGATGAAGGTCTGGCTCGATTTGATGGCGCGAAGTTCACCGTCTTTGACCTAACGGCGCACACGCTCGGCAATGCGGTGCGAACACTGCTCAGCGATTCCGCCGGTGCGCTTTGGATCGGCACTGCGGGCGGCGGTCTGTTGCGATTTCGCCAGGGTAAGTTCACCACTTTTACGACGCAGGATGGTTTGCCAACCAATTCCATCGCGGC
>Ga0315912_10000461_pt1 | contig 77587 bp, 54 predicted proteins | sample VfabasoilMG_FD_204469 | JGI IMG/M metagenome (GOLD analysis project Ga0315912, IMG submission 204469) | Garden soil microbial communities collected in Santa Monica, California, United States - V. faba soil | ecosystem: Environmental > Terrestrial > Soil > Garden | place: USA: California... | reverse complement strand
CGCGCGTCGCGACCTCGTCGAGGGACTGGTCGCCGCGCGGCTCGACGAACCCGCGGCACGCCAACTGACGCAGCTCCAGGCGATCCTGCCCACGTGGCGCGAGGACAGCGTCGTCGTGCGCCTGGCCAAGCAACTCGAATCGCGCCGGCCCGCACCGGGCAGCGTGGCTTCGTTCACACCGGGAGGACTGAGATGATCCGCGGCCGCGTCGAGGTGACCGAGTTCGAGAGCCCGGTACTGCGCGGCAATCCCGCGGGCGATCCGCATGTGCGGCGCGTGCCGGTGTACCTGCCGCCCTCGTACGACACCTCGCCCGGCCGGCGCTATCCGCTGGTGGTCGTGCTCACGGGCTTCACCGGCCGCGGCCGCATGCTCTTGAACGACAGCCCGTGGAGCCCGTCCCTCGACGACCGCCTGGATGCGCTGATCCACGCGGGTGCGCCCGAGATGATCGCGCTGATGCCGGACTGCTACACGCGCTTCGGCGGCTCGCAGTACATGGATTCCACCGCCACCGGCCGCTACGAGACACACATCGTGAACGAACTCGTGCCGTGGGCCGACGCCACCTACCGCACGCGTGCCGCGCGCGAGCATCGTGCGGTCGCCGGGAAGTCGTCCGGCGGCTACGGCGCGCTGCACCTCGGCATGCGTCACCCGGAGCTGTTCGGTGCGATCGCCTGCCACAGCGGGGACATGCTGTTCGAGTACTGCTACCAGACCGACTTCCCCAAGGCCTGCTCGGTGCTGCAGGCCGCGGGTGGCGTGCGTGCGTTCCTCGAGGCATTCGAAGCCAAGCCGCAGAAGGGCAAGGACGACATGCTCGCGCTCAACATCGTGGGCATGGCCGCGTGCTACTCGCCCGAGCCCGCCGCCGAGTTGGGCGTGGGGCTGCCGTTCGACCTCTCGACCGGCTTGCCGCGCGACGACGTGTGGCCGCGCTGGCTCGCGCACGATCCGCTCCGCCGGCTGCCCTCGCACGCGGACGCGCTGCGCTCGATGCGGCTGCTGTGGATCGACTGCGGCACTCGCGACGAGTTCCACCTCCACCACGGTGCGCGGGCATTCGCGCGCGAGCTCACGCGGCTCGGCATCGCGCACGTGCACGAGGAGTACGACGACGGGCACATGAACGTCTCGTACCGGTATGACCAGAGCCTGCCGGCGCTGGCGAGGGCGCTGTCGGCGTGAGCCTCACGCCGCCCCCGCTCCGGGTGGAGGGGCTCGTCCGCCGCTACGGCGCGCTGGAGGCGGTCGCGGGCGTCTCACTCGCCGTGGGTCACGGCGAGATCGTCGGTTTCCTCGGCGCCAACGGCGCCGGCAAGACCACGACGCTCCGTTGCATCGCCGGGCTGCTGTCCCCGCATGCCGGCCACATCGAGGTGGCGGGAGCCGACCTGGCGCGCGAGCCGCGCGTGGCGAAGGCGCGCCTCGGGTTCGTGCCCGACCGGCCCTACCTCTACGACCGGCTCTCGGCGCGCGAGTTCCTGGCGTTCGTCGCCGCGCTCTACGACCTGCCGGCCGAGGCCGCGGAACGCCGGGCCGAATCGCTGCTCGAGCGGCTGGAGCTCGCCGCGGACGCGAGCCGCACGCTCGAGGGCTATTCGCTCGGCATGCGGCAGAAGACCGCGGTCATCGCCGCACTGCTCCACTCACCACCGCTGCTGCTCCTGGACGAGCCCCTGAACGGGCTCGACCCGGTCTCGACGCGAACGTTGAAAGACCTGCTGCGCGAGCACGCGGCCGCGGGCGGCGGCGTGCTGGTGAGCACGCACCTGCTGGACGTGGCCGAACGCCTGTGCGATCGCGTCGTCATCCTGCGCGCGGGCCGGGTGATCGCGCAGGGCACGCTCGCCGAGTTGCGCGGCACGCACGCGGATCGCTCGCTCGAGGACGTGTTCCTCGAACTGGGACGGGACGGATGAACCACGCGGCGATCGCCCGCACCGGCTGGACCCTGGCCCACCGCTCGCTCTGGTCCGGCGGCCGACCACGAGGCGGCGTGTTGCCCGTGCTGCTCGTGTTGCTGCTCGCGGCCGCGAGCACGCTGGCGCTGGTGGTCATGTTCGGCTCGGCCGCGGCGGCGGGCGTGCCCCCGGCCGTCCACGCGAACCTGCTCGGCTGGGCGTTCACGCTGGCCATGCTCATGCTCGTCATCGGGGACCTGCACGCCGTGGTATCGGCGGCCGTCACCGCGCCCGACCTGGACCTGTTGCGCGCGGCCCCGGTCTCGCCGCGCGACATCCTGGGGCTCAAGCTCGCGGCGACGCTGCCGCGCACGCTGCCGCCCGTGCTCGCCATCGCGCTGCCCGCCGTCCTCGCATTCGGCTACGTGAACGGCTTGCCGTCGCTGCCCGTGCTGCTCGTCGCCCTGTTCGGGTTGTGGGCACTGCCGCTCGCGGCGGGCACGCTGCTCGCGATCCCGCTGCTGCGTCTCGCCCCTGCTGCGCATCTGCGCGAGCCGCTGGCGCTGCTCGCCACGCTCGCGTTCATCGCCGGCTGGGTGGCGAACACGTTCTGGGTGCCGCGGCTCGCTCGCGACACGCTCGACCTGGCCGCTGCGCTGCGCGCACTGCCGGCACCGCCGGAGGGCTCGCCGGCGACGTGGGCGGCGCACGCGATCGCGGGCGGGCGCGGCGCGGCTTCGGCACTGGCGGGATTCGCCGGGCTCACGCTCGCCGCCGTGGTCGCCGCCACCGCGGTCGCGAGCGGACTGCTCGAGGTCGTCCTGTCACGGGGCACTGGCGCGTTGAGCCGCCTCACGCACTCGAGCGCACGCCGCGCACCCACACTCGCGATGGCGTTCCTGCGGCGCGACGCGGCACTTGCCGCGCGCGACTGGCCGGTCACACTCGACGCGCTCGCGGGGCTGGCCTTGTGGACGTTGCTACCGCTCGCCATCCTGCCGCTCGCGCCTCTCGCCCCGCTCTCGATCGCGCGCGACATGGTGATCGCGCTCTCGGTGAGTCTCGGCCACGACCTGGCGGCGCGCGCGCTTCCGCTCGAGCGCGACTCGCTCGCCTGGGCGCGGCTCTCGCCCGTGGGTGGAGCCGCCTGGCTACGGCTGCGCGCACTGGGGGTCGGCATGGCGGCACTCGGCGTGGTGAGCACGGCCGTACTGGTCGTCGCACTCGCGTTCCGGCTCCCGCTGGCCGGAGTCGCAGACGTGGCCGTCTACGCGTGCGTGGCGGCCATCACCACGATGGCGGCCGGCCTGCTCTCGGGCGCGGCGTTCGGCGAATCGGCGTGGACCGACCCGCGCGCGATGCTGGCACCCGGCGGCAGGCTCGTGAGCGCGGTCGTCTCGGTCGCGCTCGCGGGCGCCTGGCTCACGCTCGCGCACCGGCATCCCTCCACGCCGGTCCCGCCGCTGACCGCCCTGGGGATGCTCGCCGGCGCGGTGGCCTTTGCCAGCATCCCGCTCGCATTCGCCGCTCGCGCACTCGAACGACGGGAGCATGCCGGTCGCTGACCCTTCGAGGGCCTCCCGCGCGCCGGGCCTGGCCTCGCACGGTTGACGCCAAGCGCACCGGGCGCGCAACCTCGTTGGATGAAGCCCCCCTCTCGCCTGGTCCTCGCGGTGGTCCCCGACCTGTTCTTCGCCGTACGGGTGTCGGCCACCGCTCGCAATGCGGGGGTGCCGCTCGAGCTGGTCCCGCCGCCGCGTGCGGTCGCGCGCGCTGCCGAAGCGGGCGCGGTGCTGCTCTTGATCGACCTGCACGCTCCCGGCGCGGTCGCCCTCGTCGCCGCGTTGAAGGCCGCGCAGCCCGCGCTGCCGGTGGTGGGCTTCTATTCGCACGTCGAGACCACGCTCCGTCGCAACGCGCTCGAAGCAGGTGCCGACGCCGCACTGCCGCGATCCGCGTTCGTGGCCCGGCTGCCCGACCTGCTCCAGTACGGACTCGACGGACTCGTCGCTCGCCCACTCGCCGAAGAGGAACCGGAGGAACAGGAGGAGGGAACGGAATGAGCGCGGGCGCGCACGTCAATGAGGAAGACGCGCTCGTCGCCATCGCACGCGACATGCGCACGGTGGCCGTCGTGGGCATCAAGGACGACTCCGACCCCGACGAGCCCGCCTTCTCGATCCCCTCGCTCATCCACGATGCCGGCGTGCGCGTGATCGGCGTGAATCCGCGCGTGCCGCGAGCGCTCGGCGAGCCGACACTGCGCTCGATCGCGGAGTTGCCCTCGGGTGTGGACGTGCTGGACGTGTTCCGGCGCGCCGACGCCATCCCCGGGATCGCGGACGAACTCCTGGCGCTGCCGCCGGAGCGACGGCCCGCCGTGGTGTGGCTGCAGACCGGCATCCGTCATGACGAGGCGGCCGCGCGGCTGGTCGCGGGCGGCTATCGCGTGGTGCAGGACCGCTGCCTCGGCGTGTACACGCGCCGCGCCCGCCGCCGGTAGCCCGGGCCGTCGCACCGCGGCTATACTGCCCGGTCAGACCCCCAGACCCCGGGAGCCTCCATGGCGGAATCCGCGAAGACCGACGCCCCGAAGAGCCGCATCTCGTGCCCGGGTTGCGGCCGTCACGATTGGGTGACGTGGCCGGCCGGGCAGGACACGTACCACTGGAAGTGCTTCAACTGCGAGAAGGAGTTCGACCTCCATCGCGGAGGCAAGCACTGATGCGACGAGTACGGGCGAGCATCGCCGTGAGCCTATTGGCCCTGATCGCGATCTCCGGCGCGTGCGCCCGGCGCGATGGCGCGGGCCCCGCTTCGAGCGCCACGGCGCTCGCAGACCAGGTCATGGCCTCGCTGGGTGGCAAGGCGCGCTGGGACGCCACACGCGGCCTGCGCTGGACGTTCGGAAACATGCTGGGCGACTCGGTACGCTCGAGCCGCACGCACGCCTGGGACCGGCAGACCGGGCAGCATCGCGTCGAGGGCGTGAACCGGATGGGACAGCACTTCGTCTTCATCCACACCGTGGGTGACACCACGTCGGGGATGGCGTGGATGGATGGCCAGCGCATCGAGGACCCCGACTCGCTCCACAAGCTCGTGAAGCGCGGCGAGGCGCTGTGGATCAACGACAGCTATTGGTTCCTGATGCCCTACAAGCTGCGCGACCCGGGCGTGACGCTGGAGATGGCGGGGGACACCACGCTGGGCGGTGCCACGTACGACCGGCTGTCGCTGACGTTCTCGAACGTCGGGCTCACACCGGGCGACCACTACTGGGTGTGGGTGAACCGCGCCAACCGGCGCGTCGAGCGCTGGGAGATGGTGCTCCAGGGCGATGCGCCACCGCCCGAGTCGTACACGTGGGAAGGCTGGGAGGAGCACGGTGGACTGTGGTTCGCGACCGCGCACCGTCGCGATTCCACCAACGTGTTCACGAACCGGGTCGAACTGGTGTCGTCGTTCGGCCCGACGGAGTTCAGCCAGCCCTGAGCCACTCCGTCGTGCCCGGCGCACTCCCGAACGCCATGCTCTTCCGACTCGCCGAGACATTCCGGTCGCTCCAGGGTGAGGGCCCCTCGGCCGGAACTCCCGCGCACTTCCTGAGGCTCCAAGGGTGCGACGTGGGCTGCCGCTGGTGCGACACGCGCTACACGTGGGACGCCGCGCTCGGTCGCGAGAGCACGCTCGCGCAGGCGTTCGCCGAACTGCACGCGCTGGGCCCTGCGCCCCTGCTGGTGGTGACGGGCGGCGAGCCGCTCGAGCACCCGGGGATCCGCGAACTTCTCGCGGCCGCCGCCGGCCAATGGCCGCGTGTCGAGGTCGAGACCAGCGGTATCGCGCCGCCGCCGCTCACGCACGAACGCATCGCCTACATGTGGTCGCCCAAGTTGCCCGGCGTGACCGAGCGCTGGGCCGAGACGTGGGCCCACCGCTCGGCGTTCGTCGCCGACCCGCGCACCTGGGTGAAGCTCGTGGTCGCCGAAGGCGGCGAGGAAGACGCGCTGCGGCTCGTGCGCGAAGCCGCACTGCCGCGCGAGCGCGTGATGCTGATGCCCGAGGGTCTCACCGACGCCGCGGTCCAGGCCCGTGCGCTCACACTCGCCGAGGTGTGCAAGCGCGAGGGACTGCGCCTCTCGCCGCGGCTGCACGTGTGGCTGTGGGGCGCGAAGCGCGGCGTATGAGCATGACCCCTGGCGGTGCACGGCGCGCGGTGGTGCTGCTCTCGGGCGGCCTCGACTCGGCCACGTGCCTGGCGTGGGCGCGTGCGCAGGGGTTCGAGTGCCATACGCTCGCGGTGGACTACGGCCAGCGGCACCGCGTGGAACTCGAGGCGGCACGCCGCGTGGCCGCTGCACTGGGTGCACGCGACCATCGCGAGGTGCGCGTGGACCTACGCGCCATCGGCGGTTCGGCGCTCACCTCGGACACGGCCGTTCCCAAGGGCCGTGACGAGGCCGCCATGGCGGCCGTGATCCCGTCCACGTACGTGCCCGCGCGCAACACCGTGTTCCTCGCCGTCGCACTTGGCTTGGCTGAGACCCTCGGAGGCACCGAGCTCGTGGCCGGCATGAACGTGCTCGACTACTCGGGCTATCCCGATTGCCGGCCGGAGTTCGTGCGGGCGTTCGAGTCCCTCGCCGCGCTCGCGACGCGCGCCGGCGTCGAGGGCGCGCGCTTCACCGTGCACACACCGCTCATGGACCTGGACAAGGCGGGGATCATCCGGCTGGGGGTTTCACTGGGTGTGGACTACGCACTCACGCATTCCTGCTACGATCCCTCGCCCGCCGGGCTCGCGTGTGGCGACTGCGACAGCTGCCGCCTGCGTGCGAAAGGCTTCCGCGAAGCGGGAGTCCCCGATCCCACCCGCTACGAGAAGCGCTGAGGAGCCGTCCGCCGTGCGTGTCGAACTGGTGAAGGAGTTCCGCTTCGAGGCTGCCCACCGCCTGCCGAACGTGCCGGCGGACCACAAGTGCTTCCGCATGCACGGCCACTCGTATCGCATCGAGGTGTGCGTGATCGGGCAGGTGGACCCCAAGCTCGGCTGGCTCGTGGACTTCGGCGAGATCGCGGCGCGAGTGGACCCCGTGCTCAAGCAGGAACTCGACCACCGCGTACTGAACGATGTGCCGGGACTCGAGAACCCCACCGCCGAGATCCTCGCGCACTGGCTGTGGCAGCGCCTGACGCCGCTCGTGCCCTACCTGGCGGCGATCACGATCCACGAGACCTGCGCGTCGCGTTGCACCTACCGCGGCGAGTGACCGCTCCGGCGGCGATGCCGCGGAGTGCGTGGGACTGCGAGCGTTCCCCTCGCCTCGCGTCCTGACCGGACTCGCGAGATCCGCGTACCGCGAGCGCGTCACGTAACGGCCGATGACACCGTTGCAGCGCGTGGTTTGGGTGGATTTGCCCACTCCTGACGAGCGCGCGGGAATAACGTCGCATCTGACGCGTTCGAAGAGTAAGCGCAACGCTCCCGAACATCGACCTCAAGCCCGGCGACTCCAGGCCGAAACCACAATACCAAGGGACGGGTGTGAGCTCAGGGAGCGGAACGATGAACAAGCGGATCTTCGTCACGGGAGCCACGGGCTATGTCGGTGGCGCCGTGGCCGCGCGATTGGCGCGACAAGGCCACCGGGTCTTCGGTCTCACGCGCCGGCGCGAACGCGCCGCGTCGCTCGAGGCTTCGGGGATCGTACCCGTGATCGGTGACCTCATCCGCGACGACGGCTGGCGCGGCGTGCTCCAGAACTGCGACGTCGCGGTGCATCTCGCCTTCGACGCCGACGATGGCCCCGCGCAGGCGGACCAAGCCGCGCTCGACGCCATCCGGGTCGCCGCCCTGGACGGCCGCGTGCGGCGCGTGCTCTACACGAGCGTGCTGCATGTGCACGGCCACGGCATCGACGGTCACGCCGATGAAACCACGCCGCTCGAACCGCTGTCGCTGGTGCAGTGGCGGGCCGCGCACGAGGAGATCGCGCTCGACCTCACGGCCCACGATGTCGCGGTCGTGATCTTGCGGCCCGGCATGGTCTACGGCGAGCACCGCGGCATCCTGGGCGGCTGGTTCGCCGAGGCGCACGACTCGCACACCGTGACCTATCCGGGCGACGGCTCCCAGCACTGGGGCCTGGTGCACCGTGACGATGTCGCGGATGCCTATGCGCTCGCCCTCGAGCATGGTGCCGCGAGCGAACGCTACCTGCTCGCCGACGAATCCCGTCACACGGTGAAGGACCTGGCCCAGGCCGTGGCGGCAGCGACCGGCAGTCGCATCCAGTCCTGGCCGGCGGACGACCTCGTGCGCACGAACGGTGCGTTCGGCGAAGTCCTGCTCAACGACCTCCAGGTGTCGTCTGCGAAGGCACGGCGCGAACTGGGATGGGTGCCCCGGCACCTGTCGTTCGTGGCCGAAGCCGACGATCTCTGGCGCGACTGGCAGGCGGCGCGACCGACTCCCGTGCGCTGACGCGATCGCGTCGCGCGCTCCCAACGCGGGCCGTTCCGGGGTAGTGTGAACGTCCCATGTCCCTCCGCTCGCCGACGCCGCGCACGCGCCGCGTACTGCTCGCCTCGGGCGCGCTATTGCTCGCGCTCGTGCTCGCCCTGCCGTGGATCGCGACGCCGCTGATCGGCGCCCGGCTTCGTGCCATGGCGGCCGACCGCGGCTATGACGTGCATTGGCAGACGCTGAGCTTCCGCTGGCCACTGGGCGTGGAAGTGCGCGTCCTGACCGTGTCGCGGCGCGAAGGCCCCGGTCCCGAGCTGCGCGCCGAGCGCGTCGCGGTCTCGCTCGCCCCGCGGTTGCTCCGGCTTCGGCCGCGCATCACGCGACTGGAACTGGACGGCATGAGCATCCGGCTGCCCGCCGCCTCGGAGCTCGACGCCGAGCCGGAGGCCGCCACGGGCGACGACACGCAGGGCCCCGCCTCACCTCGCGTGCGAGCGGCGGCCGACCAGGTCGCACAGGCGCTGCTGCTCCCGGCGCGACGCCTGCCCGAGATCCGCATCACCTCACTCGATGTCGCGCGCGGGGACTCGCTCTTCGCCCGGCTCGACGTGCTCACGCTGACGCACCGTGCGAATGGCGCGCAGCTGGCCGCCTCGGGGCTGCTCGCGAATGAGCATCGCGTGCCGTTCGACATCGCGCTGGTCTGGAACGCGGACGACCGGCTCACCGGACAGATGGCGTTCCACCTCGCAGGGATGGCCGACTCCAGTTCACGATTGAGGATGGCCGTGGACGGCCGCGTCACGCAGGACCGTCGCGCCGGGGTCCTGCGCATCGCCGATGGTTCACGATTCCAGATCGGCCCGGTCGCGCTCTCGTTCTCGGGGGATGTGCGCCGTCAGGGACCTCGCTTCCGGTTCGCGCTCGAAGCCGACAGCCTCACCGCCGAACGCGTGCAGCGGGGCGTGCCGCCCGCGGTGCTCGGCCCGCTCACCGACTTGAGCGTTCGCGGCTCGTGGGATTGGCACGCGAGCCTCGATGTGGATGTCGCGCGGCCCGAGAGCACGCATTTCACCGCCGACGTGATCCCCCACGGCCTGCAACTGGGGCCGGATGGCGCGCGCGTTCCGTTGCGCCGGCTGGAGGGGCCGTTCCTCGCCACGATCCACGTGCCGCGCGGTCCGGTCCAGCGCGACCTGTCCCCCGAGAACCCGGACTTCCGCCCACTCGAACGCATCGGCCCGCTGCTGCGTGAGGCCGTGCTCACCAACGAGGACGGCGGCTTCTACCATCATCGCGGCTTCAACACCGCCGCGATCCAGGGGGCGATCGCCGAGAACCTGCGCGCGGGCGCGTTCCGTCGCGGCGCCGGGACCATCACCATGCAGCTCGCGCGCAACCTGTTCCTGGGCCATCAGCGCACCCTGTCGCGCAAGGGGCAGGAGGTGGTGCTGGCGTGGGTGCTGGAGCATCTCACCGGGCTTTCCAAGGACCGGCTGCTCGAGATCTACCTCAACATCATCGAATGGGGACCCGGCGTGCACGGGGCCAGCGAGGCGTCGCGCTTCTACTTCGCGAAGGACCCCGCCGAGCTCACGCTCGACGAGGCGCTGTTCCTCACCGTGCTGGTGCCGAGCCCGAGCCGCTGGCGCACGCGCGTGGACGCGCAGGGCGCCCTGCGCCCCTGGGCACGCGAGCAGATGGCGTTCATCGCCCGCAAGATGAACACGCGCGGCGCGCTCGACTCCGCGGCGGTCCCCGCAGCGGAATCGCTGCGCGTCGAACTGCGCGGCGCGGCCGCGGCACTGCTCGCGCCCGCCGCCGCGCCCTCGTTGCCGCCCGCCGTCGTCCCGGGCGACAGCGTCGTGACCGGGGCTCCGCCCGAGCGCTGATCCCGGGACGCAAGCCGGAGGGCGACAGGCCGCGCGAGCCCCCCGAGGCTCGGCCCCCATCACCGCCTGCTACACTCGCGCGTCCCATTCGGAGCCTCCATGCACGCCCACGGCCTGCCCCACGAGTTCCATGTCGCCCGCGCGATGCGCGAGCGCTGCCGCTTCGACGAGCTGCTGTTCGCTTCGTCGGGGCATGCCGTGCTCGCGCGGCCGGAGGCCGCGCACCGCTTCGCCGCCGCGCTGGACGCGGCACGGCCTTCCGCGCCGCGCGCATCGGCCGCGGAGCTGTTCGCGCTCGGCCTGCTGGACGAGGCCATGCACCTGGTGATCGCCCACTGGCGCGAGACGCACGAACCGAACGCCTTCCGCGACGCGCTCGCGCGGCTGCACGGCACGCTCGGCGAGCGCGCGACGCGCACGCTGCTGCTCGCGTTCCTCGAGCGCTTCCCGCCCATGGCGGTCCACCGCGGTGAGATCGCGCCCGAGGCCTGGCTCCTCGGCGCCACCGGCGGCCGGCCGCACGACGAGGTGGCGCTCGAGGAACTGCTGCTGCTGTCGCTGGAAGACGGCAATCCGGCCGCGGGTGCCTATCGTGAACTGTTCGATGCCGCCCCCCTCGCCGCGGCCACGGCGTATGCCTCGGCACTCCGCGAGACCGAAGCGCTGTTCGCCACGCGCGCGCGGCTGGGCGAGCATGCGCTGCCGCTGCTCGAGTTCCTGCGCGCGCCGTTTCGCGCCTCGCCGCACTCGCTGCTGGGCCAGCTCGAGTACGTCCGCCATGCGTGGGCCCCCTGGCTCGGCGAGCTGATCACGCGCATGCAGGTCGCCTTCGACCTGCGCGAAGAGGAAGCCCGCTGGCTCGCCTCACGCGAGGCGCTGGCCCGCGGTGAGCACACGCACTCGGGCGAGGCGGGGCTGCCCGACCTGGCCTCACTCGAAGGCGAGACCGAGCGCTTCAGTCCCGACGCCGAGTGGATGCCCCGGAGCGTGATGATCGCGAAGAGCACGCTGGTGTGGCTGGACCAGCTCTCGCGCCGCCACGGCCGCGCCATCACCCGGCTGGACCAGGTGCCCGACGAGGAGCTCGACCGCTTCGCCGCGTTCGGGATCAATGCGCTGTGGCTGATCGGCGTCTGGGAGCGAAGCCCGGCTTCGCGCCGCATCAAGCAGCTCTCGGGCAACCCGGACGCGGCCGCCTCGGCGTATGCGGTGCAGGACTACGTCATCGCCGGCGAGCTGGGCGGCGACGACGGCTGGCGGAACCTGCGCGACCGCGCTGCCGCTCGCGGCATCCGGCTCGCCAGCGACATGGTGCCGAACCACATGGGACTCGACTCGCGCTGGGTGGTGGAGCACCCCGAATGGTTCCTGGCGCGCCGCGACTGCCCCTACCCGGCCTACTCGTTCGAGGGCGCCGAGCTCTCCAGCGACCCGCGCGTCTCGCTGCGGATCGAGGACCACTACTGGGACCGCAGCGATGCCGCGGTGGTGTTCCGCCGCACCGACACCGCCACCGGGGACACCCGCTTCATCTACCACGGCAACGACGGCACCAGCTTCCCCTGGAACGACACCGCCCAGCTCGACTACCTGAACCCCGACGCGCGCGAGGCCGTGATCCAGGCCATCCTCGCCATCGCGCACCGGTTCCCGATCATCCGGTTCGATGCCGCGATGACGCTGGCGCGGAAGCACATCCAGCGGCTGTGGTACCCCGAGCCCGGCAGCGGCGGGGCGATCCCCTCTCGCGCCGGTCACGGGTTCACGCGCGCGCAGTTCGACCGCGTGCTGCCGCGCGAGTTCTGGCGCGAGGTGGTGGACCGCGTCGCGCAGGAAGCCCCCGGCACGCTGCTGCTCGCCGAGGCGTTCTGGCTCATGGAAGGCTATTTCGTCCGCACGCTCGGGATGCACCGGGTCTACAACAGCGCGTTCATGGTCATGCTGCGCGACGAGCGCAACGCCGACTTCCGTCGTGTGCTGCGCGACACGCTCGAGTTCGACCCCGGCATCCTGCAGCGCTGGGTCAACTTCATGAACAACCCCGACGAGCGCACGGCCGTGGACCAGTTCGGCCGTGGCGAGAAGTATTTCGGCGTGTGCACGCTGCTCGCCACGCTGCCGGGGCTGCCGATGTTCGGCCACGGCCAGCTCGAGGGCTTCGAGGAGCGCTACGGCATGGAGTTCCGCCGCGCCCTGCGGGACGAGCCCGTGGACGAGGGGCTCGAACGCGAGCACTGGCGCCGCATCGCGCCGCTGCTGAAGGTGCGCTCACGATTCGCCGGCTCGAAGGCATTCCTGCTCTACGACTGCCGAGACGCATCCGGCCACGTGAACGAGGACGTGTTCGCCTATTCCAACCGAGACGGCTCCGGCGCCGCCCTGGTGCTTTACCACAACCGCTGGGCCGAGACGCGGGGGCGCATCCGCTGGTCGGCGGCCTACGCGGAGAAGCGCGCCGACGGTTCGCGGCCGCTCCGCCAGCGCACACTGCTCGACGGGCTGGGGCTGGCGCACGTGGCGGACGACGCGCTGCTGCGCTTCCGCGACCTGGTGAGCGGACACGAACACCTCGCCTACGCCCAGCCCCTGCGTGAGCACGGGATGAGCGTCGAGCTGGGGCCGTTCGCGTCGCGCGTCCTGCTCGACTGGCAGGAAGTGACGCGGGACGGCCGGCCGTGGGACGACCTGGCCCGCCAGCTGCCCGCGCAGGGCGTGCCCGACCTGGAACGCGCGCTCTGGGAGCTGGCGGTGCGCCCGGCGCAGCAGATCGTGGCACGGGCAGTCGAGGGCGTGATCCGGGCCAATGCCGGCGTCCTGACCGGATTCACCCTCATGCTCGCGCGCAGTGCCAGCCAGCTTCTCACGTGGCATATGGCGAAATTGCAAGTCGACCGGCTGTGGGAGCGGATCTTGGCGCTTGGCCGGCTGGAAGGAGAGGCGACGACGCCGAGCCCGGAGGAGCCAGGAACAAGCGTGGAGCGCGCTGTCGCCTTGAGCGATGCCGAACGGGCCGCGCATGCGGGCTGGCTGATGCTCGAAGGGTGCGGCGCGATGTTCGAGCCCGGGGCCGGCGCCTCGCGAGGCCTGCGCTTGTTTGACGAATTGTCCCTGCGCGAGCCGCTCGCCGAAGCGCTCCGCGCGCTAGGCGCCGAGGGCGACATGCCGTGGCGTCTCGCCGCGCGCGTGCGCGCGATGCTCGCTCACCCGGACGCTCACGCGGGTGGCGAGGCCTGGCGCACTTTCCTCGCCGATGACGACGCACGTTTCGCCGCTGGAATGGCCCCGGGGGAGCTGCCCGAGCGTGCTCCCGCGTGGCTGGAGCTACCGGCGCGCATCGAGCGCGCGGCCACGCCCGCCGACTGAGCCGGGCTTCCGACGCGAGGATTCGCAGCTTCGGGGCGAATCCCGCAGAGACGTCATGCGGCGCCGTCTTTTCCCCCAACCGGGGCTTTCGGACGCGCATGCAGGCCGCAGTGCGGCTTCATGCAACGCGCAGTGATGGGTCTCAACCCTCGTTCAGTTGCCGCCCCTGAGAACGCGTCATCGTGCATCGCGCGAGCGGCACGCGGGCGGCAGAACGGCATCGGCCTTGCCCTACTGGGAATACGAACGGCGCAGCCCGAGATGCGGGACCACCAGCGCCACCACCCCAGAGAACACGAGGCGATCCGATGCGCAAGTCCACCCTGTCACTGGCCTTCTTGATCAGCACGCTGGCGCTCACCGGTTGCGGTCGCAATCCGGTCGCTCCCCAGGGGGTCGTCCCCACGGATCCCTCGGCCTCGTCGGCGCGCGGCACGCAGTCGGAAGATCCCATCCCGGACATCGTGGGCGAAGGTGGTGCGAACGGTGCGCTCCACGTGGCGTCGCAAGAGGCCGGCACGCTCACCGTCGGACGCTGGACGCTCACGATCCACAAGAACTCGCACATCGATGCCTCCACGATCGCGCTGACCGTCCGCGACCCCAACTCGATGGAAGTCGAGATCGAAGTCACGCCCGCGAGCGCGAACAACTTCCAGGTGCCGATCGAACTGGTCGCCAACTGCAGTGACCAGCCCGGAATGGTGATGAACGACAACGCCATCTTCGTCTGGAACGAGGGCTGGGAGCAGGCGGCGGACCAGAACACGCAGGATGGGAGCATGATCATCAAGGCGAAGATGAACCAGCTCAAGAACGCGAAGGTCGCCGCGAAGGCCACGGCCGAGACCGTGCGCGGCAAGCACTGACAAGGAATCGCCCCTGGGGGGGTGAGAAGGCGGGGCGCTGGTCCTCGGGGGGCCGGCGTCCTCGCCGTTTTCTGGCGAATCGCAAACGCACGACGGCCGCCCTCGCGGGTGGCCGTCGTGTGCCGGTTCGTGATCCTGGCGCGGATCAGTGCTTCACGATCTCGCCCGCGTCGGAGAGATCGAACTTCGACGCCTGGGGCTCCTTCGGCAGCCCCGGCATGCGCATGATCTCGCCGGTGATGGGGATCACGAATCCCGCGCCGGCCGCCAGCTGGATCTCGCGCACCGTCACCAGGAAGTCCTTGGGCCGGCCGAGCAGCGCCGGGTTGTCCGACAGTGACTGCTGCGTCTTGGCGATGCAGATGGGCAGTTTGCCGAAGCCGAGCTTCTCCAGCTGCTCACGGTCGCGCTTGGCCCGCACCGTGTAGTCCACAGCCTGGGCGCCGTACATCTCGTGAGCGACGGTGCGGATCTTCTCTTCGATCGTGGCGTCCCATTCGTAGAGAGGCTTGAAGTGCGGTTCGGTCGCCGCGACCTTGTCGCGGACCACTTCGGCCAGGTCGGTGCAGCCCTTGCCGCCGTCGGCGAAGCCGCGGTGCACCACCGCCTGCAGCCCCAGTGCTTCGCAATGCTTGCGCAGGGTCTCCACCTCCTCCGCCGTGTCCGAGGGGAAGTGGTTGATCGCCACCACACAGGGCTGCTCGAACTTGGCGATGTTCTCGAGGTGCTTCTCCATGTTCGAGAACCCGCGCAGCATCGCGCGGGCGTCGGGTTGGTTCACGTCGGCCACGCGCACGCCGCCGTGCATCTTGAGTGCGCGGATCGTGGCCACGAGCACGGTGCAGGCCGGGGCGAAACCGCCATACCGGCAGTTGATGTCGAAGAACTTCTCGGCGCCCAGCTCGAAGGCGAATCCCGCCTCGGTCACGACCACGTCGGCGAGCGCCAGCGCCGCCCGGGTGGCCACGATGGAGTTGGTGCCGTGCGCGATGTTCGCGAACGGTCCGCCGTGCACGATCGCGGGCACGCCCTCGGTGGTCTGCACGAGGTTCGGCTTGACCGCGTCGCGCAGCAGCGCGGCCATCGCCCCCACGGCGCCCAGGTCGGACGCGGTGACGGGCGTGCCGTCCTTGCGGTAGCCCACGACGATGCGGCCCAGGCGCACCTTGAGGTCGGCGATCCCATTCGCGAGGCACAACACCGCCATCACCTCGCTGGCCGCCGTGATGTCGAAACCTGTCTCGCGCGGGATGCCCTCGGTGCGGCCGCCCAAGCCGATGACGATGTCCCGCAGCGTGCGGTCATTCATGTCGATGACGCGCTTCCAGGTCACGCGGCGAGCGTCGAGGCCGGCGGCGTTGTCGAAGTGGAGCGCGTTGTCCACGAGCGCGGCGAGCAGGTTGTGGGCACTCGAGATGGCGTGGAAGTCGCCGTTGAAGTGCATGTTGATGTCGTCCACCGGCAGGATCTCGGAAGCCCCGCCGCCGGCACCGCCGCCCTTGACGCCGAACGTGGGCCCGAGGCTCGGCTCGCGCAGCGCGACCGCGCTCTTGACCCCGATGCGCGCGAGTCCCTGCGCGAGCCCGATGCTGGTCGTGGTCTTGCCCTCGCCCGCGGGCGTGGGGGTGATGGCGGAGACGAGGACCAGCTTGCCGCGCGGCGGCAGGCCGTGGAACGCGGGGTACGTGAGCTTCGCCTTCCAGTGGCCGTACGGCTCGACATGCGCCGGGTCGATGCCCAGCGACTTCGCGACTTCGAGGATAGGTCTCATGGCGGCGCACTATACGGAATTCCCGGGAATCCGGCCTTGGCGGCAGGCCGCTGCCACGGCCCGACCCCGCCGGACCGCCCTCGAATCGCTCCGAGAACGAGCATTCAGTCGGGCGCGCGAACGGCCGAAAACCCAAGGGAGTACCCGAGAGGTTCCCTCATGCCGTGACCGCCGTATGCCAGGGCGGCGCGGGAGGTCGTGCTTTGGACGAGACACCCGAGCGTCCCTGGACCGAACCCGGCCAGGACCCGGAATGGATCATCGCCGCCCAGCGCGGTGATCTCGCGTGCCTGCTCGAGTTGGTGCATGCGCACCGGCTGCCGCTCTGGCGTGCGTGCTTCTCGATCACGCGCCATCTCGGCGAAGCCGAACTGCTGTTCCAGGAAACGCTCGCGCACGCCGCGCGCAACCTGCGCGCCGCGCCCGTCGCGCGGCCGGTGCTGCCCTGGCTGGTGCGCCTCGCGCGCCAGATCGAGAACGCGAAGCTGCGCGGGCGCGAGCCGCGGCCCTCGGTGGGGCTGCGCCGCCCGAACGGCGAACCCTGGCTCGCGGGCGCACGCGGGTCGCATTGGGTGGATGACGAACAGCGCACGCTGCATGCGTTCGCGCAGCTGCACTCGGACGACCAGTGGCTGCTGACGATGCGGTTGTTCGAGCGGCTGCCCTACGCCGACATCGCACGGGTCACCGGTATTCCCGTGCCGCGCGTGATGAACCGGATCGCCCTGGCGCGCGAGTACATCGAGCGCGTACACGAGCTGGGGGAGGAGGCGGCGTGAACCACCTCACCGTGCAACAGCTCTCGGCCGCGCTCGACGGCGCCCTCGGCGGACCTTCGCTCGAACTGGTGGTGCACCACCTCGCGCATTGCCACGAGTGCCGCGATCGCCAGGCGCGACTCGCGCGGCATGACGACGCGCTGCGCCGGTTGCTGTCGCAGGATCCGCACGACTTCTTCCTCGACGACCTCGAGCGCCGCGTCGAAGCCCTGATGGTCGCGATCATGCGCGGCCTGCCGGTGCCCCCGATGGTCACGTCGTCTCCGCTGCAGTCGGAGGAGGACCCGCACGCGCCCACCGAGCCGCCGCTGCCCGGCCGGCCCGAGCTGGGGCGCGCCGGTGCGCTCGCCCAGGAGGCCGGCTTCGGCCGCATCGGGCTCCGGCCGTCGGCCTCGACGCAGGCGCCTTCATCGGACCCGGTGGAAGCGCAGCGCCTGCTCGAAGCGCTCGAGCGCGGCGAAGCGGGAGACTTCACCGAGCTCACCGCCCAGGGCATGAGCGAGCACGGTGCGGTGGACGGCCCCGTGTTCGACCTGCCCAAGTGGATCAAGCAGGGCACCGGGCCCAAGCCCGCGACCGAAGCCCGCCCTCGTGAAGTACAGAAGCTGGAGTTGTTCTTCGAGCACCTGGACGACCGCAATGCGAACCTGCCGCGCGAAGCGATCCAGGAGGTGTTCCGTCGCGAGGCCACTCCGCCGGTCGCTCCGCCGGTCCTCGAGGCCGGCGGACCGCCGCCACTGCCGCTGCCGTTCAGGGCCTTGCCCGCTCCGCCGTCGCCCGCACCGGTGGCGCCGGAGCAACCGCGAGCCGCGGCGCCGCCTCCGCGAGTGCCCGTCGCTGCGCCGCCACCGTCCCTCGTCACGCCGGCACCTGCCGCGTCCGCGCCGGAGCCGCACCCGTTCCGTCCGAACCTGCCGGTCGTGTCTCCCTCGCCCAGCGCTCAGCTCGAGCGGCCGGACGTGGTCACGAAGGAGACCCCGTGGCGTCGCGCGCCCGCGTGGGCGAAGGCGGGAGCGGAGACATCGCCGCCATTCCAGCCTCCGCACGAGGCGCCGGTCACCGATGCGTACGAGCAGGTGAACGATCCGCCGCGCCGGCCGGTGCCGCGCGTGAAGCCCACGCCGCGATTCGCCGCCGCATGGTTGCTCGCCACGGCGAGTGTCGGCGGCCTGCTCGTGCTGCTGCTCGTGCTCCAGTTCCTGCCGCCGGCCGACACGCCCGGCGCCACCGCCTGGCGAGGCTTCCGGTGGCCGAATGTGAGATTCGCTCCCGCGGACAGCGTCGCTCCGCTCGAAACACTTCCCAGCGAACCGGCGCTGCGTTCCGCGACCACACCGTTCCCGGTGGAATCCCCTGTTCCCGGCGGAGAGTTCCCACTCGTCAGCACTCCCGTGGACTCGGCCGGCCTGGCCGCGGACAGCCTGACCGCGGCGACCGACACGAGCGGCATGATTCCCGGCCGCTGAGGCGGCCCTTTCGAGAGGTGCGAACATGAAGGTTCTCGTGGTGATGGACCCGTGCGATGAGCGGACGTCGCTCACCTGCTCGCTCGCGGAGTTGGGCATCGAGCCGGTCGAGGCCGGCGGTGCCGATGCCGCGCTCGCCGTGCTCGAAGCCGGCGAGGAACCGGCGGCGCTGCTGCTCGGCTGGAACCTGTCGGGTCGGGATGGCATCGAGTTGCTCGAGAGGCTGCGCTCCGATGTCCGTTGGCAGGCGCTGCCGGTCCTGCTCGTGACCGGCGCTGAGGACCTCGCGCGCGTCACCAAGGCGCTCGAAGCCGGGGTGAGTGAGTACCTGCTGCAGCCGCTGGATTCCGAATCCCTGCTCGAGAAGCTCCTGCTGCTGGGCGTGGACCCCGACTATCGCAAGGCCGCCTGAGCGCGCCGCGCCCGGGCCGATGAGGAACAGCGCGTGCACGATCCCCTCCGCCGACCGTGGACGGAACCCGGTCGCGACCCGGAACACGTCTATGCCGCCCAGCGTGGCGACCTCGCGGCGCTGTTCACGCTCTTGCGGGAGTACCGGCGTGAGCTGTGGAGCGTGTGCTTCGCGCTGACGCTCGATCGAGCGCGGGCGGAACGGCTGTTCCACGAGACGTTGCTGCGCGCTTCGAAGAACCTGCGTTCGGTCCCCAACGGCGCTGCGTTCCTGCCCTGGCTGGTGCGTCTCGCGGCCAGCGCCGCCGCGTCGAACCAGCGGCGCGACGCCGCCGAGAAGGATCCCGCTGCGATGGACCGGACCGCACTCGGCACCGAGCTGACCGAGGAGCAGTCTCACGCACTGCACGCGTTCGCCTCACTCACCGGGCAGGACCGGCTGCTCTATGCCCTGGCCGCGATCGCGCGACTGCCGTACGCCGAGATCGGGACCGTCACGCGACGCGAGAGCAACGCCGTGATCCATGAGCTCGCGCAGCTGCGCGCTCGCCTCGCCCACCGGGAGGCGGCGTGAGGCACGTGAGCGTGCAGCAGCTCTCGGCTTTCACGGACGGCGCGCTGAGCGGTGTGTCACGCGAACTGGTCGTGCGTCACCTCGCCACCTGCTCCGCCTGCCGCGACCGGCAGGGCGCGTGGCAGGCGGCGGACGAGGCCCTGCGCCAGGCACTGTCCTGGACGCCCAACGAGCGCACGCTCGAGGAGTGGTCGTCGCGCGTCGAGCTGTGCATCACGGCCGAGAGGAAGGGCCTGCCGGTGCCGGAGTTCACGCCGACGCTGTTGCCCGTGATCGCCGCCGTCACGCCGACGACGCTGCCGCGCATGCGCGAGCTGCTGGAAGGCGCTCGGGGCGCGATGCTCTCCAAGGGGCGCGGGACGAAACCCGAGCGACCGGCCGGCGCGAAACCGGTGGCAGGGGCTCCGGCCCCGGAACCCCCGGATGAGCCCGCCGGGTCGTCACTCGAGTCGGCCAAGCCGGTTCCCGAGGAAGCACCCGAGCTCGCTCCTGCCGAAGCTCGAGCGCCGGCGGTGCCGTCGATCGAGAACTCGTCGAGCACCGAGGCCGCGCCGACGCACGAGACCGAACACGAGGCGGGCCCCGCAGCGAGCGAGGTGGACGACGTCGCATCCGAAGCCGGCCCGGAACCCGTGGCCGAGGAAGCATCGCTCGCGGAGCCGGAGCCTTCGCCTGTCGCCGAGGCGACGACGGAATCGGAACCCGTCTCCGTGGCCGAGCCGGAGGTGGAAGCAGAGCCGGCGCCCGTCGCCGGATCGGAGACCGAGGCCGAGCCGGCGCCCGTCGCCGGATCGGAGACCGAGGCCGAGCCTGCGCCCGAACCCGTCGCCGAACAGGACTCTGGGCCCGAGCGCTTGCCCGACGTCGAGCTCGCGACGGAAGCGGCGCTCCCGACCGTCGCCGAATCGGAAGTGGAACCGGAGCCTGAACAGAAGTCCGTCGCCGCAGCGCAGCCGGATCCCGCGCCTGCGCCTGTTGCGTACTCGGAGCCCACGCTCCCGCGCGCGGAACTGCCGGTGGCGCTGCCCGTGGCTTCCACGAAGCGCGATCCCTTCCTCGAGCTCAAGCCGCTTCCGGAGCTGACCGAGCCGTTGTTCACGAGCGCATCGCTTCCCGAATCGACGCTGGCCAGGGCCATGCGACGTCACGCCAACGCGACGCCGCCAGGGACCGATCCTGTGCGCAAGCCTGCCCACGTCGCCGTTCCCGCGCCGGTCGCGCCCGCTGCGGCTCGTCCCCTGCGGCGTCGCGGTCGTCGCCGGCTGCTCGCCGCGTGCACGGTGTTGTTGCTCGTGCTCCTCACGTCGATGTTCATGCCCGACGTCATCCGTATCCCACTGCCCGAACGCTGGCGACCGCGCGTGCCGCGTGTCGAGTTCGTGCGCAGGGGCGGCACACTGGCCGAGACTCCCGCGGCTTCACGTGATGCTGCGTTCGAGCTGGCGACGAGCCAGCCGATCGTGCCCGAGCTCGTCTCGCAACCCGCGGTCGCCGTGAGCGCGGATTCGCTGGCACCCGCCGACAGTGTCGCCACGCCGGTGACCGGCGAGGCGACGAGCCCCGCGGTCACGTCCGCGCCGGCGAGTCCCTCGACCGCCGTCGCGACCGTGGCGCGGCCACCCGCACCGGCACGTGCGCCAGCGCGAACCGCCCCCGCCAGGCCGGCGACCGGTACGTCCGAACGCCCGAGTTCGGAGGCCGAGTTCGTACCCGACAACCCGAGCACCATCATCCCGGTGCGCGTGACCACCAGCGTGCGGCTCTCCAAACCGCCTGCGCGAGCGCTTCCCGAGCCCGAGCACGACGAGTCGTGGCCGCTGCTCTGTGGCGAGGTCATCGACGCCCAGGGACAGCCGGTCGAGGGCGCGCGCGTCCAGCTCGTCTCGCCGGCGCTCACGGTCCGTACCGACCGGCGCGGCCGCTTCTGCGTGGCGTGCCCGCCGGGTGTGCGCGCGTTGCGGGTGGAAGCCCCCGGCCTCCCGGTGGTGAACCGCACCGTGGAGCTCACGGGCGGCATGGTCGAGACGCGCATCGCACTGCCGCCCGCACGCTGATCGGCGCGGATCCGCGCCGCCGGGCCGCAGCCGGGGCTCAAGCCCCGCTCCAGACAGGGCGATAACCCGAGAGGCCCGCCACCGCTTCGGGTGGTGGTCGTTCTCGCGAGCCGGGTCGTGTCCGCGCATGCCTTCCGCACGCGCGGCGTGAAAGGACTCACCTTGGAGCCCATGGACGACTCCATCCTCGAGGAATTCCTCGTGGATTCGCACGAAGGGCTGGACCGACTGGACCGTGACTTCGTCACGCTCGAGCAAGATCCCGCGTCTCCGGAAGCGCTGGCCAGCGCGTTCCGGGCCCTGCACACCATCAAGGGCACGTGCTCGTTCTTTGGATTTCGCCGGCTGGAACGCGTGGCCCACGCGGGGGAAGCGCTGCTCGCCAAGCTCCGCGCCGGCACGCTCACGCTCTCGCCCGACATCACGGAAGCGCTGCTCGCCGTCGTGGACACGGTGCGCCGCATCCTCGCCGGCATCGAGCGCACGCGGCAGGAACCCGAGGGCGACGACACCTCGCTGCTCGCGCGGCTGTCCGCGTGGCTGCCGGCGCGACGGCCCGCACGCGACGCGGCGAGCGTGAAGCGAGAGAACGAAGACGCCGTGGGCGAGCCGCCGACCGAGACCACCACCGCGCTGCAGCAGCAGCACCTGCGCGTGGACGTGCGGCGGCTCGACCAGATCATGGACTTCGTGGGCGAACTGGTGCTCGCACGCAACCAGCTGCTCCAGGCCGTCACCGCGGGCGGGGCTTCCCCCGCCGGTCGCGCGGCCCAGCGGCTCGACCAGGTCACGACGCAACTCCAGGATGCGGTCATGCGCACGCGCATGCAGCCGGTGAGCGCGCTGTGGGCACGCCTGCCGCGGCTCGTGCGCGATGTGGCCAGCGTGTGTCGCAAATCGGTCCGGCTCGAGATGGAGGGCAACGCCACCGAACTGGACCGCACGCTCGTCGAAGCGTTGAAGGACCCGCTCACCCATCTGGTCCGCAACGCCATCGACCACGGGCTCGAGGACGCCGCCGCCCGCACGCTCGCGGGCAAGCCCGCCGAAGGCGTGCTGCACCTGCGCGCATTCCAGGAAGGCGGCAGCGTGCACCTGTTGCTCACGGACGATGGCGCCGGCATGCCGCTCGAGCGCATCCGCGAGCAGGCGCTGGCCCGCGGACTTGTCACCCCCGATCGATCCGCGCAGCTGTCGGAACACGACTGGCTCCAGTTCGTATTCCTGCCCGGCTTCTCCACGGCCGAGCGCGTGACGAACATCTCCGGGCGCGGTGTGGGCCTGGACGCGGCACGCGACGCCATCGAAGGCGTGGGCGGTACCATCGAGGTGAGCACCACGCCCGGCCAGGGCACCACATTCCACATCCGGCTGCCGCTCACGCTCGCGATCATCCCGGCGCTCACCGTGGAGCAGGCGGGAGATTGCCACGTCATCCCGCAGGCGCACCTGCTCGAGCTGGTCCGGCTCGGACCCGGGGGCGGCGAGATCGAGCGTTCACACGACCGCGAGTTGTACCGGCTGCGCGGACAACTGCTGCCCGTACTGCGACTGGGCGAGGTGTTCGGGAACGAAACCGCGGAGGAACGCCACCTGCTCGTGCTGTCGGCGGAGGGCCGCTCGTTCGGGCTCGCCGTGGACCGCGTTCGCGACACCGAGGAGATCGTGGTGAAACCGCTGCCCGCGAAGTTGCGCGAGGGCGGGTTGTTCGCAGGCGCCACTGTGCGCGGCGACGGGCGTGTGGCCCTCATCCTCGACGTCCTTGCGCTGGCCGCACGCGCCGGGCTCGGCCGCGCCACGCCGGGGGTCTCGGCCCCGGCGGCGGTGAGCGCGGTCGCCGAGCCCACTGTGGCGCTGTTGCTCGTGCGCGCGCGCAACGGCGAGCAGGCCGCCGTAGTGGCCGCGCACGTGGAGCGCATCATCGAGGTGGAATCGGCTGCGTTCGAGCGCTTCGGCGAACATGCCGCATTCCGGTTCGAGGGCGCCGTGCTCCCGGTCGAGCCGCTGCCCGCGGATCCGCCCCTGGACTCCGCCGCCTCGCTCGCCGGCGACCGCACCTGGCCGGTGCTCGTCCACTGGCGGGACGGCCAGCGCTTCGGCCTCGTCGTGGACGCGGTCGAGGACATCTTCGAATGGGCAGGGGCCGCGCCCTCCGGGCGCGTGGTGATCAGGGAACGGATCACCGACATCATCGAACTGGACGGCTTCGCCATGCGGGAGGCGGCGTGATCCCCGCCATCGCCGTGCTCGAGACGGGCTGGTGCACGTTCCTGGTGGCGGACGGCCTCTACGGCGTCGAGGTCGCCCGTGTGCACGAAGTGCTCCGGCCCCAGCCGCTCACGCGGGTGCCGCTCGCCGCGCCGGCGGTGGCCGGGCTCTTGAACCTTCGCGGGCAGATCGTGCCGGCCGTGGACCTGCGCACGCTGTTCGGCCTCGCGGTACTCCCGAGTGCCGGCGGGCTGGTCGTGGTCCGCGGCGGCGAGGGGCTCACCGCGCTGGTCGTGGACGCGATCGGCGACGTGCGCCGCCCCGAGGGCGCGCTCGCACCCCTGGACCACGGCGACGGCGACCCGTTCCGCGCCCTCACCGTCCCGCTCCCCGACCGACTGCTCACCGTGCTCGATGTGGACCGGCTGCTCGAACAGGCGTTCGACCGCGCCGATCGTGAACCTCTCGCCCGCCCCCGCCCGGCGGCGCGGCGACTCCCCGGAGAATGACCATGCACTGGACCGTCCGCACGCGGCTCGTGGGCCTGAGCGCCCTGGGCATCACGCTCTTGTTCGCCGTGGGGGTCACCGGCTGGTGGAGCCTGCGACAGGCGAACCGCACCAGTGCCGCGCTCCAGACCAGCGTTCGAGCGGTGCGCAACCACCTCGAGATGGACATGATGCACGACGCCATCCGCGCCGACGTGCTCAGTCTCTCGTATGCGCGCACGCTTCCCGAACGCCATCGCGCGGCCACCGCGCTGCAGGGGCATGTGGCCTGGCTCGAGCGCTACTCCGAGAAACTGGGCGCGCTCGAGCTCGACATCGAGACGAAAGCGGTGCTCGGCGAGATGCGCGGGGAGTTCCACCGCTATTCCGCGCTCGCCACGCGGATCGCCGAGCGCGGCGAACAGGGCGACGCCGCGGGCGTCGAGGCGCTGCTGCCCGAGTTCCTCGCCAAGTGGGAACAGTTGGAGCCCGCGGCCGAACGCGTGAGCGATCGCCTCGAGGCCACCGGTGCGACCGCGGCGAACGCCATGGACCGCGCGGGCCACACCGGCACCACGCTGACGCTGCTCATCTCGGCGTTCGCCATGCTGTCGCTGCTGTTCGCCACCCACACCGCGCGCCGCAGCATCATCGACCCGCTCGACGAGGCCGTGCGCGTCATGGACGCGCTCGCCGGAGGCGATCTCGACGCGCGCATGAACGTGGCGCGCCAGGACGAACTCGGCCGCATGGGCGAGGCCGTGAACCGCGCCGCCGAGAGCCTGACCCAGGCCCTGTCGCGCATCGCCGAGAACTCGGTCGCGGTCGGCAACGCCTCCGAGGAGCTGGCGTCGGTGAGCGACCAGCTGCAGTCGAGCGCGCGACAGACGTCGGAGCAGATGTCGCTGGCCTCGGGCGCCGGCGAAGAGACCAACACGTCGGTGCGGCTGGTGGCGTCGAGCGCGCAGCAGGTGGGCGCGGGCATCCGCAACGTGGCGCAGAACGCGCACGAGGCCGCCGCCGTCGCCGCCACCGCGGTGCGCGTGGCCGGCGAGGCGAACGCGACCATCCGGCAGCTGGGCGAGAGCAGCGAGCAGATCGACAACGTCATCCGTGTGATCAACTCGATCGCCGAGCAGACCAACATCCTGGCCCTGAACGCCGAGATCGAGGCCGCACGCGCGGGCGAGGCGGGCAAGGGCTTCGCGGTCGTCGCCAACGAGGTGAAGGAGCTCGCCAAGGAGACCGCGCGTGCCACCGAGGATATCGGCCGGCAGGTGAGCGCGATCCGCGGGGACAGTCGCGCGGCCGTGGCCGCGATCTCCGAGATCGGCAAGATCATCGAGCAGATCAGCAACACCCAGAGTGCGATCGCCGCGTCGGTGCAGCAGCAGAGCGCGGCCACCGCCGAGATCACGCGCAACATGGGCGAGGCGGCGCGAGGGACCGACGAGATCGCCGCCACCATCAGCAGCGTGGCGCGCGCGACCGAGAACACCAGTGCCGCCGCACGCGAGACGCAGCGCGCCGCGAGCGAGCTGGCGATGATGGCGACCGAACTGCAGCGCACGGTGAGCCAGTTCCGCTTCGGCCTGCGCGCCGTCTCAGGGGGAGGCGCCCCCGGTCGCACGTCGCGCGAACCGCGGCCGTTGCGCTCCGGCGCGTCCGAGCCGGCGCCGGAACGGAAGGCCGCATGACGACGCCCGCACGTTCCCGCCCCGCCGTGCCGAGCGCCGTCGGCCCGTTGCGCCGACACGCCGACGAACTCTCCGCGACGTCGGAGCAGCTCGCCGCGCAGGGCTGGGAGGCCGACCGCGACGCCGGCCGCACCGCTTCCCAGGCGCAGGGGGTGTCCGATGCCGCCGAGCAGACGGCCGGCAACGTCGGCAGCGTGGCCGTGGCCGTGGAACAGATGGGTGCTTCCATCACCGAGATCTCGCGCAACACCACGCAGGCGGCGGCGATCGCCGAGGCGGCCGAGCGCGACGCGCAGGCGGCCGCCGAGCACATCGAGCGCCTCGGCCGCGTCAGCCAGCGCGCCGGGGGCGTGGTGAAGGCCATCTCCACGGTGGCGCGCCGCACGCACCTGCTGGCGTTGAACGCCGCCATCGAGTCGGCGCGCGCCGGCGAGGCCGGCCGCGCGTTCCAGGTCGTGGCGCACGAGGTGCGTTCACTCGCCCACCAGACGTCCACCGCCGCCGACGAGGTCACGCGCACGCTCGAAGAGGTGCGCGCCGACGGCACGGGCGCGATCGAGGCCATCTCGCAGATCCGCGCCACCATCCACGATATCGCGCTCATCTCGCGCACGATCGCCGAAGCGGTCGCCCAGCAGTTGCGCACCGCGGACGAGATCAGCCGCAACCTGAGCGAGGCTGCGACGGGCGTCGTCCGCATCAGCGAGGACAGCGCCGCGGTCGCGGAGGGCGTGCAGCGCATGCGCGCGCATGCGCAGTCCACGCAATCGGTGGCGTCCGACCTGGTTCGCCTGTCCACGACGCTCGGCCGCATCGCCGGCCGGCTCGAGTCTGCAGATCCGGCCGTCCCCGGGACGGCCTCAGCCCTGGAGGAAGCCGCGTGAAGGCACTGGTGGTGGACGACTCGCGCGCGATGCGACGCATCATCGCGCGGTACCTGCAGGATCTCGGATTCGAGGTGCACGAAGCCGCCTCGGGACTCGAGGCCCTGGTGAACGCGCCGAAGATCCCCCAGCTCCAGCTCATCCTGCTGGACTGGAACATGCCCGAGATGGACGGCCGCACGCTGCTGCAGCGGCTGCGCCAGGATCCCGACTTCGCCGACATCCCGATCATGATGGTGACCACCGAGAGCGAGATGGAGCAGGTCGAAGTGGCACTGGAAGCGGGTGCGAGCGAGTACCTGATGAAGCCGTTCGACCGCCAGGCGCTGCTCGAGAAGCTCCTGCTGCTCGGGTTCGACCCGGAGCGGAAGGTGGCCTGAGTGGCGGCGGACGGCATCCGAGTGCTGGTGGTGGACGACAGCGTCTCCGTGCGACGGGCGCTGGGTGAGGCGCTGGAGCGCGAGCCCGGGTTCGTCGTCTGCGGCAGTGCGCCCAACGGGCTGCTCGGCCTCGAGCTCGCCTCGAAGTCGCGCCCGGACGTGATCGTGCTCGACCTCGAGATGCCGGTGCTGGACGGGCTCGAGTTCCTGTCGCGCCTGCGGCCCGAGTACCCGAAGCTGCCGGTGCTGGTCTTCAGCGGCGTCGTCGGTCACGCCAACGAGGCCACGCTCGAGGCGCTGTGGCGCGGCGCGAGCGACTACGTGCTGAAGCCGCATGGCCTCTCGCCCGAGCGCACCGCCGAGTTCCTGCGCGCCGAGTTGTTCCCGCGCCTGCGTGCGCTGGCCGCGGGCGGGCGCGCCACGCCCGCACGACCCACCTCGGCCGCGCTGCCGCGCCCGCTGGCCGCGCCGGTGCCGTTCGCACCGATCCCGCTCGTCTCGGGCCCCGAGCCCGTGCCCAGCGTGGTGTTGGTCGGCGCGTCCACGGGCGGGCCGCGCGCGCTCGCGGCCGCACTCGGCGCGCTGCCGGCGGACTTCCCGCTCCCCGTGGTCGTGGTCCAGCACATGCCGGCCGAGATGAGCGAGTTCTTCGCCGCCGGCCTCGGCGTGAACTGCGAACTGCCCGTGCGCCTCGCGGTCGAGGGTGACCCGGTCACGCCCGGTGCGCTGTGGATCGCCCCCGGGGGCGCTCACCTGCGACTCGTCGCCGACGGCCCGCGCGCGCGCTTCCGGTTCGATCACGGGCCCGAAGTGAACGGCTGCCGCCCGGCGGTGGACCCGCTCTTCCAGTCGGCCACACCCGTGTTCGGCTCTGGCGTCCTCGCCGTCGTGCTCACCGGCATGGGACAGGACGGGCTGGAAGGCGCGCGTGCGATCGCCGCAGCGCACGGCCGTGTGCTGGTTCAGGACGAGGCCTCGAGCGTGGTGTGGGGCATGCCGGGCGCAATCGCGCGTGCCGGGCTCGCGCACGCCGTGCTGCCGCTCGCGGGCATCGGGACCGAGATCCTCGCGCGCTCGAGCCGCCGTGCGCCGCAGCGGAAGGCGGCATGAACGTGCCCGGCACGCCACGCCAGAACGCGCTCGAACCGGACGACCACGCGTTGCTTCGCAAGCTCCTGCACGACCGCACCGGCGTCGTGCTGGACCCGAATCGCGACTACTTCGTCGAGATGCGCCTCGGCGCACTCGCCACCGAGGCGGGATTCCCGACGCTGCCCGACGTCATGGAGGCGCTGCGCACCGAGGAGAGCTGGGGCGTGCTGCACCGCATGGTGGTGGAGACCCTCGCGATCTCGGAGACATCGTGGTTTCGCGACGCGCCGCTCTGGGAAGAGCTCCGCCGCGGCATCCTGCCGCGCCTGATGGCGAGCCGTACCACGACGCGACGGCTGCACTTCTGGAGCGCGGCCTGCGCGACCGGGCAGGAGCCGTACAGCCTGGCGATGCTGCTCCAGGAGGAACAGTCGCGGCTGGCCGGCTGGGACGTGCGCGTGCTGGCGACGGACTTCTCGCAGGCCATCCTCAAGCGCGCACGCGCCGGCGAGTACAGCCAGATCGAGATGAACCGCGGACTGCCCGCGCCGTTCCTGGTGCGCCACTTCCGCAAGCAGCGGGACGCCTGGATCGTGAAGCCCGAACTCCAGGCGCGGGTCGAGTTCCGCGAGCTGAATCTCGCACAGCCGTGGCCGCTGCTGCCCGAGCTGGACCTGGTGCTGCTACGCAACGTGCTTCTCTACTTCGAGCCCGAGCTCCGGAAGCGCGTGCTGCGACAACTCACCCAGGTGATGCAACCGGAAGGCATCCTCGTGCTCGGCGCCGGGGAGACCACGCTCACCATGGACGAATCATTCGAGGCCGTGCCGTTGGAGCGCACGGTCGTGTACCGGCGCCGCGCGCGCGGTTGAAAGGGACTCGCATGAGCCACGAGATCATCCCCATCCAGGAATGGCTGAAGACCTTCCGCGGCGCGGCCGACGACCTGGCGCGCACGTCGCTGCGCTTCGACCCCGGCGCGCCGGCCGGCAAGGCGACCAAGCCGGCGGAGAGCGGCGAGCCCGGCGCGTACATCGCCATCCTGAGCCCGAACAACGCCGTGCACCTGGGGCTCTCGGCCGGGCACGGCCAGTGCCGTGCGCTCGCGCGCGCGCTGCTGGGCCTGCGGCACGATGAGGAGCTGTCGGAGTCCGATGTCGTGGACGGCCTGTCGGAGGTGATGAACATCCTCGCCGGCAAGGTGAAGGCGAGCATGGCGGGCCGCGACGGCCAGCTGCACCTCGGGCTGCCCATGTTCGTCCCCAACCCGATCCGCGCCGGCGGCGGATCCGAGGCGGTCGAGGCCGACGTGCGGATGGGCCCGGTGGACTGCACGCTCCGCGTCTATCGCCGGCAGCGCGCGGCCTGAACCGAGTCCCCCGGGCCGCGCCTCCACCCGCATCGCGCGCGCGACTCGGCGCGCCGCCAGAGCCGCGAGCGGCCGCTTCGTTCTCAAGCCGCCCCGCGAAACGGCCGATGACTCCCCCCGGCAAGCTCCGCCATCCCGGAGCGTGATCAGGCTCACGCACGGGGTGTCCACCTCACGCTCGTCATTCCCATGGAAGGGGAGCTGGCCCGGGCATGTGTCCACGGCGCGATCACGCCCTGGCATGCGCCCGTGTCGTTCATCCGTCCGTTTCGGCGGACCGACCAGGGAGGTCTGACGATGCATCGATCCATCCGTTCCACGCTTGTGCTCGCGCTGGCGATGGCGGCCCTCGCGGCCGCATCCGTCGCGCACGCGGCGGGCGGTGTCACCGTGCAGCTCACGGCGAACACCGTGACGAAGTCGCAGGGACGCGAAGTCCTCGCTCCGGCGGAGCAGGCGCGTCCGGGTGACCTGCTCGAGTACCGCGCGCTCTACAAGAACGACGGCCAGTCCGAAGCGCGCGGCCTCGCGGCCACGCTGCCCATCCCGCGCGGCACGCAGTACGTGCCCGGCACGGCGCTGCCGCGCCGCGTCGAGGCCAGCCTCGACGGCCGCACGTTCGCGCCGGTGCCGCTCACGCGGAAGGTGCGCCTGGCCAACGGACGCACGGTCACCCGCGAGGTGCCCCCGTCCGAGTACGTCGCGCTGCGCTGGCCGCTGGGTGCGTTGCCCGCAAGCCAGTCACGTGAGGTCGCGGCGCGCGTGCGCATCGAGCCCACGCAGGTCGCCGCACTCGCCCGTTGAACGGTTCTTCGATCCCTCGCTGACGAATCCGTCGCGCGCGTGCCGGGCCCTCCGCCCGAGACGCATCCCGACGGAACCCCCCGGCCCCATCCACCGGAGTGTTCTCCATGAAGCCCAGCATGATCGCCGGCGCCATCCGCCGGCAGGTCGCGCCGCTGCTCGGCCTCACGCTCACCGCCCTGTCGGTGTTCGTGCTCGCCGCGCCCGTGGGAGTGGCGATCGCCGCCCCACCCGCCGGCACGACCATCGGTAACCAGGCGACGGCCACGTACCAGGACGCCGCCTCCAACACGTACACGGTCAGCTCGAACTCGGTGACCACCGTCGTGCAGCAGGTGGCGAGCCTCACGCTCACCGCCGACGGCGTGCGCGTCGCGCCTCCGGGCGGCCAGGCCGTGTTCCCGCACGTCCTCACCAACACCGGCAACGGCAGCGACGTGTTCTCGCTCGCCGCGGTGAACAACGCCGGCGACGACTTCGACCTGACCGGCCTCGTGCTGTACGCGGACGCGGACGGCAACGGTGTGCCGGACAACTTCACGCCCGTCACCACCACCGGTCCGCTTGCCGCGGGTGCGACGTTCCGCTTCGTCGCGGTGGGCTCCGTGCCCGGCACGCAGGCGAACGGCGACGCGTCGTCCATCCAGGTCAACGCGACCAGCGTGTTCGACGCCGGCCAGACCGCGTTCAACACCGACCTGGTCACGGTCAGCACGAACGCCGTCATCAACTTCACGAAGTCGGTGAGTGCCCCGAACGGCGCCTCGCCGAGCGGTCCGTACACCTACACGCTGACCTATACGAACTCGGGCAACGCGACCGCCACGGGTGTGCGCCTGACCGACGTGATCCCCGCCGGCATGACGTACGTGGCCGGCAGCGGCCGCTGGAGCGCGACGGGCGCGACAGTGCTGTCCGATGCCGACTCCACCGACACGCACGGCGCGGGACCCGCGATCCGCTGGGACCACAACGTGTCCACGCCGGGCGCGGTCACCGCCATCGTCAGCGCGGTGCCGCCGGGCCAGTCCGGGAGCATCACGTTCGACGTCAACGTGAGCCCCGCGCTGCCGCCGCAGGTCATCAACAACCTGGCGCGCTTCGCCTACAACGACGGCGCCGCCGACGTGGGTCCGTTCTTCACGAACATCGCGCCGTTCACCGTGGACCAGTCGGCTGCGGTGGCCTTCACGGGAGCGACCGTCGCGAGCGCGCTGCAGGGTGCGACGGTGTCGTTCACGAACGTGCTCACGAACAACGGCAACGGTGCGGACGTGTTCGACATCAGCACGTCGGGCAGCTCGTTCCCCGCCGGTTCGATCGTGCAGCTGTTCCAGAGCGACGGCGTCACGCCGCTCACCGACTCGAACGGCAACCTCGTACCCGACGTGGGCCCGCTCGCACCCGGCGCCAGCTACAACGTGGTGCTCAAGGTGACGCTGCCGGCCGGTGCCACGGGCGGTCCCTACCAGGTGTCGAAGACCGCCACCTCGGCCTCGGACCCGCTCGCCACGGCGACGGCCACCGACATCCTGACGACGATCACGTCGAACACGGTCGACGTCACGAACAACGCCGCGCTGCCGGGCGGCGCGGGTGCCGGCGGCGGCCCCGAGGCCGGGTTCCAGGATCGCCAGGTGGTGATCCCGGGCAACACCGCCCGCTTCACGCTGTACGTCAACAACACGAGCGCCCAGTCGGACGCGTACGACCTGAACGCCAGCACGGTGAGCACGCTCGCTTCGCTGACGCTGCCGGCCGGCTGGACGGTGACGTTCCGCGACGGTGCGAACACGGTCATCACCAACACGGGTCCGGTGGCCGCGGGCGGCAACATGCTCGTCTACGCCGACGTGGATGTCCCGACCGGCTTCACCAGCGGCGACGTCGAGCTGTACTTCCGTGCGCTGTCGGCCGTGACCGGCGCGCAGGACATCATCCACGACCAGGCCGGTGTGACGGTGCTCCGCGACGTGTCGCTGACGCCGAACAACACGGCCCAGGTGCTGCCGGGCGGCTTCGTGGTCTACACGCACACGCTGTCGAACAACGGCAACGTCCTCGAAGGCGACGGCACCGGCAGCACGGTGACGGTGTCGAGCGGGGACAACCAGCCGTCGTGGAACTCGGCGCTGTACTGGGACACGAACGGCAGCGGTTCGTTCGATGCGGGGGACCTGCCGCTGACCACGCTGAGTGGCATCGGCGGCCTGGCACCGGGAGCGACGCTGCGCGTGTTCGTGCAGGTGTTCTCACCGGCCGGCGTCCCGCTCGGCACGGTGAACACCACGACCATCACGGCGACCACGGCGAACGCCGCCTACACCGATCCGGTGCCGGCGCCGGGCATCGCCCAGGACGCGACCACGGTCATCAACGGCCAGGTCACGATCGTCAAGCGGCAGGCGCTGGACTCGGCCTGCGACGGCACGGAGGACGCGGCGTTCACGACGCTGAACCTCACGACCGGCGCGGTGCCGAATGCCTGCATCCGTTACGAGATCACGGTGACGAACACCGGCACCACGCCGGTGACGTCGCTGGTGATCAACGACGCGACGCCGGCCAACACGTCGTCTTCGAACAGTGCCACGGCATTCACGTCACAGGGAGTGATCCTGGTGCCGCCGGACGGCGCGACAGGAGCGATCACCGCGACACTCGGCACGCTGGCGCCGGGCGCCTCCGCGACGATCCGCTTCAGCGTGCGCATCGATTACCCGTGAGCTGACACCCGTGCGGCGGGGAGCAGGACGCCCCCCGCCGCCAGCCGGGGCCCCGGCTTTGCCGGGGCCCTCTCCAACAGTCTCGCGACGCCGCTTCACCGGAGACCTGGTCCGGTGGGCGGCGTTCGCGGGGCATCGGGGCATGCGCATGGTTCCCTGTTCCAGCGGCACGAGCCGGTGGTCTCGCGTTATTACACGCGCGCGCGCGTGGGCGCTCGCGTGCGCGACCGGACTGCTGCTGCCAGGAACCGCACTCGCCGCCCCCGCCCCCGGCACACCGATCGACAACACCGCCGCCGCCACCGCGTTCGACGCGGGTGGGCTGCCGATCACGCCGGCGAGCAATACCGTGCGCGTGGTCGTCCAGGCGGCCGGTGAAGGCGTGGCGTTGCGGCCGCCCCGCGGCGGCACCGCGGCCCCCGGAGACGCGCTGACGCTGGCGCACTGGCTCGTGAACACCGGCAGCCTGCCGGGCGAGTACCGGCTCGACGCGCTGAACCTGACCGTGGACGGATTCGACGCCTCCGGCCTGGCGCTCACGCACGACCGCGACCGGAACGGCGCGGTGAGTGCCGGCGACACGCCGGTGGCCCTTGGCGGCGTGGTGAACGTGGCCGTGGGCGATTCGGCGAGCGTGCTGCTCACGCTGGCCTCCCCGCTCACCGCCCCGCTCGGGGCGGCGGCACTCGTGCGGCTCGTCGCCACCGGCCTGGCGCAGGGCACGACCGCGTCACTCACCGACACGCTGCGCACGCCCATTCCCGGCACGCTGCCCGAGATCACGTTCTTCGACGCGCCGGATTTCACGCGCCCCACGCGCGTCTCGGCCCTCGCCTCGCCGCTGCACGTGCAGGTTCTGGCTCGCGCCTGTGACCTGGATCCGCTCGCGATCGAACGCATCCGCGTCACGCTGCGCTCGGGCATCACGGGCGATCGGGAGACGTACGACGCGACCGAGACCGGGCCGCACTCGGGCACGTTCCGCGTGCTGCCCATGGCCCCCACCACGTACGCGCCCGGCACGTCGGCCGTGGGCGACGGCGTGGTGAGCATCGATCGCGGCGACGAGGTCGCCGCCGAGGTCACCTCGTGCGGGCGTTCGCTCACCACCGCGACGGTGTGGATCGACCCCTCGAGCATGGTCTACGAGTCGCGCACCGACCTGCCCGTGGGCGGCGTGCGCGTGCGGCTCGTGGACGTGAGCGGCGCCGGCAACGGCGGGGCACCCGGCGCGCCCGCGCGCGTGCTCGCCGCCGACGGCGTCTCGCCCCACCCCGCCGAGGTGTTCACGGACGCCGCGGGCCGCTACTCGTTCCCGCTCGTGCCGCGCAGCACGTACCGGCTGGAGGTGGCCCCACCCGAACCGTGGCGGTTCCCCTCGCGCATGGGTGCGGCCTCGCTTCCGCCCGGGCATTTCACCGACGCTGCGGGCTCCTACGGCGGTCCGTTCACGCCCGCCGATTCGCTGGCCCCGCTGGCACTCGACGTGCCGGTGGACCTGACCGGGGCCATTGCGCTGTTCGTCGAGCACACGGTGTCGCGCGCCGAGGCGGAGTGGGGCGACCAGCTCGAGTACGTGATCCGGGTCGCGAATCGCTCGGACAGTTCGCTGGCCTCGGTCACGCTGCACGAGTCGCTGCCGCCCGGGTTCGCCTACCAGCGCGGTTCCGCACTCGGCGGTGCACTCGACGCGAGCGGCCATGTCGCCGCACTGCAGCCGCCGCTGTCGGAGACGGGCGCTTCCGGCCCCGCGCTCGCGTTCGACATCGGCCCGCTGGCGCCGCAGGCGGGCTACGAGCTGCGGCTGCGCGTGCGCGTGCGCTCCGGCGCGACACCGGGTGACGCACGGGCAGTCGCACAGGCCATCGCGCCGCAGGCCGCTTCGAACAACGCCATCGCCAGCGTGCTCGTCCGCGGCGACCTGTTCGCGGACGAGGGCGGCATCCTCGGCAGCGTGCGCGTGCTCTCCGCCGAGGGCGCGCTCACGGCGGGGCTCGCGGGGGTGCGGGTGTTCCTGGACGACGGGACGTGGGCGCTCACCGACGCACAGGGCCGGTTCAGCTTCACGGGACTCTCGGCGCGCACGCATGCGCTCAAGCTCGACCGCACCACGCTGCCGCCGCGCTCCACCCCCGTCGCACTCGATCGCCGCGACGCCGGCACGCCCGGCTTGCGCTTCGTGGACCTGCAGCGCGGGGAGTTCGTGCGCGCCGACTTCGCCGTCACCGGCGACACCACCGCGATGCGCGAGGCACAGGACCGCCGCATGGCCGCGACCCCGCGCGACGAGGCCACGCGCTCACTGCGGCGCGCCATGCTGCGCCCGGAGCAGCGCTCGCGCACGGACGACCCGCGCACACTGCCCGCCACGGGCACGTTCACCGGCGAGCGTGACGCGTTCGCGCTCTCCCCGGTCACGCCGCCTCGCACCACCGCCGCCGTCGCCGCGGCGACGACGCTCGAACAGCTGCTGCCCACGCTCGATCCCGAACTGGGTTTCGTCGGGCTCTCGGACCTCGACACGGTCACCACCACGCAGCTCGCGGTGCGCGTGAAGGGCCGGCTCGGCACGCGGCTGCTGCTGCGCGTGAACGGCGAGCGTGTACCTGAGTCGCGCATCGGCCGCCGGGTCACCGCGGCCGCCGCGGGCCTCGAGGCGTGGGAGTACGTCGGCGTCACGCTGCGGCCCGGCGTGAACGTGCTGGAGCTGGCCCCGCCCCACGCGCAGGGCCGCGTCGCCGTGCGCATCGTCGCACCCGCTTCGCTCGGCTGGATCGGCCTGCTCGGGCCGCAGAGCGCGCCGGCGGACGGCCGCAGCGTGGTCTGGTTGACACTCGCCGTGGCGGACTCCACCGGCGTGCCGGTGGGCGCGCGCACGCTGGTCACGCTCGAGAGCACGCTGGGTCGCGTCAACGCCGAGGACCTCGACCCCGCGCGACCCGGCGTTCAGGTGGCCGTCGAGGGCGGCAGCACGCAGGTCGCGCTGCTGCCGCCGGCCTCACCCGGCCATGCCACGGTGACCGCGGCGAGCGGCCCGTACCGCACCGCGACCGGCGTGGAGTTCCTGCCCGAGATGCGGCCGCTGCTGGCGGTGGGCTCGCTCGAGGGCGTGGTCACGCTGCAGGGCGTGCGCCACCCCGCGAACGGGCGCGCCCCGAGGCGCGGGTTCGAGCTGCCGATCGAGCAGTTCTTCACCGAGTCCGCCGACGGCAAGCAGAGCGCCGGCGCACGTGGCGCACTGTTCGTGAAGGGCCGTGTGCGCGACGACATGCAGCTCACACTCGGCTACGACTCCGACCGCGACGCCGAACAGCGCCAGTTCCGCGACATGCAACCCGATCGCGGCTACCCCGTGCTCGGCGATGCGAGCGTGCGCGGCTACGACGCGCAGTCCACGGGCCGGCTCTACGCAAAGCTCGAACGGCGCGACGCGTCGCTGCTCTATGGCGATCTCACCACCAACGGCCCGGCGTTCTCCTCGACCGGGAACCTCACGCTCGCGAACTATGCGCGCAGCCTCACCGGCGCGGCCGCGGCCTGGGGCGACGAGGCGAGCGGCGGGCGCGCATTCACCAGCCGCGAGCACTCCAGCAGCGTCGTGGACGAACTGCCCGGCGTGGGCATCTCGGGGCCCTACCGGCTCACGCGCAAGCCGATCGTCGAGAACAGCGAGCGCGTCGAGGTCCTGGTGCGCAGCCGCGACCAGTCCGCGGTGGTGCTGTCGTCCGAGGTGCGCCAGCGCTTCACCGACTACGAGCTGGACGCGGTCACGGGCGAACTGCTGTTCCGCTCGCCCATCCCCAGCCTCGACGCGGACCTGAACCCGGTCTCGGTGCGCGTGAGCTACGAGGTCGAGGGCGGCGGCGAGGCCGCGTGGGTGCACGGCGTGCAGCTGCACGAGCGCGTGAGCCAGCGCCTGGACATGTCGGGCACGTACGTGGACGACCACGATCCCGTGGAGCCGTTCGAGCTGCGCGGGGCGTCCGCACTCGTGCGCCTCGCCGCGAAGACCACGTTCGAGACCGAGTGGGCGATGACGCGCCGCATGGCGACTGCCACGACCAGCGCGTCCGACGGCGACGCCGGGCGAATCGAGATCAAGCACGAGGGCGCGCGCACGCAGGCGCGGCTGTGGGGCATGAGCGCCGCGGACGGGTTCACGAACCCCGGCGCCGGCCTGGCCGCCGGCCGCACCGAGGCCGGAGGGCGGTTCGCGGCGCGCATCGCCGAACGCACGCGCCTGGCGGCCGAGGCGATCTACAGCTCCGACGCCGGTGGGCAGACCAAGCGGCGTGGCCTGCTCGCGACCGTGGACCGCACGCTGTCCGACGCGTGGCGCGGCGAACTGGGCGCGCGTGTCTCGGGCGAGTCGCGAACCTCCGGCGACGAGGAACCACTGCTCACCTCAGTGCGTGCACGGCTGCTGGGCCAGTGGCCCAAGCATCCCGAGTGGAGCGGCTACGGCGAATACGAGCAGGACCTGCGCGACCTGAGCCGGAGGCTGTTGGCTCTGGGCGGCGAGTACCGGTTCAACGCGCGCGGTCGCGCCTACCTGCGCCACGAGCTGGCGTCGTCACTGTCCGGAGCCTGGGCGCTCTCGAGCGGCGAGCAGCGGCTCGCCACGGTGGCCGGCGTGGACGCCTCGCTCGCGCACGACGCGCACGTGTTCAGCGAGTACCGTCTCGCCGATGCGTTCGCGGGACGCGACGCGCAGGCGGCGGTGGGCCTGCGCAACAGCTGGCGGCTCTCGAACGGCATGCGCGTGGGCGGGTCGTTCGAGCGCGTGAACCCGCTCAAGGGCCCGGCCGCCGCTGAGGGGCCGAGCACGGCCGTGGCCGGCAGCCTGGATTGGACGGAGGACCCGCGCTGGAAGGGTTCGGCGCGCATGGAGGTGCGCTCGAGCAAGGCCGCCGACCAGGTGCTGCAGACCATGGCGGGTGCGGTGAAGCTGGACTCGGCCTGGACCGGACTCGCTCGCCATCAGCTCTCGCTCGGTGGCTCGACCGCACTCGGCGGGCGCGAGACGCGCGAGGACCTGATGTTCGCGCTGGCGTTCCGCGATCCTGGCGGCCCGCCGCGTGCGACCGGGCGCTGGGACGCGCTCGGCCGATGGGAACTGCACTACGAACGGTACCCGGGCGACGGGGAACGCAACCTCCACGTCGCGAACGTCGTCGGCCTCAACGGCATGGGCCGCTTCCCGCGCGGCTGGAACGCAAACGCGGCGTGGGCGGGCAAGCTCACGCGCGACGAGAGTCACGGGGACGCGATCGCCGGCATGGCGCAATGGCTGCACGGCCGTGTGCTCGTGGACTTCGCCAGTGTGTGGGACGCGGGCTTCTCGGGCAGCGTTCTCACGGGACGTTCGCTCGCGGAGCGCCAGTTCGGCGTGGGCGCGGAAGTCGGGCGCCAGCTGCCGGCGGGAACCTGGCTGTCGCTGGGCTATAACCACCTCGGCTACCGCGACGACGAACTCACGTCGGAGGAGTGGACGCGCTCGGGCGCCTACCTGCGGCTGCGGGCGAAGTTCGACGAGACGCTGTTCCAGCGTCCGGGGAGGCGGCCATGAAGCCGCTCCGGACAGCGCTCGCACTGTTGTGGCTGGCGCTGCTGCCCGCCCTGGCCGAAGCCCAGGTGGCGCGCACGTTCGTGCCGCGTTTCAACGTGCAGACCACGGGCGACGTGACGTTGATCGGCAATACGCTCATGACGTGCTCCGGCGGCGGCCAGTGCCCGGCCGCTCGCAATGGCGGCACCGGCAACGTGAGCAACCAGAACTTCACCATGCAGTACGTGGACGTGGACGGCGACGCGTCCACGTTCTCGTCCAGCACCGCCACGCTGACGCTGCCGCCGGGCGCGACGGTGCTGTGGGCGGGGCTCTACTGGGGAGGCTGGTCCGCGCTGCCGGCGCGCAACACGGCGAAGCTGGCCGTGCCCGGCGGCGGCTACGTGACGCTCACCGCCCAGCAGTTGGACGCGATCGGCTCCGCCTACCAGGGCTTCGTGAACATCACGTCGCAGGTCGTCGCCAATGGCTCGGGCACGTACCGCGTGGCCGACGTGTTGTCCGCACCGGGCAGCAGCGACGTGTGGGCCGGCTGGAGCATCGTCGTGGCCTACCACCTCGACACCGAGCTCGCGCGCAACCTCACCGTGGCCGACGGCTTCGTGTTCACGGGCCCGGGCCAGGGCGTGGACCTCGCGGTGGGTGGCTTCCTCACGCCGCCCTCGGGAACAGTGCAGGCGGGCGTGGGGTTCGTGGCGTACGACGGCGACCTCGGCCACCAGGGTGAGGACCTGATCTTGAACGCCACGGTGCTGGGCGATGCCTTGAATCCCACCAACAACGTGTTCAACAGCACCGTCTCGTTGAGCGGCGTGCGTTTCTCGGCGAAGAACCCGGACTACGTGAACCAGCTCGGGTTCGACGCCGACATCCTCGCGGCCAACGGCGTGCTGGGCAACGGCAGCACCAGTGCGACCGTGTCGCTCAAGAGCGCCAGTGATCGCTACTACGCGGGCGCGATCATCTTCAAGACCGAGATCTTCGTGCCCAAGTTCGACGCGTCGAACTTCCGGAAGACCGTGTTGGACCTGAACGGCGGCGGCGTGCGACCGGGCGACGTGCTCGAGTACACGGTCACGGCTCGCAACGTCGGTACGGATGCCGCGCTGCAGACCGTGCTCCGCGACACGCTCGCGGCCTCGCTCACCTATGTCGCGGGCTCGCTGCGCGTGACGGCGGGGGCCAACGTGGGCGCGAAGACGGACGCGGCCGGAGACGACCAGATGGAGTACGCGGCCGCCACGCGCGTCGTCACGGCGCGAGTCGGCGTGGGGGCCAACGCCACGACGGGCGGCCAGCTCGCCGTGAATAGCAGCACCAGCATCGTGTTCCGCGCCCAGGTCACGCCCCCCGCTCCGACGGGCACGGCGGTCGCCAACCAAGCGGCACTCGCGTGCATCGGCGCGCAGCTGGGCCAGCCGCTCACCGCGGTGAGCGACGGCGACAGCTTGAGCGCCGGGGAACAGCCCACGGTGGTGAGCACGGTCTCGTCCCCCATCACCGGCACGGTGTTCGAGGACGTGAACTACGGCGGTGGCGCGGGCCGTTCGCTCGCGAGCGCAGCCGGCGTCGTCGTGCCCGGCGTACGGGTGGAGTTGTACGACGCTTCGGGCAACTACAAGGGCGCGGCCACGACGAATGCCGCGGGTCTCTACTCGCTGGACGGTTGGTCACCGGGGCTCTACACGGTGCGCGTGGTGAACGCGAGCGTGGCGAGCACGCGGCCGGGCTCGGTCGCGGGATTGCTCGGGGTGCAGACCTATCGCACCGACGCGACGAGCGGCACTCCGGCAGCGGTGGCCGATCGCGTGGGTGGCGAGGCCCCGCAACTGGTGGACGCGGCCGCCAACCTCACCTCCGCCTCGCTCGGCTCGCTCGCCACCGCCACGAGCGCCGCCCAGTCCGTCGCCCCCGTCACGCTCGCCATTGCCACCGCGAGCGGCGTGGATTTCGGATTCAACTTCAGCACGGTGGTCAGCACGCGAGACGCCGGCCAGGGCACGTTGCGGCAGTTCCTCCTGAACGCGAATGCGCTGGGCAACGCCGGGCTCGCCCAGGCGGGGCTCACCGCGGGTGTCGAGACCAGCGTGTTCATGATCCCCGACGGCGCGGCCCACGCGGGCCTGCGCGCGGGGCTCGTGAACGCGCTCACCGCGGGTGTGGCACGCATCAACCTCCAGAGTGCGCTGCCGGCGATCACGGGCGCGGCGACGCGCGTGGACGGCGGCACGCAGTCGGCGAACGTGGGCGACACGAACCCGGTCACGCTGGGAGCGGGCTTCACCGCAGGCGTGGACGCACTCGCGACCACGGCGTCGAGTGGTCCCGAAGTGGAGCTGCGCGGGGCGCCGGGATCCGCGATCGGACTCGACGTGCAGGCGGCCGACGTCACGCTGTCACGCCTGGCCCTCCTCGGATTCGGGACAACCGCGGGCAGCGACGCCAGCGCGCTCGTCCGCGTGGGGGCGACCGGGCATCGCGCGCTGCTCGACCGGCTCGTGCTCGGCAGCACGGCGGTCGCGTTCGCCGACCCGGGAGCGGGACTGCGCTCGAACGCCGACCAGATACGCGTGCTGGGCGCGGACGACGGGACTGTTCGCGACTGCCTCATCGGCTTCGGCGTCGGCAGTGCGGTCGCACTCACCGCGGGCTCCCAGAACTGGCAGGTGGACGGCAGTGTGATGCTCTCCAACACCACGGGCAGCGGCACGCTCGGTCAGCTGGTGCTGGCCGCGAGCGGCGCACTCACCATGACGCGCACGCTCGTGCAGGGGGGCGACGGTCCGGGCCTGGACGCGCTCACCGCCACGGGTGGTGTCTCGCTCACGAACGTGACGCTGCGCGGCAACGGCCGCGCGGGCAACGGCGTCACCGCGGGCGCGCGGCTGGGCGGGCCCGGCGGCACGCTCGCGCGCTGCGTGCTGAACGCCAACTTCGGCGCGGGTGCACAGGTGACCTCCGGGGCCACGGGCTGGACGCTCGCGCGCAATGCGTTCTCGGCGAACGGCACCGTGAGCACTTCCGGCGGGGGCGCGGCGTCGGGGCAGATCGGCATCGACCTGCAGGCCGCGGGTGATCTCGTGACCACCGGCACTTCGCCGTACGTGACACGCAACGATGCCAACGACGCCGATGCAGGCGGCAACGCACTCTTGAACTTCCCCGTTCTCGAGAGCGCCACGATCGGGAACGGCCAGTTCAGCGTGAGCGGCTGGGCGCGCCCGGGGGCCACGATCGAGTTGTACGTGAGCGACGGCGATGCGAGCGGTTTCGGCGAGGGCCTCACCTGGCTGGCCACGTTCACCGAGGGGGCCGCCTCCGACCTGGACGCGGGATCCTCGGCATACGCACCGCTCGTGAACGGGCTCGACCAGGGCAGCGATGCCACGAATCGGTTCCGCTTCACGCTGCCGATCCCGCCCGGTGTGGCCTCGGGCGTGGCACTCACCTCCACCGCCACGATCGCCGCCATCGGGACGTCGGAGTTCTCCGGCCGGGTCGTGGTCGTTACCGGGGTGAGCGTGTCGGGCCTGGCGTTCGACGACCTGGACCACGACGCACAGCGCGACGCGGGTGAACCGGGCAGCGCGTTGGCCCTGTGGGCCAAGCTCGTGCCCCCGGGTGGCACTTCGGCGTCACAGGTGGCCCCGCTCTCGGGGCTCGGGGCGTACCTGTTCACGCTCGTCTCGGCGGGGGGCTGGACGGTGGTGCTGGACGACACGAACGACCCCTCCGACATCACCGCGCACCTGCCCGCGGGATGGATCGGCACGCGAAACGCCAGTGGCTCACTGCTGGCGAGTGTCGCGGCCACCGACGTCACCGGCCAGGACTTCGGCCTCTGGCACGGCAGCCGCGTGGACGGCATCGTGTTCCGCGACGACGGCGCACTCGGCAGTGTCGCGAACGATGGTGTACGGCAACCCGGCGAGGGGCTGTTGAGTGCGCGTCGCGTGCGGCTCTCGAGCGCGCTGTGCGCCGGCGGTGTGTGTGATTCCGCGCTCACGGATGGCTCGGGTGCATTCGCGTTGTGGCTGCCGCATGCGGCCGCGGGCCCGGTGGGCGTGCAGGCCACGAACGCCAACAACTGGCTCTCCACGGGTGCCAGCCCGGGGACGACGGGCGGGACGTACGACCGCGCCGCCGACCTGCTCTCGTTCACGGCCGCGAGTGGCGTGATGTACACGGGGAGCCAGTTCGGCGACGTGCCCCCCAATCTGTGGGCGGCGCCGAGTGCGCTGGGAGTGCCGGGCGGTACGGCCGCGTTCCATCGCCACACGTTCACCGCCGCCAGCCGCGGGGTCGTGAGCTTCGCGGCCGTCACCACGCCCACACCGGCCGTGCCGGGTTGGGGGCTCACGCTGTGGCGCGATCTCGATTGCGATGGCGCGCTCGAGGCGGGCGAGCCGCTGCTCGCGGGTTCGGTGACCCTCGAGGCCGGTCAGTCGGTGTGCGTGATCGCCCGCCACCAGGCTCCGCTCGGGGCGGCCGCGGGCTCGCTCGAGACCGCGACGCTCACCGCGAGCTTCGCCTACGACAATGCCTCGCCGGCACTGGGGGCCAACTCGTCACTCGACGACGTCACCACGCTCACGTTCGCCAACGGGCTGGTGATCGCCAAGAGCGTGGACCAGCCGCTGACCTCGCCGGGGGGCTACCTCGTCTACACGATCACGTACGCGAATCCCGGCACGGTGCCGCTCGCGAACATCGTGATCCGCGACGCCACGCCGCCGTGGACCACGTTCGACTCGGCGAGCTGCGCCGCGGCGGGCGGCGGCATCACGGGCTGCACGCTCACGCAGCCCGCGGCAGGCGGGACGGGCACGGTGCAGTGGGCCCTGGCGGGTGCGCTTGCACCCGGCAGCAGCGGCACGGTGACGTTCCGCGTGCGCGTGCAGTGACGTCACGCGAGGCGGGGCGAGAGTGCTCCCGCGCCCTGCGAGCGGCCCCTCCTTATTAAGGAGCGGTGCGCCGCCCGGTGAGCGCGGCGTGCCCTCGCGGCAAGTTGGCCCTAGACTTGGCTCGCTGCCGTGGCTTCCCGTACCTGCTCCGCCGGGAAGCATTCACGCCCGTCGCGACGCGACGGGCGCATCGTGGCCGGAACCCGGGCGACAGCCACCCCGCCTTGGGATAGCCTTCAGGGTGCCGCTCATGGCACCCCACTGTGGAGAGCTCGCAAGATGATCGTGGCCCCTCGCACCCGCTCCTGGCTGCTCGCCGCAGCGCTTGCTCTCGTGCTCCGTCCCGCCGGCGCGCTCGCGCAAGAACCTGTGTCGCCCCAGGGCCCGGAGCGCCAGGCGGAGGCCGTGCGCGCGTGGAAGACGGCCTTCGCCAAGCGCATGTCGGAGGAGCGGCTCGAGGCCAAGGAGAAGGCCGAGCAGCGCCACGAGAAGCTCAGGGAACTGGCGAAGCAGCTCAAGAAGAGCGGGAAGTCCTCGCTCCCGCCTCGCGGTCAGTCGGCGCGGCCGGCACGGCCCGAAGAGATGCGCGCCACGTTCAACGACCCGGGCACGCGACCGCGCCCGTGGCGAGACGTCGGTCGGTTCGCGATCACGCCCCCGAGCAATCGCCTGGTCAACAACCGCGCGGGAGACGTCGCCTCGGCAGGCCAGAGCGAGACGTCCATCGTGGCGTTCGGTGATCACGTCGTCGCGGCCTGGAACGACGGCCAGGGCTACGTGACCGGCGGCGATAGTCAGGGCTGGGCCACATCGGCGGACGGCGGTCTCACGTGGACGGACCAGGGCAACTTCCCGAAGCTCCTCAGTGTGTCCGGGTTCAAGTGGAGCAGCGACCCGGTGTTGGCCGTGAACGAGAAGACCGGAGCGTTCTACTTCTCGGCGCTGTGCGAATTCTCCACGTTGGCGGGGCTGCAGAGCGGCATCGCCCTGGTGAAGGGGCGCTGGAGCGGCTCGACCGTCGCATGGGGCACGCCGGTCATCGCACACAGTGGGGACTTCGACGCCGACTTCCACGACAAGCAATGGATCGTCGCCGACTCGGTGTCGCACCGCGTGTTCCTCACCGACTCGAGATTCCTGAATGGCTTCTCGCGGATCGAGTTCCAGTGGGCCGACAGCTCGCTGGCCACGTTCTCGCCGCTCCAGACACTCTCACTCAACACCAGCACCGAGAACGGCTGGGTGCAGGGCTCGCGTCCGGTCGTGGATGGGGATGGCCGGGTCTATGTCGTCTACTACCTGATCGGGCAGGGCGAGGCCGATTTCTACCGAGTCTGCCGCTCGACGAACAACGGCGCGTCGTTCAGCGCACCGGCCACTGCGGTGACGCTCTACACCAACTTCGGCACGGGCGCGCCGGCGTTCAACCGGCCGATGGGGGTGCAGTTCCCGAGCATCGCCGTGGACCGGAGCCATGGCCCGAATCGCGGCCGGCTCTACCTGTTGTGGTCGGAGTCCATCAACTGGCTGGACGACATCGGCGGGCTGGGCGGGGCGGGCAACAAGTCCGAGGTGGAACCGAACGACAACTCGGGCAACGCCACGCTGGTCGCGATCAACCAGACGGTGCGTGGCAGTCTGTCGAGCATCACGGACGTGGACATGTTCAGGCTGCCGCTCGTCGCGGGCCAACACCTGATCGCGGCCGCGGACTCGACGGGCTTCGGCGGCGAGATGGACTTGCGATTGATTGCGGTCGATGGCGTCACCGAGCTTGCGTTCACCACGTTCGACGCCTCGGTGAACCCGCCGAGCGGTGCGCCCTCGGGCTGGATGTTCACCGCGCCGCAGTCGGGGACCTACTACCTCCGGGTCAGCTCGAAGACCGGCACGAGCGGTTATCGCCTGCAGACGACGCTGGCCGACCAGACGAGCGAGCGCGGCCGCGACCAGCGCGACGTGTTCCTGGGCTGGTCGCCCGACGGCGTCACGTGGAGCACGCCGCTGCGCGTGAACGAGGACGCGCCGGGCTTCGACAACTGGCTGCCCGAACTCGCGGTCGCGCCCGACGGCGGCTTGTACAGCGCCTGGTACGACTTCCACGACGCGGCCCCGACCACGAGTGGCGGCGCGGCCCACGTGTATCTCGCCCGCTCCGGCGATGGTGGTGCGACGTGGACCACGCTCGGCGCGGTCACCGACACCGTCTCCAACTGGACCGGCGTGCCGACCAACATCGAGCCCAACCAGGGTGACTACATCTCGCTGTTCGCGAACAGCTCGTTCGTGTGGCCTTGCTGGGCCGACATCCGCCGCGGCAATCCGGACGTGTTCGCCGCGCGCGTGCCGCTGATCCCGAACGGCGCCCAGGTGTCGTTCGAGAACGTGCGGCTCGGCAACAAGTCGATCTCGATCGATTGGTCCACGGTGCCCGCCGACACGCTCACGATGCGGCTCTACCGCTCCGTCGACAACGGGGCGTTCCTGTACCGCGACCTGGTGCAATTCGACGCCGCGGGATTGCTCACGTATGCCGACACCGTGGTGACACCCGACCACGGCTACACGTACCGGCTCGGGCGCTTCCAGAACGGTGTCGAGATCTTCTACGGCCAGGTGAGCGTGTTCCTGTCGAGCACGTTCCCGCTCTCGATCAGCCGGCCGGATCCGTACCCGGTCACGACCACGTCGTTCAGCGTGAACGTGTCGCTGGCCACGAACGAGCCGGCCGAGCTGGTGCTGTTCGACATCGCGGGCCGTGCGGTCGAGCGGCAGGCCGTGAACCTCGGCATGGGCCCGCACACGGTGACGTTCCGAGTCGGCCCGGAATTGGGCCAGGGGCTCTACTTCCTCCGATTGCGGCAGGGCGGGAAGGACACGGCCACGCGGGTGCACTTCGTGAAGTGAGTCGCGGCCGCGAACGGCCGTCCGCATCGCGGTCGGCGCCCGCGCGGTCGCGCACCCCCCATTCCCGGGGAGCGCTCGTCGAATAACCGAACTCGCGATGGTGCGGCGAGGCCCCGTTCCCATTAGACTTAGGGCCCCGGCCCACCCCGCCGGCGCCCGTACCCCCGGGACGTGCCGCGCGGGTGAGTCGCCCACACCCCATCGAACCGACACCCGCCGAGGCCCTTGCATGCGTTCGCCGATCACTCGCGCCGCCTTCCTCCTGGTCAGCTCCCTCACGTTCGCCGCTCCGGTCGCCGCCGCGGACGTGTTGACGCGTCTCGACCCGATCGCCGCGCGCGTGTTCTCGCGCACGATGTCGGCGACGCCCGATGCCGCAGGCCTCCTCGAGGCGGCCGAGCCGGCGGGCACGCTGATGTCAGTGGATGCAGACGCGATGGCCGCGTTCCGCGCGGCGGGCGGCGGACGACTCGCGATCCCGGCCGAGGGCGGCACCACGGTCGAGCTGGAACTCGAGCCGTTCGACGTCATGGCCGAGGGTGCGAGTGTGAGCTACACCGACGACTTCGGCCGGCACGAGTACCGGCCCGACCTCACGCTCTATCGCGGCCACGTGGCCGGTGACGAGAAGAGCTGGGCGGTGGTGTCCATGGGCGAGGCCGGCTTGTTCGGCGCGGTGGAGCAGGGCCGGCACCGCTGGACGCTCTCGCCCGCGCAGGCGGGCACCGCGGGCGCGAGCGGCAACGGCGTGCATGCGTTCACGCCCGAGGGCTCGCTCGCGAGTGCGGCCCGGCGCTTCATGTGCGGCGTCACCGACGAGAACGCCGCCGAACTGGGCCTGCGCACGCTGCCCGCCACGCCCGACGGCGGCCGCATGGCCACGCCGAACTCCACCCAGTTGAACGGTGTCCGGTTCGTGCTCCAGCTGGCGGTGGACTGCGACTACGAGATCTACGGAGTGAAGTTCGGCTCCAACCTCCCCGCCGCGACCGCGTACATCCAGACCGTGCTCGGCACCGTGAACCTGATCTACGAGCGCGACCTCGAGGTCACGATGCCCATCGTGTACCTCAACCTGTGGACCACGACGAGCGACCCCTACACCGCGGCGAATACCAGCGCGCAGCTCACCGAGTTCCGCGCCTACTGGCTCGCGAACAATGGTGGGATCTCGTCCCACCTGAAGCACCTGATCTCGGGCCGCGGCCTGGGCGGCGGTATCGCGTTCCTGGACGCGGTGTGCAGTGGGAACGCGTACGGCGTGAGTGCGATCGACGCCGTCTACTCGTACCCGACATTCACCACCACGTGGGACGTCAACGTGATCGCGCACGAGCTCGGGCACAACTTCGGCTCGCCGCATACGCACAGCTGCACGTGGGCGGCCGAGGGGCGCGTTCCATCCGGCACACTCGATTCGTGCGAGACCGCGGAAGGCGGCTGCGCGTCGTACTCGCTGCACCTGCCGCCCGACAAGGGCACGATCATGAGCTACTGCCACCTCATCTCGGGCGTGGCGAATGGCATCCGGCTGGAGTTCCATACCGTGTGCGTCTCGCGCATGCGGGGCATCCTGTCGAGCTGTGGCTTGTTCCCCACACCCGCGCCGCCGCGCAACCCGATCGCGTCCACCATCAGCTCCGGCGTGCGGCTGACGTGGACCAACAGCCCCTCTTCGGGCGTGCTGCGCTACAGCGTGTATCGCAGCCGATTGCCACTCGACCTGGGCTCGGGCTACTTGGGCTTCAGTCTCACGTCGCCCTACGATTCGCCGGGGCTCGGCACGTACTACTACCGCATCCGCAGCATCCGGACGTCCGACTCCTCCGCCACCAGTGGCGAGGTCAAGGCCACCGCGTGCGCGTTCGTGAATGCGCCCAACGTCGCCGTCGGCTCGCAGCCGACCGCCGCGCGCAGCGCCGACCTCAATGAGGACGGCATCCAGGACGTGGTCCTGGTCACGACCGGTGGCGGCAACCTCGTCACGTTGATCGGGCAGGGAGCGGGCGGCGTGGGGAACGGCACGTTCGCGGCCCCCGCGAACGTGACCACGGGCGTGATGCCGGCGTGCCTCGCGCTGCTCGACGCGAACGGCGACGGGATCCTCGACGCGGTCGTGGGCGGGCAGGACGCCAACTCGCTCTACCTTCATCTCGGCCAGGGTGCGGGCGGTGTCGGCGACGGTACGTTCGGCGCCGTGAGCACGATCGCCGCGGTGGGATTCGCGCCCACGGGCTTGATCGTGGCCGACGTGAACGAGGACGGTCTGGACGACTTGGTCGCCGCCGGCGGGGCGTCCTCAGTGGCGTTGCTTCTCGGACAGGGCACCGCGGGTGTGCCGAACGGCACGTTCGCCACGCCGGTGAGTGTCGCCACCGGCGGTCTCACGCGTGGCCTGATCGCGGGGGACTGGAACGGCGACGGCATCACCGATCTCGCGGTCTCGGGCATCGGCGTACGACTGATGTACGGCAATGGCACGGGCGGCCGCGGCGACGGCACATTCACGCAGGGGCCCAACGTCGCGACGGGATCCGTGCCCAACCACCTCGCCACCGGCGACTTCGACATGGATGGCGTGACCGACCTCGTCGTCTGCAATACGTCGACCAACTCCTTGAGCGTGCTGCTCGGCAACGGCACTGCCGGGGCTCCGGACGGCACATTCGCGGCCGCGCTCTCGGTCACCACGGGCAGCGGGCCGAACGCGGTGGCCGTCGCGGATTACGATCACGATGGCCTCCCCGACCTGGTCGTGGCCACGAACAGCAACCCGGCCGGAACGTCGGTGATGCTGGGCCGTGGCGACGGCACGTTCGACACCTCCCAGCTCTTCTCCACCGGCGGCAACGGCACGTCCTCCATCGCCGTGCAGGATTACAACGAGGACGGCACGCCTGACCTGCTCGCCTGCAACCGAACCTCGCTCAACGTGACCCGCCAACTGGCCGGATGCGCCGGGTCGCTTTCGAGCGCGATCACGGTGGTCGCACCCAACGGCGGTGAGTCGTGGATCGGGAGCACGGAACACACGATCACGTGGACGAAGGGCCCGGGCGTGTTCAAGGTGGACGTGCAGCTCTCGACCGACGGCGGCACGAACTGGCGCACACTCGCGGCAGGTCTCACCGGCACGAGCTTCGCGTGGACCGCCACGGGACCGTACGGGACGCAGGCGCGCATCCGCGTGGTGGACAGCCACGCCGAGCAGTTCGCCGACGCGAGCGACGCGAACTTCGAGCTGGTGGACGAATCCACACTGGCCGTGGGGGATGGCACGCCGCGATTCGCGCTGCTGGGGGCGTGGCCGAACCCGGCGCGCCAGGACCTGACGGTGTCGTTCGCGCTGCCCTCGGGCGAGGCGAGCGGCACGCTCGACCTGATCGACCTGGCCGGCCGCCGCGTGGCGAGCCGCGACCTGGCCGGGTTCTCGGCGGGCCGCCACCAGGTCACGCTTCTCGACCGGCGCGCGCTCACCCCGGGCGTATATATGTTGCGCCTCACACGTGGCGGCGAGGTGCGGAGTATGAAAGTCGCGGTGGTCCGATAAGTCTGCATTTCCCATCTGGCATGGGCGATGCGGCCCTGACGGGGCCGCGAACGGAGCGCAGTGGGCCGGGTCCGGTCCGCTGCGCTCCGTTCCGTCTCCCGGTCAGTTGACCGCACTCCGGCCCCCGTCGCGGCGTCTCGGGAGGACGAATCAGCCCGATTCTGGGCGGGATTCCACTGGCCATCCCCCGTGGTGACTGTTAGCGTCCTGCCGTTGTTCTGTAAGCGCCCGGGAGTTGCCCCCTCGCTCTCCCATCTCGGGATGACATCGGTCGAGTGCGAAGGGACTTGCGCGCCGTGTCTCAACGAACGAGCGAACGCTTCCTCCGGTCAGTCGCTATTCTGTCGGCGATCTGGCTGTCGGGGAGCCCCACACTTGCCGCCCAGGACGGAGCCGTCCGGGCGCGTGAACGGTCGTGGCCTGCGAAGCGTGTGGCCACGTCCGCAGACTCCGCGGGCGTGGTTCCCTCGCCGGAGACTGGAGCGCGACCGCTCCCCATCGATGCTTCGTCCACTTCGGCCGACGTTTCTCCGGTCGTTGAACCACGCAGCAGCGAGGACATCGAGCGTGCACTGCTCGACGCGGGCCTCGAGAACGTCACCGTCTCATCCGGCGGCATCCCGATCGCGTACGAGAATCGTCGCTATCGCCGAAGTGTCGAGGCCCTGGCACGCGCTCGCACGGCGGCAGGGCGGCCGATCCTCGTCGGCGAACGACGACTGGGGCTGATCGCCGCAGCGCTCGAGTCCCCGGACATCGGGACACAGGGGCGCTTCCGTGTGCACTTCCCCAGTGATGCGGACTTCCCTCGCCAGCCCGCGGGCCGCATGCGCTCCACGACCTTCGCGCGCGTGGACCTGGACGTGGGCGCGCTCGTGGACTACAGCGTCGGCAATATCTACAACCCGTTCCAGGCCAGCACGGATCTCGATCTCCGGCTGTTGCTCAACCCGTGGCCCGGCGCGAGGACACGGGTGAGCGTCGCGTTCCCGCTCCAGAACGACTTCAACACCGGCACGCTGGGCGAGGACGTGAATCACATCCGGCTGAGCCAGGCGAGCCTGGACCAATTCGGTTGGATCCCCGGAGCCGCGTTGGTCTCGTTCTCCACCGGCTACTTCGGCGACAACCGCTGGGGTGTCTCCGCGGGGGCCGCTCGGCCGTTGCGCGGTGGCGAATGGCTGCTGGATCTGCAGGTGGAACGGACGGGGTTCTTCGCGACGGGTGGCGAGGGCACGCTCTACTCCCCGCTCGAACGCACCAGCGGCTTCGCCGGCGTGACCTATCGTCCGCCCGTGGCTGACCTGGCGTTGAAGGCACGCGCCGGGCAATTCCTCTACGGCGATCGCGGCGCCGACCTGGAGCTGCGCCGGTCGTTCGACGACGTGGACGTGGCCTACTACGTCCAGCGCACGGACGGGCTCTACTTCTACGGCATCCGCCTCGACCTGCCCATCCCGCCGCGGACGCGCTCGAGTGGCACCCCGCTGCGCGTACAGCCCACGCCGCGATTCGCACTCGAGTTCCGCGACCAGGACCTGGCCTACGGCACTTTCGTGAGTGGCGTGGCGTCGCGCGAGGACCACCTGCGCCAACTCAGCCGAACGTCGCTCGAGGCGGGCCGGGCCCGCTACCAATCCGCACTCGGACGCCCCGTTCCCACGCCCGCGAAGGCCCCGGGCGAATGGGTGTCGTTCACCGGCATGACGGGGTTCATCCACACGCCGTGGGCGGGTGTGCTGGCGGACCGTGACCTCGAGGTGGGCTACGGACTCGTCCCGCGCCGGTGGGCCTACGACCATCGGGGCACGAACGAGAACCAGGTGTTCTACACCACGCTCGGCTTCCTGCCTCGCGTGGAGACCTCGTTGCGGTGGACACGCATCCCCGGCTATCGCAGCTTCGAGGAGGTGGCACCGGACTCGCGCCTGGTGGACATGGATCGGATGGCGAGTGCGCGAGTGGCCGTGTTCCAGCCCGCGGACGGACGCCCCGGACTGTCGGTCGGCATGGAGGACGCGCAGGGCCAGCGCCGGTTCCACTCCACGTATGCGGTGGCGGGGCTTCCGTTCAGCTTCTCCGGACAGGAGTGCCGCCTCGCCGCGGGCTACGGCTTCGAGATGTTCACGGCGGCCCGGCGTGTCCTCGAAGGCGCGTTCGGCGCGGCCGAGTTGTCGCCCTGGCCCTGGTTGCGGGCACAGGTCGAGTACGATTCCGAGAAATGGAACGCCGGGTTGGGCGTGAGCCCGGGCGCGGGATTCCGGATCCGCGCGGCGCTGTTGAATATGGAGAGCGCGGAAGTAGGCGCAGGCTGGTCGCACAAGTTGTGAGTGAGGTCAGTGGACAGCAGGTCATCGAACACCCCGGCGCACGGCCACAGCAGGTGCGGCCCTGATCGCCGGCGGACTTGATCCGAATCGAGTACTCGGGACATCCAGAACGCAGCACCACCCAGAGGAGGAGAACACGAATGTCTTCGATACCACGTTCCCCGTACCGCCTCCCACGCGTCCTGCTCCTGGCCGGCGTGATCCTGGTCGCGGCCGTCGTCACCCAATGCAAGATGGTGACCGACTCGGTCACGCGTCCCCAGGCCGACCCGGTCGGGGCAGGCAACTGCATCAGTGCGTGTTCCCATGCCGCGAACGAGAAGATGCGGATCGAGAGCGAGCTGCACGTGAAGAATGTCCAGGCCTGCGGCAAGGACAAGGACTGCAAGGCCCAGGAGTCGCTCCGGCACGAAGCCGCGGTCAAGGCGATCCAGGACGGACGCAAGGCCTGCCAGAACGGCTGCCATCACCAGGGCGGAGGCAAGGGCCGCTGAGTCGGTCCGAAGTCCTCGGCAGCACGCGACACGCGTCCTGAACGGTTGATCTCGTTCAGGGCGCGGTGATGGCGAGGGCTTTCGCCCGGATCGGAGACGGCGAGGGGCATCTGTCCAGAGAGGACGTGAGCTTGCGGCATCCTGCCGCCGCTCACTCGGCGCTCCGGTCGCTCCGCCATCCCTGGCTCCGCTCCCTGCGCGACGCCTCTCAGGCCAGATACCCCTCGCCGTTCCGACCGGCCACAGGCCTGCGCCCGGCGTACGAGCGCCCGACATTGTGGCGCCGGCTTGCGCCGAGCACAGGAGTAGCACGCGCCGCACACGGGCGCAGCGCGGTGGCAGGCGAATGCGAGGAGGAAGGCGTGTGCCTCCCTCTCTCCGCTCTCTCCTGCGGGTGGGCGTGATCACGTCTCGCCGAGGGCACCCCGCGCGGGCCGCCCGGCAGCCAGCACTCGGCGTGCGTCCGGGCGGGACGGCGCGGGGTATGCGGCCCGAGAGGCGTCGCGGAGGGAGCGGAGCCAGGGATGGCGGAGCGACCGGAGCGCCGAGTGAGCCGCCGGCAGGAAGCCGGCGGCGAGCGTCCTCTCGGGACGCATGCCCCGCGCCGTCGCCGACCGGGCGAAGGCTGTGGCCGTTGCCCCGGCAAACGGTCAGCAGCCCGCCGGTGAAAAACCGCTTGCGCCGCGCCCGCAGACTGTGTATTTATTCGCCCCCTCGCATACTTATGCAGTCCGCCAGCCCCGGAGGTCCCGTGTCCCGCTCTCGCCGGCTCACGACCATCGCGCAGATGCTCAGCGGACGGCGCTTCTCCAGCCAGGAGGAGCTCGCCGAGGGACTCTCGCGCGCCGGCATCGAGGTCGCGCAGGCCACGCTGTCCCGCGACCTGCGGAGCCTCGGCGTCGCCAAGCGCTCGGGCGGCGACGGCAGCAGCTGGTACGAACTGCCCACGCCCGCCACCGAGGCGCTCGACCGTGGCCGGCAGATGCTCGACCTCAAGATCTTCGTCAACGAGACGCGCGTGGCGCAGAACCTCGCCGTCGTGAAGACGCCGCCCGGGCATGCCAGTGCCGTGGCGCGCGCGATCGACCTCACTGGCTTCGAGGGGCTCATGGGAACCGTGGCCGGCGACGACACCGTGCTGTGTGTGCTGGAGGACCTGTCCTCGGCGAAGCGCTTCCGCAAGCAGCTCGACGTCCTCTCCGGCCGCATCGGGGCCGGCAAGTGACCGCGCCCGTCGCATCCCCCGTCGCCACCTCGCGCGGCTCCGCGCCCGGCCGCACCGCCCGTGTCGCCGTGCTCGGCGCGTCGGGTTACTCCGGCCAGGAGTTCGTGCGGCTGGCGCTCCAGCATCCCGGCCTCGAACTGGCGGCCCTCGTCTCGCGCGAGTTCGCGGGTCGTCCGGCGAGCGAGTTGCTGGCGGGCGTGGACGGCCGTTCCTCGCAGCTGCCGTCGCCGGTGGCGCCCGACGCACTGCCGGTGCTGTTCGCCGCAGGAGCGTTCGACACGTTGGTGGCGTGCCTGCCGCACGGCGCGTGGAAGCAGTTCTCGCAGGAGCACCCCGCGATCGCGCGCGAGACGCGCGTCGTCGTGGACCTCTCCAGCGACTTCCGGGACGGCGATTCGGGCTACGCCTATGGCCTGCCCGAGGCGTTCCGCGACTCGCTCGCGGATGCGACCCGCATCGCCAACCCCGGTTGTTACCCCACGGCCGCCACGCTGTCGCTCCTGCCCGCGCTCGAGTCGCACTGGCTCGCGGGCCCGGTCACGGTCACCGCGCTCTCCGGTGTTTCGGGAGCCGGCCGCATGCCGAGCCTGCGCACGTCGTTCGTCGAACTCGACGGCGGCGCGGCGTTCTACAAGGTGGGCGAGGTGCACCAGCACGTGCCGGAGATGGCGCGCAACTTCGGCCGCCTGGCCGGCGTGGACACGCCGGTGGCGTTCGCGCCGCAACTCGCCCCCATGTCGCGCGGCATCCTGCTCACGTGCATCGCGCCGTTGGCACGGCCTGTCACGCCGGCCGAAGCGCACGCGGCCTACGCCGAGCGCTACGCGAACGAGCCGTTCGTGCGCGTGCTCGAGCCGGGCACGTGGCCCGAGACGCGGCTGGTGAAGGCCTCGAACCGCTGCGACGTGGCCGTGACCACGGTGCACGGCCACCGCACGCTGCTCGCCACCGCGGCCATCGACAACCTGGTGAAGGGTGCGGCGGGCCAGGCGATCCAGAACTTGAACCTGGCGCTGGGCTGGCCCGAGAGCTGGGGCCTGCCGGTGCACGGGAACCCCTGGTGAACGGGGCGGACGGGACGATGCACGACGGCTCTTCAGCCGCCCCCGACCACCCCTCGCGTTCCACTCGCCCCGGCGTCGAGCCGCAGGCGGGTGCCGATGAGCGGACGTCCGATCCAAGTAGCCGGCGCGTGACGCCGGCCGGGCGCGGCGTCCAGGTGCGGGACGGAGACACGCCGGCGAAGGCACGAGAGATGCTCTCGCGGCCGCTCGTCGTGAAGCTCGGTGGTCGCGCACTCGAAGCGCCGGGAGCGCTTTCCGAGTGTGCCGCCGCGCTGCGTGAGGCCGGACATGCTGGAGAAGCCGGCCACTCCGCCCGCGCCCTGCTCGTCGTCCATGGAGGCGGGGCCGAAGTGACCGCCTGGTGTGCGCGGGCCGGTCTCGAGGCGCGCTTCGCGGGCGGGCTGCGCGTCACCGACGCCCCCACGCTCGAGATCGCCGCGGCCGTGCTGGGCGGGCTCGCGAACAAGCGGCTCGTCGCCGCACTCCGCGCGCGCGGCCTCGACGCGGTCGGGCTTTCCGCGCTGGACGGTGGCATCGCGCGCGTGCGCCGCCACCCGGACTCCGCCGAGCTGGGTGAGGTGGGTGCGATCGAAGCCGTGGACACGTCGCTGCTCGTAGAACTGATGCGCTCGGGCCGCACGCCCGTGCTGGCCTCGCTCGGCGACGACGGCGCAGGAGCACTCTTGAACCTGAACGCCGACGACGTCGCGGCCGCCGTGGCCGCGGCATTGCCGGCGCACGACCTGCTGCTGCTCTCGGACACGCCGGGATTGAAGCTCGGCGGCGAGGTGGTGCGCTCGCTCGACGCCGCCTCGCTCGAGCGCGCGCTGCTCGACCCCGAAGTCACCGGCGGTATGCTTCCCAAGCTGCGCGCGGCACAGACCGCACTCGCCGCGGGTGTGCGCCGGGTGCACATCGCCGCGTGGCAGGGCCCCGGGACACTCGCCGCCGTGCTCGAGGGCACCGCGGTCGCCACCACCTGTTTCGCCGCTCCGCTCCCATCCGCCGAGCACGAGGAGAGCCATGTCTGACACGATCGCGGTCCCCGCGGCCACGGCCGCTCCCGGCACCGGACTTTCCGTCGCGCCGGAAGCGCCCGCTCTCGCACACGAGGAAGTCGGCCTGTTCGCGCCGCTCTATCCATTGCCGCGCCTGGAACTCACCGAGGGCCAGGGCGCGCGCGTGCGCGACGCGGGCGGCCGCGACTACCTGGACTTCACGAGCGGCATCGCGGTGAACGCATTCGGCCACGCCCCGCGAGGGCTCTCCGAGGCGATCGCCTCGCAGCTGGCGCGTCTCGGCCACTGCTCGAACCTGTTCGCACACCAGCCAGGGCTGGCGCTCGCGCGCGAGCTGACCGAGGCCACGGGCTACGATCGCGTGTTCTTCTGCAACTCGGGCACGGAAGGCAACGACACGGCGCTCAAGTTCGCCCGGGCGCGAGCGCACCGGCTGGGCCTGCCCGGCCGCGCGATCGTCGCATTCAAAGGCGGCTTCCACGGCCGTACCGGCTTCGCGCTCTCGGCCACGTACCAGCCCGCCTACCGCGAGCCGTTCGAGCCGCTCATTCCCGGCGTGCGCTTCGCCGACTACAACGACGCGGCCGGACTCGGCGCGGTCCTGGACGGCGACGTGTGCGCGGTGATCGTGGAGTGCGTTCAAGGCGAGTCCGGCGCCGTGCCCGGCACGCGCGACTTCCTTCAGGCCGTGCGCGCGCGCTGCACGGCGCTGGGCGCGCTGCTGATCCTCGACGAGGTGCAGACCGGCATGGGCCGCACGGGCCGGCTGTTGGCGCAGGAGCACTTCGACTTGAAGGCCGACCTGGTGGTGATGAGCAAGGCACTCGGCGCGGGATTGCCGATCGCCGCCGTGCTCATGACCGAGGAGGTGGCCAAGCACCTCTCGCCCGGCATGCACGGCTGCACGTTCGGCGGCAACCCGGTTTGTGCGGCCGCGGCACGCTGGTCGCTGGCACAGGTGCGCCGCCCCGCGTTCCTGGAACGCGTGCGCCGCGCCTCGCGCGTGCTCGCGACCGGGCTCGAATCCCTCGCCGCCAAGCACCCGGCCGTGCGCGAAGCGCGCGGACTCGGCCTGCTGCGCGCCGTGGACCTGGCCCCCGGCACGATCGAGCCCGCAGCACTGGTGCTCGCGGCCCGCGACCAGGGGCTGCTGCTCGTGCGCGGAGGCGAGCGCGCCGTGCGCGTGCTGCCGCCGCTCACCGTGACCGATGCCGAGCTCGCCGAGGGCCTCGAGAAGCTCGACCGCGCACTCACCGCGTGCGCGGGGTGACACAGGAACGAACGAGAACCAAAGCGCCCCGCGGCCGGCTGTCCGGCGTGCAGGGCCTGCGAAGGAGAACGGACGTGACGAAGCCCCAGGTGAAACGAGCGGCACTGGCGTACTCGGGCGGGCTGGACACGAGCATCATCGTGCCGTGGCTCAAGGAGCACTACGGCTGCGAGGTGGTCTGCTACTGCAGCGACGTCGGCCAGGGCGGCGAGGAACTCACCGGCCTCGAAGCCAAGGCGCGCAAGATCGGCGCCTCCGAGGTCATCGTCGAGGACCTGCGCGTGCCGTTCGTGCGCGACTTCTGCTTCCCGGCGCTGCGGGCCGGGGCGGTCTACGAGGGCCGCTACCTGCTGGGCACCTCACTCGCGCGGCCGCTCATCGCCTCGCGCCAGGTGTGGGCCGCACAGCGCACGCACGCCGACGCGCTCGCCCACGGCTGCACGGGCAAGGGCAACGACCAGGTCCGCTTCGAGCTCACGTACATGGCACTGGCTCCAGAGCTGCCCGTGATCGCGCCGTGGCGCGAGTGGGACATCGTCTCGCGCGAGGACGCGCTCGAGTACGCGCAGAAGCACGGCGTGCCGGTGGCGCAGAAGAAGGACGACCTCTATTCGCGCGATGCCAACCTGTGGCACATCAGCCACGAGGGCGGCGCGCTCGAGGATCCGGCGAACGCGCCGCCCGAGGCCATGCACAAGCTCACGTCATCGCCCGACCAGTGGCCGGCCATGCCCGAGCGGATCACCGTCGGCTTCGAGAGCGGCCGCCCGGTGAGTGTCAACGGCCGTACCTTGGGCCCGGTCGAACTGCTGGAGACGCTCAACCAGGTCGCGGGCCGCCATGGCGTGGGCCGTGCCGACGTGGTGGAGAGCCGGCTCGTGGGCATGAAGTCGCGCGGGGTCTACGAGACGCCCGGCGGCACGGTGCTGCACGAGGCCCTCGACGACCTGTGCCGGCTGGTGCTGCCGCACGACCTGCTGCGCACGCGGCTGGAACTGGGCACGCGCTATGCGGACCTCGTCTACAACGGCCTGTGGTTCTCGCCGCTGCGGCGAGCACTGCAGTCGTTCGCGGACACCGCACTCGAAGTGGCGACCGGCGAGGTGTCCGTGGAGCTCTACAAGGGCCGCGCCGTGGCCGTGGGCCGCACCAGTCCGCAGACGCTCTATCGCGCGCAACTGGCGTCGTTCGACATGACCGGCTACCGGCCCTCCGATGCCGAGGGGTTCATCCGGCTGTTCGGCCTGCCGCTCGCGACCGCCGCCCAGCGCGGCGCGGCGAATCGCAAGCCCGATGAGGTGGCGGCGAATGCCTAGCACCACGGTTCGGGACGCGTGGCCGGAGGCCACGAGCATTCCATGACGACGCCACGCGAAGCCGTCTGGCAGGGGCGCCTGGCCGCCGGGCTCGACCCGCGTGCGCAGCGACTCAACGACTCGCTGCCCGTGGACGGCCGGCTGGTGGGCGAGGAGCTGGCGCTGTCGCGCGCCTACGCCACCACGCTGGCCGAGTGCGGCGTGATGAGCGACGCCGAGCGCGATGCACTGATCGCCGCCTGCGACGGGCTCGAGGCCGACCTCGGCGCCGGCCGCGCGAAGCTCTCGGGCGAGGACGTGCATTCGGCCGTCGAGGCCGCGCTCGCCGAGCGCTGCGGCGACGCCGCGCGCCGCCTGCACACGGGACGGTCGCGCAACGACCAAGTGGCCACGCTGTTCCGCATGCACGTCATGCGGCTCTGTGACGCCTCCATCGAGGGCGTGCGCGAACTGGAGCGCGCGCTGGTCACGCAGGCGAGGGAGTCCGGCGACCTGCTGTGCGCGTCGTACACGCACCTCCAGCCGGCACAGCCGATCCGGCTCGCGCACTGGTGGCTGGCGCACGTCGAGGCGTTCGCCCGCGACGAGGAACGGCTCGCCGAGGCCCGCGAGGCGGCCGACCGGCTGCCGCTGGGTGCGGGCGCGGTGGCGGGCACGCCGCTCAAGTACGACCGCGCCTCGCTCGCTACGCGGCTCGGGTTCTCACGCGTGGCGTTGAACTCGCTGGACGCCGTCGGCGACCGCGACTTCGCCGTGCAGTACCTGAATGCCGCCGCGCTGCTGGGTGTGCACCTGTCGCGGTTGGCCGAGGACCTGGTGCTGTTCTGCTCGCCGGGCTTCGGCTGGTTCGCGGCCCCCGACGGGTTCTCGACCGGGTCGAGCCTGCTGCCGCAGAAGCGCAATCCCGACCTGTTCGAGCTGGCGCGCGGCAAGAGCGCGCGGTTGCTCGCCAACGCGCAGCGCCTCGCGGTGCTCTTGAAGGGCCTGCCGAGCTCGTACCAGAAGGACCTGCAGGAGGACAAAGAGGCGGTGTTCGACACCGCCGACACGCTGGAGATGCTGCTGCTGGCGTTGCCGCCGGCGATCGATGCGCTGGTGCCCCAGCGCGAGCGGATCGCCGAGTCGCTCACCAGCGACCTGCTCGCGGTGGAGCTGGCCGATGCGTTGGTGGCCGAGGGTGTGCCGTTCCGCGATGCGCACCGCGCCGTGGGCGCGCTGTGGGCCGCGGCCGAGCAGGCCGCCTGCGAGCCGTCCGCGCTCCCGCTCGAGGTCCGCCTGGCGCTCTCGCCGCACTTCACCGACGCGCAGCTGGGCGCGCTGTCGTTCGAGTCGGCCGTCACGCGCCGCTCGCACACGCCCGGCACCGGCTCGACCGAGCACCAGGTCGCCATCGCCGAAGCACGGCTGGGCCTGGGCCCCGGCGACGACGCCGACCTTCCGTCCGCGGCGGATGCCGTTCATCGTGACGTCGCTCGCGTAGCCACCGGGCCCGTGCCGTTGCCGACCGCTGCGCCACGCGAGGGCGGCTCCGAGGCCGGCCGGCAGGTCGGCGAGGGGCTGTGGTTGCGCCGCGCCCGGGTCGCCGACGTGCCGGGCATCGCCGGCGTGATGGCGCCGTATGTCGTGGACGGCACGCTGCTGCCGCGCCCCGTCTCGGAGCTCTACCAGTGCGTGCGCGAGTTCCATGTCGTGGAGCGCGTGAGCCCGGACGGCGCGCCGGGCGCGATCGTCGCCTGTGCCGCGCTGCGATTGCTGTGGCGCGACCTCGGCGAGGTGCGCTCGCTCGCCGTGCGCCCCGACGCGCACGGCCAGGGCCTGGGTGCCGCGCTCGTGGAAGCGGTGGTCGGCGACGCCAAGGCGCTGGGACTGCCGCGCGTGATCGCGCTCACGCGCGAGGTGGGCTTCTTCCAGCGCTCCGGGTTCTCGCCGCGCGAGCGCGAGTCGCTGCCGCGCAAGGTGTGGACGGATTGCGTACGCTGCCCCAAGCGTCACGCCTGCGACGAGATCGCCATGACGCTCGACCTCGTGGCCGGGGCCTCCGATGAGGCGGCGAAGCAGGCGCGTTCCTACGTATTGCCCATGCCCGCGGCGGCGGTGTCGGATGACCCGTCGCTGCCGGTGATCTCGTGACAACGCACGACAAGGAGGCAACCGAAGTGGCCGGAGCGCCCGAGCATCTGGTGGACCTCGCGGGTCTCGACCGCGCGTTCGTGATGGACCTGTTCACCGAGGCCGACCGGCTGCGTGCCGTGCGTGGCACGAACAGAGCACCGCGCCCGCTCGCGGGCAAGACGGCCGCCCTGGTGTTCCACAAGCCGTCGCTGCGCACGCGGGTGTCGTTCACCGTGGGCATGCACGAGCTGGGCGGGGACGCCGTGGACCTGGGCGTGGTCGAAGTGAGCGAGACCGGCCGCGAGACCGTCGAGGACGTCGCGCACGTGCTGTCGGGCATGGTGGACGTGATCGTAGTGCGCACGTTCTCGCACCGGCTCGTCCAGCGGCTCGCCCAGCACGCCACCATCCCGGTGATCAACGCGCTCACGGACCACTCGCACCCCTGCCAGATCCTCGCCGATCTCTACACGCTGTACCGCGCGGGCCGCGACTTGGACTCGCTCACGATCGCGTGGGTGGGTGACGGCAACAACGTGCTGCACTCCTGGCTCGAGGCCAGCACGCTGTTCGGCTTCCAGCTGCGCGTCGCGGTGCCGGATGGCTTCGAGCCCGACGCCGGGCTCTACCTGGACGCCGAGATCCGCGCGAAAGGCGGCGTCAAGCGTGTGCGCGACCCCTACGAGGCCGTACGCGGCGCCGACATGGTCTACACCGACACGTGGACGAGCATGGGCCAGGAGGACGAGACCGAGTGGCGCCGCATCGCGTTCAGCGGCTACACCGTGGACGACCGCATGATGGCTGCCGCCAACCCCGACGCCGTGTTCATGCACTGCCTGCCCGCACACCGCGGCGAGGAGGTGACCGACTCGGTCATCGACGGCCCGCAGAGCGTGGTCGTGGAGCAGGCGGAGAACCGTCTGCACCTCCAGAAGGCGCTGCTGGTCGCACTGGCCGGCGGGAGCTGGAATCGCGTGCCGCGGAAACCGCGCGCGCGCAAGGCCGCCGTCGCCGTCGCGACGAGCTGACCGGGAACCGGGCCGGGCGTTCGCGCCTCGCCCGGCTTCACTCGCCCGCGAGGGACTCCAGCTCGAGCCAGCGCGCGTACGCTTGCTCGAGCTCCGTGTCGAGCGCGGCCAGTCGCGTCTTCGCGCGCGCGACCTCCTCGCCACCCGACGTGTAGAACTCCGTCGTGGCCATGCGGTCGAACAGTTCCTGCTTCTCGGCCTCGAGCCGCTCGATCGTGCCAGGCAGTGACTCCAGCTCGCGCTTCTCCTTGAATGTGGCGCGACGGGGGCCGGTCGAGACTCGCGCGACAGCGGGCGCGGGGCGTGAAGGCTTGCTCACGGGCGCGGAAGGCTCCGGTGGGCGCTGTCGCAGCCAGTCCTCGTAGCCGCCCACGTACTCGCGCCACACGCCGCGGCCCTCCGAGACCAGCGTGGACGTGACGACGTGGTCCAGGAACTCGCGGTCGTGTGAGACCACGAGCAGCGTGCCCTGGAACTCGAGCAGCAGGTCCTCGAGCAGGTCGAGTGTCTCGAGGTCCAAGTCGTTGGTGGGTTCGTCCAGCACGAGCAGGTTGCAGGGCTTGGACAGGATCTTCGCCAGCTGGAGCCGCCGCCGCTCGCCGCCCGAGAGCTTGTGGACGGGGCCCTGGATCTGCTCGGCGCTGAACAGGAAGTCACGCAGGTAGCCCACGACGTGCCGCTCGCCCTCGCCCACGGTGATCATCTCGCGGCCCTCGGCCATGTTGTCGAGCACGCTGCGATCCTCGTCGAGGGCCTCGTGCAACTGCTCGAAGTGCGCCACGTCCAGCCGCGTGCCGGGCGTCACACTGCCCTCTCGCGGCGCCAGCCGCCCCAGCAGCAGGCCGATCAGCGTGGTCTTGCCGCTGCCGTTGGGCCCCAGGATGCCGATGCGGTCGCCGCGCAGGATGGTCGTGGTGAGCCCGCTCACGACCGGTGCGCCGCCGTAGTCGAACGCGACGTTCACGCAGCGCAATACCGCCCGGCCCGAGCGGGCCGACTCGGTGAGCGCCGCTCGCACCGCGCCCGCGTCCTCGCGCCGGGCGCGGCGCTCCTCGCGCAGCGCCTCGAGCGTGCGCACGCGCCCCTCGTTCCGCGTGCGGCGCGCCTTGATGCCGCGCCGCAGCCAGGCTTCCTCCTGTGCGAGCTTCTTGTCGAACAGCGCGGCCTGCTCGGCTTCGACACGCCGCTCGTCGTCGCGTGTCTCCAGGTAGCGGTCGTAGTCGGTGCGGTAGCTGCGCAGCTGGCCGCGATCAAGTTCGAGGATGCGGGTGGCGACGTTGCGCAGGAAGCGCCGGTCGTGCGTGACGAACACCACCGTGCCGCGTGCGCGCTGGAGCGTGTCCTCGAGATGGCGGATGGCGTCGATGTCGAGGTGATTGGTGGGCTCGTCGAGCAACAGCAGCTCGGGCGCCCGCACGAGGGCCGCGGCCAGCAGTACGCGGCGCTTGGAGCCCGCCGAGAGCGTGGCGACCTCGGCATCGAGCGTGAGCCCCAGGTCGTTCGCCGCGCGGTCGATCCGTGTCTCGATCTCCCACGCCTTGTCGTGCTTGGTCACGCCGCAGGCGTGGTGCAGGAAACCGCGCACCGTGCCGGTGAGGCCCGCGGGAACATCCTGTTGCAGGCCGGCCACGCGCAGTCCCGGCTGGCGTACGACCTCGCCCGAGTCGGGCAGGAGTGTGCCCTCGAGCACGCGCAACAGCGTGGACTTGCCCGAACCGTTCCGGCCGAGGAGCCCGATGCGCTCGCCAGGCTCGATCTGCAGGCTCACGCCGTCGAGCAGCGCGGGTGGCACGAACGTGAGGCGGACGTCGTTGAGGCTCAGGAGGGGCATGGCGGTCCGACGGTGGAGGGCTGCAGGCGCGGACCGGTGAAGCTAGCACTCGGCTCACACGGCCGCACCGGCGTGAACATCCGCGCGAGCACGCCGCACTCGCCAGCGACCGCACCCCGTGTGCTACGCTCCCCCGCCATGGTCCGACCCCTCCTGACCCACCGGATGGTGCAGTTCGGGTGTGCTGCGCTTCTGATCGCGGCCTCGCTCACCACCGCCGCCCACGCCCAGGGGCTCCGCCTCACACGTCCTGCGCCCTGGACGCCCGACTCGACCGTGAAGGGCGTGCTGAACGGTGGCTCCGCGCAGTTGGCACCCGACCCGCCGGTGGATGAAAGCATCCCGCGCATCTGGCTCACGCGCGCCGAGCGCACGCGCTGGAAGCAGACCTCCGACTACGACGAGACCATCCGCTATTGCCGCCAGATCGAAGCGGGCTCGCGCTGGGTCAAGCTGGAGATGTTCGGCCGCACCGCCCAGGGCCGTGAACTGCCGCTGCTGATCGTCTCCAAGGACCGCGTGTTCAATGCCGAGGGAGCGCGCACGCTCGGCAAGCCCATCGTCTTGATCCAGAACGGCATCCACGCCGGCGAGATCGAGGGCAAGGACGCCTCGCTGATGCTGCTGCGCGACCTCACCGTGCTGCACAAGCACGAGGAGCTGCTCGACTCGGTCATCGTGCTGGTGGTGCCCATGTTCTCGGCCGACGCTCACGAACGCCGCAGCCGCTACCAGCGCATGAACCAGAACGGCCCCGACGAGATGGGCTGGCGGCACACGCCGATCGGGCTCAACTTGAACCGCGATTACACCAAGCTGGACGCGCCCGAGATGCGCGCGTTGATCGGCAACGTCTTCACCCGCTGGTGGCCGGACCTCTACGTGGACAACCACACCACCGACGGGGCCGACTACCGCTTCGACATCACGTACGCCACCAACCACGGTGCGGGCATGCCGGGCCCGCTCGATCGCTGGTGTGCCGCCGCGATCGAGAAGCGGGTCATGACCTCGCTCGCCGAGAAGGGACACGTGGTCGCCCCCTACGTGGACTTCCGCGAGGGCAACGACCCGCTCGGCGGCCTCCAATACACCAACAGCCCGCCGCGGTTCTCGACCGGCTACGCTCCCACGCAGGCGCGACCGGCTTTGCTGGTCGAGACGCACATGCTCAAGCCCTACGGCTCGCGCGTGAAGGCGACGTACGACCTCATGCTGTCGCTGCTCGAGGAGCTGTATGCGCGCCCGCGGGCGCTCACCCAGGCCGTGCGCGAGACCGAGGCCGAGGTGTCGGCGCGTGCTCGTGCCACCGAGGCGGGCAAGCGCATGGTCGTGCTCGCCTCCTCGCTGAGCGACAACAGCGAGCCCTTCAAGTGGCGTGGCGTCGAGACGAAGTGGGAGATGAGCGACATCACCGGCGGGCGGGTGCCGCGCTATTCCCCCACGCCGTGGGACACCACCGTGCAGCTCTATCGCGAGCTGTCGCCGTCGCTCTCCGTCCGCCAGCCGGCGGGCGGCTACGTGATCCCCCAGGAGTGGACGGCGGTGCTCGAACGGTTGGCCCTGCATGGCATCCGCACGCGCACGCTGCAGCGCGCCTGGACCGACACGGTCGAGATGACGCGCGTGACCGATCGCACGCTCGCGACCGAGCCGTTCGAGGGCCGCCAGAACGTGCGCGTGCTCGCCACCCGCACGGAACGGCAGTGGCGATCATTCCGAGCCGGCGACCAGTGGGTGCCGCTCGACCAGCGCGGCGGCCTGCTCGCGGTCTCGTTGCTCGAAGCGCAGGCCCCGGATGGGTTCCTGGCGTGGGGCTTCTTCTCGACCATCTTCCAGCGCAAGGAATACGGCGAGGCGTATGTGATCGAGCCCATGGCGCGCGCGATGATGAGCCACGACCCCAAGCTCGCGGCCGAGTTCCGCGCCAAGGTCGCGTCCGACACCGCGTTCGCGAAGAACGCGGGCGCTCGCGCCGATTGGTTCTTCCGCCGCTCGCCGTGGAACGACCCGGAGCAGGACCTGCACCCGATTGCACGCGCCCTGCGGCCGATCTCCGAGCAGTACCTGCAGCCACTCCCTTCGGCCGGCCCCGCGCCGACGCCGGTAGCTCCCCCGGCGAAACGCTGAGACCGGCCTCCTCGCGGAGGCCTCGCATGCCGCGGCTCGCTGTCTCCTCGCCACGCCCGTGGTTCGCCGCCGGGCTCTTCGTCTCGCTCGCCCTGTCCACGTTCGCGCCGGCTTCGCTCGCCGCGCCCGTGGCCACAGCCGACTTCACCGTGCACGTGGACGCCCGCGAGACCGCCCGTGGACTGTTGCACGTGACGCAGACGTTCCCCGCCAAGTCCGGCACGCTCTCGCTCAGCTACCCGCGCTGGCTCCCCGGCGAGCACGGGCCCACGGGACCGAGCGTGGACGTGGCCGGCTTCGTGGCCCGCTCGAACGGGCGCACGTTGTCCTGGAAGCGCGACCCCGCGGACATGACCACGATGCGCATCACCGTCCCCTCGGGAAGCTCGCAAGTGGTGCTCGCGTTCGACTTCCTGCTCGACAACGGCAAGGACGGGTTCACGTCGGCCGCCTGCAGCACGCCGAACCTGCTGCTGTTGTCCTGGTGCGAGGTGCTGTTCTATCCCTCGGGGCGCAAGTCGGACGCGCTCACCGTGAGCGCGTCGGTGGTCCTGCCGGAGGGCTGGTCGCATGCCAGCTCGCTCGCCGAGAAGCCTTCCGGCGAAGGCATCGCGTTCGAGCCGTGCACGCTCACCCAGCTCGTGGACGCTCCGCTGCTCACCGGGCGGCACTTCCGCACCGTGGACCTGGCCCCCGGTGCGGCCCACCCGGTGCGGCTGCAGATGGCGTGTGACTCGCCCGAGGGCCTCGCGATCCCCGACCGCGAAGCCGACGCGCTCCGCTCGTTGGTGCGCGAGGCTCGCACGCTGTTCGGTGGCGAGCACTTCCGGCACTACGACTTCCTGCTGCCGATGTCGGAGAACATCGCGCACTTCGGGCTCGAGCATCACGAGTCCAGCGAGGACCGCGGGCGCGAGCGCTGGTGGCTCGACGACGCCATGCGCTTGAACCACTCCAACCTGCTCTCGCACGAGTACGTGCACTCGTGGAACGGCAAGTACCGCCGGCCCCGCGGGCTCGCGACCGGCGACTACTCCACGCCCATGAACGGCGAGCTGCTGTGGGTCTATGAAGGACTCACGCAGTACCTGGGCTTCGTGCTCGCGGCCCGCTCGGGCATCCGCACTCCCGAAGAAGCGCGAGACGTGCTCGCGAGCGTGGCCGCCGAAATGGAGTCGAACCGCGGCCGCGTGTGGCGTCCGCTCGTGGACACGGGCACGCACGCGCAGGAACTCTACGAGTCGCGCACCGCGTGGCGGCACTGGCGGCGAGGCACGGACTTCTACGATGAGGGCCTGCTGGTGTGGCTCGATGCCGACGTGACCATCCGCACGCTCACCAAGGGGAGCAAGTCCCTCGATGACTTCTGCCGCGCGTTCCACGGCGGTCCGTTCCAGGGGCCCGAAGTGAAAGCGTACGAGCTCGCGGACGTGATCGCCGCGTTGAACGCCGTCGCGCCGCATGACTGGGCGGCGTTCTTCCGCGAGCGCGTGTACGAGCCGCAACCGCACGCGCCTCTCGGCGGTGTGAACGGGGGCGGATGGAAGCTCGCCTGGGTGGACTCGCTGGGACCGGTGCAGTCGGCGAACGAGGAGGCCGACGAGCGGGTGACGGAGACCTATTCGCTCGGCATCGAACTCGACAAGGACGGCAAGCTGCGGGACGTGGTGCCCGGCTCGCCCGCCGACATGGCCGGCCTCGCGCCGGACATGAAGATCGCGGCCGTGAACGGCCGGCGGTATTCCAAGGACGTGCTGCGCGATGCGATCGCCGCCTCGGCCCAGTCGGGCAAGGTCGAGCTGCTGTGCGAGAACAAGGAGTTCTTCCGCAGCTTCTCGCTCGAGTATCGCGGCGGGCGCAGGCACCCGGCGATCGAGCGAGACGCCGGCCGATCGGACCTGGTGAGCGACATCCTCGCCGCACACGCCAGAGCGGACTGACCCGCGGCCGTGCATCGCGCAACGCGCGCACGCCGCCGTTGCGGCTCGCCACGCGCTGTGGCGGGCGGACCACATCCGAGCGATGGACCTGCCGCACAAGGCGTTGCCGCGCAACAAGTGCACCCCGGCACGCGCCGTGCAAAGCCCGGGGTGGCCGTGCGGATGCACGCGTCGCTTCCCGCCGGACCATCCCGCGGGCCGGGACCCTTGTCCCCGCCCCGCAATCCCCCGCTCGTGAGTACCGCGTCCGCGGTACTGCGATGGGGCCGAGGAGGAATGCATGTCCGCCGTGTCCCATAAGAACGTGAAACGATCGATCCAGCGATTCCTCGTCTGTGCGCTCATGCTGACGGGATTGGGCCTCAGCGCCGGCCATGCGCGCGCGGCCGAGATCATCCCGTCGCTGGGCATGACTCGCACGCCGGAATCGGGCGACGAGACGAAGGTCTCGTACGGCCTCGCGGTGCGCGCACCGCTGGTGCCCATGCTGGCGGCCGAGATCGGCGTCGGCTATCGCTCCGACACCATGTTCGATGGTGCGGTGGAATCCACGCAGTGGCCGGTGACCGGCTCGCTGTGGTTCAAGCCGATGCCTTCGCTCTACATGGGCGGTGGTGCGGGCTGGTACAACACCACGCTTCACTACCCGAACACGCCGGCGCTCGCGAGCGTGACCTCGCAGGAGTTCGGCATGCATCTGGGCGGCGGACTCACGCTGCCGATGATCCCGGGTGTGGCCTCGCTCGACCTGAACGGTCGTTACGTCTACCTGGGCGACCAGGCGAGCGAACTGCCGCCGAACCAGTTCAACGCCAACTACTGGACCACGTCGTTGGGCGTGGCGTTCCACTTCTAGTCGCAGGACGCGGCTTGCACCATCGGCGCGCACGTCGCGCCCGGCAGACCGAGACGGCCCCGGGGAGACCCGGGGCCGTTCTGTCATGGGTGAAGGGTTCGGGGACGGCAGCTTCGAGATCCGCGTTCCGCAACATGTGCCGGGGTTCGTGGGGCGTGTGGTTCTGGGTTAGGCTTCGCCGCCGACTCCGAACCCCACTCGGTTGCACCCTTCTCGAGGGAGGAATCCATGCACAACATCCATCGCGCCACTTCCAAGGCCGTGCTGCTGGCTGGCGCCACGTTGCTCGCGGCTCTCTCGTTCAGCAGCCTGCTCGCCACGCCGGTCGCGGCCGGTCCGGTCGGCTTCCAGGCCGCCGGCGGCTGGTACACCGAGTCCGACGAATTCTTCTTGAACGCCGGTGCGAAGTTCGGCCTCGGCACGATCTCCGTGGTCCCCAACATCGACTGGATCATGGTGAGCAGCGGGTCCGCGTACTCGTTCAACCTGGACGGCCACATGAGCCTGATGCCGCTCGGCGTCGCCAGCCTGTACGCGGGCGCCGGCATCGGCTGGCTCACCGTGGATCCCGACCAGGGCAGCAGTGACACGCAGACGGTGGGGAACCTGATCCTCGGTGCGAGCCTGAATGCCCTGCCGATGAAGCCCTTCGGCCAATTCAAGTGGGTCGTGGCGGACGGCAACGATCCGTTGGCGTTCTCGATCGGAGTGAGCTTCTAGCCCTTCATGCGGACGGCCGTGTTGCGCAGGCGAACCTTCGTCGTGGTGTCGCTGCTCAGCACGGCTCTCGCCGTGACCCGCCCGCTGGCCGCCACGGCCGCGGGCGGGCCGACGGCCCCCGACACGATCGCGGCCGCCCGTTCCGGCGGCGCGCGCGACTCGGTCGCGCGCGCGGGCCCGCAGCCCGCGACGGCGGACCCGCGCTGGGCGCTGGCACTCGCCGGCGGCATGGCGCGCGGCTTCGCTCACGCGGGTGCGATCCGCGCACTCGAGGAAGTGGGCACGCGGCCCGACCTCGTCGTGGGCACGAGCATGGGGGGCGTGATCGGCGCACTCTACGCGGCCGGCTATTCGCCCGACAGCGTGCGCGCGATCCTCAAGCTGATCCCGTGGGACATGGTCTTCGGGGGCAGGCCCAATGCCTATCAATGGCGAAGCCCATGGCCGCGACCGTGGTTCGAGCTGGCCGTGGGCGGCGGTCATGGTGTGCGCATCCCGCCGGCCATCGTGGACAACTCCGTCATCAACGAGGTGCTGATCGAGTTGTTCCTCGACGCCGATGCGTCGGCGCAGGGCGATTTCGACAGCCTGCCGATCCCGTTCCGTGCCGTGGGCACCGACGTGCGCACCGGCCGCTGGGTGCTGCTCGACCACGGCAGCCTCGCACGCGCCTGCCGCATCACGGCCGGCGTGCCGCTCTTGTTCCCCGCCGTCGCGGAAGGCGAAGCCCTGCTCGTGGACGGCGGCATGTCGAGCAATCTGCCCATCCAACCGGCACGCACCGCGGGGGCTTCGCGGGTGCTGGCCGTGGATGTGGCCATCCCCAGTCCCGAACTCGACGAATCCTCCTCGGGCCTGACGGTGTTCCTGCACCTGTTCGACATCCTCAACAAGCGCGGCCAGGACGACACCATCTCGGTGGCGGCCGGCGACACGCTGGTATGGCTCAAGCTGCCGGGCGTGAGTGCGTCCGATTTCGCCGGCGGTGCGCGCATCATGGATGCCGGCTATGCCGAAGGCGGTGCGACCGTGCGCTCGTGGGCGGAGCGCTCCGGACTGCCTCGAACGACCGAACCGCTCACGCCACCCACCCCGGTGTTGCCGACGCTGTCGCGTCACGTGGAATGGCACGGCCGCGACCCGGTGCGCCGTGCGCATGTCGCCAGCCGCGTGTTGGGGCGACTGCCCGAGGGTGAGTTCCGGCCGCACCAGTTGGTGCCGTCGTTTCGCCGGCTCTCCCGAAGCGGACTGTTCGAGAGCGCCTGGCCCACGCTCGACCACCGTGGTGATTCGACGGTGCTGTCGTTCGAGGTGCGTGAGCGGCCGGCGCTCATGATCGGCCCCGCGTTCTCGCTTCAGAACGACGAGGGCTCGAGCATGCACCTGGGGCTGGTCTGGCGGCCGCTCTCCGGCCCGCTGCCCACGCTCGCGAAAGCCGGCTACGGGCTGCGCCCGCTCGGCTGGAACGTGCACGGGAGCCTGGAGCCCTACTCGCTCGAGTATGGCAACCCGGGTTGGTTCATGCGCGGCCGTTACCACGAGATGCGCCGGCGCGTGTTCGAGGACGGCGAGGTCACGCGCTACCTGCGCACGCACCGGCTCGAGCTCTTCGGCGGCGGCCAGCTCGCGCTCACCAGCCGCCAGGTGCTGCAGGCAGGCCTGGGCTATGCGCGGCTGTCGCGGCCGAGCCCGCCGACCGACGGCGCGATCCTGGCGCTGCGTTCGCAGTCGCTCGCCTCCGGCGAGCGCACGCTGGACGCCGAGTGGTTGCTGGGGCCCGACGGCTACGCGCGGCTCGAGGCCGCGGCCGACGTGGACATCGGCTATCGCGTGTTCACGTTCAAGCCCGGGGTGCGCTTCGGTGCCGTGGATGGCGACGCCCCGCCCGACGCACTCGTGGGCCTCGGCGGCCCGCACTCGCTCTCGGGGCTGTTCCACGACGAATGGCTCGGCACGCAGATGCTGCAGGCGTCGTTCGAGCTGGGAATCGATGCCGGCCGGCAGGCTCGCGTCTATTTCGGCATGCAATCGGGTGTGGTGCGCGAGGCGGTGAGCGGCTTGGACCTCGGCGAGTCCGCCATCACCGCTGCGGCGCTGGGGGCCGAGCTGGGCCTGCCGATGGGCCCGCTGCAGCTGGAGTGGGGTGCGAACTCGGCGGGACGCCGGCGCGTGGACGTGCAGTTGGGCGTGCGGTTCTAGCGCCTCAGCTCCACCGCTCGCGCACGGCGCGCTCGTAGGCGGGCCAGTACGGGTCGGGCAGCGGCGCATCGAACGTGCTCACGCCACTGTCGGGCTCCGCCACCCACAGCCGGCCGTGGCCTGCGAGCACCTCCCCGACGACCGCGGCTTCGATGCCCTCCTCGCGCAGCTCGTGCATCACGAGCGGTGTGCGCTCGCGCGAGGTACACACCAGGAGTGAGCCTTCGGACAGGCTCCAGTACGGGTCGATGCCGAACATCTCGCAGGCGCCACGCACTGCATCGTGCAGCGGCAGCTTCGCGCGCTCCACGCGCACGTCGTGGCCGCAGGCTTTCGCCAGCTCCACGAGCCCGCCCAGCACTCCCCCCTCGGTGGCATCGTGCATCGCGGTCACGCCGCGCTCGCGCACGCCGGCGCGCAACGCGGCGCGGCAGTCGGCCACGACGCTCACCTTGTCGAGCAGCGCGCGCAGGTAAACGAACCCGTCCTCGTCCACATGGCCGCGCAGTCGCTCCGGGGCGAGCCACGCTGCCACCGCGGCCGTCTCGATGGCACATCCCTTGGTGAGGATCACCTGGTCTCCCGGGCGTGCCATGCCGGGTGAGAGGTAGCGGCCCTCGTCGCCGACGCCGATCAATGTGGCCGCACCCACCAACGTGCCGCCCAGGCCCTCGTGACGTCCGGTGTGACCGGTCACGACCGCCACGCCCATCGCGGCCCACTCGTCACTCATCGCGCGCCAGTAGCGATCCAGGTCGCCGTCGGTGAACGACGGCGGGAGGTTCAGGTCCACGCTCGCATAGGCCGGAGGGATGCCCGTGGTCCACAGGTCGGAGGCCACGAGGTGGCAAGCCAACTTCGCCGAGCGCTCGAGCCCGAGTGCGGGGATCACGGACAGAGGATCGGTGGTCACCGCCATCACACGGCCCGCGCCGATCTTGACGACAGCCGCGTCGTGGCCCGCGCGCGGGCCCACCAGCACCTCGGCGCGCGGCGAGCCCAGATGCGGCGCGATCAGCTCGCCGAATGCCTGGGGTGAGAGCTTGCCGAGCGCCGGAGCGCGCAGCGGCACGTGGGCGGCGCTGGGGTCGTTCATCGCGCTCAGTCCAGCGCCGGCGCGTAGAGCAGTGCGTTCGTGAACAGCCGCTCGGTGCTGCGCCAGTAGGAGCGGAACAGCACGGGGCTCGTGAGCATCACCACGTGTCCCGCACCGTTGGGCTCGTCCACCGCGCACACGGTGTGGGCCAGCCGCCGCTCGGTCTCGGGCCACGTCCAGCCGGTCACGGTGAGCGGCGTGCGGTCGAAGCGCAGCGCGTTCGCACCCTCCTTCGTGGGCGTGAGCAGCGTGCTGCCCTGGAGCATCACGGGTAGCCGGCCGTCGCCGTAGCCCCACGTCAGCCACTGCAGCGGATCGGGCGTGGCCCAGAACACGCTGCCCGGGATGTACTGCGGCCGGCGCGTGGCCTCGGAGGCACTGCTGTCGGGATCGGGGATCTCCTCGTCGTCCTTCTTCGGCTTGGACGGCACGCCCACCACCTTGCTGCTCGAGAGCCCGGCGCTCGCGAGCGTGGGCAGTTCGGCGGCGTCGTCCAGGCACACGAGCGTGCCGCCGCGAGAGACCCAGTCCTTGAGCGCGGAAAGTCCGCCGCCCAGCGCTCCGGCCAGGCGAGGCCCGCCGTCGGGGATCACCACGATGTTGTAACGGTCCAGCTCGATGCCGCCCAGCCGGTCGGCGCGCACGGCGGTGAACCGCACGCCGAGCCGGCGCTCGAGCAGGAACCACATCCAGCCGTAGGCTTCGGGGCTCACCGGGCCGTCCACGACCACGGCGATGCTGGGCTTCTTCAAGCTGACGACGGATTCCGAGCCCACTCCGGTGTCCCCGCGGTCGATGAACGCGGTGTTCACCGCCTGCACGGTCACGCCGCTCGTGCGCGCGAGTTGTGCCACCCGGGCGTGCAGCGTGGCGGGATTGCGCTCGACGCGCGCGACGAACGAGCCGCGCGGGAAGTCGTGCGTGCCGGCGCGCAGCGGCTTCGCCGCCGTCGCCACCTTGTAGCCTTCTTGAAGGAGCCGCAGTGCCAGGCGCGCGGCACCATCCGTCGCACACGACCATACGTAAGCCGTGGTGGCTTCGCCACCCAGCACCGCGCCTCGTGCGTCGAACACGATCTGGCCCGACGCGTCGCGCATCGTGAGCGGGGCCCAGCGTGACGTGCGCGCGGTGAACGGCACGCCCACCGCGAGCGAATCCGGCATCGGGTCGGCCGCGTCGTCCGTCAGCGACGGGTCCGGGCCGGCCAGCTTCACTGCTCCGGCGGGTATCTCGTTCACCGCAAACGCGCGCACTCGATAGGAGAGCGGCAGCGCCCACGCGGTGATGTCGTAGAAGTTGTAGTACTCGCCCGACGCTCGGCGGCCGCGGCGCACATTGCGTGCGTACTTCTCCAGTTCCTGGCGCGCGAACGCGGAATCCACGGAGCGATCCTGCTCGATCAGGGCCCTCGCGATGCGGCTGGCCGGCTGGGCCAGGTCCACGACGAACACGCCATGCGCGAATGTCTGCGCGGCCGGCTTGGCCGCGGGCGAGAGTGGAGCCCCCGCGCGATCCAGCCCTTTGCCGGCCGCCGGGGCGGGACGCGAACCCGGGTCGGCCCACAGTTCACGCGCGGCCTTGGCGGTGAACGCCTTGCTCACCCATTGCACCTCGATACCGGCGTACTGGAGGTTCTCCACCATGGCGGCGGCACGCACGGGGTCGTCGGCCGGGTCGAGCAGGTACGCGCGCGGCGCCCCCGAGGGCGGCGTGACCGAAGCGCGCGCGAACGACGCCATGTCGCGCAAGCGCTCCTCGCGGAAGCGCACCGCGGTCTCGAGCGTGGCGAGCGACGCGGTGAAGTGGCGCGACATGCCGTCCAGCATGGTGACCACCGTCTCGTCGTCGCGACGCAGGGCCAGATTGCCTCCGCCGTCGGTCTCGTACGTCATGCCGATGGCCCCCTGGAGCGTGGGCCACACGTCCCAGTAACCCGTGGCGTGGAAGTCGAACACGTCGCGCACGTAGTAGTTCCAGCCATGGCGGTCGAACGCGGCCGCATTGCCGCGCCCGAAGCGATCCACCCATCGGCGGTAGTCGGCGAGTCCGAGTGTGTGGTTCGTGGGCTCGGAGGTGGGCGGGAAGAAGAACGACGCCGTCTGCCCGTGGTGGTCCACGAACACCTGAGGTTTCCAGCGCCGGATCTCCACCGACATCTGGCGCGACTCGGGCTGGCTCATCGCCAGGGCGTCCCGGTTGGGGTCGAACTGGTAGTGCGTGCGCCGTCCGCCGATGCCCCAGGGCTGCGAGCGCTGCTGTTCGAGCGCCCACGGCTCGGGATTTCCCTGCCCGTGCGCGTTGATCCAGGTCACGAAACGCTCGTGGCCGTCGGGATTGTGCGCGGGGTTCAACAGCACCACGGCGTGATCCAGCAGCGATCGCGTGAGCGTGTCCTCGCCCGCCACCAGCTGGTAGGCCACCTGCATCATGGCTTCGAACGAAGCCGATTCGTCGCCGTGGATGCTGTAGTTGAGCCACACCGTCACGGGCGTCTCGCGCGCGAGCCGCTCCAGTTCGCCGGCGCTCACCCCCCGCGGATCGGCGAGCTTCGCGTTGGCGTCGCGGATGGCCTCGAGCCTCGCCAGGTTGGCCGGGCTGGAGACGATGAACAGCGACCGCTCGCGAGACTCCACGGTGCGACCGAACGGCTCTCGCTGCACGCGCTCGGGGCGCGCACGCGCGATCGCGTCCAGCACGCGCTCCATGTTGCCCCAGGTGGTGTGGAACGTGCCCGGCGCGTAGCCGAGCACGTCGGACGGCCGCGGCACACCGGCCTGGTAGGGCCCGCGATCGTAGAAGTCGAACTTCACCGGCGCGGCCGTGGCGGTGGTCGGCGCGCACGCCGCGGCGGCGAGCCACGCGACGGCGAGGCCGCGGGAGAAAGCGGGATGCAGTGGGCGGCGCACGCGGGATCCTCCGGACATGGGGCAGGAGAGACGGCGAGGGAATCGGCGGAGTCTAAGCGAGCGGAGGCGGTGCGTGCAGCAACCGGCTGCATGCGCCCCGTCCTGCCTCGCGAGAAACGTGGGCACCCCGTTCCGTGGCGGCGAGACCGCGTTCGCGACGGCACTGCTGCCACGGCCGGAACGGACCGCGCCCGGCCACCTCGCGGCGACCGGGCGCGTCCTGCTCGTGGTGGATGCGGCGAAGCGCCGTCAGCCGGGAATCGAGAACTTGATCAGTGCGAACGCTGCGCCGGTGGTGTCGGCCAGCACGCTGAAGCGTCCGGTGCCGGGGATGTCCGTGGGAGGCACGTACGACGTGCCCCCGAGCGAGAGCGCCTTCGTGTGGGTGGCGTCCACATCCGTCACCGCGAAGTAGGACAGCCAGTGCGACGGGGCGGCCTGGCCGCCGGGCATGGCCATCATGCCGCCGGCGGGGCCGTCCGCCTTGAGCCACGTCGTGTACTCGCCACCGCCCATCGCCGCGGGCATCGGATCGTCCTGCACCTTCCAGCCGAGCAGCGCGGGATAGAATGCCTTCGCCTTGGCGGTGTCCTTGGCATTCAACTGCACCCAGCCGAGCGAGCCGGGCTCACCCAGCACGCCCACGCCGATGTGCGTCTTGGCCTGCCAGACGCAGAACGTCGCACCCTGCGGGTCCGTGACCACCGCCATGCGGCCATGCTCCATGACGTCGAACGGCTCCATCACCACCTGGCCCCCGAGCGACTTGGCCTTGGCGGCGGCGGCATCGGCGTTCTCGACCGTGACGTACGCCGCCCAGTTCGGGGGCACGCCCATCTCCAGCATCTTGGAATCGAGGGTCATCATCGCGGCCACGTCCACGCCGTCGCGCGTGAAGATGGTGTAGATGCCCCCGGGTCCCATGTCCGTGTCCTTGACCTGCCAGCCGAAGAGCGACGTGTAGAACTTCTTCGCGGCGGCGGTGTCGGTGGTGGCGAGCTCGGGCCAGTTGAACGTGCCGGGTGCGTGCAACGTGAAGACGGGCATCGTGGGGACTCCTGGAATGCCGCGGGCGGACCGTGCCGCCGGCGAGTGAGGGGCGTGTTCGCCCCGGGCCGTCCATGGTGGGATCGCGACCGGCTCCGGCCCGCGCGACGCGCGAGGCACCCCGGAGCCGACCGAACGGCGAGAGACTAGGTGCGACAGCCCGATCAGGTCAGCAGCCCGCGGCCCAACGCTGGAGCGAGGCCGACGAACGCCGCCGCGGGAGTGCGGGCCTAGCCGCTACGGAAGCCCGTCCGCGTGTGCGACTCGTCGCAGAAGGGCTTGCACGCCGACTGGCCGCAACGGCAGAACCGCGCGTGCGTGCCCGCGAGCATCGTCCCCCCGTCGGCACTGGCCAGCGCGAACGGCCCGGTGAACGTCAGCGCGCCGTCCACCTGGGGCTCCACCCGCACTCGCGGGCCCTCTGCGCCGGTCTCCTGCACGCCGGGCTCCCAGCGCACCGCTCCCTCGTCGCGGAACGCCGCCGCCTGGTGCGAGTTGTCGCAGAACGGCCGATTGGCCGACCGGCCGCAGCGACAGAGCGCCACCCGCGTGTCGCGAAGCAGCAGCGCGCCGGATTCGTCGCGCACCTCGATGTCCCCACGCAGCACGAGCGGACCGTTCCGCGTGGCGACCGCGGTGTTCACCGGCGGCACGGCCTCGGGTTCACCGCCATCGGTACGCTCGAAGTGCAGCGCTCCGGTGGGGCACCGCTGCACGGTGCGCGCGATCGCGTCGGGTGAGCCCTGGTCCAGGTCCACCCACGGTCGGCGGCCCGGCTCGAAGACCTTGGGCAGGTTCATCACGCACGCCGCCACATGCGTGCAGCGCATGCGCGACCAGGTCACGCGGATGCCGGGCGCGGTGAACGTGT